>ERZ808046.42-NODE-42-length-179884-cov-10.714166_pt1 | contig 179884 bp, 170 predicted proteins | sample MGYA00380196_ERZ808046 | MGnify/ENA primary metagenome ERZ808046 (study PRJEB31490, sample SAMN06133421) | mouse gut metagenome | isolation source: Z6_2 | host: mice | place: China: Chengdu | collected 2015-05 ...
ACTTAAAAGGTCGGCAAGGTGTGAGGGGAGGGAGCCTGACACCTTGCTTTTTAATTTTCTACATCAATTAGGAAAAATATGGTTCAAGGAGGACATATAAGAAATGAGAAAAAAAGGACTAATGGCTTTAGGTTTAACCTTATGTTTAAGTTTATCACTACCACTGCTCTCCTACGCCAATCCTACTCAATCTGCTAGATGGGTAGGTTCAGGTGACAGGTGGCAGGTATCAGATAATCAAGGTGGCTTTATCAAAGATTGTTGGTTTGAGGATGATGTCACGCACCATTGGTATATGTTAGGTGCGGAAGATGGTTCCGTGATGTACAGTGGCCTTGTTACTGATAAGAGTACAGGAAAGTCATATCTTCTCAATGTAAACCATGACGGAACTTTTGGACGTATGCTCACAGTTGATGGAGTATATAACATTAATGGTGTAGATGTTTATATGACCTTTAATCAAGCCCATGACGGAAGCTTTGGAGCCATTACAAGCGGTTTATCAGAAGTAAGGAATGCTGGAGTAAATGAGCGTCAATTAGATAGGATTCCTACAGATAATGGCGGTAGTACAAATCAGGGATATACGGTAATACCTAAAGGTACTGTTAATGAGTGGGGTGTTGTTGCTGATAGGGATATTATAATACCTAATGAGCCTGCAAATTTAGGAGTAGTAACTGTTGATGATTTAAAACGCCCAGATCATTGGATACCAATGGATTTACAGGGATAAATATTAATTTTCACAATTAAAGGAGAAAGCATTATGAAAAAGAAAATAGCATTTATAATCTCAACATTAATTATGAGTTTATCGCTCCCACTCCTCTCCCATGCTTCTACCTTTAGTGAATACTGGTATCAAGATAGTCAAGGTAATTGGCATATCCAAGACCAAAATGGAAACACAATCACCAATGCTTGGTTATGTGATGACGCAGTCCCAAGTAATGGACAAAATATTTGGTATCTGATTGATTCCAATGGAAACATGGTGAGTGCTGGTCTAGTCCAAGACCAAACAGGAAACATCTACTCTCTTGAAACCTCTCATAATGGTTATTATGGTATGCTTAGATACCAAAGTGGAGCCTATGATGGAGTTTATTTAGATTTAGAGTCTTCACATGGAGGTAGCTTTGCTAATATCAAAAACCAAGATGGGCGTAACGGTTTACAAGCAATATATGGTCTGACACAAGTAAACATTGATAACAGTAATTGCGTTTATACAAGTAGTTTTAGAAATAGTTATAATGGTGGTTCAAATAATTATAGTAATGGTAGCCAAGCGAGCAATACAAATCAAAATGTAAATCAGAGCCAAAATCAAGGTGGATATGAGAAACCTGCTGACTTAGCATGGTTAGATGATGCAACTTATAATGGAATGAGAAGTTTAGGAAAATCTGATGATGATATAAGAGAGGCATTTAAACGAGCAGAGGAAAACAATAAAATAACAGGTGGAAGTATGAAAGGTATCCATACTTATTAAGTGTATTTATATAAAAATAAGTGATGATACAAATAAGGAGGATACATGGAAAATGAAAAAGAAAATTGTACTTTTAATCTCAACATTAATTATGAGTTTATCGCTCCCACTCCTCTCCTATGCTTCTACCTTTAGTGAGTATTGGTATCAAGATAGTCAAGGTAATTGGCATATCCAAGACCAAAATGGTAATATGGTTACCAATGCTTGGCTCTGTGATGACGCAGTAGCCTCTAACGGTCAAGATATCTGGTATTTGATTGATAGCAATGGAAACATGGTGAGCGCTGGTCTAGTCCAAGACCAAACAGGAAATATTTATAGTCTTGAAACAAGTCATAACGGATACTACGGAATGTTACGCTACAAATCAGGCGCATATGACGGAGTTTATTTAGATTTAGAAAGTTCACATGGTGGTAGCTTTGCCAATATCAAGAATGTTGAAGGGCGTAGTGGTTTACAAAGTATTTATGGTTTGACCCAAGTAAACATTGATAATAGTAATTGTGTATATACAAGTAGCTTTAGAAATAGTAATCAGAATGCTATTAACAATGAAAATGGTGATAACAGACTTAGAAAGGAACATCCTGATGATAAGGTTATCGTAAACGGAGTAGATATAAGTCAATATTTACTTGATGATGAGAGTGCTGCTAGAGGTGCAGAGGAAAATGCTGATTGGAATCACGCCAAAACTTACGGACCTGATCTTAATTAACACACAAAAATTAGTGACATAATCATTTAGGATAAAAACAGAGTCATTTACCATGTACTCTGTTTTTATCTTTTACATATAAAATAACAAAAAATTTTTAGGAGTAATAGAATGAATGATAGTACAATTGGAATAAAAATGGAGCCAATAAAGAATAAATTAGGTGCTTATAAAGTGTATAAAGATGATTGGAAAACAATAGGTTTTGTAATACAAGAATGGTACATAGATTTTAAATGAGGGCAATCAGAAATGGTTGCTCTTTATTTGTGCTTATTTTTGCAAAATTTCATCTTAGAAAGTTGCTCTATAATGTATGTCAAAATAGATTTATGAAATATTGGTACAGTTGTCAACAATGGTTTCACAAGTCCATGTCAACAAATGTTAATTTTTGATATGAGCTTATGGGACTGTTGCAGATAGATTATGTCAAATATTGATTCCAGGTATTTTGACACACTCAAATGACACTGCTCTATTAGTATAATTATATGAGATTCAATATTTTGTAAGTTTATATGTTGCTAGTTGAAAAAGTACATTCTTTATCAAAAAGAGAAAGGAGCATTTTATGACACAAGTCATAGGAAATATGGGACAGGATAACGGAATATTGACACAATCAAATGGCACGAATTATGGTAAGTCAAATGATATATTGGGACACTCAAATGGGATGGTTTTTGGATATGGCAGAGTGTCCACCAAAGAGCAGAACTCGGCCAGACAAAAGGAAGCTCTTCAAGATAAATGTAATGTTTATTTTGAGGACAAACTGTCTGGACGTAACATGGAGCGGCCAGAGTTCCAAAAGATGATGAGTCAATTACGATCTGGCGATACAGTCATGGTAGTAAGCATTGACCGATTAGGGCGCAACCTCAAAGAGCTTGTGGAGTTGTCCTCTAAATTAAAAGATATGGGGGTGAATATAATTGCCCTCAATCAAGGGATTGACACAAGCTCTAAAATGGGCCAGCTGTTTTATAATTTCATGGCTCTTATGTCTGAAATGGAGTTAATGTTTATCCATGAGCGACAAAGAGAGGGAATAGAGCTTGCCAAAAGAGAGGGACGTTATAAAGGACGGCCTCTAAAAGAATTAAATGAATGGGAGCAGCTTTCAAAAGAAGTTGCTGAAGGTAAATTGTCAGTAGAGCGGGCTTGTCAACTATTAAAGATAAGCCGTTCAACTTTTTACAGAAGAAAAAAATTTGATGAGATTGATTTTTGAGGAGGTATTTATTATGTATGCTATTAGCTTAACAATAGAGGACATGAGCAGAAATATTGAGGGTGAAGTGGTTTCAAGTGTTATGGTAATCACGGATTTAAAAGCCATAACACCAGAAGAAATAAAACCAGTTGCAGAGAAACTTTGCGATCTGGCTTGTGATAGTCATTTTATGAGAAAGGAGGTTTAATGGATATGGGTAAACAATTAAATCTTGTACACGTCCAGCAATCAGGGGCGATAATTCAATTTTATAATAAAGTGGATGGTTCTTGTGTTGCCATGATAGAGCTATCACCAAGAGCCACTTACACTGAAAATACCACATATATTTTCAGTGTGGCCGAAGCTGTAGAGCAGTTTATCGAGGAATTGGTTGACCGCTCTATCGCTGTCAATGCGGCACATAGGGCTTTAACAGTAGTAACCATTGTAAACGTCACCTCTATCCATAAAACTGTCCACATGGTAAAGGGCGGTCGTATCATGGCAAGGGTGCAGGAATATAATAGAAATGACGCATTAAACAATCTCTCCCTTGAAAACAAGATAGGGGCGGCGGTAGAGGACTATTTAAAAGCGATGGGTAAGCGGTTGAAAAATACCAAAAGTACCAATTATCAGGTGGGGCGGAATCCTAAAGTAAAAGATTATGGAGCATTTAAACCGAAACAAGGTTAACTCCCTGTGTCAAAAATGGGTACTTAGATTGTAAAAATAAGGTTGTATCATTTTATGGTATGGCCTTATTTTTTGCCAAAGTAGTAATTTTGAGTAGTTTTTGATGGTTTGGACAGGGAAAAAACGACTACCCAAATCTATTTTCGCTCTATTTGGGTAGGGTGGGCGAAAGGGACAGGTCATGGTGGTACATGTTAATTTCAGAGAGTGGAGTTAAAATTGTGTTTATGGGATTGAGAAAAGGGAAGTTTGTATGATATACTTCTTATTATAATAATGCCAAGTAATAGGGGGGTATCATGGAGCAGGTAAAAATTACAAGTCAAGAGCGGTTTTGCCGACAGGTCAATTACACGATCATAAAAAGTTTATGGAAATATATGCACCCCCAAAATAAGATTGAGGAACTTTACCAAAAACTGAACGTTACGAGAAATTATATGTCTAGGATTGTAACAGGTAACACATATAACACTCCTGACCTAAATAGAAAATGGCAGAGCAGGACAAATGATGGAGTGGGGCTTCATGTGCTGGGTCTGTCAAAACCTTACATGTTAGGGGAAAAAATGATAACCATTGATGGAGTGGAGCTGTCAGACTGGCAAAAGTTTATCAAACATAAATATGAAGAATCAAAAGGAATAACCAATGCAAATATTAGGAGCGACTTTTACAAGAAGTTGCATATTTCCTTTGGTTCCTTAAGGGCTGGGGGAGTTCGGCAAACAAGCGACAGGGCTATTGATATATTGTATTATTATATGGTGAATGGACATGCCAAGTCGGAGCAGGATACAAAGGATTTACAGATTAAGGAATTGCTACAAGCTATGAAACAGGTGAGGGCACACCATTGGAAATCTTGTGAGGACAGTTTATTAGAAGAGAGCATAGAGAATCTTAAGAATCAGCTTAATATGGCGAGGGCAGTATCGGATTATAAAAATATGAAATAGGGAGCAGGCCGGAAAGGGCCTGTTTTTTTATGAAAAAAATTTAAAGAGAATGGAAAAAAAGCATGAGATAGAACAATCCAGCTTTTTATAAAGCATGCAAAAAATATATAAAATGCACCGTAGAATTATCAAATAATGCAATTATGCATATAAAATACACCAAAAAAATGATTTTTAGTTGCATATATTCAAATACTTGCACTTGTGCGATTATACTATTGTACTTAAATTGCACGGCCGAGCAAGATAATAAAGAAATTGGAGGACTTATATAATGTTTAAAAATTGGATTGATATTAATGAAAATATTAGAATATCCTGTCAAAAGATTGTTGACACGGATAACAAATGCACTGTTCTTGTGGAACTGCGAGATCAGGCTAACGTAGCATACAGTTTAAAGGTGCCAAGAAATAAGATTAAGGGTAAAAAATTTCATACATACTTGGAGAGTCAACTAAATGAGTATGACATGGAGCTGACGGAAGGTGATGTTATGAAAGTAGAAGAGATTATAACCAATACCTTAAATGGGCCAGCAACAAATTTTAACGCTAAGCTCCCCCTTGAATTGCTTCTTGCGGCAATGTATCAGGTAGCGTGTGGCAACAAAGTATGGTTTGAAAGCGATATGTTTGTGGACAAAGGTTACTTCTATATAAAAGCGGAAACGAAGGCGGTGCTTCAAAGGATTATCAATGATTTTGATAGCGAATGGACACAGCTGGAGTTTAAGAGGAAACTAAAATTCCACGATTTACTAATAACGGATAAGCACCAGCCATATGTACGCTCTGTTTATAGCCTTGGTGGGGCAAACTTAACTAGTGGGGCTGCTTATAAATATTTAATGATACCCTTCAATAAAATGAAAGGATTCTGTGAATCCATGGGAGTGGAAATTTCAGACGGGACAGAGAACGCAGAAAAGGAGGATATAGCATGAGTACATGTACCATAATGAAATATTATGGGGCAAAGAGGCGGATGGTCGAAGTCATCCGCTCCTATCTCCCCAAGGATTATAAGGTATGGGTCGAAGGGTGCATGGGGTCTGGTGCAGTTTCCCTTAACAGGGACTGCCCCTCTACATGCAAGGTTAATATTATAAATGAAAAAGGGGTGGGACTGTACACCTTTTGGAAAACCCTTGCAGATAAGGAAAAGGGTCTGGAGCTTATGGAGCTTTTGGAGAAATGTGAGGGCGGCTGGCATAGTTTTAACGAGGCGCGCTGGAAAATAAAATATCCACCAAAAACCATGAGCGAGGTTGAATATGCCATGAGCGCTTATCTTCTGGTAGCATTGAGCTTCAATGGAGATAGGAAAAATTATGGCGCGAGGAAAAATTTAAAACATACAGTGGAATACCATATGCGCCCTGCATACGAGCGGTTTCAGAAGGAGCAGGTCAAAGTGTTAAACTTGGATGTGGTGGATCTGATGAAGAAAATTGTGGGACTGCCAGGAAATGTCCAAAAGGGCATCATGGTTTATTTAGACCCGCCATACATGCCAAGTGTGCGGTCAGAAAATGCACTTAATGTTTATGATTGTGAAATGAGCGCAAACGACCACATAAAACTTTTGACGCTGTTACAAAGGGCCAAGTGCAAGGTTCTGCTTTCTGGATATCTGCATGAGAGGATGGATACATACTGTGAATATCTGCTCCCTTATGGATATAGATGTTATTATGTGGGGGAATATGAAAAGAAGTGTAGTGTAATAGAAACTGCCACAGGGAAGGAATATCTTTGGTGCAATTATGAATTGCCCAAAGGGACACAGGTAGAGCCGTTTCACTACCAGTCTAAAATTATATGGACACCTTGATACCAGCATAGTGTACATAAGGGGAAATGATTTTCCGTCATTTCCCCTACAGAAATCAGCGAGGATTTCTGTCATTAATATAGATAGTGATTTAAAAGTACATATTAAAAATTTATATACAAAACAGGAGGAATATTAATTATGTTGAACAGACAATTAACTGCAAATGAGATTAAGGAGCTTATGGAAGAATTAAACCGCTATCCGGTAGGGAGCATGTATCAAATGACTAGAAGTGATAAGTACGCGATCAGTTTTTATTATGAAGATTTAGATGGTAAGAAAAAAAGGAAAACTTGTACTGGTGAATCAAAAGAAGAACTTGCGGCTTTAAGAACAACGTTTATAACTAATCTGTTTTATGAGAAAATTGCTTTAAAGAAAAAAATGGAGAATATCGAATTGTTAAAAGATGTACTTCCAAAGAGTTTATTAAAGGAAGAGGTCAAATGTGAAAGGACAGTCAATGAGGTAGTTGGCAGGTATATGGTTTCCTATAAGCAGAGAGTTAAGTTCAAAACCTACGAAAATGAGTGGTACGCCGCTAAACATGTGAAAACATGGTTGGGAGATAAAATGGTATGTGACCTTAAAGGGATTGACTATCAATATTTGTTAAATGAGGTCGCAAAAGGGAAAAATGACAAGCGTGCTTCAAAAAAGACGGTAAATAATGTGAAGGGCTGTTACTCACGGGTTATCAAGTATTGTAAAAGTAATGGTTGGATTACCTTAAATGAAATGCACGAACTCCTTGACGATGTGAGTATGCCCGTGACTGCGAGGAAAGATAAAAATGCAAAGTATCTCCCTATGGAAGATATGGGGGCGATACTGCATGGATTAAAGGATAACAGGAGGTATTATCTGGTTGCGAAAATCCTTCTCTTAACAGGTATGAGGGGACAGGAAATATTTGCATTGGAAAAGTCTGACCTTCTTCCCGACAAAGAAATGATTCATATTCATCGAGCATTGGTGGAAGTAGAAAAGAAAAATAAAAATGATAGGAAATATGCGATAGGTGATACCAAGAACGAAGAATCAGAGAGATATGCGCCAGCTATCCAAGAGGTATTTGACTGTTTTTATGAGCTGGAAGAAATGCAGATCGAAAAAGGGTGGCGTGACTTGGCATATAAAAATGGGAATGGTACACTTGCTATCATTGACAGTAAAGGGCAGATTGTGGATAAGACGGCTTTTAACAGAAACATGGGGCTGTATTTAAAGAAAAGGGGTTTTGAGAAGAAATTGACCTTACATATGCCACGGCATTGTTACACCACATATCTAAAATTGCTTGATGCAGATGTGGAGAATGTGGAGTTTTCTCTTGGGCATAGTATCAATGGGGTAAGGGGTGAATATCTGGCCGATCTGACACCTGATTATGTCAAGCTGTTACTCCCAAAGATTGAGGAAATGGCGGAACAGGTCAAAAAGGAAGAATTGACTGTATAAAGGTTTAACAGAAAAGGGGGCTTGTCCCCCTTTTTTGGTGGGTAAAAATCAAGTGGAGCATACCAAAAATACCAGAAATACCAAAAATAGAGATTGCAACAGTCTGTTAAATGTGCTATATTATGGACAAGAATCGATATGATACGAAAAATAAAATAAGTTTCTATAAGTATGGATAAGGTTTCTGCTTGCAAAATGGAGCTTATTGCTTGCAAAAAGGTACTTTTTGCTTTTGTTCAATGGCGTTGCGCTTGCAGAGTAAATCGGGCACTTGGTAAAAGTGGAAATTTCCTTGTAGAATGGGCGCTTGCAGGGTCTGGGGCCTCTCTCTACGGATGAGCTGGTCTGGGAATTCCGCCGCCTCCGAATTGTCCGTTACGAAATCAGCCAGCTGGAAACCGCCTGGATGCCCTGCCGCCTGTTTCCGGAACTTCCCAGAGAAGTCATTGAGGACTCGGTGCAAAATTACGCCTTGGAAAAGAAATATAAAATCTCCCACTTTATGACCAATTACCGCCCCGCCGTCCTCTCCCGTGAGGCGGCGGAAATGATGAATACAAAAAAAGGCACGCCCGCCATGGATATTGTCTCCCGCGGCCTGCTAAAAGACGGAACCATTTTTATTTACAGCCGCATCAAGGCCATCCATTACGAGTGTACCTACATTATTCCATTTAATAAAGATGTGTATCTGTCCCGGAGGAAGCGGTTCTAGCCTCTGACCTCAATCTCCGATTTTCCTTTTCAGAAACCGATAACAGGGAATGGCCACAATAGGCAGAGAGACCAGCCATGCCATCCCGTCTTGAATAAAATAAGCATATTCCCCTATCACGGCCGGTCCTATGGCCACTGTGGCTACCCGCATAATAAGCTGCATCACTCCCGCCGCAGCCGCATATCCCGGGAATCCCAGCGTCTGAATCGTAACTCTATGAAGGTACATGGGCGTCATAATCAGCATGGACAAAAGGATAATGTGGGTGTTGGCGCTGGCTACCTCATAAGCTCTCCGGTAGCTTTCCGGATTTTCCGCCGAAAGAAACAGAGTCAGAATCCACTGCTGAGTGGCAAATACCAGTAAAATCATAACCGTTATCAGTGCAAATCCAAATTTTACGATTTCCACCAGTCCGGTTCTAATTCTCCGGTATTGCCCTGCGCCCAGATTTTGTCCCACATATACGCTTACCCCTGTCTGAACCGCCATGATAATAGCTTCCAACAGGCTGAATACCTTCATACATGCTGCGATCCCGGCAGTAAATGCCGATCCTATCTGGTTGGTATGTTTCTCCACAAACAATCCTCCAAAGGAGATAATCAAGCTGTTGAAAAACATGGGAAGCCACAGCCTGAACAGCTCTCTTAAAAGATCTGGCTGCAGCCGCAGATCCGCTTTTTCAATCCGAAAGTCCGGTTCCCTAAACGCTGCCTGCAAAGCAGTTGCCATGGCCATAACCTGGGCGATCCAGGTAGCGGCGGCCGCCCCCAAAACTCCCCAGTGAAACACCAGGACAAACACCAGATCCAGCACAATATTGACTATCGTAGAAACGGTCATGGATAAAAAAGTAATGCGGCTGTTTCCATAAGCTCTGAGAAGGCTGGCGGCAATATTATATATAAGGCCTGCAGGAATGGTCAGAATAAATACCGTCAAGTATTGCCTGGTCATTCCTGCTACATTGGGCTGTACACTCAGCACATTCAGTATAACCGGAACCGCAAACAGCAAAAGGCCTGTCACCGGAATTCCCAGAATGACACATACAACCACACCGGTTCCCACAATCTGAAGGAACTCTTTATTATTATGGTTTCCCACCCGGACAGAGGCCGCTATGCTGAAGGCGTTGGCCGTGTCTCTTAAAAATGCATTGATCAGCCAGCATACCCAGCTGATGCAGCCGATGGAAGCCAGGGCATCCACTCCTACAAACCGCCCCACCACAACTGCATCCACAATGGAATACAGCTGCTGAAACAAATTCCCAAATACCAGGGGAAGCGAAAACTTAAGGATCAGCCCCCTGGCGTTCCCTATAGTCATATCTGTCACGGAATCAGAAGCGCGTCTGCCCAAAGCCATATTACTTGTCTCCTCTATCTCCTCATTTGTCTTTTAAATAATCCCAGTTCTCTTCATCAACAGAAGCCGGATCCTGCTGGCAGAAATCCTGGCTCATCCGCAGGGCAATCACCCCGGAAAAGCCTGCCTTTCTCAGCTTGTTCAAATCCCTTTTAATAGCGCAGCAGCCCTGGCCCAGAGGATAACCGCCGCCGCTGCTGCGGGCGTTTGACAAATAAATCAGACACAGCTTGTGTCCCAATGTCTCTATCCACTTTTCAACCGTCTCCCGCCTCTGCCAGGCTGTCCCATAATCCATGACTGCCAGCAGGTTTTCACAGTTCACTTCGTCCAACAGGCCTTTAATTTCCGGCAGGGTATTCATCATAGCAGAGTGGCTGTAAGACACATTTCCCACTGCCAGACTTATTCCTTTTTGTCCTGCATAGGTACACAGCTCCTTAAGGGCCCGGCAGCAGTTTCGGTACTGCTCACCCCGATCTTTATCCCGTAGCGCTCCCCACAACTCTATTGCCACCAGAGAAACAGCCTGCTCTGCCGCCAGGTCAATCAGTCCCTGGTAATATGCCATACTATGTATTCCAACAAGAGAATTGCTGTCCATAAACAACGTATAATTGTAGGGCCTTGCCGCCATTGCTTCTATAATAATACCTGCTTCCGAAAATTTTGTAAATATCTCTTCATGAGGCTCCACACCGTACTGATCTGCCCAGAGATGGGGTACACTGGCCCAAAATACAATCCGGGACTCTCCCAGCTCCTTCTGTTTTTCCACAAAAGCGTCCAGAGGGAACCGGAAATAATGCTCATTGGTATTTACAATCTCAAAATCAGCGTCCCTCATCTCTTAATCCTCCAAAAAGCTTTCTAACACCTGCATATTACGGATTTCATCTGCTCTGGGATCCATACTGTTACAGATCTCCTGGGTAAGAATCCCCCTATAGCCATTTCGTTCCAGGCACTGAACTTCCTTTTCCAGACAAAATTCTCCGTCGCCCCAGACATAATGTCCATCCGATGGCACAGTCCGGTCCCCATCCTGAAAATGGTAATGCACCAAATCCTCCCCGAAGCAGTCAAACCACTTCTGGGCCGGTTCCCCGGAATACCAAATGGCATCCAAATCTACCATCACCTTTAATGCCGGGCTGTTTACTGCCTTTATCAGGCGGTCAATCTGATCAATCCGGTATCCGATAAGAGATTCTTTTCCCGTCAGGGATTCCAGGGCAATGGTTATCCCCTCCTGCTCTGCTGTGCGGCATACTGCTCCCAAAATCTCAACCGATTTTTCAAAGGCTTGTCCTTCTTTATCCGTCCAGTAGCCCCAGCCGCTGTTTACCGTCATCACCGGCGCGCCAACCTCTGCAGTCATGCGGACTCCATTCTGAAAATAGGCAATGCTTCTTTTCCGGTGAAAGGACTCCTGGGCGCTATATTGGTATTGAAATGCTCCCCCGCTGGGAGTTGTTACAGATACAATCTCAAGTCCGGCTCTTCGGGTTTTTCCGGCGATTTCCTTAGCCTGGTTCCACCCCTTTGAATCTACCCAGACATGAGGCGCTCCCAGCCAGAGCTCCACACTCTCATACCCGGCAATCTGCATGCTCTCCAGAAAATACTCATAGCTGTACTGACGGTAGTTCTGATTCATTCCGGCAATTTGTTTTCTCTTCATGTCTCACTCCGCTAAAAGTTTATTTTTCGCTGCCAATCTGTGAATAAACAGAGGTAGGACTTCCAAATTTCATAGAGATAATAAACAGGATTACCGTTACCACGAAGAAAATCACCGCAAGGGCGTCTATCATCTGAATGGGCCGGTATCCGGGAGCATTGACATCTGCAAACAGCGCCACAACGAGGGTCTGGGTTTTAGCTCCGGAAACCAGGAATGTCAACTCAAACATAGAGATTACCCTTACAATCGACAGCATAATTGCAGACATAAGCCCCGGGAAGGTAAGGGGAATCAGGATTCGGGTAAAATACTGCAGGCGGCTTGCCCCAAGCATCCTGGATGCAAATTCCACGTTATCTCCCACCTGCTCAATAAAGGGCAGAATCACCAGAATCATATAGGAGACAGTGGGGATCATATTGGCAATTACAACCCCTGCCAGAGTAGTGGCCAGGTTCACCTTATAAAGTACAGTGGCTAAGGGAAGGCCATAGCAGATAGGCGGGATAATAACCGGAAGCAGGAACAGGCCGTTAATCAGTTTCTTTCCGGCAAACTGGCGCTTTGCCATAATAAAGGCCGCCGGATATGCCAGAACCACCGAGATCAAAACGGTAATAACCGTTACCAGCATGGTCATAAACAATAACTGGCCCAGTTGGTGATGAGCTCCGCAGTATTCCCACCATTTCAGTCCGAATTCATCCGGCAGCCAGGCTCCATTGGGCCACTTTACGCCAAAGGAATTGACCACAACTGACAACAGGATACCGAAAACATTCATCATGTAAACAATATTGACAACGTAAAACATTATGCCGGAAAACGTTAACTTTTTTTGATTTCCCATGGTCAATCCTCCTTAGCCTTTTCCAACGGATGATGCGCCCTTATACAGCTTGTTCCTCAGGGCAAACACAATACCGATTAGTATAAACTGAATAATTACCATCATAACGCAGATCGTCGAGCTGAAATTGTAATCAAAATACTCATAAGCCGTAATATAGGCAGAGTAAGCCATTACGCGGGTGGTGCTGGTGGCCTGTCCCAGCATAATGGCAGAGGTAAACACCGAAAAAGCCGAAGCAAAGTTCAGGCAGAACGCAATGAGAATCCCAGGCATCATCAGGGGGAAAACCACTCTCCAGAACGTCTGGGTTTTGGATGCCCCCAACATTCTGGAAGCCCGCTCCAGGCTGGGGTGGATCCCCCGGGTGTAACCAATTAATATGGTAAGCCCCATGGGGAAGCTCTGAATAAACAGGGAAATCACCACCCCCCAGTAGTTGTGGATCAGGCCTGTTCTCTCTTTTATCAGCCCCAGCTTTTCCAAAAGCAGCATCAGCCAGCCGTTCCGTCCAAAATAGGTGATCATTCCTTCTGCAATCAACACTACACCCAACGTCATGGGGATCATCAGAAAGAAGGTAACCAGCTTTTCGTGCTTAATCCCATTTCTCATATAGTAGGCAATGGGTACTGCCAGAACAATGGTAAGAATGGTTACAGGCACAGAGATAATAATCGTATTCCAAACTGTTTTAAGCTCTACGGAATCCGAAAAAAAGCTGATGTAATTTGCCAGAGTCAGCCCACCGCTGCCTCCGTCCGTAAAGCTCAGCTTTACCGCATAAACAAAGGGATAGATAAATACAGCAAGCAGGAAGACAACTGCCGGAAGAATCAAGGCAGCCGTTTCCAGCGTCCAACCTTTCTTTTTCAGCATAATTTTATTCCTCCTTATCTTTTGGAAGCACCAGAAGTTTGTCCGGCTGAATGGTAAGAGAAAGAGAGGTTCCTTCTTTCACAAATGTATTGGGTTCAATACGGGCCTGAACTTCCATCCCTTCTTTAATGCTTCCGGTTACCTGAACCGTAGTTCCCAGATATTCGGTGCCTTCCACCTTGATCTTCATGTCATTTTTCCCGGCCCTTCCTGCTAAAATATCATCTGGACGGCTTGCCAGAAGCACTTCTTCTCCTTTCTGATATGCCTGGATCAAAGTCTTTTCCACTTCTTCGTTCTCACCCGGGCAGCTGTGAACAGCAAAGGGAATCCCACAGGACTCTATCTGGAATCTCCTGATACCATCGGATTCCTCAATGGCCAGAATTTTAGCATCCCAAATATTTTTATACCCCATAAAGTCTGCTACAAAACGATTGGCAGGATATAAAAATACCTGTTTAGGGGTTCCGATCTGCTGAACCTTTCCCAGTTTCATAATGACAATTTTATCGGAAAGGGCCAGGGCCTCTGACTGATCATGGGTGACATAGACAGATGCCCGTTCCAAACGATTGTGGATCTGTTTCAGTTCATACCGCATTTCAGTTCGAAGCTTGGTGTCCAGATTGGATAAAGGTTCATCAAGCAGCAGCAATCTCGGTTCCATCACAACGCTTCGGGCAATGGCTACCCGCTGCTGCTGACCGCCGGAAAGCTGCGACGGAAACTTATGCTCCTGTCCTTCCAGATGTACCATGCGGATCCCCTCTTCCACCTTTCTCCGAATTTCATCTTTCGGACGGTGAGCCACCGACAAGCTAAATGCAATATTATCAAAAACCGTCATATGAGGAAACAGGGCATAGTTCTGGAAAATAATCCCGAATCCCCTCTTTTCCGGGGAAACAAAAGTCTTTCCGCCGTCGTCGATAATTTCATCATCTACTTTAATGGAGCCGCCTGTAATATTTAATAAGCCGGAAATACAGTTTAAAGCCGTACTTTTTCCACAGCCGGAAGGGCCTAAAAAGGTGACAAATTCGCCGCGGTTAATCGTCAGGTTAAAATCTTTTAATACATGCAGGTTTCCAAATGACTTACACATATCTTTCATGATTAGCTGATTAAAGTCTTTCACATTATACCTCCAAAGTAATATTCTCTGTTAAATCATTGGATTTATATATAATTACGGATATTTTTAAATATCAAAAGGCCGAGGAACCGATTTATCTGTTTCGGACCCTCGGCCTAAATGCTCTTGAAGCTTATAATCGTATTATTTTAACTTATTGGCGCCGATCTTATTATCCCACATTTCCATTGCCTTTACCAACTGGGACATGGTCATAGGGCCAACATGGGGATAGTTTTCAATACCGCCTAAAAGATCCTCTGTAATAACTGCATTTAAAGCATCCTGGGACTCCTGGGGAGCCTGCTCTAAGGTAACGCCTTTCAAAACCGGACCAGGATACATAAATCCGTGGTCATACAGCATTGCCTGGATCTCCGGGCGGAGTGTAAATTCCATAAATAATAAGCTGAGTTCCTCATCCTGAGGATCCAATCCGGTGGGGATGGTCCAGAAGTTAGAATCCGTTACCCAGTGGAGATCATCCAGGAAAAGCTGCTTGCAGGAAGGATCCATGGCGCCCAGAACCCTCTGATTGGTCTCATAGCCAACAGCGGTGGTGATCATCCAGCGGGTTCCCTCGTTAAAATCACGGTACAGCAGTGCGGAACCGGTAGTATAGTAGTCAATGTACTGATCCATTTCCTTTAAGTAATCCCAAACCTTGGTCCAACTTTCCGGATCATCCGGGTTTTCTTCCTTTGCAAGGTAGGGCATACCCTGAAGAAATGCATAGCCTGCGCCGGAATTGCTGGGACGTGGATATGCGAACTTGCCCGGGTTCTCCTTGCAAAAAGCTAATAATTCATCTAAATTTTTAGGAGGATTTGGAACCTTATCCGGCCAATAGGTGATCATAGGACCGCCGATAGAGTTTAAATGAGGAATCCCGTAGCCCAAGCCTTTGTCCAACTGAACTTTTGAGTCGTCGTTAAAATTCGCAATGGTATCTGCAAAACGATCCGGATATTTTTCCAAAATATTGATATAAACCCCACCATCAATTCCGGCTGCTACCGTATCATACCCATTGGTGCAGAGTGTGGTATAAGGCTTCTTTGCATCTCTCTCTGCAGCCAGCTTGGAAACCTGCTCGCCGGTGGATGCGGGGATCCAGACAACATCCTTCACATAGTCCGGATACTCTGCCTTAAACATCTCCACAATTTCGCCGAACATATCCTGCTCGCCGCCGGCGTCAATGATTACAATATCACGTTTCTCTTTGATAATAGAGTCCCCTGTGCCTTGGGGCGCTTCATCTGCCGGCAAGTCTGCGGCAGCAGGCGCTGTTGTCGCAGCAGGCGCTGCGGTTGTGGCCTCATTTCCTCCGGAAGAATTACATCCGACCAGGCCGGAAAGCGCCATTACCGCACTCATTGCAACTGCCAGGTTTCTACATAATCTTTTTGTCATAGTGACCTCCTCCACTTTGGTAAAACCAAGTTTTACAAGCAGGCGGAGACAAAGGATTCTCTTTCAATCAGGCTGGACTGGACCTCAATATATTTTGGCGTTATTTTTTGCTCTAATACCTTCATCAGGATCATAACCGCTACCTCGCTCATGCGGTCCATATTAATATCCACGCTGCTAATGGCAGGAGAAGCAATCTGGGAATACATGGAATTGTTCCATCCGATAACCGGCATTTTTTTCCCCATTGCCGTGATTACCTTCTGGGCCGGCACAGCCAGCACATCGTCCGCAGTGATAATAGCATCCGGCAATTCCTCCATAGACTCAAGGAATTTTCTGATCACATCCGCCGACCCTTCCACGTCATTCATACTGATATGCTCTTTTACCTGACATACCAGACCCAGGGTATCCAGATTACAATTTTTCATTCCTTCCAAATATCCTCCCCGCTTTTCATTGCCGCTATAGGTCTCACTATCATAAATGTAGGCAATTCTGGAGCAGCCCATGAGGCACAAATCCTGCACCAGACTCGAAGCCATCTGACGTTCATTGGATACAACACTATATACATTGGGCACATCTACTTTCCCGTTAATAATGATAATCGGTACTTTCGTTGAAATGTCCCCCAGCAATGCATCACTCAGATTATCGTCATTTCCCACTCCGATAATGAAAATTGCGTCTACCTGCTTTTGAATCAACAGCTCCAGATAGGACTGTTTATCGTCATAATTCTGCTCCAGACTGCACAGAATAATATCAAATCCGCTTTTTCTTAAGCGGCTTTCCAGCACGGATACCTGTTTTGCATGGTTAATGTCCGAAATAACCGGACACAAAATTCCAACCATTTTCGTCTGTTTCCGATTCAGGCTTCTTGCGAAAAAATTTGGAACAAAGCCTGATTTCTCAATAACCTCTGTCACACGTCTTCTTGATTCCTCACGAACATGTTCATTGCCGTTTATTACTCTTGAAACGGTTGATACGGATACATTCGCTTCTTTGGCAATTTCATAGATATTCATAATATCCCCTTACCTTCCCGCAGGTTTTTTATGAATTCTATTTTAGTAAAAATACGGGCACATTTCAAGCCCCGGAACTACCACTTCAAACCAAACATAGTCAACGTAATCATTGTCCTTTTTAGGGGAAACGATATGATAGGTTTCATTTGGAATACAAATCCAATCCCCCTCCTCTACATCCACAGTCTCATCTCCTGCATGGAAAAGGAATGGATCCGTTCCCGGCAGTCCGTAAAACCACTGGAACAGCTCCGGATGTTTATGAGGTTCCAGTTTCGCATTTCCAGGTCCCACTACCTCGCCCAGGCTCATACGGCTTACGTAGTACTGATGCAGGCATGCAAAAGATTTCAGTTCTTCGTTCCGGAACCCTTCTGTATACAAATGCCACTGCTTCGCAGTATTAAACCAGGGAAGCACAATGTGATACATCTCATAATGTTTCAAATCCTCCTGGCTCATCTCCTGAATCAAAAGAAGGAATTCCATATCGCTTTCTGCCTGAACCTGATAATCAACACTGTTGATGTCAGGGCAGAATACTGCCCTCTCGGTAACATCAAAGGATGCGTTTCCCTGTAAAACCTTGCCTTTTCCCCCTATAAAGAAAAGAGAAACTCCTTTTTTCTCATAGGACTCCAGCTTGCAGTCTGCTCCTTTTAGCAACCGGCATTTGTAAGTTTCAACCCCTTCCATGGATCCCGGCAGCATTTCTGCCTGATAAAATCCCGGCTGGGTTTCCCTCATTATCGCTTCAATCTCAGCACGTTTTACGTGTCTGATTTCCGCCATTCTCTCTACCTCCTTTTCCTCTTTCTTCCTGTTTTGCCAACCTCGGTAATATGTGCCTTTGCATTAAGAAACCAGTTTCACAAAACATGTTGTTTTCGCTCTTAGAATATCACCCTCATGAAAAGGTGTCAATATTTTTTTGGCATTGTACAGATATTTTGTATAATTTAGACTACTTTTAGCTTTCTATTTTGTGCTTTTTGCATATTTATTTTTTCAGCTTGACAACTTGCCTTTTTACACCTATACTGAAAATTGATGAAAGTAGTTTCTTGAAAGGAACATCTCTGTCTTCGGTTTGGCCAAAACCATGACTACCAGAATTTTAGGAGGTTGTGATGAAAGTAAGTATGATTAAAGATGCGGATATTATCCGCAATTATGATTCATCTGGTGTATTTTTTACAGAACTGCTGCCCGGCGTTTATGACGGCCCCATGTCTGCCTATAAATACTATCTAAAAGCCGGCAGCTCTGTTTCTCCCAAACAGTATCCGGACAAAGCCGTTGTTTTAATCTTCGGCAAAGGAAAAGGCTTTGTCGCCGGAAAAGACGGAGCTTTCCATATTGACGAATTAAGTTTTTACGCGCCGGATTATGATCGCTCTCAGTATACTGTAACTGCTGCTACAGATTTAGAATTTATTATGTGTGTATGCGATATGGATGATTATGATTTTGAACGTGAGAAGGAATGTAGTGTTTATCTTCCCTATTTCCGCACCATTTCCCAGTGCTACCGCTATGACCAATACTGTAAATCGGAAGGCTTGGAATCCCGTTCCGTTCTTTTCGGGGATTGCGGGCGTTTAGGCAAGATTACCGTAGGTTATTGCCGCGGTATTGACTGCGGAACTGTGGAAAAAGGCCATCGTGAGGTACATCAGTTTAACTATGCTGTAGGCGGGGATTGCGATTTCACCTTAACTACCGAGGCAGACAGCAAACATATTTTCCGGCATGTAGAAGGCGACTGGAGTTTTGTAACTGCAGGGCCGGATCACAGCCTGGTGGCAAGCCCGGGGAAAGCCGTTTGCTATGTTTGGGTTGAAATTTACACCAGCGCACATGGCGTATATTAATGGAGGTTGCTATGGAAAACAAATACTTAGATAACTGCATTGCTATTGATACCGGTTTAGAAGGGATCTCTTTCTTCCGCCGCACTATGAAGGCAGGAGAATCCGTTACCCCAAAGCTGGATGCCGAAGAGCTGATTGTCCTTTTGTTTGATGGCGGCTCTGCTTTTGTACAGATCCGAGAAGACATTTTCAATATTACCGAGCCTTCTGTTTTTATCCCGGATTTTGACCATTCTCCATACACCATCCAGGCTATTGAGGATTTGGAGTTTCTCATGTGTGTATTTACTATGAATGAGTGGGATAAGACTTTCTTTAAGGGATGGAATCTGCATCTTCCGTTCTTCTCAAAGTACAGCGACGGTGTTCGGTTCAATTATATGGGAAGGAGCAAAAGTCTTGGATCCTGGAGTCTGATCCAGCCCTTCCAGTTAGGCCATCTGTCTCTGTCTGTTGTATGCGGCAGAGGCGGCAAGGCAGAATCCCAGGGCAATCCTCTGCAAAATCAGTGGCTGTATGCGGTAGGAGATTCCCGGTATCAGCTTTCTGTTAACAAGGAAAAGGCATCGGATGAGATCGCCGGATCTTTCCGGTTTATCCCGGTAAATCAGCCTTATACCCTCATTGCCGGAGAAAATGTTCCTGTATGCTATTTTGACATTCAGTACTTTGTAGAGGCAGATATTCAAAAAAATTATCTGGCTCAGATCTTTAACGGGCGTATGACGGAGACCCGGTAGGCTTTTGGCGCTTGTTTTTGTCCGTTTTAGGGGAAGAATGGCAATCCTTATTTTGTTGACATATTTCTTTCTGCCGCGTATAATATTAACAACGGGTAGAAATACTCAAAAAGCGGTGTACCCTACCAATAAGTGGGAGCTAAAAAAGCGGTGTACCCTACCAGTAAGTGGGAGCTAAAAAAGCGGGGCTGAATCGCAAGGTTCAGCCTCTTTTATTCCCGCAAGCAATGTGCCAAACTCATGCTTGTACGAGTATTTGTTAGATTACCCTCAATGAGCGAGGGTAGGGAGGTTAAATGAATTTTTCTTTTTATATGGTAGACTCTGACTACTGCGATTATCTGCGGAAAAGCGATCCTTCTGTGCCTTATACCATGGATCGAAAAGCGATCCGGCCTTTTGTTGGTATTATTCTTTCTATCAATTATATTCACTACTTTGCGCCCCTGACTTCTCCAAAGCCCAAGCACCGGCACATGAAAAGTCAGATAGACTTTCTCAAGATCAAAGGCGGAGAAACTTTACCGGCTTATTGTAGACGGAAAGGCATGGGATAGCCTTGCCAGCCGTTGCTGCAACTTTGCTCTGGATGAAGCATTATACACGGCTTTTGCCAACGAAAAATTTCCAGGGCAATAGAACAGAAAGTCAACACCCCGCCGCAAACATGATACTTAGCCCATTGCCCGCGAGAGTAAAAAGGAAGACCAAAAGGAGTAAACGGATACTCTCTCAGTCTTCCCGAAAGCCGGCTTACTGAAAAATCACCGGCTCCTCTAAAAATTCTGTTTTTATTACAATGTAAGGACAGGACGGCTCCTTACTGACTTCTTCGTCTTTTCCCGGCCCCATCAGCTCTGTATCAAATATTATAGCATTTTCCGTGAGATAAAGCTGCTCTACTGTAATGCTGTATCCGCCGCTTTCCTGGGTCCCGTAACCATTTACTATGTATAATCCCTGATCATTGCTGTAAGTAAGTTTAAAAGCGTCGTTTTTCTTTTCCTGAATCAGGTCCAAAAGTTCCTGAGGCACATCGTTATCTCCTACTACTGTAAATTCCAAATCCCTTACTTTATCGGAGGTTTCATTTCCCAGTCCTGCCATGCTGCATCCGCTTAAGAGCCGCACCACCGCAACCCACAGGAACAATCCCATGACTGCAAATAGCTTGCCATTTAGTGTTCTTCTCATCCTTCTGCCTCCCCAGTTGATTATTCGTTACTGTTTTCGTCCGGTTCTCCCCGCCCTGTAAACTGTAACGGTTTATTACCATTGTATTCCGGCCGCCTCAAAGGTATGCATGGCTTTTTTCTTTATTATATGGTACACTGGTAAAAAGATGTTAGAATCAAAATCTGTGGAGGTGGGGTCATGTTTAAAAAAGCAATTGTTATCGGAAGCCCCGGCGCTGGCAAAAGCACATTTTCCAGGAAGCTTCGGGATGTGACAGGTCTCCCCCTGTACTACCTTGATATGCTGTGGCACCGGCCGGATAAGACCACCATTCCAAAACAAGAATTTGACAGGAAGCTAAAGGACATCCTTATAAAAGACAAGTGGATTATAGATGGAAATTATAACCGGACACTTGAAATGCGTGTAAACTACTGTGATACCATTTTTCTTCTGGATTTTCCATTGGATATTTGTCTTTCAGGCGCTGAGTCCAGAATTGGAAAAGAGCGGGAGGACTTGCCGTGGTATGAGACAGAATTCGACACAGAATTCAAGCAATTTATCCTGGATTTCCCCAAAGAAAGTTTACCTCAAATTTATGCGTTGATTGAAAAATATAGAGAGGATAAACATGTCATTATATTTAAGTCCAGAGAAGAATCAGAAGAGTATTTGAAAAAATTTTAACAGTTCAGACAAGAAGTATCGAAATAAACAAAATCCTTGCTGTCAGGAGGTTTCATAATATGCCTTACTTATTTCTTCATGGTTTAGGACAAGGCCCGGAAAGCTGGGGGCCTGCTGTGGATCACCTTTTTCCTTCCTCCCCTGTGGGAACAGTTTTAACGCCCAGATTATCGGATTTTCTCATAGGGCAGGAAGCGGCCTACCAGAACCTGTATCAGGCCCTTTGCCAGTATTGCCATTTTCTCCCCCGCCCTCTCCATATCTGCGGATTGTCCCTGGGGGCAGTTCTGGCTCTTCATTATACCATAGAACATCCTGATGAAGTTCGCTCCCTGACCCTCATAGGCGCTCAGTACCGTATGCCAACAAGGTTGTTGTCCTTTCAAAATGCGGTGTTTTCTCTTCTGCCCCAGGCCGCGTTTCGAAATATGGGGTTTGAAAAAAGAGAGTTATTAAGTCTGACTGCAAGTATGATGGATCTGGATTTTTCTCATGATCTGGAAAACGTTTCCTGTCCGGCGCTGGTTCTCTGTGGGGAGCGGGACAAGGCTAACCGTAATGCCTCCCGGGATTTAGCTCAGCTCCTTCCCCGGGCCCGTTTCCGGCAGGTTCCCGGCTGCGGACACCAGGTAAACACAGAATCCCCCTGGCATCTGGTCCAGGTACTTTCAAAATTTTACAGGAGGCTTCTATGAATAATGAAAAAGTATATAGGATGGATTTTTCCAAAATCTATCCCCTGCTTGTCAACAAAGCCTTGAAAAAAGGCCGCTCAAAGGCAGAAGTGGATGAAATTATCCGTTGGCTTACCGGCTATACCCAGGAAGATTTAGAAGCGTTATCAAGTCAGTCCGTACCCTACTCCCAGTTTTTTCAAAACGCTCCCTGTCTCAATGAAAAAAGATCTCTGATAACCGGCGTCGTATGCGGGGTCAGAGTAGAAACCATTGAGGAACCCCTTATGCGGGAAATCCGTTATCTTGATAAGCTTATTGATGAACTGGCCAAGGGGAAGGCTTTGGAAAAAATTATGAGAAAATAGTAAAAGGGTCTGTGGCTGACATTTCTGCCGGGCCACAGGCCCTTTTACATATGGTCAATCAAAACTCCACTTCCATTCCGTCATAAGCTGCCAGTATCCCTCGTTCCGTTCCCCACTGGGCAAGCTGATCATAGGTCATTTCTCCATTATGGCTAAAATGGTTGACGACTTTTACAGTTTGGCTGCCGGTACATCCCAGTTCAGCCAGCTTTTTAAACATATTTTCTGCATCAGGCAGTCCCATGTGATACTCTTTCACGGATTTGATTCCCATAGTTGCATCCAGGCTGACCAGATCGAATCTTTCTTTTGTTATCAATTTCCACGCCTCCGGAGACAGGTTGCAGCCTGTGTCATGTCCGTAAAATACGGTTTTTCCGTCTTTTTTACAGATATAGACCAGACATTCTTCCCGTTTATCATGGTCAGCAGGGACTGCCGTGATTTCCCAGCCATGGGAGCGAATAAGATCGCCGCCGTGGGTCGTATGGAAATGGACGGTATCATCAATGGGATGCGGCTTGAAACGGTCAATCAGGATATGTTCATAAAAAGTTTTTCTGACCGCTTCATTGCCGTAAACATCCAATACTCCTTCTGCGCCATGCCCGAAGTGTTCATGGCGATGGATCAGGTCAGTAGGAAACCAGTGATCCATATGGCTGTGTGTAACCAGCAGCGTGTGGACAGTGCCAAGATTCAGCCTGTATTGCAATGCATGGGTATAGGTATCCGGCGGGAAGTCAATCAGCAGGCTGTTGTCCAGAAGGGCTTGTGTCCGGGTACGCAGGTTCCTGCCGCCCGCTTTTCGGGCATGGGTGCAGATTGGACAGGAACAGAACAATCCTGGCCATCCTTCCGCCGCAGCTGTTCCCATGTATAATATCTTCATAATATCCCGTTCCTTTCTCAATTTAAAACTTACAGTTTTTTTATTTTCTCAAACCTGGATTACTTTGTCCAGGGCATGGCAATCTCCACTTTGAACGGATAAATCAGGATAATTGGCAGAATTGGAAAGCAGCACGGCCACACAGTCAGGGTGTCCCGCTTGTTTAATCTTTTCCCGATCAAATGTAATAAGCCTTTCTCCCATTTTAACTTTCTGCCCCATCTCTACGAAACACTCAAAGCCATCTCCTGCCATAGCTACAGTATCCACGCCCACATGAATAAGCAATTCCATACCGTCAGCAGAGGTAATGCCCACGGCGTGCTTTGTATCTGTAGTAAAGGAAATTTCCCCGTCATAAGGCGCTACAATAACTCCTTCCACAGGGTTAATTCCAATACCGCGTCCCAGAACACCTGCAGCAAAGGTTGCGTCTGGAATCTCTTCGGAAGGGAAAACTGTGCCGGAAACAGGCGCATAAACAATACCAGGCTGGCACTCTACTGTGGCAGGGCGCGGCTGAGGATCAGAAGCCTTCTGTGGAACAGATTCTTCATCTTTAAAGCCAAAGAACCAGGTTAACGCAAAAGCCACTCCTACAGAAATCGCCATCATAATTATGTAATTAACGGAGTCATGCAGGCACAACAGAAGTCCAAAGATTCCGGTAACACCTGTACCGCTGGCTCCCAAGCCAACCAGGGAAGCATACATAGCGCCTGCTGCACCGCCGATAGCGCCGCAAACAAAGGGTTTAAAATGGCGTAAGTTCACGCCGAAAATGGCTGGTTCCGTGATACCCATAAAACAGGAAAGAGAAGACGGAAGAGCTACGGATTTAATTTTTGTATTTCTGGTTTTCAGGGCAACTGCTAATGTTGCCGCGCCTTGAGCAAGATTGGCGGCAGAAGCCAAAGGCAGCCAGTAGGTAAATCCGTATTGGGCAATCTGTCCCACATCAATTACGGTATACATATGATGGATACCGCCCACTACCGTCAGGGAGTACAGACCTCCCATTACCATACTTCCCAAACCAAAGGGCAAGGTAAGCAGGGTCAGAATCCCGTTGATAATACCATTTTCCACAGCAACAAAAATAGGACCGATAATGGAAAGTGTCAGATAGCCAGTAGCAAATACACTTACTAATGGTGTTACAAACAAATCCAGCATGGCAGGAACTACCTTGTGCAGGCGTTTCTCAATAAAGCACAGAACCCAGACGGCGATAATTACCGGGATAACGTGCCCCTGATAGCCAACCATATCTACACTGTATAGTCCAAACCACACTTTTTGTGTCTGGAGTACGCCTTCCGTTGCTACTGTCCAGGCATTCTGCAAGTTGGGATGGATCATAATCATACCAATAACTGCGCCCAGGAAAGGATTCCCCCCAAAGGCTCTGGCGGCGCTAAAAGCAATTAAAATGGGCAGGAACGTGTATGCCGTGTTGGCAAACAAATTTGCGAAAACATAGATGGAACCAGAGGTATCGATATTTAAAAAACCATTATTGACCATAAAGGTCAGAGCCTCCATAATTCCCATAAGAAAACCACTGGCCACGATAGCCGGAATAATGGGGACAAAAACATCACCCAGGGTTTTAATTGCCCGCTTAAATATGTTTTGCTTAGCTGCTGCAGCTGCTTTAACCTCTTCCTTTGATGCAGCGGTAAGACCAGAAATTGCAATAAACTCATCATAGACTTTATTCACTACCCCGGTTCCCAATATAATCTGCAGCTGGCCGGAGGCACTGAACACGCCCTTTACACCATCAATGTCCTCCACAGCCTTAGCATCACACTTCGCGTTGTCCGCCAATACCAGACGCAGGCGTGTGGCGCAATGGGCAGCAGAGATGAGGTTTTCCTTTTTCCCTACTTTTTCATAAATTTGTTGTGCTGTTTTTGCGTAATCCATAATTTTTTCCTTTCTGTTGAGTTATTTTATCCCTCATAAGAGGGTAAGGTACACAAGTGATTGAATACGTATTCACAAAAGGGCAAAAAATTAATAATCCTTAATCAGATCTGTTAACGCCGCCCTCAGAATACGTATTCACAATTCCCAAAAAAAGAACCTTGTTGGAGGGCTCTTTTTTAGGAACTCTGCCTTGGAACAAGCACGGCATGGAGGGGGCAATTCCAAAGGGGATGTTCGCAGGCATGTTCAATACGGTATAATAAACGTGAGACTGCTTCCTGCGCCATCCGTTCAATAGGCTGGGAAACACTGGTGAGACCAGGTCTCAGATACCGGGCCATCATCGTGTCATCAAAGCCGACCACTCCGGCTTCTGCGGGAATCATAAACTGTAACTCCTGAAGAAAACAAAGAATCCTCAGAGCATAAATATCATTCCCGGCAAAGACGCCCAGGCGCTGTTTTCTATAGGGCAGATACGTTCTCAATACCTCTTTCATCTGGGTATCATCTTGATATACAACATTGGTGACACGCTCTGCCTGCCCCCATTCGGACAGGGCCTGGCGAAAGCCCCCATATTTGCGATCATAGTCTTTTCCGATAAACAAAAACTGTTTATACCCCTGTTCAATCAAGTGTTTGGCTACCATTTTTCCTGCTTCTGCATGATCTACATATACAGAATCCAGGCCTTTGGCCTGACGTGTTACCGCCACAACAGGTACTTCAAGTTTTTCTGCATATCCCCGCCACACCTGGCTGGTTTCACGGATTGGAACGGCCAGAACACCGTCGACCCGATAGCGGCGAACAACATCCAGGTATTCCAGTTCATTGTCCGTATTGTAATTGCTGTTAAAAAGGATGATGCTGTAGCCATGTTTCCTTGCCTCTGTTTCGATTGCTTTTGCCACATCTGCAAAAAATCCGTTGGAAATGTCGGTCAGTATTACGCCCAGCAGGTGGGTCTTACTGCCCTGCAAGCCTTTTGCCAGAACATTAGGCTGATAATTATGTTCTTTCGCACAGGCCAGAACACGTTCACGAATATCCGGCGCTACATTCATGTTTCCGTTAAGCACACGAGAAACAGTTGGTTGGGAAACTCTGGTTAATCTTGCGATTTCTGTCATTGTAATCATAAATCACACCATTGAATACGTATTCTTCATAAGCAAGTTAACTATATCACACTTTTCATATGGCTTCAATTTACTTGATTCACAAAAAATACATGGATATTTTGTGAATGTTGCCGAAAGCTGTGGGGTATTTCCTCGCGGCAGTCGCCAAATGTGCATGCAAGCATGTACATTTGGCTCGTTGCTCGTGGGAATAAACATATTCCCCTCCCCCTTGGCATATGATGTAAAAAACATTCTCAGGGGTAATCCCATGAAAGAATATATTGAAGAGCGTGCAGTCGCTATCGCCAATTACATTATAGACCACAATGCTACCGTAAGGCAGACGGCGAAAAAGTTTGGGATTAGCAAATCGACTGTACATAAAGACTGTACGGAACGTCTAAATTCCATTAATCCTCATCTGGCAGAGCAGGCCCGTAAAGTATTGGACATCAACAAGTCTGAGCGTCACATCCGGGGCGGTCTGGCTACAAGGGAAAAATATCAGCACCGGCTTCAGATGTGCAGCAAGTCGGATGATAATTAAACGGAAGGGCATAAGTTCGCAACATTGCCAAATCCGATGAATCTGCAGTACACTTACTCTATGTGTAAAAATCCGGAGAAAATCCTTTTATTGGTGGATTCTTTCCGGATTTTCTATGCGGTTTAATATTGCTCTGCCTAGGTTTTGTGTATCTGCCTCTTTAATAGGTTTTATAAATAAATGTTTTAAAACTTTGTTCTACGTGGTACAATACTTATAGATGCAAGCATACGGCTTGAGAGAGGATACGGTGCTATGGTAAACAGCGAGATCACAGCGATCAAGGATAGGATTAAAGTCACAGTTATGCCAAAAAAAATCTATTTATTTGGTTCTTTTGCAAAAGGTACTTATACAGATGACAGCGATTATGATTTTTATGTTGTAGTAGCAGATAATGCAGGAGATAAAATCGAATTGTCCCAGATGGCTTACAAATCTTTGCGTGGAATCAGAAAAAGACCTGTTGACATTGTTGTTGGACATGAATCCTCTTTTGAAGAGCGGGCAGAGCAGAATACGCTTGAAAAAGTTGTGAAACAGGAAGGAATACTGTTGTATGCAGAATAGAGAATTATTAAAAGAGTGGCTTGATTTTGCTACCATGGACTATAGTACAGCAAAATATCTATATAAAAATATGTATCCCAAACCGTTTGAAATTATATGCTATCACTGCCAGCAAGCTATTGAAAAAATGTTGAAAGGCGTGTTGCTTTCAAAGGGAGTTGGGATAAAAAAGACTCATGATCTGGGCCTTCTTGCAGAAATGTTAATGGAGTATATGGAGGTTGATGAAAGATATCTTGAAATGTGTGATGATCTTACTCCTTATGGAGTAAAAATACGATACCCACAGGAATTGTATATTGAAGAACATCATGTAAAAATGGCGTTACAAGAGGCACAAGAGTTGTACACCTGGCTTAAAATCGCAATTGAAAGTGAAATCGATCACGTCAAAGAAACATAGAATTAGAACAAAAAGGGATGCTACAAAATGAAGTAACGCGGCTTCATTTTGCAACATCCCATATTTCTATAACACATCTGAAAAATGCGGTCTCAACCGCTTAAACACCTTAAGTCCCGCCAGCATAAGGACTGCTGTCACCCCCCAGAAATACAGGGTAAGGGCAGGCCTTTCCCAAAACCAGTTTCCTGTAAGCATACAGTCCCGATACCCTATTACAATATAGTAAACCGGATTGATTTTCAGAACCTGTTCCAGCCATGGGGGAGCGCTGGGGAACATGGATACTGACCACATAATCGGAGCCAGCCACATGCCAAACTGAAGGCAGATCCCCACAATCTGGGCCATGTCCTTGAAAAACACGGTCACTGCGCTGGTAAAATAAGAAATCGCTAAAGCCAGCATGGACGCTGCAAACCCATAATACACCACCTGAAGCCAGGTAAGCTTAGGCATATTTCCTCCGGCTAAAAACATTCCAAACATGATAATGACAAAAAATCCATGGACAAACATGCTGGAAATCACTTTTAATATTGGCAGGATCTCTACCTGAAATACCACCTTTTTTACTAAATAGTGGTACTCCTGTAAACAGTTGGTTCCTGTATTTAGGGCCTCGCTGAAGAAAAACCAGGGTGCAATTCCCGGAACCAGCCACTCAATATAAGAAGAATTTGGCACTGGCGGCGTACTTCTGAATCCGATAGGCCCAAAAAGGAACCAGTATATCAGCACCGTCACAATGGGCTGGATCAGCATCCATACCACGCCGAAATAGGAGCCTACAAACCTCTTGCGAAAGTCTGCCTTAGACAGATCCCAAATTAATTTTCGTTTCTTAATAATCTCTTTTATGAGAGAAAGGACATAGTTCATAATCCTTCTCCTTTCCTTTTCCAATCTGCCTTGCAGATTAGAATTTAAAGGTATCCTTAAAGCCGCCCCACTTCTGATCCTTTTCAGAAATGATTAGCTCCATTCCTTCTTCCACAGGCCACTCTACCCCGATCTCCGGATCGTTCCAAGCCAGTCCGCCCTCGTCGCCGGGATGATAAAAATCAGTACATTTATAAGCAAATTCTGCCTCGTCTGACAGCACTAAAAATCCATGGGCAAAGCCTTCCGGAATATAAAACTGCTTTTTATTCTCTGCAGACAATTCCACGCCGAACCACTTTCCATAGGTATCCGAATTCGCTCTCAAATCTACTGCCACATCAAAGACTTTACCCCGAAGTACTCTCACCAGCTTGCCCTGGGGAAATTCTTTCTGATAATGAAGTCCTCTTAAGACGCCTTTTACAGACATAGACTGGTTGTCCTGAACAAAAACCAGGTTCAGCCCGGCTTCCTGAAAGTCATTTTGATTATAGGTTTCTACAAAGTAGCCTCTTTCATCCTTAAAAACAGTGGGTTCAATTACATACAGCCCTTCAATAGGGCAGGAAGTTACTTTTATCTTTCCCATGGTTGTACTCTCCTTTACTTTTACAGACAGCAGGCCGCGATGACCGTCTGCCACATAGTGGCCAGCAGAATAAATGAAGAAACTGCCAGCACTCCCGTATGATACCACATATTTTCTATTCGCGCAATGATGGCGCGGGAATTAAACAGCATATAAAACAAAAACAGAATTGGCATATAGTACCGTCCCTGTACTCCGGCAATGGTTACCATTCCCGGCACCGTGTAAGAAATGTACATGGAGGTCCACACCAAAAGAACTGCACCGCCAAGCATCAGGAAAATCCAAAGCTTCTGCCAGATGGACAGTCTTTCCGGCGCCGTAGTTTTCGTGTCTGTCGTCACTGTATAGACCACCAGCGCGCTTGTCAGCCAGGTAAAACCGCCTGCCGCCAGATGGCCCTGGACCGAAAAGATATCTTTTCCCAGAACAAAATCCGGCAGCTGATGGAAAATATTGCGAAACAGGATCCGGATATAAGCAATGAAATTTCCTAAAACATAGGACATCTGTCCTACCTCGCTGGTGTCTCCCCCTCTTAAATCTCCGGTTGCCTTAGGGGCAAAAAGCACCGGCAGGACAAAGGTAGATAAAAGCCCCAAAAGGACCAGAATAAATCCCAGGCGCATGGCAGCCTCCTGCCGTTTATCCTGGAATTTAGATGCCGGAAGCAGCAGGCCGATTAAAATCATAGGGGCATATACGGCTTTGGCGCTGCATCCCAAAACAAATGCAGCTAAAATCAGCCCGTAGGACTTCCATGAAATCTTTGTCTCCGGGGTCAGAATCTCCTTAAGCAGGCAGGCCATGGACAGATAAATCCAGGCAGTTACCGCCGGATCATAAGAGTACACGCAGGCCATAAAAATGGAGGTGGGGAATAGCCCGATCACCGCCATTACCGCCTTTCCCACCGGAGTCTTTTTGATGGCAAAAAACATTACCGCCGCATAGACTAACAGATTTCCCAATCGTCCCAGACGGATCATAATTCCAAATGGAATCCCCAATCCTTTACAGACCTTAAGGACAAGAGCCGGGCCTGCATAGGCAGGAACAGAAATTACCGGGGTTGTGAAATCAGGATGAATATTCCCGTTTTTGTAGTCCCCCTCTCTGTTAAAAAACTCTTCAATCAGGGCCTTTTCCTCCCTGCTCCCCGGCTGATTTTCCGGCCAGTCGCTAAGGCTGGGAATCATCTTAGCCCATGCCCCGGGGCTCACATTCATTCCCCATGGCATACTGGCAATCTCCATAGATCGCAGCAGATGGGTCTCCTCATCATACCCCACCTTGCTTACCGGAAGCGCTGCTATCATCAGGATCCCTATGGACAGACAGGCCACCGTAAAACCTATCTCTAAATGTCTTCCGATAGCTTTTCTAAACAAATAAAAGAATGTTGCCAGGCCAAAGATCACCCAGAAAAAACCCAGGCGGATCCAGTTAAACACTGCTGTGTTATGGATCTCAAATTCGGTAATTACAAGCGGCTTCTTCGCCGCTTCTTCCCGAGAGCCATCCTCTCCCAATTGATTCTTTTCAAATACCAGCTGAATGTGATCGGTTTCCCGGCCAATATTCAGGTAGGAAGTAGACAGAAGATAGCTGTTTCGATCTTCCAGGATTAAATCTTGCTCCGGATCTGCTTCCCCATATTCATTGTAATAGCACACATATGCCCTGGCATTTAACAGATGATCATATTCATAGGAATATGCAATTTTATGAATATACTGACCGTCCAGCGAAACGGTTAAAATCCCTTTATCTTCTGTCAGCTCCCATCCCTTGGCCGTCTTTGTAAAACCTTCTGCCGCCACATTTTCTTCCCCTACCGGAATAATCCCCCGCTCGGTCCTGTTAAGGGATAAAACTTTCATATTGCAAAGATACTCGCAGATAACTCCGGCGGCCAGAACCAAGACAATCGCTGCCAGATAAGGCAAAAGCTGTTTTCTGTCAAAGGAAAATCCAGCAGATAGCTGTTTCTTTCGTTTTCCCATTTTTCTAGCTCTCCTTTTCCCCGGCGCTCTGTTTTTCCTCTTCCCGTTCCAGTTCATCCAGCGCCATCTTCTGAACCAGTTCCTTCAGCCTGGTTTCCAGTTGTGATATCCTTAGCGTCATGGTAAACAGCTTTACAATCAACAAAAATATCGTAAACAAGAACAGAAAATTGGCAGTAGAATAGATCCCAAAGAGCCGCGCCAAATTGTCCGCCACCGTGGGAAAAATGCTGAATACCACCAGCAGCATGGCCAAAAGGATCCAGAAAATAGAATCTTCTATCTGTACTTTAGCCTGACGGATTTTACGGATCATCATCCCCATTGTGGCAACAGATACTAATATCAAAAGGACGCGGAGCATTGTGGTCATCATAATATTTCCCTCCATTCAGTGGTACTGGCACGCGCCGCTTCGTCAGAACGCATTCCAATACCCGGGATTCATGGTGCACCGCAGTATCAGAGCCTTTGGAAGCCTGCGATATTTCTTTCCCATACAGTATCCCAGATATTTGAATCCGCTTTTTAATATCAAATCCGGAAGCAGCCAGATTCTCCCCTTCTTCAGCAAATACAGAGCTGTAGTTTTTACCAGTCGTATCCCTTCGCTCTCTGATGGGATTCCGGCAAATATTTCCGGGTGATCCGCCTGGGAAACTGCCAAATCAAAGTTGCGCTTAAACTGTTCTATGCAAGTATAATTATGAGAATGAATTACCTTTGCATCCGCTGCATAAACAACTGCATAGCCAGACTGAATGGCCTTTCCGGCAAAGATCATGTCTTCATTAAAAATTGTTCTCCGTATAAATCCTCCCTGGGAAAAATACAAATCCCGGCGGTAAGCGCAGCATACATCAGAGGCAAAGTAGGTCTTAATCCCAAGACTCTCCAGGTCCTTTTTCGTCTTTACCCGGCTGCTGGCCGGATAGTTAAAAGAACGGGTATAGCGCTCAATAAAACCACAATCCTTGTTGGGAAGCTGTCTGGCATAGACCTGAATCACCTCTTCTCCGGCAGGGCCGGTCTGGCCGAAAGCCCTGATTAGATTCTCGATAAGATGCTTGCCGGCAGGCACTGCATCATGGGTCATGCATACTGCAATATCACTTTCCGACAGTTCCATAGCCATATGTCTGGTAGCTCCATGATCAAATTCTTCTTTGGAAATATGCCGCACCATAACCGAAAGATTCTCCGGCATCATTCTATCTATTTCATCCTGATTCCAATACTTTTTTTCTGTATTGATGATAATCACCTGGTGAACAGGCCAGGTCTGGACTGCCAGCATCTTTAACAGATGTCCAAACCTTTTTCCTGGCTTATAAACTGGGATAATTACATCCACCAGAGGTTTTTTTTCTTCCATAACCGCTCCTTACTTTCATCTCTTCTGACGTAAGTCAACACTCCTGACGCAAGCACAGCGCCTGGCTCATTGCCTGCGGGAATAAACCCAAATCGTATTTGCTGTGAATCCAATCATTAAAAGAGTCATAAAACAGGTATAAGCCCCTGCCGCCCCAAAAATAAGAAACCTTCTTACTAAGGCCGGAGCCAATATCAGGGCTCCCACTGTCACTGCCGCATAAACAAGAAAAATCCTCTTTTGCTGCCGCATAATTACCAGGGCATAGTACATCAGATTTCCCAATGCATAAAAGCCCCCGCCTAATACAATCATGGCAAAACTCATATGATAAGTAGTCAACGCCCCTTCATAGCCGGATCCCAACAGCATTTCCATAATGCCAAGGACCCATTTCCCCAGAATTAAGGTTCCTCCCACTGCTACTATTGTCAGACCGCTTATCATAGCCCCAATCCGTACCAGCAATTTTCGGAATCCCTCTAAGTCGCCATCCGTCCACATCTGGGTTAGCCTGGTAAGGAAGGGACGAATGACAAAGTTTGCTATCAGATATATGACAGATGTGGGCATAAAAATCAAGTTAAAATATCCACTGGCAGCGTCATTTAAGTTCCTGTCTATGGCATATTTTGCTGCAGAAAAAATATAAAAATCCAGAAAAACAGACAGGAATAAAAGGCTTGTCTGGGAAAAAATCTTTTTTATTTTTCCCTGATATTTTTTCCAATCTATCCCCTGCAGTTTCCCGATTACCGACAAATCAAACAGCGCCACTCCCAGAATCTGTGCCGCCACAGCGCCACAGCAGGCGGCCAGAAGGCAGCTTTCCGGAGAAAGCATGTTTTTGGTGGATAAGAGCGCTAAAAGAAAGATGGCCACTGACAGGATAGTCCGGAATGTATTAGATTTCCCCGTCAGGTACAGGCAGCCCTGGCGCTGAAATTCCGACTCATATACATCGGCAAAACCGTCTATTATCTTGTACATTGCCAGCAAAAATACTGCTATGGCCTTAGCCGTCGAATAGGTTCCGCTTACCCTCATCCATGCCAGATATAGAGCAGCAATTAGTACCGCCAAACCGCTGGTAACCACACGATGTCCCAGGTAGTCTCCAAAGGAGTATTCCCCGCGTCCATCCGTTATCTGAAATGGACGAATCCCAAAATATGCCACAGTGAACATCTGCTGGCCAAAGGTACTGAAGCCAAACGCAAAGATACCGCCAGCGCTGTCCCCGGCAATTCTCATTACCAGAAATGAAAGAAAGATACTGGCAAAAGCATAGAAAAAGCTTCCTGCTATGTTCCAGATCATATTCTTTTTTTCTATATTTCCCTCTGTCTCCAGCAGAAGCCCTGCCATCTTATTCAGCATAGAAACCCTCGCTTATCTCTTCCGGAAGTTCTGAATCAACAGGATGGAGATCAACATCCGCAGCATATATTTTGCCGCTACCAAGGGTTTTAAATAGCTTTCTCCTGCAAGACGGTTTTCGATCTCTACCGGCACTTCGGCCACTCTGGCCCCCTGTTTGATCAGAAAAGAAATGGTGTCCGGCTCCGGCCCATAATTTAAACTCAACGCGAAAGTCCGGATCATCTCTTTGTTAAACATCCTCATACCAGATGTAGGATCTGCTATTTTAACCCCGGTAGTCATACGGATTGCCGCTCCAATCAACCTGCTTCCAATCATTCTCATAGAAAAATCCTTTTGCTTGTCCACAAAACGGGAGCCAATGACAATATCATAGCCCTCATCCATCTTTTCCCGCATTTTTCCGATATATTCCGGTCTGTGCTGCCCGTCTCCGTCAAACTGAATTGCACAAGAATAACCTTTTTCACAGGCATATTTCATCCCTGCCTGAAAGCATCCGGCCAACCCCAGGTTCACCGGAAGATTTAAAAGATGATAGCCTTTTTCCTGGCAGATCTTCGCCGTGTTGTCGGTGGATCCGTCATTGACTACAATATAATCCAGCTGAGGAAATTTCTCAACCAGCTCTCCTACCACGGTTTCAATATTCTTCTCTTCATTATAAGACGGGATGACTAAAAGTATATCCTTCATTCCTGTCTATTCCTCCATAACCAGGATTTTAATATCTTTGCACGCCTTGATACCGGGCCTGACAGTAAGCCATTCCTCTTTGGGGGAAATCCCCCTTTCCCAGCTTACCAGGGCCTTTGGAAGGTTTGCCCCGGCGGCATGGCTGAAAGGGTAGCCCCCGCCAAATCTGGGATTCATCTCCAGAATATAGTATTTCCCACCTGCCTCAAATACATCCATATCCAGGTTGCCCCGATGGTTTAAAAGCCTGCTTATCTTCTCCCCCAGGCTCTTCAATTCTTCATTGTCAACCGTCTCGGCAAAGTCTGTTTCACCGGATCGCATAGCTCCTTTTCGTTTCGGAATCGTGTTTTGATAGCGGCAATCCAGATCATTGATAATGTCCAATCCGTATTCCTGACCATCTATTTTTTCCTGAATCAGAACGCAGGCCGACGGATCTTTTTCCGCCTCAAACCGGAGGTAGCTCTTTTGGATTTCCCGGACAATTTTTTTATAGAAAATGTCCAGTTCTTCTTCATTATCTGCCTGAAAAACGGATAGAGAACCCATTCCCCAGCGTGGCTTTACGATAAGCGGATAAGAGAGAATGCCTCTTCGGACAGCAGCTTTTGCTTCCTTGGGATTTAAAAAACTTTTAGGGGTTAACAAGTCATTCCTGCTTAAAAACTGAAATGTTTTCCACTTATCATTGCAGATTTCAACCACCTCCGGATCCGAAACCACCACATCCACCCCGATTTGGAAGAAATCATTCCGGTGATTTGCCAGCACCGGCAAATCAATATCAAACAGGGAAATCAGCATAGTAATCCGATTTTCTCTGCAGTAGTCCAGCAAAAAGGGAATATAATTTTTGTCATAAATCAACGGGGTGACCACCCACTGATCCGCCGCCGCAAAAGCCGGGCATGTCTGGCTGTTGGCCACATGGACCTTTCCCTCCCCTGCAATTGCTTCTTTGAAATATTCTACCAGATAAGTTCTTCTGCCCGCGCTGGTCAGAAGGATATTTGTCTCTGTTTCCATATTGTCCTCGATTCTGAAAGCCGCCGTATCTTGCCCTGTAAAACCGTTTTCATGCCTTTGCCCTTTTGGGGCACTGAAGGTATCATACCATAAAATGGCTGGTTTTGCTACGAAAAATATACAGATAGAGCCGGGAGCTGTTGTCAGCTTCCGGCTCGCTGCTTTATCAGTTCTGTTTCACCCTTACCATACATCTTTTTTTCCAGCAGGCAATCCCATATTTGATAATTTTAGACATCCCGTCTTCTCTCAGCCTCTCCTCATAGCCTTTCTCCTCAATCTGATTCAATGCTTCTGCACAGCCTTCTTCCAGATTCCCTCCGTCTGGATATTTAAGTTCTATCACAATCCCCAGGCTCTTATCTTCTATCTCCACCTGAATATCACTGAATCCTTCCCCGGATTCTATATTGGAATCCACATCCCAATCCTCCCGGTGACTCAGCAAGCCTAACAGGATACCATGATAAAAGTTCTCTTTTTTGCCTTTTTGCACGCTGGTATCCCGGATGCTGATGGTTTTCTTTAGATAAGCCGTAAACAGCCCTTCCACCGTCTCTCCGTCCCCTGCGGCAAATGCCCTGCAGAATTCATCCAGCATCGGCCCGTTTTTCTTTGCCTCTTCCTGGAACCACTCCATCACCTGTTCCTTAAAAATCTTCCGGATTTCCAGATTGGGAATTACCAGAGAATAAACATCGTCCTCCTCTTTCTCTCTGTAAGTCAGATAACCTGTAATGAACAACATGCTCCAAAGATTATCAAGATTCTTATATAGCTCTCCATAGGTCAATTCCTCATTGACTTTCTTCTTCACACTTTCCCCGGCAAGCAGGCTTTCGATTTCCCGCCGGGTTTTAGGAGTTGCCATCTGTAAAAAGCGGCGGATAATATAGTTTCCGCTGGTATTCATCCAGAACGCCTTTGGCACTGCATCCGGTTCTGACCGCAGGAGATTTACATAATTGATCACATCCCACGGGCAATATACATCTGCCTTTCCGAAGCGGTAGCCATCATACCACTCCTTAATCTGCTCGTAGTGTCCTTCCAGGCTATAATATTGAAGCATGGCTTTGACTTCCCTGTCGGAAAATCCAAAATATTCATCAAACCGGACATCGGTTATAGACAATACGTTGAAATTATTGAGCCCTGTAAAAATGCTTTCCCTGGCAATCCGCAGGCACCCGGTCAGTATTGCGAACTGTAAGCTGTCATTGCTCTTTAATGCCTGCCCCAGCATACTCCTGACCAGGCCAACCATTTCTTCATAGTAGCCAAACTGCTGAGCCTTATCCAATGGCACGTCATATTCATCAATCAACAGGATCACTTTTCGTCCGTAATGCTTTTTAAGAAGATGAGTTAACGTCAGAAGGCTGTCTTTTAATACCACCTCCGGCATAATAAACCCGGATTCTCCCTTTCGATCCACTTTAACAAGCTGGCAATACTGTTCCTGCTCCTCTTCCAAAAGCCTGCCGCTTTCCTTCAGGAAAGAAAACCTCAGGGCCTCCCTTCCTATGATAGAAGCCAGCATGGCCCGGGCCCCTTCATAGTCCCTGGCTTCCACACCTTTTAGGGTCAATGACACTACTGGAAACTTCCCCATATACTTATCGCAAAGCTCCGGCTCCCCTGTGATGTCCAGCCCCTGAAAAAGCTCTTTGCCGCAGCCGTATTCAAAAAACGCCTTAAACATACTCATGTTTAAAGATTTTCCAAACCGTCTGGGGCGGGTAAAAAGATTCACTTTTCCCCAATTTTGAAGCAATTCTGCGATAAGGCCTGTCTTATCCACATAGTAAAAATTTTCTCTACGGATTTCTCCAAAATCTTCAATTCCGATTGGCAGTCTTTTCCTTTTACTCATGCTTTTTTGCTCCTCTCTGCAGCTTTTCGAAAAGTCTCTTCAGACTATGTCTGTCTATTTTTTCCACAGCCCCTTCACAATCCCCGTCAGATACCGGAAGCTCTCTACCTTAAATAGCCAGGCCAGCCCTCCATAAATCACCACTCCCCCGCTAATCTGGGCAATCAAAAGAATCCAGTTATTATGAATAAAAAGCTGCAGGCCATACACCGCCGCCCCCATAAGTACAGACAATATCAGGGCAGGAAACACATCCTTCCACTGCTCTAAAAAACTATAGTTTAAAAGCTTTTTATTGGGATATGCGTTGATAATCGTTCCCACAAAATCAGTGGCTGCCTTTAGCCATACCATGGCATAAATGCCAAAAGGAATGCTGACAGCTAAAACCGCCAGCCCCAACGCCTTTTTTATAATCTCCAGTTTTAAGAAAATATCGCTTCTTCCCAGGGCATTGATGGCCTGAAGGTTGGCAATATGAATGGGCCACATGGCGTAGCCAACGCACATAATCTGCAAAAAGGGCACGCAGGGCAGCCACTTTTCTGTAAGGATAATGGAAATCAGAGGCTTTGCCACCGCAATCAGGCCCGCCATCATAGGGAATATTACAAAAGCACTGGTGACAATAGAGCGGCGGACCATAGCCTTCATCCGCTCTTTCTCTTCCTGACTGGCAGAAAAAGCAGGCAGCATCACCGCCTGAATGGATGCGGCCAGATTATTGACAATCAGCTGGGGAAACTGATTTCCCCGGTTATAATAGCCCACCACATCCTTCTGGTAAATCCTGCCGATGACCATGGTATATAAGTTGTTATATAAGGTATCTAAAAGAGAAGAACACAGAAGCTTCCAGCCATAAGAAAACAGCGTTTTCACTCGGCTAAAGGAAAATACCTTTGCAGGCCTCCAGCCTACCAGCACCCACAAAAATACCATCAGCAAAAACTGGGTTCCCAACTGCTGCACCACCAGCGCCCAGGTTCCAAGTCCCCGGTATGCGCCTATCACTCCGGCGATTCCCGACAGGCAGGCAGCAAGCAGGCTGGCAATGCACATCTTGCGAAACTCCATTTCCCTGGATACCATGGCAGTCTGAACCGATACCACAGCGCCAAAAAATATCATCAATGCCAGCACCCGCAGCATAGGCTTCAGCTCCGGATCATGATAGAAGGATGCCACTGCAGGCGCTCCCACAAAAATCACAGCATAAAGCAGCGCTGCAACCCCCAGACTCAAATAAAAAACAGAAGAATAGTCCAGCTCATCTACCTGGCGTTTCTGGATCAGGGATGTCTGAAAACCGGACTGAATAAACACATTGGCAATGGCGATAAAGACCAGCAGAATCGCAATGGTTCCGTATCGTTCCGGCCCCAGAAGTCTTGCTAAAATCAGGGAAATCACAAACTGGACTATTTGAACTCCGCCGTTCTCCAAAACCTTCCAGAACAGGCCGGACAGGATTTTTCCTTTTAAACTTGTGGGATTTTCTGTCATCTTTTACCTCTTACCTTGTACCACATTTTCTGCAACCCGGCATACAGACAGGGACAGTATACGTCTAATTTTAAGAAAAACCGGGTGCGAAAATCCAGCTCTTTATAGTAGCGCCGATACTCTCTTTGCAATGCCTGACGGTATTCTTTTGTATTTAAAAAGGTCAAAAAGTCCATCCGGTAAAAGGCGCTTTTAATGGCCTTATCATACTTGTGATCCGTATCCTTTGCAAATGCCCGGAACATTTTCTTCATGGCATTATGATGGCGAATCAGGTTTTCCTTGTAATTTCCCTGCTCCATCTGGCTGGACCAGGAAACGCTGACTCCCTGTCTGTACGCTGACATCTTTCGATCCATATAATAAACGGTCCCTTTGCTGGCCATAAAAATATGGATAGGGACATCCCCTACCGGACAATCGTGATACCACTGAGGCAGCGCCCTGGCTAACTTAGTGGGAAACATTAAAGATGCCGTGGGATAATTGGCCCGCTTATCAATCACTTCCTCCGGAGTACATAGTTTGCTGCGCTTATAAGGGCGAATCTCTCTTGCCCGCAGCGCCTTGTCCTCAGACTCTATTTTTGCGCTATGAAAACACAAGGTACAGTCCGGGTGAGCTTCCATATAATCTGCCTGGCGCTGAAGCTTAGAATCATCAATCCAGTAATCGTCTCCCTCGCACATGGCAATATATTTTCCTTCTGCCCTGGGAAAATTAAAGGCCCCGCTGATGTTGGAAATCCCTTTGGAATATTGGTTTTCCTCCTGGTACATGGGGCGGATAATCTCCGGGTATTTTTCTGCATATTCCCGGATAATTTCCGGAGTTCTGTCCGTAGAGGCATCATCGTGAATGACAATTTCAAAAGGGAAGTCCGTCTTTTGCATAAGAAAACTGTCCAGGGCTCTGGCAATATATTTTTCATGGTTATAAGCGATACAGCTGACCGTTACCAGTGGTTTTTGCTTCATAAGGCTCACTCTCCTAAAATAATCTGGCAGATCTCATCCACCACATCCAGGGGCAAATCTGCATACATAGGCAGAGTTAAAATCTGCTTTGATATGCGATCCGCAACAGGCGTATCCTTTGGATTAAACTGACTTTTATAGCAATCATAAGCATTAATGCAGGGATAAAAATACTTTCTTGCAAAAATATTTTTTTCCGCCAGTTGGTTATAGACCTGATCCCGGTTCCACCTGCCGCCTTCAAAAACCACCGGCATGTAGGCATAATTATAAGTAACTTTTGGATTCTGCCAGGACAGGCCAATGCCGGGAATTCCTTCCAGATGGCTTCTGTAGCGCTCCGCCACTGCCTTCCGTTTTGCGATTTCCCTGTCTATATATTTTAAATTGCACAAGCCCATAGCGGCCTGGAATTCGTTCATTTTGCCGTTTCCGCCTACATATTCTACAGATTCTTTTCCGGTAATGCCAAAGTTTTTCAGCTTATAAAGCCGGTCTGCCAGCCACGGCTCCTTAAAGGCAGCAATTCCGCCTTCAATGCTGTTATAGACCTTGGTGGCATGAAGGCTGAACATAGACACGTCCCCGAAATCTCCGGCTCCACGGCCGTCAAATTCTTCTCCAAATGTATGGGCAGCATCATAGATCACCTTTAAATTATGGCGGCGGGCAATCTCTTCAATTCTTTCCACATCGCAGAAATTTCCATATACGTGAACTGGCACGATAGCGCAGGTTTTTTCTGTAATCAGCCCTTCCAGCTTGTCTGTATCCATGGTAAAATCATTGGGATTGATGTCGCAGAATACCGGCGTCAGATGGTTTCGCACAATGGCGTGGGTAGTGGATGCAAAGCTGAAAGGAGTGGTAATTACCTCTCCTTCCAGCTGAAAAGCCTGAAGGGACATTTCCAACGCAATATGGCCGTTAACAAACAGCTCCAGCCCTTCCACTTTTAAATATTTTTTTAATTCTGCCTTCAATTCCTCGTGATATTCTCCCATATTGGTCAGCCAGGCAGTATCCCAGATATGGCGCAGCTTCTCCACATATTCCTCTAGCGGCGGCATAGAGGATCTGGTCACCAGTATGGGCTCTGATTGATCTCTCATAGTTATTTTTGTCCCTTCTGACTCTTAAAATATGCCCGTCTCTGACGGCCATATAAGGCTAAACACATCCAATGGTAAATCCGTATCAGGCGGCAGCGCAGCACCAAAACCGCCAGGCAGTTTTTCAGACCCTCTGGTTTTACTGAAACCAGCAGGCGGCGAAATTCCGGCCGGGCAGCCATCTTTTTAATCTCCTCATAGCACTGGCGGCGGCTGTATCCGGAACGGTAATATGCCAGCCCCGCAAAACCGCAGATATGAAATATCATCCGGTTATTCATCTCATTTACCACATCTTTTGGGGCGTGGGAACGCCTTAAAAGACCCTGAACGGCCTTTAACAGCCGGAAACAGGTTTCCACCCCATTGGGATTAAACCGGCTTATGAGGCTGTCTCCGGCCTGATGCTGTGCATAATAGAAAATCACCTGGGGAACCAGACAGATCTTTTTTGTGCGGGTAATCATCCTGGTAGAAAACCAAATGTCCTCATTAATCAGCATGGCATCGTCAAAGAAAAGGATTTGGGCCTGCTGCTCTGCAGGGCTTTCAAATTCCCATCCGGCCCGTCTGCCCCAAAAGGTTTTGGCGCGGTACAGCTTATTATTGCAGTTATGAATCAGGTGTAAATCGAAGCAGGGAACCAGCAGCTCTTCCCCAAACTCTTTTAAGCTGCCGGACCAGGCATTTTTCCATACCCTTCTGTCCCTGGGGCTGCCATCCTCATAAACCATTTCGAAACCGCCTATGGCCATATCTGCCTGATTCTCTTTCACAGCTTCATATAGCGTAAGGATCCCATCTTTTGCCATATAATCATCTGAGTCCATGGTCATAAACCACTGGCCTTTCATCCGGGCAAGGCCAAAATTCCTGGCGCTGGAAACGCCTCCGTTTTCCTTTTGAAATACCTGGATACGGGGATCCTGGCTTGCATAGTCCTGACAGATTTGAAGAGAGCTGTCAGTAGAACCGTCATCTATCAACAGAATTTCCAGCTCCCTATAGCTTTGATTCATAATAGACTGGATGCTTCTGTCCAGGTATTTTTCTGCATTATATACCGGAACAATCACTGAAATTAACTCATTCATGCTTTCTCCTTATGGCCCTGCTTTCCGGGCATACAGGGATACCCGCAGGATGTTTCCTCTTTCCGGCGCGGATCCTGCCCCATTGGGCATTTACTGCGTCATCCAGGTAGATTTCCATTAAAATTACCGTAAAAAACATTCGGGCAAACAAGGTACGGGCCCAGCCGATTTTCAGATAATTTCTATAATAATACAAGGCGCTTTCATGGCGCAGTTTTTGGCGGCTGACAGCGCTTTTTACGCTTTTAGAAATGGATGCTGAATGTTCATGGCGGTAGGTCTGGCACAAAAGCAATACCGTCCTATAGCCTGCCTTTTTAAATTTCCATGCCAGAATATCTTCTTCATTGTAAAGAAATACGTTCTCATCATAACCGCCGCACTCCAGCATCTTTGCTCCATCTACCATTAAAAGAGAGCCATGGACTGCATCTGCATAAACTGCTTTTTGCCCTTTAAAATACCCTTTCGGATAGTTGAGAACACCGGCAAAAAGCCGCCCCAGAGTCCTTCGTGACACTGGCCCGGTTTTTATCAGGCTTCCCCAAAATCCGGTTAATTTCCAACCGTTTATCTGCTCCCCAAACACAGGATCTATCATCCTGGGCGCTACAGCAGCCACATCTTTATGGCCCGCCAACACAGCAGTCAAATTTCTTACGCATGTATTGGTAAAGACTGTATCCGGGTTGGCTATCAACACATAATCCGCCTTTAACTCCTCATGGGAATAACGAATCCCCAGGTTATTTCCTGCTCCATATCCGCCGTTTCCTGCCGCCTTAATCAGAAACACTTTAGGGGATTCCTCCCTTAATTTCTGCAGCTCTTCCCAGGAATTATCCGTAGAATGATTGTCCACTACCACCACGTAATCCAGACTTTCATAGCCGCAGATCCGCCTTGCCTGGTTCCTGGTCGTTTCCCAGTCATTATAATTTAGTATGACACAGCTTATCTTCATTTTCCCCGGCTCTCCACGGCTTTCATCCCGTACTTTTTACTGATATACCGGCGGACAGGAGGACATAAGAAGGTAGCATAATCCATCAGGTGGTAAGCCGCCATATAAAGTTCTTGCCCCTTCTCCCTGGGAGTCCCTCTCCAGGGTGTTTTCTCTAAATACCTTTCATAAGCCATCCGGTAATGATTCCGGTTTCCAGCCTTCCAGGGGCGCTCATCTCCCATAAAATGAATAATTGCAGGATGGGCTTTGGCCCTCTTAAAAACAGTTTCCGGAACTGCCTCATAAGCCGGAGACTGTTTTACCAGATCCCGGTAATGAAAATATCGGTAATTGGTAAAAAAATTATACCTGGGGGACAGCGGCTTAATCCGGCCCTTTAAAGCACCGTTTAAAGTATCCTGATCGCAGGCAAAAGTACGGCCTCCCAGGGATTGGTAAAAGTCTAACAGCTTCTTTTCCACGGCCTGATCCCGCCAGGCCTTCACATCCATTAAAAGGACGCCGGAATTAAAGTAAGGATCTTCCGGCCCCAGCCCTATCTGCTCCTTCACAGAAGGGTAAATGGTGGGCTCCATCACAGCCCCCAGAACGCATTTCCCCAGATCAGCGGCCCAAAGCTTCTTTAAAGAGCCCAGCACTACCGTATCACAGTCCAAATACAAAGCTCTCTCTACCGTTTCCGGCAGAACGGCTCCCACAAACAGACGGCCCATGGCGCTGATATCAAATCCCCCGGTATCTACCTCATAGGGAAACCGTTCCTTTAAATCCCCCAGCTCTATTACCTTCAGACTGCGGTCAAAGTACCCGGCAATCTGCTTTAGCCTGCTCTGATTTTCCTGAGACATTCCCACAGAGAGAAGGTAAATGATTATGGTTTCTTCCAGCTGGTTCCGGTCTAACAGGGAATAGAGGGACGTCCCCAAATGGCGGGCATAGCCGTCATTAGATGCGTAAATTACATTCATACAAGCTCTTCCTCTGCCTTCTTCATGGCGGACTCAATCACCTTGTCCATATCATAATATTTGTACTCTCCCAGGCGGCCGCCGAAAATCACGCCGGTTTCTTTTTTAGCCAGGGCAGCATATCTTTGATACAGCTCCTGGTTTTTCTCATCATTTACCGGGTAATAGGGCTCCATACCCTGGCTCCACGTCTCCGGATATTCCCTGGTAATCACTGTCTTTGGCTGGACGCCAAACTCAAAGTGTTTATGTTCAATAATACGGGTATAGGGAGTTTCCCGGTCTGTGTAGTTCACCACAGCCACTCCCTGATAGTTCTCCAGGTCTAAAAGTTCTGTCTCGAATCTTAAGCTGCGGTATTCCAGTTTACCGAACCGGTAGTTATAATAGACATCAATCGGGCCGGTATAGACGATCTTTTCTCCCAGGGAATCGTAATGATCCTTATTTTCCAGATAATCCACGCCGGTTTCCACATCACAGCCCTCTAACAGCTTATCAATGATTACATTATAACCGCCTATGGGGATTCCCTGGTATAAATCATTGAAATAGTTGTTGTCATAGGTGTATCGGACCGGAAGCCTTTTGATAATGAAAGCCGGTAAGTCTTTGCAATCCCGGCCCCACTGCTTTTCTGTGTAGCCTTTAATCAGCTTCTGGTAGATATCCCTTCCTACCAGGCTGATGGCCTGTTCTTCCAGGTTCTTTGGCTCCCCGGTAACGCTGGATCGCTGCTCTTCAATCTTTGCCCTGGCTTGTGCCGGAGTACACACTCCCCACATCTTGCTGAAGGTATTCATATTAAAAGGCATGTTGTACATCTCGCCCTTATAATTGGCCACCGGGCTGTTGGTGTAACGATTAAATTCTGCCAGACTGTTGACAAATTCCCACACCTTTTTATTGCTGGTATGGAAAATATGAGCGCCGTATTTATGGACATGGATCCCTTCTATATTCTCGCAGTATACATTGCCGCCGGTGTGATTCCGTTTTTCAATTACCAGGCACTTTTTCCCTTTCTGCTTTGCCAGGTAAGCAAATACAGCAGAATAGAGGCCGCTTCCAACCAAGACGTAATCATAAGGTTTCATACGGCATACCTCCTCTGTTTTAAGATAATCATTCATAATTGTACTTTATGATTGTACTATACTTTTCCTGGAAAGTAAACGGGGGAACTGTGCAGGCCATGGAAATCCCTGCCAGGTCCCCCGCCGTCCGGGCTGTCACCAGTGAATCACTACGCGAAACAGATCCGCTTCCACATCAATCTCCATCCGTCCTCCCTGAAGTTCAACAAAACTTTTGGCAATTGCAAGGCCAAGACCGGAGCCTTCGGTGTTTCTTGCGGCATCACCCCGGACAAAACGCTCTGTCAGCTCAGAGGGATTTACAGTTAGTTCCGCGGCAGAAATATTCTTCATGGATATGGTAACGGCCTTCCCCTCCGCCAGGACATCTATATAGGCCCGGGTGCCCGGCATAGCGTATTTTAGAATATTTACCAGCAGATTTTCAAATACCCGGTAGGTTTTCTGGCTGTCCAGCTTTAAAATCACCTTTTCCTCCGGCAGATTCCATCGGAAGTCAATACCGGATGTCTCCATACGGTCTCCTAATTCCAGATGTACCTGTTTTAATAGGCTTACGATATCCACATCCACCAGTTCTAACGGGGTATTGCCGCTGGTGGCTTTGCTGACCTCAAATAAATCCTCAATCAGTGCTTTCAGCCGCATAGATTTGGCTTCCAGAACCTGAATATAGCTATGGCGCTCTTCCTCCGTAATATCCTCCTTTTTCAGCAGGTTTATATATGTTATAATTGCTGTCAGCGGAGTTTTTAAATCATGGGACACGTTGGTCACCAGCTCTGTTTTCATCCGCTGGCTTTTTACCTCTTCCTGAACTGCCTTTTTAAATCCATTCCGGATACGGGTAAGCTGGTGATAAAAGGGGGCGAAAATTCCCAGATCCTCTTCCACCTCCACATCCAGGTTGCCATCGGCCATATCGCCAATTGCCCCCAGGAGCACCTGATATTTTTTATTAAAATTGTCGCTGTAGCGTTTTAAAACTATAAACAGGGCTACAGAGTATGGAATAAGAACAAAAATCCCCCAGAACCACAGCATACAAATTATGGTTAGAATCGCAAAATTCACCATAACGAGCTTTAAAATCGTCTTCACTGACTGTTCCTGCCAGTCTATCCTGCAGACAGAATTCCAAAACCGGAGCCCCTTTCTCCTGGCAAAGCGGCAGCCTCTCGCCAGAATCCGGCAGAACCATCCCGTAATAGTCCTTTCTTTGAAGTATCTCCATGGTCCCAGGGTAAATACTGCCCTCAGGCACAAAGCAGCCCAGAATACAACTCCAAAAGTTATGGCCCAGTAAATGCCGTTTACAATCCTCAAAATTTCCGGCCATCCGCCAAAGCCAAAGGCCTCAGCCAGCACTTTCTCCAGGTTGCCGTTTACTGTTTCCACAATTAATTCTCCGCCATACAATACTACAAAAGCATCTGCAAACAGCGCCAGCCCTACAACTCCGAGAGACGCCCGGCTGACTTTTCCGGTTCCTAAAGAGATTACGGGAAGCAGGGGCAGAAGTAATGCAGCCAGCCCCAGGAGCAGTGCCAGCCCTGTCCAAATCAGGAGAAACATCCCGCTGTTTCTCAAAGTGTAAAAATTAATGGCCTCTCTTCCTTCCGGAGTATACCCCAATACTTTTTCCTTATCTATAGTAAATTCATATTTGCGGTATTGAGGGCCGGAAAATAAAATCCCATAGTATACATAATCACTTCCATACTGAGAAGCGATTGGATCCTCTCCTTCCAAAACCTGATTGAAGATTCCCTTATTTTCTTCCAGAGAGCGGACACCTTCCGGATTTCCTTCTGCCCCGTCATAGGTACACCTTCCCATCTGGTCAAAGAAGATTCTGACCCGCACCTGATTTTCTTCATTTAAAGGCGGATTTTCCCCTGAGATAACCCGGCCGTTTTCATCTGATACCCGGGTGTTTTGGACTCCTCCCATGGTTCCCAGAGCTTCCTTCCAGGAATCGCCTCTCGCGTCAATGTATCCGCGAATCTCTTCCAAAAGGCCTGTGTCCATATAAAAGCTTCCTTCCTCACAGACTGCCTCCTGACTATCTGAGCTTTCGTCTCTAATTTGGACAATAATCGTATTCTCCAAAAGGTCCTCCAGCTCCGGTACAAATACCTGGGACGGCCGAAGCTTCCTGCCCTGCTGTTCCTGGGCCTCCTCCAGCCACATGGCATATCCGGCAAACTGAGCCTGCACAGCTAAATTTTCCACCATATTCTGGCGGGTATATTCCATCTCACTTTCCTGGCGCTGCTCTTTCCAGTATGCCGCCCTCTGCCAGATATAGGGGTAGGCGCTGACCATCCCTGCCGCTGCCCCTATAATCAGCAGCCATGTAATAAAGATTCCTAATCTATGCTTGTTTTTCAATTTTGTATCCAACTCCCCACACCACCTTTAAATATTTTGGCTCTTTCGGATTTACCTCTATTTTCTCCCGGATGTTGCGGACGTGGACCATGACCGTATCCGTGTTTACTGCCCTTTCATTCCAGACCCGCTCATAAATTTCGTCCGCCGAAAACACTCGTCCGGGATTTTTAATCAGCAGCAATAAAATTTTAAATTCCATAGGGGTAAGCCGAACCGGACCATTATCTGCCACAACCTCAATGGTCTCCTCGTTAACTTCCAGCCCTCCGATCCGGTGTATCTTTCCGGTCTCAGGCTCCTGCCTTTCTAACCGTTCCATAAAACGTTTATACCGGCGGAGCTGAGAACCGACTCTTGCCAGCAGCTCCATGGGGGTAAAAGGCTTGGTAACATAATCATCTGCTCCCATATTCAGGCCCATGATTTTGTCTACTTCCTCGGATTTGGCTGACAGGAAGATCACCGGAATATCCCATTTTTCCCGGAGGCGGATTACCATAGTAATACCGTCCATTCTGGGCATCATAATATCCACAATGGCCAGATGAATTTCTTCCTTTTCCAGTATTTCCAGCCCTTCTATACCGTCCGCCGCCTGAAATACAAGATAGTTCTGGCTTTTTAAAAAGATTTCAATTCCTTCCCGGATCTCTTTATCATCTTCCACCAATAATATGCGGTTTGCTTCCATCTCTGTCTTCCTTTCGCCCGTTCCTAGTGTTCTGTCTCTGATCTCTTCGGGTTAGTATAGCATGGAAGCTGTCCCCTGTGCACATTTTTTTGTTTCCACTGACGAAACGTGTCCATGCAGGCATCCGCAAACATCATAGAAATGATAAAGATGGTTACTGTCATGGTTCCGTAGGCAGCATAGCGTAATAGTTCCTGGTACATTTTAGAATCCCCCCTTCCTTTGATGGCTATAATATACCGCCTGTTTTGGAAGAGGGGCTATAGAAAAAACGAAAGATTTTCTAAAGATTTATCAGATACATAATAGAATGTTACATTCTTTACTTCAACATTTCTCCATACCTTCCTAAGAAGCTTTGAGTCCGTTCATTATCAGAGGCAAATACCTCTTCAGGAGCGCCTTCCTCTACGATTACTCCGTCAGCCATGAAGATAACCCGGTCAGAAATATCCCGGGCAAAAGCCATTTCGTGGGTGACAATTACCATAGCAATGTTCAGATCTGCCAGGGAGCGGATAACCTTCAATACCTCGCCTGTAAGTTCCGGATCCAAAGCAGACGTTGGTTCGTCGAAGAACAGGATCTGCGGATTTAAAGCAAGGGCTCTGGCAATGGCAACCCGCTGGCACTGTCCCCCGGAAAGCTGGCAGGGATAGGCGTCTGCTTTGTCCTCCAGGCCCATCTTCTTCAATAGATTTTTTGCCTCAGACATCACCTGATCCCTGTCCCGCTTCTGAACATGGATGGGGGCGTCAATGATGTTTTTCATAACCGAATAATGAGGAAACAGGTTGAAATTTTGAAATACCAGACCGTACAGCCTCTGAATTTCCTTTAATTCTTTTTTGGGCGCGTAATAAATAGTGCCGTTTTCATCGGACCAGACTGCTTTGGTTCCCCGATATAAAATCTCGCCCCTGTCCATAGTTTCCAACATAGTTGCACATCGGAGCAAGGTGGATTTTCCAGATCCCGATGGCCCGATAATGGAGAGGATTTCGCCGTCTTTTACCGACAGAGAAATGTCTTTTAGCACCTGGACTTTTCCAAAGGACTTTTCAATGTGGTTCATCGTTAATATGCTCATAATGCCTCCCTAGCGATAGTAATCCAGTTTCTTTTCCAGCATCTCCATAGCCAGAGCCACAATCAGGTTAAAGATATAATAGAAAATACCGGCAGCCACAAAGGGGATCATGGTTCCCTTTGCCGCCAGGGCCTTGGCTACCGTAAACATCTCCATGACGCTTAAGGTAAATGCCAGAGAGGTATCTTTTACCAACGTAATAATCTCATTGGTTACTGACGGAAGAATCCTCTTGATCACCTGGGGCAGGATAATCTTAAAAAAGGTCTGGGTACGGCTGTAGCCCAAAATCCGGGCTGCCTCATACTGGCCCATGGGCATGGACTGGATGCCGCTGCGGTATATCTCCGCAAAATATGCGGCATAGTTGATGACAAAGCCGATAAACACCGCCCAAAGCCGGTAGCTGTTGCCGATACGGATTCCAAACAGATAGAACGGACCAAAATAAACTACCATAAGCTGGAGCATCAGCGGGGTTCCCCTCATAATCGATATGTAGCCCTTGGTCACATTGCGGATCACCGGGTTTTTTGACATCCTTCCAAAAGATATCAGCAGCCCCAGAGGCAGAGAAAATACCAGAGTCACTACAAAGATCTGGATACTGACTCCCATTCCTCCCATTAATTGTTTCATCATCTGGCTGATGCTCATACTCTACTCCTGTTACATTAAAAATTTTTTGCCGGCAGCGCGTCCGCCGCCGGGCCCATGAAGGTTTACTTGCCAACCGTGGTCACGTCAGTACCGAACCACTTTTCAGAGATTGTCTTTAATGTGCCGTCTGCGGCCATCTCTTCCAAAGCGCCCTGAACCTTGTCCCGCAGCTCTGTATTCCCTAACTGGAAGCCAATTCCGTAAACCTCAGAAGAAATAGACTCTTCCAGGATCACAAAATCTGAATTTCTCTCCTGGATCATGTAGCCGGCTACGGTAACATCCATGGCAATGGCATCTACTGCGCCCTGCTCCAGATCCATAAACGCCGTGTTGTAATCCGGGGTTACCACCAGTTCCTTAAAGGTCCCGGCAAGCTCAGGCATATCGGCCAGGGCTGCCTGTGCAGAGGAATCTACCTGAACTTCCACTACCTTCCCGGCCAAATCTGCCAGAGTGGCAATGCCGGAATCCGGCGCTACTACGAAAATCTGTGTATTATCCATGTAGGGTTCAGACCAGGTATAATTTTCTTCACGGCCATTCATGGTAAAACCATTCCAGATACAGTCAATATTGCCGGTCTCCAGCTCCATGTCCTTGGCATCCCAGGCAATGGGCTGAGGCTGATAGGTCAGGCCTAAGCGGTTGGCAACCTCCTGTGCCAGCTCCAAATCAAATCCCGTATATTCACCGTCATCACCCAAAAATCCCATGGGCGGGAAATCCTGATCAAATCCAACGATAAAGGTTCCGCCTTCTGCTTTGCTTTCCACAGCCTCTGTCTCTTCGGCTTCTGACTCAGCTGCTGTTGTAGTCTCCGCGGGGGCTGCTGTGGTTTCTGCCGGAGCTGCTGTGGTCTCTGCCGGAGCAGCTCCAGTTCCGCATGCGGCTAAGGACATTGCCATAGCGGCAACGGTCATCATACTTACCAATCTTTTTTTCATAATTTATTCCTCCTCATCAGCCAAATTTCTTTCTCGGTTTCTTTGGCATGTTACTATAGTAGCATACTAAAGCAGTGATGTAAAGAGGAAACTAAAAAACCGAAATTCCTCTGTCCGCCGGTACGCTATCAGATAGCCTATATTAGGAACCACCCCGCAAATCACGGCTTTCAACAGGAAACCGCCAATGTCCCCCCTTGTCATGCGGCACAGCAGCCATGTAATTGTCCCCACAGCTACGGTGACTGCCAGATACTTCATATAGCGTATGAAATATTTTCTGAGCACCATATTCAATCCGCGGCGGTAAAGAATCCAGGGTTCAAACCAAAACGGGAGCGCCAGCGTGCTGATGAGTGTCCCGGTCATAATCCCCTCAATTCCCCATTTCCGGGCCAGAATTATAGAGATAACCAGATTAAAGACGGCCTCCAGTATTGCTTTATACCGGTCATCCCAGAACAGGCCCAAAACACTTTTCATATTAAGCACAGGAGTACGCATATTGGTTACATAAAAGTTTGCCACAATCAGCATAACCGCCGGTCCGGACAATAAATACCCTCTGCCCAGCCAAATGTCAATAAAAGGATCATAGAGGCAAAACAGGCAAATACTCATCCAGCCAAAAAGCCAGGCCGAAAAAAAATCAAGCTGGGAAAAAGCATTCTGTTTGCGCTTCTCTGTTTCTGTGGCAGCCATATTCCCCAACACAGGGGTTATGGCGTCAAAAAGCGCGCCAGTCATGATATTCAAGAAACGCCGTATCATCATATAGTTGGAGTACAGGCCGGCTGTCGCAATTCCTACAAATTTTGAAATCAGCAGATTGTCCGTATTAAATACTGCCACGCTTCCGATACGGTGGATGAGTAAGGCGCGTACATTGCGGCTAATCTCCTCCAGAGTCTCCTTTGGAAGAGGGCGGATGTCCTTTTCCCGCAGGCAGGGGTAGAGCTTGTCTGTTTTTACCGAGATCAAGGAATTCTGTATCACAGTGGCTCCAATGGAAAGAAACAAATAATATATGTAGTTTCTGGTCAGCAAAAGCACTATAATTTGCACCGAAATAGCCAAGAGCGTTACCGTCACCCGAATTGCGGTTTCGATATATTTCTTTTGATTCACAAGGAGAAGGGTAGATTTATAGGAAAAAAAGTAAGACACGCTGGCGTTGATCAGGGTCAGCACATAGATCAACGGAATATTGGAGATATTTTCCGGCATCTCCTTGATGAAAAAGCCCAGAAAAGGGGTCAGGCACAGCCCCAACGCCAGAATCAGCAGGCCGATTAGCCGATAAACCCGGCGGTACAGCCGCATCAGAGATTTTACTATTTCCGTATTTCCCTGAGCCACAGGACGGTACAGGCTATAAGTAATGGATCCGCTAAACCCCAACTCTGCCAGGGAGAGCATTGAGAGAACATCAGTAAAAAGGCTGTTAATCCCCAGGTACTCCTTTCCCAGCAGAAGGATAAACGCCCGGCGGGACACCAGATTCCCCACTGCCAGCAGCACTTCTCCAGCCACAGCAAATTTTATATTTTTTGTCATATGCTTCGCTCTGTCCATTTCGCCTGTCACTCCATCCTTTTCTTTCTGCCCTTTCCTGTGGATTTTATCTTCTTGTAAACGACGGCCAGTGTCCAAAAAGCCCATACCCCGGCGCAAAGCGCCAGCTCCGCCGCCGCGCTCTTTTTATCCGGACAGAGCGCCAGCGCCTTCCGGTTGAAATGACGTCGGGAATAGTCCCGGAATCTTTTCAGATAGTCCTGGAGACTCCCTTCCGGCGTGCCTTCCTCCACTGCCTGCATGGCCAGACGGGCGGTAGTTTCCAGCGCCACCTGCCGGAAACCTGTCTCCGCCTCCGGAAACCTGCGGGCAGCGTCCCGGCAGATGTAATCCAGAACCGACAGTACCACACAGCGTTTCTCTGTAACGCCATTGTTGATCAGGCTTCCCTCCCGGTAAACATAGTGATAGAGCCCGTCCGGCACATAGGCAATCCGGCCGGCTTTCTTTAAAATCTGGTAGAAAAACAAAAGATCTTCACAGCAAAGGGCTCTCTCGTCAAAAGGGATTCCTTTTACCATCTCTGCCAAATAGAGCTTTCCCCACGCTGTCCACAGGAAAGGGCGGCGGCGGGCCAAACAGCAAACCGCCTCTTCCCGAAAGTAAACCTGAGAAGGTCCATTTTTCAACCTCAAGCCGTCATTTCCGCAAATACTCACATCTGCCTGGGTTTCTGTCAGAGCGCAATATAGCGTTTCCAGCATACCCGGTTCTACATAGTCATCGGAATCTACAAAAGTAATATATTTTCCGGATGCCTGACAGACTCCTTTATTCCTGGCAGCGGAAAGTCCACAGTTCTTCGGAAGATGCAGAGCCAAAAAGCGGCTGTCCCGGGCCGCAAAGTCATCACAAATATCTCCTCCGCTATCCGTGGAAGCATCGTCTACCATGATAACTTCCATATTCGGGTAAGTCTGTACTGCCAGAGAAACCAGGCACTTCTCCACAAATGCCTCCACATTGTATACCGGCACAATTACGCTGATTTTCGGTTTATCCTGCTCCATTTTTGTACTCCTTCTTTTAAGCATATGGAAATAGCGGCGATTCCCCAGAAAGCCGCCGCACTGACATACAATATTAAAATGGATACCCCGGCCTTTTTATCCGGACAGAGAGCCAGAGCCTTCCAGCTAAAGTGCCGCCGGATATTTGCCCGGAGTATTTTCAGGTACTGAAAAGTATTTCCTCCCTGACAGCCGTTTTTTACTGCCAGCACAGCCAGACACCGATCTACCTCTAAGGCCAGCTGCCGAAAGTCTTCTCTGGCTTCCGGAAATCTGGCGGAAGCGTCTTCACAGACAAAATCCTGGGCAGAAAGGGCTGTAAGCTTCTTTTTGTCCACTCCGCTCTGCACCTGGCTGCCCTCTCTGTGTGTATAGTGGTAAAGGATATCCGGCAAGTAGCTGACCCGCCTGGCTCTTGCAAGAATCTCATACAAAAATAACAGATCTTCGCTGTAAAAAATATCTTCTTGAAAGGGGTGCTGCGTCAAAAGTCCGGCGCTGTATAGTTTTCCCCAGGGCACATGATTAAAAGGAATCCCCCGGGCCAGACAACACATCGCCTCCTTTTGAGAGAAGACGGCTGCCGGACCGCTTTTCAAACGAATACCATCAGCGCCGCATGCACTCATATCCGCTCCGTTTTCCTTCAGACTCTGAAACAGCTTCTCTAACAAATCCGGCTCCACAGTATCGTCAGAATCCACAAAAGAAATAAATTCCCCCTTTCCCCGGCAGACGCCTTCGTTCCTGGCGGCAGAGGGCCCCCGATTCTCCGGAAAATGAACCGCCTGTATCCGGAAGTCCCGAGCCGCATACTCATCGCATATACGGCCGCTGTTATCTGTGGATGCATCATCTACAAGAATAATTTCTATATTGGGATAGGTTTGAGCTAAAATGGAATCTAGGCATTTCCCTATATATTTTTCCACGTTATATACCGGCATAATAACGCTGATCAGCGGTTTTTTCTGTTCCATCCCCATTCCTTTCTCACTCCATCACCTTTCTGTAGTATTCCGCCAGGCGCTGATGCATCTGCCGGACGCTGAATATCTGGTCTGCTTTTTTCAGATTCTTTTGGGACATATTTTTAAGCAGTCTGGTATTGCTGCAGCAACGAAGCATTGCCTCTGCTAGGGAAGGAATATCGCCGGGTTTCACCAGGATACCGTTTTCCTCTGTAACCACTTCCGGGATTGCTCCCACAGTGGTGCTGATTATGGCCTTCCCTGCCGCCATTCCCTCCAGAATCGCTACCGGCAATCCCTCATGGTAGGAAGGCAGCACCAGGGTGGCAGCATCTCTCAGCTGTTTCAATTTTTCTGTCCCGTCAATCCACCCCGGTACAGTAATGTGTTTTTCCAGTCCCTTCTCCGCCACCAGAGCCCGGACTTTTTCTACCTCCCCATCTCCTGCCAGGCAAATGGTCAGGGCCGGATTCTGCCGGACAGCTATCTCTGCCGCAGCAATAAGGTCATACGTCCCTTTCCGTTTCCCCAGCCTGCCCAGCATTACAAATGCATTGGGGTGTGCTTCCGGGTCAGAAACCGCCTTTAGGAATCGGGCGGGCTCTACGCCGTTGTACAGAGCTCGGCAGGCCTTCATCCGGAACCGGGATTCCAGTTCTTGTTTCCAGCTGCCGGACAGCGCCAGCACCAGATCCGCCTGGCGGAAAAATCCGTCCACAATGGCCTTTTTCCGTCTTCCCAACCCGTCATAGAAAGTCAGATACTCTGCTCCATGAATGTGGACAATCGCCTTTTTTCCTGCCTTTTTCACGGTCCGCAGGTAGAGGTTCTTGCGAAATGTACTCCCCCGCTCCGCCGTGTGAATGTGGAATAGATCATATTTCCGGTAACATCTCAGAAAACGGATGTACCCATAGATGGAATACAGCAGGCGGACAGGCAGGCTGCCGTCTATGTAAGAGGGAAAGCTGTCAATTTCAAACTCCCGGTTCAGAATATTACTCTTCCTGATCCCCCGGATCACCTCTGCCATTCCGCCTCGGGAACGGGTTTCGCTGGGGCCGATTATCAAAACTTTCTTTCGCTCTGCCTGTTCACAGCGGATACAGCTGTCAAGGGAACGGATAAATTCTGCCGTATTAGAGGGAAACCTATCAAACTCATGATTTTTCACGGTTTCCAGCGCCTCCGGCAATAAATTCACGTCCGGACAGGCATAAACCAGGTTCATTTTATGGAATTGCTCCGTCAGTTCCAATTGATGGTCATCCACGTGTTCCCCATACCTGGCCAGCCGGGGAACCACCACTATTTTCTTCCTCCGCTTCACCGCATCAACCATGGTTCCGGCTCCCCCGTGGGTAATGAGGATATCGCAATCCTCCATGAGTTTTATGAATGCATCCTTCTCATAAAATTCCTGGCAGCGGCAAACAGGGACATAGTTACTTGTCCCTGTCTGAATTATTACTTCTTCCTCTATAAGGTTTTCCCGGATCATCTGATCCACTTTTTTAATCAGGCGGTCAAAGGGAAACTTCTGAGATCCGACTGTCACAAATATCATGCCATTCACCTCAATAAACGCTTCCTACATACATAGCTTTGGGATAAAACTTTAATAGTTCCTGCCATTGGATATAAAACCGATCCGCAAAAGGATAGAGAAGACGTCCCGTTAAGGTAGGGGTCTTTACCTTGGCGTAGGACTCGATAAATATCAGCTTTTTCCCAAAGAGTTTACACAACAGGCACAGGGGGACCGTTGCCAATACGCCGGTGCAGATCACCACATCCGGCCGTTCTGCTATGTAAATTTTCAATGACCGGAAGGTGTTGACAGCCAGCCTGAGGATGCAGGATCGTTCCCGGCGGTTGACCTGCAGCAGGTGATAGCGCCGGATTTTTCTTCCGGCCGCCCTGTATGCGGTTTCTTCCGTAACAATGAAGCTGTCATAGCTGTCCATCAGGGGCTGCAAAATCAAAAGCTCCTCCAGATGACCGCCGGAGGACGCGGCAAAACAGATCTTCAGGTTCCTCTTTTTCAAAGCTGCTCACCTCCGCTCCATTGAATGCATTGCTGTTCAAGCCTGGCCTTTGCCAGGGTATCCAAATGGCAGGACATGGGAACCAGAGAGCAGGCAATCATAGTATAAGGATAATAAATCGTATTGTCTGTAGCATAAAGGACAAAACAGTAGATGCAGATGCCGAGAAAAAGACAACCTGCATCTTTTCCACCCTGGTGGAACCAATACCGCAGCCGCACAATCAGCCAGCTCCAAACCCACACAAAGTATCCGATAAAGCCGATATTCAAATACATTCGCAAAAAGTCATTATGAATCTGTGTTTGTGAACGCAGGGGAATCGAATATTCTACTCCGTTAAACCAATCCACAAAACGCTCAAATCCTGTCCCCATTCCCATATAGGTAAAATTAATATCGTAGTAAGGCGCTACATTGGCGAACAAGGCCTCCCGGCTCTTGGTATCGATCCCCAGATGATCTTCTAAAAATTGAAACAGGCCATAACGAATTCCTGCTATATAAAGGAAACTGACCACTATCATTGCCACCGCCATACAAAGCGCCGTCTGTCTTGCAGTCTTCTCCGGCAGCAGCCGCAAAAGCAGAGCCGCCAGCAGGCCCATTGCCACGGCGGGAAAAGCAATTCGTTTCAGTCCAATCAGAAAGAATGCGGACACCAGAATTAGCCACATAAATGGGCGGGGAGACTCTTTCCAGTTCAGGATCAGGTAGATCAGGAAAGGACAAAAAGCAAACGTTATATCGTGAGTCTCCAGCCGCTCCATCAAAGGACCGGTCTCTTTGCTGAAAGTAACGATGAGGAGATAAAACTCCTGCATAAACTCTTCCAGTCCCCCTTCATAAATTACTACCAGGACGCTGAGGAAATTCGCCGCACACATGGCCCCCAGACAGTACCAGATTCCTTTTCCGCCAAAAAGGTACAGGGTGGCCGCAGCCACCAGCACGGACAGCAGCTGGGGAAGCACCATTAAGACACCATTAAGCACTGCAGCGCTCTCTGCCTTGACGCTTACCCAGAGCATTGCAGAAAAAACCAGCGGAAGCAGGCAGGGAAGCATCTGTACCATAGTATGCCGGGTTAGAATGAATAAGCGATCCAACCGCACTGTCACAATAAAATTCAGCAGAGCCAGAAGCAGAATTCCCAGGGCGCAGGGGTTTTTGAGGCTCAGCTCTATGCCCCCGACGGGAAAATATGTGTCCTGGAAGAAAAACATGCCAGTTGCCAGGAGTATGTAAATAATAGAACACAAACCGAAGCCTCCCCTTTCTTCTGATTTTTTATTTGGTTTCCTGTTTTTCTTTTACTGCTCCGCTCCGCTTCATCGCGGCAGAGAGAATCTCCCGGATATAGTAACATTTCTCTGCTCCTGCCTGGGCAAGGCCGCTTTGGAATTCCAGAAGGTAACCCTGTTCCCCGGACTTCTGTTCCAGTGCAACGCCAATCTGGAACAGCGCTGCTTCCGCCTGATCGATCTCCAGAGATTCGGCAAAAATCAAATACTGGCCTGCCCCGTTATTGCCCAAAAACAGCTTGTCGGAAGGCGGAAATACAGAAGTCAGTATGGCGGCAAAGTCCTTTAGAATCCGGTCGCCGGCTTCTCTTCCCAGACGGGTATTTTCTGCCTGCAGGTTTGCCAGTTTACACACAATACATGTAAAACTCTCCGGCACCGGCCTGCCCTCCCGGGAGGCGATAAACTGATCGCATTTTGCCCTGTTGGGCAGACCATCCACCTTGTTGGTAAAGGCGTAATACTCAATAAAGTCCTCGATTCTGCCAAAAAGTGTTGCCCCGGCGCAGCCCAGCGCACCGAAAATGATCACGATCATAATAGTAAAGATTATAATCGGAAATCTCTCTGTTACTCTGACGCTGGAAAGCATTCGGATATTCTTCGCGCCTAAATATTCGTTATATTCGTCATTGGTTTCATAATAGATATCCTGAAGCGTGTTGATTTTTTCTGCCAGCTGCTCAAGCTCAGCCAGGATCCTTTCCTGGGCTTCTTTAGAAGAGCTGGCCGGAGCTCCGGTAAAAACGCTGAGAATATAATTGTTATAATCGCTGTCAATGATATTATGCTCATAAAGGGTTCTGTCTTCAATGTATCTTCTCAGCAGCACATCGTATTCTGCCGTCCGATCCACCGGAGTCCAGTTTCCTTCCTCATATTTATCCCGGTCGTCGTATACATTTGGGAGCACATTATTCCGACGGATGGTTCCCGTCTCCTCATCTGTATCGTTGACAGTGGGAACGCTGAATTCCCCTATGGAATTTTCGTAAGCTCCAATAATTCCCTGAAGTTTTTCGATCTCAAAGGATGCGGCGCTGTTGGAAATAATAAGCCCCTGATTCCGGTTTCGGTATTTGTCCAGCAATGCGTCTCTGTCCCGGGTGATCCGGCCTGCCAAAATCTCGGAAAACAGCTGCCGTACTTCCACGTCCCGGATAAACTCAAACTCGTCTTTCAGATCCTGGAAACTGCGGCCTGTTCGGCTGGACCGGAACTCTCCGTTCCATTCAACTTTATTGGAAAGATCTTCTGTGATACTAGTCAAAGTATCATCCATTACCTCCGCCATCTCCAGATAATCATAACCTTTGGAAGTGACGTCGCTGACCGGGTTGGCTGCCAGCGAAGTATTGACGTGAGTCTTTCCATAATAGCTTCCGTACTCCTGAAGGAGCTGATTCAAAACCTTGCGCGGATAGTCTTTTCCTTTTCCCACGCCGCAGCCAAAGGTTACCAGATATTGAGTCGGATTCAGCTCATAGTCTTCCTCGCCGTTATTCAGCTTGGACTCCCAAACCTGAAGGTCCTCTTCTGTAATCACCGGCTCTACCTGGATGCCCATACGGATGTCATCAGCAGTCGCCTCTGTATAGCTGATATCCAGGGCCTTCATGGCCTGAGCCACCAGATTTGTAGAATAAATTTCAGACGGATCAATCGGAGAACCGTCCGGAGAAAATCCTTCCCCGGCGCGGGAACCGGTGTACTCTATTACGGTAGCAGCAGTATACTGCTGAATACGGAACTGGGCAATGAGAAAAAAGACAGCCCCTGCCAGAATGGATACGCCGGCAATCACGGCGCGATATTTTTTCAGATAGCGAAATACATCAAGTTCTTTCACGGACTGGTTTCCTCCTGTGCTTTTTCTTTACGGTTTATTTTTCTTTTCCGCTTCGTTTTTCCTTTTTCATAACCACTATCCTGATATCCCTGGTAGAAAGGATCCAGGATGGCGTTTCCGCCCCAGGCCAGAACAAACAGGCCTGTCAGAATCAAGGCCGTCAGGACTTCGTCAAAAATGGCGGGAGGGGTGAAGCTTACCTGGATATAGCCGTCCCGTTTCTCTTTCACATAGGCGCTGCACAATTCCCGGCACTGTGCCGACAAGCGGAGCAGCTCAGCCGTTAATTCTTCAATGCGCTGGTCCGCCAGCTCCCTGGCAGACCCGTTGTCCCAGGCTCCTCCAACTTGTTCGGAGGCATAGGAATTATGCTCCATCTCTTCCTTCTGTTTGGTGGCTTCAGCCAAGTGCTCCTTGGCCTCATCGGCAAAATAGTCTACGCCTACCTTGGTCCTGGACATATAAAATTCATCATCCACATCATAGGTGGGAATCAGAACAAAGCTGGTCATAAAGGCGTCATACATATTAATAGCCTCTATCCTTACGTCATGAGCCGCCATTTCTTTCCTTTGCGATGTCTCCAGAAGGCGGTTTGCATACTGCATCCGGGATTGATAGGTAGTTCTGTCTTTGGAGAGGCCGTTTTCTAATGCAAAAGCCTCATAGCGTTCCAGCTCGATTTCTATAAAATTGTCAATTTTCTGTGACAAAGAAGCAAAGGTCTCACCGCTGTCTTTTGCCCGGAAGCTGCTGCTCTCGCTGCTGTAGCCGGGAAGGTAGTTTCTCAGTTTTTGGGCCTGCATCTCCAGAAAGTCTTTCGCATCCAGATACTCCATCCCCTCCAGCCCCTGAAAGGACAGATCCAGGATACTGTCATTCTCTGCATAATTTTTCACAAAGTCTTCCCAGTACACATCTGCCAAAATATTCAGTACCGTCTTAGGCGTTGTATGGTGCAGAGACACCATTTCTGAACAATGTACCCTGAACTCTGTAGAAATCTTCAGATTCGATTCTTTGGTCACATCCAGCTTCTCCGCATCCAGCGGGGTAGACAAGGTCAAATATCCGGCCAGCTGCTCTGCGCTAAGCTTCAGTCCTCCCCGCTGGACCACCTGCTCCAGGATATCGTCAGAAAGAATGTCTGATTCATTAAACCTTGTAGCGTTGGGATTCTGCCCCCATGCCGCCTCTTCATAGTTAAACACCATCAGCATACTTGGGGCATAGAGATCTCCAACTATTTGAGCGGCAAAGCTTATCAAAAAGAAGAAAACTCCCAGCATTGCCAGTTTCCTTCTCTTTCCGGACAGATTCCCCAAGCTTCCTTTCAGACCCAAAACCGGCAATTTCGCCTTTACGGTGAAAAAGCGCCGGAGCAAAGCAACGTATAAATATAATAGATACAGCGCCAAAGCCGGTATTATTGCACTTACTAAAAGCATATCTTATTTACTCCTTTTCCAATTTCACTGGGAACCGGTTTCCTGCCGGCCATTAATATCAATAACTGCCAGCTCAGGCCGGTTATTAATCCTGGGAAGGCTGTTGTGGCCGCCCATACCTCTGGAGACGAAAATTGTTCCATTCCGGAGATGATACATACCGCCGTTATATCTGGGAAACAGCCCCGTATCTCCGTGATACAATCCGCCCACCACAGGAAGCCTGATCTGTCCCCCATGGTAATGGCCGCAGATGCCCAGATCCACCGCCCCGTCTGCTATTGCATCATAATATAAGCTGGGGTAGTGGGTAATCAAAAGCTTGAAAGCTGTACTTTTTTCATATTCTTCAAAGAACCCGGCGCCGTATATCTCATAACCTTCCACAGATGTAGGCATTCCCCCGATTAATAAGGGGGTCCTGTTTACCGTCACTTCCTCTGCCCGATTGACCAGAACATGAACTCCCTGCTCTTCAAGCCGGCTCTCCAGAGGACTCCCTTTTTCATACATCAAATTGCTCTCATGATTTCCCGGGCCATAATAGACAGGAGCAATCTGTGTCAGCTTACCGCAGAGCGACAGAATAATATCCAAATTGTCGTCATCTGCATTGACCATATCTCCTGCTATGGCAATAATATCCGGATTTAACACCGCAATCTGCCCCACTAAATCCCCATTGTCCGGACCGAATTCCCGGTTATGTAAATCTGACAGAACCACAACCCGAATGTTTTCTCCGCCTGCAATCTTAGAAGAGTACAGATGTTGGAAGGTTACCTCCAACTCATCAGAGGTCAGCCAGCGGCCGGAAAAGAACAGTGCAATGGCTGCCAGAATCAGGCACAGAACCCCCCGGCGGCATCCCGGACGCCTTCGCCCGGCAGCATCCTTAATATTTCTGGCCATCTCTTTTTCTTGCCCTCTCAAACTTCAGCCTCCTTTGTGAAATCAATTTTTGTAAACATATTATTGCCCCTCCCTGCGAAAGACCGTCTTTCCTGTCTGAAAGATCAATTTCCAGTCCAGCAGCCAGCTTTGCTCCCGGATATACCGCAGATCCATCTCCACCCAGGTATCAAAGCTCAGACTATTGCGGTGCGGGCTCACCTGCCAGAAACAGGTAAGGCCTGGGGTGACCGATAATCTCTGCTTCTGATAGGGAGTGTACTTTTGAACCTCCCGAAACAGCGGGGGGCGGGGGCCCACAATAGACATATCCCCTTTCAGGATGTTTATTAACTGGGGCAATTCATCCAGACCTGTAGATCTCAGGAAACGCCCCAAGCGGGTAATGCGGGGGTCATCCCGGATTTTAAACACCGGCCCCTCCATCTCATTATATGGTATCAATGCAGCCAGACGCTTTTCAGCATCCACACACATTGTCCGGAATTTATAAAGTCGAAACGCCTCTCCTCCCCGGCCACAGCGGATCTGAGAGAATACAGGTCCCCCCCGTGGATCATCCAGTACCACTGCCAGCGCAATCAGCAGCAGAAGCGGCGAGAGTATTACCAGGGCAAAAGCCGACAACACGATATCCTGTATCCGCTTGATACACAAATATGTACGTTTTCGGATCTTATCCAAATCCCTGGCCTTCATTTCATTTAATTCCTCCTAGCCGCATTTCATCTCCGTTGAACATGTTCCGTAAAGAAAGCCTGCTGCCGCGCTTCTCCCGTTTCAAAGCCCGGTCTTTTGAGCAACAACAATAAAATAGCTGCACAAAGCTTCCACTCCCAGCCGTTCTACAATACATTCATAGAAACGGCTTAAAAAATAAGCAGGAAAACAAAAATCAAAATAGTCCGAAGAGCCATAAAGCAGCCGCTGCTCCACTACCCGGTAACCGTGTACCTCTAAAAGTTTCCTTATTGCAGACGGCTCAGTATGGTCGTAATAGGCCTTAAATCCATTTCCTTCTGTTTTTTTCCCCAGCACACGGAGGATATAACTGCCGGTGCGATGGCCCAACAGCTGGTTAATCATAGAAAAAGGTGCAAATTTATTGGGAAGCAATGCTATAAAATACCCCCCCTCGGCCAAAACCTCCGCACTTAACCCGATAAAGCTGTCATTATTCTCCAAATGCTCCATTACAAAAGCAGAGCAGAGGATTTCAGGGCGTCCAACAGATTCCGGATAAGGAATTTCCCGGGTAATATCCGCCTGGATTTTGAAATCCGCATGTTGGTTGTAAGAAAGTTCCTCGGCGGAGATGTCTACTGCCACCACAAACGCCTCTTTCCGAAAGGGTTCCTCCTGAAATCCGCATGTTCGCCCACACCCCACATCCAGCACTACTTTTCCCGGAAGAGAATCCGATAGTTTATCCGTTTTCATATATCCAAAATATTTCCCCAACATCTGGTAATAGAGATTTAAAGCAGATATATACTCATTCCCATACTTTGTATGGGGAAAGATTTTTGCGATACTTCTGGAAACCCTCTTATTCCAGTCAAGAAACCTTTTTGTAAAATCGTTCATGTACCTTACCTCCTGTGTCCTTCCCTCTAGCAAACAAGGGCCTCTTACAGAAAAGCGTACTTTTTTGCAGGGAACTTTTACCCGCCTAAACTCGCCTAAATTTTTAAACAAGGGTTGCAAAATCATAAAATTTTTAATATAATATGAACAATATTGAATGGTCGTAAATTTACAAAAAAGTACACATTTTTGTAAAATGCCTCTATTGCAGAAATTCTACTCTTATATATAAACTGATGTTCGTCTGGATATAAAATTTCAATATAAAATTCAGGCACAAAAACAGAGCTATCGCAAAAGCAGATTTTTTATCTACTTTTGCGACAGCTCTTTAATTTTTCACACTATCTTCTTGAATTCTTCCAAATGCCGAATCATATAATCCGGCCGGATGTCTTCCCTTCCAGCCAGTCCTGCCGGATTGTACCAGCAGGTGTCTGTCCCGGAGGTAAGGCCTCCCAGAATATCCGAAGTCAGGGAATCTCCCAGCAAAATCATAGTTTTCGGATTCGCATCCGGAATCCTGGCAAAGCAATAATCAAAGTATTCTTTCCGTGGCTTCTGACTTTTTGCATCCTCAGATACAAAAATATCATTCATATAAATGTCCAGGCCGGACAAGGCCAGGCGTTTATACTGGGTAGTGGAGGTGCCGTTGGTCACCACATAAAGGCCATACCCTTTATCCTTTAAGTATCTGCACAATTCTACAGCCCCGTCGATCAAAATAGCCGACTGATCTAAAAAATTTCTGTACAGCTCCTCTGCTTCCTCCCCGTCCACCTGGCAGCCAAGCTGTCCGAAATAATCTTCAAATCGTTGGTTTACCAAATGTTCTTTGGTAACCTCTCCTCTCTCGAAGGCCGCCCAGGCTGCCGCATTAATCTGGTGATAACGCTGAAGGAGTCCTTCTTCGGCTGTAAATCCGTAATGCTTCAGCACCCTGGCAATTCCCAGCCGTTCAGAGGCGGCAAAATCCAGCAGGGTTCCGTCTACATCCAGCAATATATTACGATAGTTCTTCATAAACAATTTTTCCTTTACAAATGGTATAAACCACCTTTCCGGTAAGTGTACTGCCGGTAAAGGGGCTGTTAGAAGCCCTGGACGCAAATTCTTCCGCCTTAACCTGCCAGGTCCTGTCCGGATCAAAAATCACCAAATCTGCCGTTCTCCCTTCCTCCAGGCGGCCGCAATCCAGATGATACAGGCGGGCCGGATTCAGGCTCATTTTCTCCATTAGCTGTACCATAGTTAAATGGCCTGGCTTTACCAGACTGGTAATTCCCAGAGCCAGGGAAGTCTCCAGTCCGGTAATCCCGCTGGGAGCCTGGGTTAAAGGCCTGGCCTTTTCTTCTGTGCTGTGGGGAGCGTGATCCGTTGCAATAATATCAATCGTGCCGTCTTTTAATCCCTCAATAAGAGCAGTCCGGTCTGACTCTGTCCGTAAAGGCGGATTCATCTTGGCCATAGCGCCATACTTTAGCACAGCTTCCTCTGTCAGAGTAAAATGATGGGGAGTTACTTCCGCCCATACATTGACTCCCAGGGATTTTGCCAGACGTACCAAGGCTACAGAGTTGGCAGAGCTGATATGCTGGATCTCTATAGCAGCGCCGGTATCCTTGGCAATCATAATATCCCTTGCTACCATAGCATCCTCTGCCAGCGCCGGTGATCCATATATGCCAAGCTTTTGGGAAACTGCGCCGTGATTGATTCCGTTCTCTGTGATAAAAGCAGGATCTTCCTCGTGAAAGCTTAAGGGAATATCCAAACTGGCGGCCTTTTCCATAGCAGCCCGTACCAGCTTCCCATCTCTTAACGGGATTCCGTCATCCGTAAAACCTACTGCCCCGGCTTCTTTCAGAGCTTCCATATCCGTCAGCTCTTCTCCCTTAAATCCCACAGAAACCGCCGCTGCGCTTAACACGTGGATACCGGTTTTCTTCCCCTCTTCCAACACATAGCGCAGGGTTTTTACATTGTCCACAACAGGCTTGGTATTGGCCATCAGGACTACCGTAGTAAATCCGCCCTTTGCGGCTGCAGCAGCGCCGGTGTGAATGTCTTCTTTATAAGTAAATCCCGGATCCCGAAAATGAACATGGACATCTACCAGACCGGGGGCAACCACTTTACCGGATGCGTCAATAATACGGACACCTGCGCTATCCTGAGGCACAGCGCCTCCTCCAATCAGCACCTTCTCGATCTTATCACCTCTTAGCCACACATCCCCCGGCTCATCAATTCCCCTTCCCGGGTCCACAATTCTTCCGCCTTTGATTACTATGGAAGTCCCGCCGCCAATAGGCGGCATGCATTCAGGTATGCCAAGTGCGCCCGCCAGACTTTCATCTGCGGCAGTGCGTCCGCCGCCGGGCGCATGCAGGTTTACTATGGAAGTCCCGCCGTCGGGCGCAGAATGGTTTAGTATCATGGTAATTCCTCCTGATTTTTCTTTTTATGGATAAAAGGCATCTTCACCCGGGCATTTCGTCTGTTTTTCCAGGCCAAAGGCGCCATTTTTGCAATTGCCGTAAACACTCCCTGGGGAAGTTCAAAGATAAGGACAATGCCAAGGACAATAGCCACCGCCACTTTGACAGCCTCAAATCCCGTAACAGAAGCCTGGCTTAATTCGCCCGTCACAATATAATAGGAAGTCCAGTAAACCCCGGCTCCCGGCACCAGAGGAAATATCCCCGGAATCAAAAACAGAGTCACCGGGCATCGTTCCCATACAGCAAAAAGTCTGGAAAGCAGTATCACTCCTACTGTAGCAAAAAAGGTTGCTTCTGCCGGCGACACTATGGGAATAAGGCTACAGTAAATCACCCAGCCAACGCCCCCGATAAACCCGCAGTAAGGATAATAGATCTTCGGCACTGAAAACAGAAGGGAAAAGGCCACCGTCCCGATTGCCGCTGCAAGAATCTGACTAATCACAGGATCGCACCTCCTGTCACCCGGCTATAAACCGTAAACATCAGACCCACGCCTAACGCGATGCAAAAAAACACCAGTAATGCATCCAACATCCGCACTGATCCGGAAATATAATCCCCATCGGCAATGTCCCGAATGGCATTGGTAAAAGGCACTCCCGGCACCAGTGGGATTATTGACCCAATAATCATATAGTTTAAATGCTCTCCTATGTGAAGATGGTACAGGATCGTACACAAAAAGGTTACCAGAAATCCGCCTGCAATATTTCCCACAATCTTAGATAGCCTGGGTCCGCTGACAAAAAGGACAAATATGTACAGCAGAAATCCTGCTGTAAATGCCACCCCACAGTCCGCAAGACTTCCGCCAAAGAGATAGCAAAAGCACCCGCTGCCAATCCCTGATGCCAGAATCTGCATAAATTTCGTCTTTCCCGGCATATTCTGGATTTCCTTTAATGCCTGGCGCGCCTGTCCCACCGTATAACGGCCTGCCTCAATTTCCCGGGACAGCTGATTTACCGCTGCTACCCGATCCAGATGGGCGCCGCTTACGGGAATATGCTGTACCTTGGCAAAATACTGCTCCCGCACATTTCCGGCTGTCATCAAAATCCCGTTACTCAAAACAAACGCATTGGCAAAATCCACACCATAATGGCGGCAGATCCGGTCAATGGTTTCTTCCACACGAAAGATTTCCGCGCCGTTTTCCAAAAGGATATGGCCTGCTTCCATAGCGGTCTCTAAAACCTCCCGCTCCCATTCTCCTTTTTCCTCTTCTAGTCCTCTAGCTTCTTCAGACATTCTAACACCCCGCCAATCGTCTCAATCTCAAAGTCTGCCAGGGAACGGTCAAATCCGAACCTGTCGTCAATCACTGCTGCCACCGTCATTCCCGCCCGGTACGCCGCAGTAATCCCTACGGTAGAATCCTCAATAACCAGACATTCCTCTTCTTTTACCCCCAATTTGCCTGCAGTATAATGGTAAATCTCCGGATCCGGCTTACTCTGCCGGAACATATTTCCGCTGACTACCTGATCAAAATAGCCGATAATCTCATTTTCTGTCAATACCCTGGTCACCAGAGGAAGGCTGGTGGAAGATGCCACCGCCAGGCGGTATCCCTGATCTTTCAAGGTACGAATTACGTCTCTGGCCTCTGTCCGGAAAATTTTACGGTAATCAACTGTCTCATAAATGGTACGTTTGGCCCGGTATTCTTCCCGAAGCTCTTCCCAGCCCTGGCCATTTCCCACAGCCTGCTCCACAATACTCCAGGTATCCTTCGCAGTCCGTCCTACCACACTGATTAGTTCCTTTAAAGTTACTTGCGGATTCTTTGTCCGGGCAAACCGAAGCACGTCCTCCAGGTATATCATCTCGCTGTCAATCAGCACCCCATCCATGTCAAAAATTACTGCCTTGATCCTGCTATTCGACATATAATTCCTCCATAAGTAAAAGTTTAAAATCTCTGGAAAACACCATCTTTTCATATCTGTCGCTAAAAGGATATCATAAACTTTCCAAAAAATAAAGTTTATGCTCTGAAATGCAAAAACTTTTCACTTCCAGATACCGGTTCATGATGAAAAGCCCATACAATCCTGCAAAAAGGACGTATGGGCTTTTTTAGAAAGATACAATAAATAATTATACCCGTTCTCCGGAGTGAGAATAAAAGCTGATTAAATACAGACCGCACAGGCCAACCAGGGCATATACAATTCTGGATACCCAGGTCATACTGCCAAAGAGGAACGATACCAGGTTAAAATCAAAAAATCCGATAAGTCCCCAGTTGACTGCCCCTATGATGCCGATTGTCAGCGCCGTATAATCCAATGCTTTATTACCCATTTCATTCCCTCCATTTCTGGTTTCTATGAAAATCCCGCCGCCGGCAGGCGGCATGCATTCCGGTATGCCCCATGCGCCCGCCGGACTTTCCTATGCGGTGGTGCGTCCGCTGCCGGGCGCATGCAGGTTTACTATGGATAATGTACACCAAATTATTTAAATTATACATGGCGGCTTTTCAGTTCTTCTAAAATATCTCCTTCCCGCTCATCAAAAAGCAGCCGTTTGTTGTATTCGTAATACCTGTCGCACTGGTATTCCTGTAAAAAAGAGATGCTGGAATACCTGGAATTTAATTCCGTGACAAATACTACCATCTCCTGGCTGTCCCCAAAGGCCGCCTCCATAAAGTCAAAAGCATGCTCCAGCATAACTCCGCCCGATGCCGCCAATTCCTCGTAACGGTCGCTTTCTGCACCAAACCACTGGCGAAGCTGCTGCCAGACTTCCTCCGGATCCGTTTTTCTCTGAGCCTTTAACTCTCTGCTCCAGTTTTCTAAATAACCAATTACCCGGCGGAAACGCCGATCTTCTCTGGCAGTTAAAAGCTCTGCCTTTTTTTGTTCCTCGTAGCGTAAAGAAAATCCGGATAGAATCATTTCCAGGATCTCAATTCCGCTGGCGCTTGTCCTGTTTTCTTCGGATCTATGGTCATTTTCCGCAGCCTGGAATGACTGATAACGGCCGAGCTCCTTCATCAAAATTTCCAAATCACCTGCCAGCTCCAGACATACAGCGAACTGGCCGGATAGCCCGGAAAGCAGCAGGCTCACCAGGCTCAGCCTTTCGTCAAAAGGCGCTTTTCCTGCCTGGTCACACACCTGTTCCCGAATGGTTCCTGCCAGAATTTCTTCTACCTGGTATTGGTTGCGGTAACGATCATACAGCTCCAGATAATTGGCAAAATCTTTGGCAATTTGTGGATATTGGAGGTACTGCACTACTACCTCCCGATCCACCTTTTTTTCCAGCTTTTCATATACCTCAATAAGCCCGGACAGGTCTTCCCAGCCTCTGGGGGTGGCAAACAGCTTGCCATCCACAGTAGTCTCAATCCGGCACAGGTTTTGAGGCTTTAATTTTAAGTAGGACTGAACCGCCGGATGGATGTTTACGTAAGCCGCATACTCCTGCCACACCTCATAATCCGGCTCTACATATATTTTTTTAATGCGATCCAAGGTTACCACGTCAAATTCACGGACAGATTTATTGTATTCCGGCGGATTTCCGGCAGCGGCGATCATCCATCCTGCCGGGATCTTGTGGCTTCCAAACGTTTTACACTGTAAAAACTGCAGCATAGCCGGAGCCAGCGTTTCAGAAACGCAGTTGATCTCGTCCAAAAACAGAATCCCTTCTGACAGCCCGGTCTCCTCCATCTTATTATACACTGACGCCACAATTTCGCTCATCGTATATTCGGTTACCGTATATTCTCTGCCTCCGAAATTCTTTTTCTCAAGAAAAGGCAGGCCTACAGCGCTCTGACGGGTGTGGTGGGTGATGGTATAAGCTACCAGGCCAATCCCACACTCCTTTGCCACCTGTTCCATAATCTGGGTCTTTCCCACTCCGGGCGGGCCGATAAGCAAAACCGGACGCTGTCTGACCGGGGGAATCGCATACTCGCCAAATTCGTCCTTTAAGAGATACGCCTGGATCGTATCTTTAATTTCCTGTTTAGCCCGTTTAATGTTCATCTGTTATTCCTCCTGGTTCTTCCATTTGTAGATCTTCCGGCAATAAAATCACCTTCATGGCCCATGCCGGTACAGAAACATCGCTGTAATTATCTTTTACAAAGACGAAAGCCGTGTCATAAGGCGGGCTTTCTATTGGATAAATGCCTTTTCCATCTGTAAAATAAATGAGTCCTCTAAGCCGCGTAAAGCGGCTGGCATTTGTCAGCTCCCGGACATGTTCAAATACCGGCCGGAAATCCGTTCCCCCATGCCCCCGGATGACAAATCCGTCCATATAGTCCTTCATTTCTTCCTGGCTGGTAATTACCGCATCCTCCTGGATCTTGTCATCACACTGAATAATATGGATGTTAATTTTCCGGAAATACGTTTCTGACTGGGCTAAAATGGCATAGGTTTCTTCCAGAAAGCGTTTTACCAAGTCCCCGGAGCAAGACATAGAAGTGTCAATGGCAATGACAAAATCTTCAACACGGCGGATTTCCTTAGTTTCCAACGGCTCCAGCAAAGGCATATTGCCGTAGAGCTCCAGGCCATAGGCATAAAATCCATAATCAAAAGAGTCCGTATCAATCTGAATTTCCTCCTTTAAAACGGAAAACCGGCGAAGAAACTTTTTATAATCGTACCTCTCCCGATTTTCCACCTGAACCTGTTCCAGCAAACTCTCATTGGCGTCTGATTCCTCTTTAGAGCCGGTTTCCATTGCTGTCTGCATTTTTTCCCGGTTATCTTTCCAACGGTTTTGACGTTCCACAGCAGCCCCGGGCGGCTGTTCTCTTTTCCAGAAGCTATGGTTATCCACGGTAAAGGCGGCAATTAAGCTGTCTTTGTGCCGCTCTGGAAGATTCATATCCGCCAGAGCCCGGTAAATGCTGCCGGCAGTGAAAACCTTTATTCCCTTATTTTTAAGCCGCAGATACATTTCCCGGCGCTGAGCCGAAGGGTGGATATAGGTACACTTTTGATACAGCGTATCAATAATGGACTCCATGGCAATATCGCAGGCCAGATGCCAGAGGGCATCCTCCTCATCATCAGGCTGCAGATCGTGAGAATCCATCCGGGCTGTCCGGGGCGGACGGCTGTCCAAATGCCCGAACAGGCAATGAAAAACCATATGAAGATAGGCCCGGTTCACCAAAACCCGGCCTTTTTGGAACAGCTTCGTCAAATATTCCGGCTGGTAGTAAATCAGGAAGCCGTCAGTGCCAATCCCATATCCGGAAAGTCCCCAGTCCGCTTCAAATCCCAGACTGCTCAAGGACAAATCTAAAAAGCGCATATTAAAATATAATTCATTCCGGGAGCGGCGCAGAATTCGGACGCACAGCTCTACCAGATTCAATTCCGTTAATTGCCGCTCTCTTGCAGGGTCAATCATAATATCTCCCTCATTTTGTATCCTCAAAGTTCAAATCTTCTTTTTCTGGGTGGAGAAGCAGATTCTCTCGTCTCTTGTCCCTGAAGTCCGAAAGTTCTCCTGCCTTTCACCCGGCCCGCATCCATCAGAACTGTAACTGCCTCTGTCTGGCCAATCCTTGCCGCTGCCTTTGTCATGGCAGAAAGCGTTTTTTCATCAACTCTATGGTCTACTGCAACACAGTGCAGCACCGCCATATCCCTCACCCGGGTCAATGCCTTTACAGCCTCAGCCGGGTGTTCTGTTATATAATTTATATATTGATCCCTGGCCGCAGCCGTCAGCTGCACCGGATATTGGAGCCGGTACCAGGACAGCTCCGCTACAATCTCCGGCGGCTCCTGGACACACACGTAGGGAAACAGAGAATCGTATTCCGGAAATTGAAAGTGTGTCTGCCGGAAACAATACCGATACCGGTGACCGCAGCCATGAGTCTCCAGCACCAGGATCCGGGCCGGAGTATTCTCTACGGATTCCTCAAAAAATTCCGGCAGCAACAGTTTAGCCGTAATATTGCCCTTTTCGTCCCGCAGAGTCAGCCGCAGCATCTGGTTCAGCTCTGTAAGTATTTCCGGCAGGCAGGATTTTTTTCCTTCTATTATCCGGACATCCAGCTCCTCTATCCCCCGGCACCCGGTAAAAAGTCCGGCTCCCAAGTCCGCAATGGAAGAGAAAAATGTCAGTTTCTTTAAATTTTCACAATTGTAAAAGCTGTACCGGCCGATGCGAAGCAGGTTTCCCGGCAGCGCCACCGATTCCAGCTTACTTCCACAGACAGCCGGTATACCGGCCAATTCCGGGCTGCGTTCCGGCTCCCTGGGAATCATGGCGGAAAATGCATATTCCCCAACCTCCAGCACTGGAAGGGCCGTGGTTTCCGCCTGACCGTTTTCAGAGTCACAGGCAACGCCGCCGCTGTCCGTTATAATCGTCTCCGGCAGCTCTGCCTGGCTGTCCGCCCCCAGAGCCCGAAGGATTCGGGCGCCTTCCTGTGCCCCCTGTCGGCATTTTTCCCATATAAATTTCATATCTGCAGCTTCTCCTAAGTTTTATGTCGTAAATCCCGTTCTCATTATATCCCAAAGGGAAGCTGTCTACAACATTATTAGTAACAATTTCCCCGCCGTCTGAACTGTTACCATCATTATGAGTTTGCCTCTCCTTTCTCTTGACAACGCATTTTTGCCTCTATATCATTAATAATATGCAGCCCTGTTCTCTACCCTCAATGAACAAGGGCGCCCTTCTTTTTATACAAAAGCAAAAGGAGTTTAAGAATACTATGAGAGCGATTATGCTTATGTTTGACTCATTAAACCGGCACTTTCTGCCCAATTACGGGTGTGACTGGACCATTATGCCGAATTTCCAGCGTCTTGGAGAACGCACCCTGACTTTTGATCGTTTCTATGCAGGCAGTCTGCCTTGTATGCCTGCCCGCAGGGAACTTCATACAGGGCGTTACAACTTCCTCCACACCTCCTGGTCCCCTATGCAGCCTTTCGACGAATCTGTCATCTCCCGTCTGTCTGAAAATGGAATTTATACTCACCTTGCAACCGATCATTTTCATTACTGGGAGGACGGCGGAAGCTGTTACATGACCAAATATAACAGCCATGAAATGATCCGGGGGCAGCAGGGAGATCCCTGGAAGGGACAGGTTCCGTGGCCAGATTTTCCGGAAACCCTGGCTAGACGCAAAACCAGTGAGAACTGGCGTCACGACTGGATTAACCGGCAGTTTATCACTTCTGAGGAAGAAATGCCGCAGAAAAAAACGGTTGATTGCGGGCTGGATTTTATTGAGAGAAATGCTTCCTATGACAATTGGTTTCTCCAAATTGAGGTTTTCGATCCCCACGAGCCTTTCTATACCCAGCAGGAATATAAAAATCTATATCCCCATGATTACCACGGCAAAAATCTGGACTGGCCGGATTATGGAAAGAATCAGTATGGAGAGGAAGCTACCCGCCATGTCCGCTATGAATATGCCGCTCTTTTAAGCATGTGTGATCACTATCTTGGAAAAGTGCTGGATTTAATGGACAGAGAGAATCTCTGGAAAGATACCATGCTGATTGTCAACACGGATCATGGATTTATGCTGGGGGAAAAAGAATGGATGGGAAAAAATGTTCAGCCTATGTACGAAGAAATTGCCCATATTCCATTTTTTATTTATGACCCCAGATATCCCCTGGCCTGTGGGGAAAGAAGGAACTCTCTGGCCCAGACCGTTGATCTGGCTCCGACTTTGGCAGAGTTTTTCCAGATTGATCCCCTGCCTTACCAGGATGGCCGTTCTATCTCCCCCATCATCCAAGAAGATCACCCCATCCGCGATGCTGCGCTTTTTGGGATCTTCGGCGGGCACGTAAACGTAACAGATGGAGACTATGTATACATGAGAGCGCCGGTTTCCCAGGATAATGGACCTATTTATGAGTACACCCTAATGCCGTGTCATTTTCGGAATCCTTTTACCATTTCCGAACTGCAATCGTCAGAGCTTACAGATGGATTTTTACATATGAAGGGCTGCAAGGTCTTAAAAATCCCGGCAGTTCAGGAGTATAATGCCTATTGGTATGGAAACCGCCTCTATGATCTGAAAACCGATCCTTGTCAGAAGCAGCCTGTCCGGGATCTGGAAACCGAGCTTCGCCTTTTGACCGGGATGCGGGCTCTCATGACAGAAAATGAAGCCCCTGACGAGCAATATTCCCGCCTGGGAATTCCCAAAACCGGGGAACTAACGAAAGAGTGTCTGGAGCAGAAACCGGCAGACAATTCCCGCCAGATTTTCTAGAAAAAACTTTAACAAGAGGTAAGACATGAAAAAGCAAATTGGCCAAACTATATTCAACATTCAAAAGGGAAGCGGCGGGCGCAAAGCCGGGCCTCTCGCAGAGACATCCCGCCGCAGCGATGGCGGAAGAAGTACTGGTTCCCGTCCTCCCCACCCGCCCAAAGGCTGACATCTAAAAAGGATGTGGCAAAGCAACCTTCATTTTGCCACATCCTCTTCTTCCTCACAGTATTTATCGTAACCTTTTGCTGAATAAATCTTCATCAGCATATCATGCTCAATATCATAGAACTCTGCCATTGCAAACGGGAAAACTTTATCTCTCAATTCTGAAAAGACCATAAAGCCATCCCTCCTTACAGACATTATACTATAATACCTATCCCTTTTGTCAATCCGGCTTGTCTAGCATTCTTATATTCTTAATATTATATTTACAGGTTTTCTTGTTTTTAAGAGGACAAAAGATATTAGAATTAAGTATCTATTTCAATACAGCTAATTTTCCCTTCCTTTTCCAAAATCCGAATTTTCAGCTTTCTCCCTTCCATCTCAAATCCAACTCGTTCAATTACCTCCTGTTCCTTCCAGCTCTCCATTACATGTACCGCCAGCATGGCAGCGCCCGTCCGCCGCTCAATCAAATATTCCAATTCTTTCACGGATGGATTATCCGGCCCTTTTGCGGTAATTACCGTCTGCCCATTGCCCATTCCATAGACAGAGGTAGAGCATTTCCCATTTCTGTATATTATTTTATACACACTATCTGACGCCATTTTCTGGGCCGCCGCGTCATGGAGATAGCACAACGGCTTCTTTCCAAAATAGCCCTGGGAAAGCATTTCTTTTTTTGCTGCATTGCCCGTTACTTCTTCTGCAATCTTCTCTCCGCTTACATGGAAAATCCAGTCAGAGGTCTTTTCTTCGGGGATTCCGTCCGCCAGGAACACGTCTATAAAATAGTCTCCTGCCCATACGATTTTTCTGTACATCCGGACTGTCCTGTAATTTTCTTCAGACCACTGTACAATGGTAAAACTGTCCGGCATTTCATAGGGCTTTGTCCAGTCTGCTTCTGCTTCCACATAGATTAGGCCGTCTTTTTCCTCATACCGTGTCAGTTTCCCGTTAACCGGCGCCTGGTTTTCTTCCCCGATGGCAAGGGTATTGTGGGTCGCCGTATTTTTATAATAATCATAGTGCATACGGGCTCCATATCCGGTTGTCCCCAGATCCCTGGCAACCGGCTCCCCATAAGCCATGTAGCTGATCCCCAGACGATCATAGTGGTCATGTTCTCCTCCGTAGCTGTCATGCTTTAGCAGCAGGTAACGGTCCTCCGCCCCCCTGAGGATGGTATGTCCATATGTACCGGTTTGTGTATGATAGTTTTCCAGATCCGCTTCTGCCGGTTCAATCTGATCCGCTCCATATAAAAATGCTTCTAAATTGTCCCTGTCCATGTTTTTATAATAAGTATTTAAAATCAGCGCCAGCTTTTCTCCCCCCAGTTCTCTGTAAGGGAATTCGTACAGCTCTTTCATATATACAAAATGGCCGTAATTTGTGTCATTTAACATAGGGAGATCAAAATTTGGCTCCAGATAGCTGCAAACCATCTCCAGCATCTTCCTGTAATTGGGATGATGGATATTGCTGTACTTTGTATGAAGAGCAAATTTTTCAAATGCAAAAAAACTGGTAAGAGCATAGAAGTGATAGCCAAAGGAGCCTTCGAACCACATTTTATTTTCCAGCATTCCATGTTCCAGCTGATATAAAATCCCATAATCTTCATACATTGCCGCATCCGCAAGCTCCGGCTTGTCAAACAAAATCCCTGTCACTGCAATGGCTGAATTTATGATTACCTCATGATTGTGAAGCTGTCTGTGCCGGTGTTCCATCAAAAACTCTGCGCCTGGCAAAAACAGCCGGTCACGGACCATACATCTGTCTTCTTCGCTCATACATTCTGACAGAATATCATATGCCATAGCCAGACTTCTCTGAAAATTTGCCTCATCCAAAGTCTGCGCGCCCACGCGGCCAGGCCCGTTATAGGGAATATTTCCGTGAACCTCATAATCCGGATAATGAACTGCATATTCTCTCAAAATCGCAATGGCCTTGTCCGCATAAGCCTGCTCTCCTGTGGCCAGCCAAATCACGGCCATGGAAAACGCCCCGTCATAATTTCCCCCGTTGACCAGCCCCCACCAGGAGCTGTCATAAGGTTCTCCTGTAAACACTTTGTTACAGGAAGGGCATCTGTGTTCATAAGGGCTGTTTCTGTCAAAATCAAGCTTTACCGAGCAGTCCGGGCAGTAATAGTAAAGCGTCCAGTTGCCAATCCCGCTCTCTGGAACAAGGATCTCTCCGCGGAAAATTTCATCTATTTCCCTTTTCAGGCGCTCAATTGTAGCCGGATAATGGCTGCTCCGCTCCCTGAGCCGTTTTCTCTCTTCCTCCGTAAATTGAATCATATTTTCGCTGCCTCCAATCTATTCTATGACTTTAAAGCTTCTTTAAACTCCGTAGGCGTACACCCATAAAATTTTTTAAAGCTGCTGGAAAAATACCGCTGGTTGTCATACCCGCAGCGCTCTGCAATATCCGTTACTTTCATAGACGTTTTTCTCAGAAGTTCCCCTGCCTTCTCCATCCGTTTGCGGATCAGATATTCATTAAAGCTTTCCCCTGTCACGTCCTTAAAAATTTCCCGCAAATAGCTGACGCTAAAGTGAACCAGCTCCGCCGCTCTCTCAACAGAAAGACTTCTGTCTTTTAAATGTTCTTCTATATAACTCTGTACCAGATGCACTGCCACTTCGGATCGGTTTGCGGACAACGTTTCTCCTACCTGTTTACAACATTTTTTGATGTATGCTTCCAGAAGTTCATGTATTTCCAATAGACTTCCCGCTGTCATATGGCTCTTTAACTGAGGAATATCCTGCTTATCCGGCCGGCCGCATCCGTTTTTTTCCATGTCATCTGCTATCCCAAAGATCAGCTCCCCTGCTGAAATAAAGATATAATCCCCGCCCTTATTGGAAATAGCTGCAAACAGCCCCATCAGCTGTTTTAAAAGCTCCAGGGCTTCCTCTTCTTTTCCGCTGCATACCGCGCCGCGAATGCAGCTTTTCATGTTTCTGATCCGGGAACTGATTTCCTTTTCTTTAGGGGGTTGCTCCTGCTTCTTTTCTCCGAAAATCCGAATCTTCTTCTCCGGATTGAGAGCGTCCTTCCAGGTTTCCAGGGCATCCAGATAAGAATCTCTAAGCCCGGAAAGAGTTTTATAGACTCTTCCTAAAGTCACATAAGGCACAATGTCGTAGTATTGTTCCATACTATTTGCAAATCGTTTCAGCCCCTTTATCAGCTCCTCTGTAAAACGCGCCTCGTTTCTTTCCTCCCCGCAAAAACACACTGCCAATTTATTGGGTTCCAGGCTTACTGCCCCAATAGAAAAGTCCTTTGAAAAATATCCGGACTGAATTAATTTTATAAACTCCTCCACTCTTTCCGGAAGTCCCAAATCCAGCAGGACGCCTTTTAAGCTTAGCACACTGCTTAAATAGCAGGCAAATCCATCTTTTTGAGTAAAGCCCAAAAGCCTTGCATCCTCCTCTGAAATCTCCCGTCCTTCCAAGATTGCTTTCAAAATTCGCTCCCGGTTTAGACCGGCATTTCTGTCCGCCTGCTCAATCAATGTATGCAGATTCTGATTCAGGGCCTTCTGCCCGTCCAGTTCCCGTATAATCTTTTCAAAGGCGCTGATAAGTTCCTGAGGCATAAGCGGTTTTAATAAATAGTCTGTCACTCCCAGGGCAATTGCCGTCTTGGCATAGTCAAACTCATCATATCCGCTGATAATAATATTTTTTGTTACGATTCCCTGCTCCTGAAGCTCCCGAATCAGCTCTAATCCATTTTTAAATGGCATGGAAATATCCGTAACTATAATATCCGGGCGTACTTCCAGGGCTTTCTGCAAAGCCTCTTCCCCATCTTCTGCGGAAGCACAAATTTGTATGGCAAGGCCTGAAGCCTGAAGATTTTTCTCTAAAAGGCTCCTTACAAAGGTCTCATCGTCAGCTATCAGTACCTTATACATTTTTATTCCACCTCCCCGTATTCCACAGGAATTGTCAATGTGGCGCAGGTATACTCCCCTTCCACACTTTCATAGGAAAGCCCAAACTCTTTTCCGTAGCAAAGCATAATTCTTTCATTTACGTTGTAGATCCCATATCCGTCTCCGCTGCTGCGCCTGCAGTTTTTAAGGCTGTCGTTGATGTATTCCAAATGTTCTTTAGAAATCCCTGCTCCGTTATCCCAAACTTTCAAAGCTAAGGCTTCACGCTGCCCCTTCTGCCCTTTTTCCGCTGTTATGCGAATTTCTCCGCCCTGCCTTTTTTCCTTAATTCCGTGGTAAATCGAATTTTCCACCAAAGGCTGAAGAATCAGTTTAATAACCTTGTATCTTCCCATCCATTCCGGTACTTCAATACTATACTTTAGTTTATCCTGATATCGAATCTGCTGAATATTCAAGTAACATCTCACATGCTCTGTTTCATCTGCAAGAAAAATAATTTCGCTTCCCTTACTTAAACTCAGCCGGAAAAAACGCCCCAGAGAACCAGCCATCAGGCAGATATCTTCCAGCCCCTTATCCGCTGCCTGCCACGTAATCGTATTTAGGGTATTGTACAAAAAGTGAGGATTGATCTGGGCCTGAAGCGCTTTCAGCTCTGCCCGGCGTTTCTGCCTCTGAGCTTCTTCCACCCTGTCCTTCTCATTTCTCAGCTCTTCTATTATGTTTTCCTGCTTTTCAATCATTTTTTGGAGTTCATCTGTCATATAGTTAAAGCTTTTGCTTAATGTTCCTACCTCATCCTTGTATGGATAGAAAAAGCGTACATCCAGATCCCCGTTCTGCACACAGAGCATACTGCGTTCCAGTCTGCTTAATGCATCGGTCAGATGTTTTGAAATAAAGAATACAACTGTAATGCTTATCAGAAATAGCAGCACCGCCACATTCATAATACTCAGCCGAAGCTGCCTCAGGCTATTTAACAATTCCCTTCTGGACTTAATACCATATATTGTATAGCGGCCGTCAAACACCTGGCTGCTTTCTATCAGATAATCAGGGGATTTTTCGCAGTCTTTTACATCCATTGTTCCCAGAATTCTTCGGTTCTCTGAATCTATAATCACAATATCGTCAAAGAAGGTTTTCTCTCCCATAAGCAGTTTTTCCAGGTTCTCCACGTCTATCTGATATACGAAATACAGCCATTCTTTATAATCTCCAACCGTAAAGCGCTGTACTCTGGGAATCACCTGCTTATCTCCTGTAAATACCACATCTGTCATAGGGGGCAGCCACTGAAGCGGCTGGATTCCTTCCTTTTCGTAGATGGTATAAAAAGGCGATTTTAAAAAATCAAAATCCTTTCTTCTAAAATGAATATAACTGTCAAATTCCCCTTTCCCCGTATACAGATAGGCAGATGATATCAGTGGTTCCCCTCTCTCAAAGTCTTTTAAGTAATCGCTGACCATCCCCTGAGCTGCAATTGTATTTCTTGCTGAAGGATCTCTTAGGAATTGTTCTAATACGCTGACAAAGCTATTGGTAATCAACATAGAGCGGGCGCTGTTGGCAATAATATTTAAACGTGTCTCCAGGGTGTCGCTAATCTGGCTTAGACTGTCTTCCGCGCTTCTCTTAAAATTATCTGAAACATTCTTTGCAGAAAGGATATAAAATGCCATTCCGCTTCCAAGACTTAAAATCAGAAAAATCACCAGAAACAACGCAAAAATTTGATATCTGAATTTTAAATTACGGATATGAAGTCGCATAACACCTGCTCCTTTTTCGTTTTGTCTTTTATTATATCTTGAAACAGGTGATTTTTCCATCATTTATCCCTTAACCGCGCCTGCCGTCAATCCTGCAATAAACTGTTTATTGGCAAACATATATACAATCAGAATGGGGAGAATTGCAATGGACGCCCCTGCCAGCATAATATGCCACTCTGCCGCCGCGTTAACGGAGTATTTTAATTGTACAACCGCAACTGTCAAAGTTTTTAACTTAGGCGTGGTTATAGTCATGACCAGTCCTGTAATGTAATCATTCCACGCATTTCGAAAAGAAAACAGCGCCACTACTGCCAAAATCGGTTTGGTAAGGGGCAGGATCACCTTATAATAGACCTGGTAAATGGAACATCCGTCAATGATTGCCGCCTCATCTAATTCTTTCGGGATTGCTTTTGTAAATCCCATTACAAGAAATACATTGGTGGCCTGTCCTCCGGTCAAAGCGACAATGAGCGCAACGGGACTTTTGTGCAAGTTAAGGTTTCGCATTACTTCGTAAATCGGATACAGGGTAATGGATCCCAGAGATACAAACATCATTGACATATAAAGAGCAAGCAGTACCTTTTTTCCTGCAAACTCCCTTCTTGCCAGTATAAATCCTGCTAATGAACAGGTAACCACTGCCAATATGGTAACGCTCATGCTGACAAATACGCTGTTTCCGGTATATCGCAGAAAATCTGCTTCCATAAAAGCCCTGTAATAATTCTCAAAATGCCATTCTGAGGGTAAAAAGCTTCCTCCCTGGGTTAGTTCTGCATTGGTTTTTAAGGAACCCAGAATTGTGTAAACAATGGGGTACATCGTAAAAATCACTGCAATTCCCAAAAATATCCACTTTGTTATGCCTCCTGCCAGTCTCTTCATCTTAGCTGTCCGGGCTTTTCCATCTATTTGAGTGCTCACATCATTCACCTTTGATTTCCCTCCTTAATAAATATCATCCAGCTTCTTTGAAAGTTTCAGATAAACTATGGTCACAACACCTGCAATGCAGGCTGTTACCACACTTAGCGCAGCGCCGTATCCGTATTGGGGCACTGCCTGTTCATTTGCTGAAATCGGGAAGAAATAGCGATAGCTATACAGGGAAGCTACCATGGTAGCATTATTGGGACCTCCTTCTGTCAATACCATTACATTGGTAATATCGTGGAAAGCGGAGGTAATGGCCAGCATAAGAATAATTTTTAAAATCGGTCCCAACATAGGAATGATAATATACCAGATGGTCTGCAGCCAATTGGCTCCGTCTATTCTGGCGCTCTCTATGGCATCCTCTGATACCTGCTGAATTCCGGCTATAAAATATACCATATAGTTGCCCACGCCGCCCCAGACAGCCGTCAAAATCAACGTCTTCATGGCATGTTTTTTCCCCAGCCAGTTAATAGGCTGACTGATGATATGGGCTTCCATTAAATATTTATTGATCTCTCCATTATAAGCATTAAACAGCAGATAAAACACAAGGCCCATAACTGCAGAGCTCATAATCGTAGGCAGAAAAATGATACTTTGAACTGCCCCATTTCCTCTTTTCTGAGCATTCAATAAGAAGGCAAGGAAAAAGGCGAAGGGGATAATAATCAATACTTTTCCAAATCCATAAGTAAAGGTGTGAATCATACTTTCCCAATATACTTTGTCCCGGAATACTCTGGCCAGATTCTCCAGCCCCACAAATCTGGGAATTCCGGTTCCATAGCCGCCGTACTGGTAAAATACATATTTTAATGCCCAGAGAACCGGATACACCGAGCATCCGATAAACAGGATTAGATTCGGGATCAAAAAAGAATAGGCTTCTAAATTCTTCTTTATGTTTTTCTTTGTCATATACGTCCTTTCCTGAATTCCACGTCAGCAGACATTCATATATTCTGATAGCAAAGGAGAGCTGCAGGCCGCAGCTCTCCTTGCCAGTCCTGATTTTCTTCACATTCAGGTTCTTTATTTTAGGGTTGGGTTCATGGGATCATAATTGTCCATTTTAATCTCGTATCCTGTCCCGTTTGCAATTGCCTCTTCATAGGCTTTGTTATAGCGATCTGTCAGGTCCTGAAGGGTGGACTCTACGTCTGCTCCGCCATAGTAAATTGACTCTGCTGTTTTGTATAAATCTTCCCCTTCTACAATCATGCCTGCTCCGAATGCGTCATGAGGCGCTTTGGGAAGCATAGCATCTCTCTCCCGGTTAATCTGAAGCCATTCTTTGTTTTTAAAGTCATCGCTGGGGCTTGCTTTTTCAAGGATACTGGGGATAATGCTGACGCCGTATCCGCCTTCATAATATCCAATCAAGTACTCTTCTGTGGCAAAAAGATCCTTATATACCTTAAATGCTGTCTCCAGATTTGGGCTGTCAGCATTAAAGATATACTCGCAGCTTCCATCATAATACTGCTTTCCGGTTACCTTACCGCCAACCGTGGGGATGGGCGCTACGCCCCATTTAGAAGAATCCATGGGGAACTGGTTTGCATATACGCCGGGTTCTGCGTGGCTATAGGACATATACATACCAATTTTTCCTGCTGCAAACTGGGTTCTTAAGGGGTCAATATCCAGGGATTCGCAGCCCGGGAAAGCACAGTCCTCAGATAAAAGCTCAGTCCACAATTTCAGGGTATCCGCCCAGTTCGTAAAATCATATCTGCCGTTTTTAAAGTCATAGCCATAAGACATTCCTGTCTCTGCCTGAAGCCCGATACACATAGAACGCTGCAATGCGGAAGGCGCTCTCTTCATATTTTCGGCAAATCCATAAATTCCTTCCCCCTTTAACTGAGAAGTAATCAATTTGGCATCCTCCACCATCTCTTCTAAGGTTGCCGGGGGTTCTGTAATTCCTACCCGATCAAAAATCTCTTTGTTGTAGAACAGGCGGCAGGTAGTTCCTGTTGTGGGAATAAAGTAGATTTTTCCATCAAACTCATTATAACCAGGGATGATCTCGTCTGCAAAAAACTCTTTCATCTCATCATCCATAAATGGCGCGATATCTGCCCACTGTCCGGTTGGGAAATAGGTATTCCATACCATTGGCTGATTAACCAGGAAATCCGGCAATTCTCCGTTTTGTACTGCCATATCCACGGCTTGTTTATAGTTATCGGTATACAGAGTATACACTACCTCAATGTTGTCTGTATTGGTCTTGTTATATTCCTCCACTTTAGCCTGAACATAATCTGCATCATGCCGGTCCTTTGACCAGACGTTAATCACGGTCTTTTCTCCCTGAGCTTCTTCTTTCTTGTCTCCGCTTTCCGCTTTTGCTTCCGTCTATGCAGCGGTTCCCTCCGCAGGCTGTGAAGATGATGAGCACGCCGTCATTGCGGATGCTGCCATTATGGTTGTCATTGCAAATGCACAAAATCTTTTTAACTTCATGTGTGGTACCCTCCCTCGTTTTTGTTAAGTTCATTATATCTGTCAGGCTTTCTGCTGTAAATTCAGGAAGTGAGGAAGCAATGTTCGAAATCTTATGTTTCATTTTTAGGGATAAGACGCCCAATATGAATTCCACAATTTCCTCTTTTTGTAACTTTTTAAGATATTTTGTTGCGTTTATAATCCTTTTGCGCCACCATTGAAGCCGTAGAGGATATTATTGATATGGAAAAATTTTCCGAAAATATGGCTGCTACTGGTGAATTCTTTGGTCTCCAAATACGAGGTGATTCCATGGAACCTAAAATTAGTGCAGGTGATGTAGTGATTGTCCGTCAGTAAGATGATGCCGAATCTGGTGATTTTGTCATTGCTACTGTTAATGGTGATGAGGCTATTTGTAGACGGATCCACAAATATCGGGATGGAATTGAACTAGTGTGCTGATCGCATTAGTTTCCAATAACCCTAGCTATAAGCCAATGTTTTATAGTAACCAGGAGATTGCAGAAAAACCAGTACGTATTATTGGACGTGTTGTCGAATTAAGAGCAAAATTTTAAGTATATAGATACTTATTGATAAAACTATGTAGAGCCAGATATTTCTCTAAATACTTTTGAAAATTTAAAAATCCGCATTTCCAATTTATTGGAAAATCTAAAAATTGGCGATTAACTATTTTCGGGGTATATTGCAAATTCGTTTTGCATATGCTATAATGCCAATAGGCAAAAATGAAGCGAGTGCTTCCATATAGCACGACAAAAAGCCCCGGAGCGTCACCTCTGGGGCTTTTTTATTCCCAATTTTGGCAATGGCAGGGCTTAATGCCATAGGCTAGTTACCGACTATTTGCCGCCGTCTAACCATTTGATGATGTAGTGGCAAGCTACACCAGCCGCAACAGCGACTAAAAATGAAGCGAATATTTCCATACAGCACACCCCCTTTCCTTACCTGACTAGGGGCGGTAACAGGAAGAGTATAACACACATGTGCGGATTCGACAACGTTTTGCATCAAATCCTCGTACCTTGACAATATAATATACTTACCCGGGCATCCGGGAAGGCGTGCTTGCGTTCCACGAAAACTAATTTCAAAATAGCTACTACGATTTACGATAAAATACAAATGAAAAGAGAGATAAAGAATTGGAAAACTTGAAAGAACGGCTCTTAGACAAATCCAAAGAAGCATTTTCTATGGCAATTGAATTATATAATAAACCAGCAATCCACTATCGTGTGGAAGGGTTTGCAATCTTTATATGCAATGCTTGGGAACTAATGTTAAAAGCGCATATGTTAAATACCTTAGGAAGTAAAAGCATTTATTACCCTGATAATCCTAATCGTACTCTTACATTAGAAAAATGTAGCCAAATTTACAAGCTGTAGAATTTATCTTTGATGAATTACGAAAGGATCCAATTCAAAGACTACACATCTAAAAAGACCGGCGTTACCACCCGCAAATTTTACGCGCCAGTATGGGACGCCAGTCAGGAAAAACTCGTTACCGGTCCCTCCCGCAATATTGAAGACCCCAAGCCTCCGGAATTAAACCGGATTCCCAAGGCAGTAGAAAAGCAGCTCCGCCTGGATGAAGCCGCTATTATCGAAGCAATTTCATCCGGAAACATGCAAAAGCGCAAAGCCGGACCAATACAGCAGGGCTTTCCGGAAACTGGTGCAGGGCCACAATAGAGAAATGGACGAATATGAGACCATTCATGGAAAGCTTTCCGAAAACCGGCGCCGCCTTCCGGAATTAGATTTATATGGCTGCCGGCATAGTTTCGCGACCAATGCCTTAGCTGAAGGATACGATCCGGCCCTAATATCCAGCATTATGGGCAACAGTGTAAAAACGCTTCTTACGTTTTACGCCCATCCGGATTTAAAGCAACAAATATCGTTAATCACAAATTTTGCCGAAAAGGCGCTGTAATCACTATTTCAGGGAATCAAATAAAAATTGCAAATCTTTAGCAAAAAACTTTAGCAACTTTTGATTATGTAAACAAAAAGAGCTTCTGGAAAACCCAGAAACCCTTGATTTTAAAAGGAAAATAAAAAAGCGCGAGACGGGACTCGAACCCGCGGCCCCCACCTTGGCAAGGTGGTGCTCCACCACTGAGCCACTCGCGCATAATAAAAATATAAAGTTATCACTATAGTACGACACCGCTATAGCCAATGCCCAAAGCCGGAATCGAACCAGCGACACGAGGATTTTCAGTCCTCTGCTCTACCAACTGAGCTATCTGGGCTTCCTCAAGAACGAATTTAATTATATTCGATAAAGCAATAATTGTCAAGGTCTGTTTTGTACTTTTGAAGAAACTTTTTCAAAAGTTTAGAAAAATAGTTATACTTCAGAGGATTATCGGTTGCAAAATGAAATTCGCGTTAATGGAAAACCGGCTTATTTCATTTTGCAACTTCTCCTTCTTTTACTTCTGTCATATATACAATACGATTTTTCCTATTTTCCTATAAACACCACTATTGTTCTGGACGGAACCATAAAGTGCTTTTGTTTCTCCAGCACCATCTCCCTGCCTTCTTCGTAAATGCCATTGCGGCTTCCTTCGTCCGTGTTAATGGCTACATGCCACTTTTTACCCTTAGGCAGATTCGGCAGTGAAAATTCATGAGGTTCCCAGTGCATGTTGTAAGCGACAAAAAAGGAATCGTCCTGGGAACCGTCCGCCTTGGCAGCATATTTTCCACAGTACATAATGCCTAACTGGCGGCGGAAATTCTCAAACTCCGGACACCAGGCTTTGACTCCATGGTAGGAAACATCCGGATGGCCGCAGCCTAAGTAATCCATGATTCTGGGTTCCTGAGCCATATGAAATACCCCGTGCTTCTTGCGGAACTCAATGGCAAATTTTACAAATTCATAGATATCTTTATTGGTATTCAGCAAGTTCCAGTTAATCCAGGACATCTCGTTATCCTGGCAGTAAGAATTGTTGTTTCCGCTCTTCGTGCGGCCAAACTCGTCTCCGGCCATAAAAAGTGGGACTCCCTGACTTAATGTCAGAAGAAGTACTGCATTGCGAAGCTGCTTACGACGCATTTCCACCACTTTTTTCTTGCGGCTGGGACCCTCTACTCCACAGTTCCAGGAAAAATTATAATCCACCCCGTCCCGGTTATTTTCGCCATTTGCTTCATTGTGCTTTCTGTCGTAAGAGACCATATCCATCAACGTAAATCCATTTACATTGGCCATGTAATTAATAATGCCATGGCCTTTGGGATTACGTCTGCTGCGGTATACCAGATTGTTAATCTGGTCCTCATCGCCTTTTAACAGCCGGCGCATATCTGTTTCAAATCCATCATTATACTCTGCCAGGCGCTTGCCCCGGCCGGAACCGGCGATCCCTTCCCAACTATCTGCCCATAGTTTTATCCGGCTTAAATACGGATCCCTTGCCAAAAGTTCTTTAGGCGCAAAGCCAATCAGATGAAAACCGTCCACATGGTACTCTCTGGCCCAATAGCGAACCACATCCAGAGCATAGGCCGGTTCTTCAGAACCGTCAAAAAATAAATCCATTATCAGCTCAAGTCCTGCCTTGTGAAGTGCTTTTATCAAATCCTTCAGCTCATCTGCCGGATGCTTCTCTTTTCCAGAACAATAGGATGCCTTTGGGGCCATTCGCTGGCCTGCCACAAATCCCCAGTAATTCAGCTTCCCTGTAGGCTCATCTTTTTCATAAGGGTTCTTCATAACCCCCTCCGGCATCATAACCTCCTGAAATTCTGTAGCCGGCATCAGCTCAACCGTGGTAATTCCCAATTCCTGCAGATAAGGGATCTTTTCCTGAATCCCTGCAAAACACCCTCTGTTTTTTACTTTAGATGAGGTGTGCCTGGTAAAACCTCTGGTGTGAATCCGGTAAACCACACAGTTCTCATAGGGGTATTCTAAAGGGGCATCCCCTTCCCAGTCATAGGTTTCCGGTAAGATCCCAGCTCTGGGAATATTTTTTACCTGGGCAAAGTTCCCCCATGTTTCCCGGCCGGTAAAGATTTTTCCGTAAGGGTCTTCTTTTAAAACCCCGTCTGCCTCATAGCAGTATTCCATTCCGGTAAAGTCTCCTGAAACCGTCATATTCCAAACATCCCCGATCCTGCCGGACAGGGGAAAGCAAATCTTTGCATCTGGCTTTTTCCTTCCCCGGGAAAACAGCACCAATGCACACTCCTCGCTCTTGGAGACGACAGAAAAATGCGCTCCGCCGTCGATGACTGTAACCCCCATTGGGTAAAATCTTCTGTCATCTTTCACTACTGTGTACTTTTCCATCTCTGCCTCATCTCCCATATCTTCTTGTAGTTGTTTACTGTGCTGCAATCTTTTCGGCCAGATCATTGAGATACATCCAGCGATCCATCCTTTCTTCCAGTTTAGCCTCTTTTTGTTCTTTTTCTCCCATCAGTTCCTGGAGCCTGCCATAATTACTGGAAGCTTCCTCCATTTCTTTTTCCAAATCTTGAATCTCTTCCTCTAAAAGAGAGATTTCTTCTTCAATCGTCTCCCATTCCTTCTGCTCTTTATAAGAAAATTTAAGTTTTCGTCCCTGACGCCGGGTGGAATCAGAATCGGCTTTCCTGCCTGTCTCCGCCTTGCTTGCGGCTTTCTCCTTCTGCCCTTCCTGTGTACTGCTGTCAAAAGCTCTGCTCAGCTGTTCCTGCGCCGATGTCGCCTGGTAGTCTGTAAAACCCCCCTCATATTGGCGCACTTTACCGTCTCCCTCAAAGGCAAAAATCCGGCGTACCACCCGATCCAAAAAATACCGGTCATGGGACACGGTTATCACAATCCCCTGAAAACTGTCCAGATAATCTTCTAAAATGGTCAAGGTCTGGATATCCAGATCATTGGTAGGCTCGTCCAGCAGAATCACATTGGGGGCATCCATAAGAATCCGCAGCAGATACAGTCTGCGCCTCTCGCCGCCGGACAGCTTGCCGATAGTGGTATACTGCATGTGGGATGGAAATAAAAACCGCTCCAGCATCTGAGCAGCAGTGATACTGCCATCCTTGGTTTTTACATATTCTGCCACATTTTTAATGTAATCAATGACCCGCAGGGATTCATCCATCTCCTCATTTTCCTGAGAGAAGTATCCCATGCGGACGGTCTGCCCTATCTCAATAGTTCCCTCATCCGGCTCCACCCAGCCCGCAATCATCTTCATCAGAGTCGATTTTCCCGCTCCATTGGGGCCAATAATACCGATGCGGTCGTCTTTTAGAAAAATATAGGTAAACTCCTTTAATAGAACCTTATCCCCATAGGACTTGGATAAACCGGCAATCTCTACGGTAGTCCGCCCCAAACGGCTGGCGGCAGACTCCATCTCCACCTTTCCGTCTGCCTCCGGGGCCTTCTGATCTCGCAGAGCTTCGTAGCGCTGAATGTGAGCCTTCTGTTTCGTAGACCGGGCTCTTGCTCCCCTCTGCATCCATTCCAGTTCCACCCGCAAAATAGATTGACGCTTGCGTTCACTGGCCGCCGCCATATCCAGGCGCTCCGCCTTCAGCTTTAAAAAGCCCTGGTAATTGGTCTGATAGCTATACAGCTTACCTTTATCAAGCTCCACAATCCGGTTGGTCACGCTGTCCAGAAAATACCGGTCATGGGTAATCATCAGCAGTGCGCCTTTGAATTTCTTCAGATATTCCTCCAGCCAGTCCGCCATACTACTGTCTAAGTGGTTGGTGGGCTCGTCCAAAATTAAAAGCTTTGCAGTGGATAAAAGGACGCTTGCCAGGGCTACCCGCTTTTTTTGTCCGCCGGACAGAGTTCCCATAAGAGCTTCATGATCCGTAATCCCCAGCTTATTTAACATGGATTTGGCCTGGCTCTCAATATCCCACACATGTTCATGGCCCTGGTTATCCTTTAAAACAGCCTGGATTACAGTATCCTTTGGGTCAAACTCCGGATTTTGGGACAGGTAACGAATATCCAGCCCCCGGCTTCTGACCACGGTTCCTTTATCAGGTTCTTCCAGTCCGGCAACAATTTTTAGCAGCGTGGACTTGCCTGTGCCGTTAATTCCGATAATGCCTGTCTTCTCCCCTTCGCTCACTGAAAAAGCAGTATCATCAAAAAGGAGCCTTTCTGTATAAGATTTTGTTAAATGCTCAATGGTCACCAGATTCATCGAATCACCAGCTCTACCGGGCAGTGGTCTGACCCCATAATCTCCGCATGGATGGACGCGCTCTCAAGCCTGTCCTCCAATGCCTTGGACACACAAAAATAGTCAATACGCCACCCTGCGTTTTTCGCCCTGGCAGAAAAACGATAGGACCACCAGGAATAAGCCCCTTCCTGATCGGGATAAAACTTGCGGAAGGTATCCACAAATCCGGCAGCCAGCAGATCGGTAAATTTAGTTCTCTCTTCATCGGTAAATCCGGCATTTTTCCGGTTGGTTTTAGGATTTTTTAAGTCGATTTCCTTATGGGCTACATTTAAATCACCACAGAAAATCACCGGTTTTTTCTCTTCTAATTTCTTTAAATACGCCAAAAACGCGTCCTCCCAGGCCATCCGGTAATCCAGCCTGGCCAGACCGTCCTGAGAGTTGGGGGTGTAGCAAGTTACGACATAATAATCCGTAAATTCTGCAGTGATAACCCGACCCTCATGGTCATGCTCTTCCACGCCTATGCCATAAGCCACAGACAAAGGCTCCTCCTTAGTAAACAGGGCAGTACCGGAATAACCTTTCTTTTCCGCATAGTTCCAATATTGATAATAGCCTGGCAGATCCAGCTCGATCTGCCCCTCCTGAAGCTTACTCTCCTGGATACAGAATACATCTGCATCCACTTCTTTAAAATAATCTAAAAAGCCCTTGCCGACACATGCGCGCAGGCCGTTGACATTCCAGGAAATTAACTTTTTCAATGAGATTCTCCTTTAGGTTATAATTGAGTTTAGTATAGCATTTTATGGGGAATATTGGAAGGGGATAAACTGGAAAAAGCGGCGCTTGCAGAAATCTATTTTTCATCCTGCAAATGCGCCGCTTTTTCGTTTGGAAATCTGCCGCCAATAGGCGGCATAAGTTCAGGGATGCCCCATGCGCCCGCCGGACTTTCATGTTCGGTGGTGCGTCCGCTGCCGGGCGCATGCAGGTTGACTTAGTCGTCGTTTTCATGGCCCTCTGCTACGGTAAATACCTGTCTCTTACGGGCCATCTCATCGCTCTCTAAGTATTCGTCATAGGTAGTGATCTTGTCAACCAGCTGGCCGTTAATGATTTCCATAATCCGGTTTGCCGTGGTCTGGACGATCTGGTGGTCGCGGGAAGAGAAAATCATTACCCCAGGAAACTTCATCATACCGTTATTTAACGCGGTGATGGACTCCATATCCAGGTGGTCCGTAGGTTCATCCAGCATCAGCACATTTGCACCGGAAATCATCAGCTTGGACAGCATGCAGCGAACCTTCTCGCCTCCGGATAATACCTTTACTTTTTTAACGCCATCCTCCCCTGCAAACAGCATACGGCCCAGAAAGCCCCGGACATAAGTCACGTCTTTCTCCGGAGAGTACTGGGTCAGCCAGTCCACAATGGTGTCATCGCTGTCAAACTCCGCACTGTTGTCTTTTGGAAAATAAGACTGGGTCGTGGTAAGTCCCCACTTATAGCTTCCCTCATCCGGCTCCAGCTCACCGGCCAGAATCTGAAAGAGTATGGTTTTGGCGTGCTCGTTTGGCCCTACCAGAGCCACTTTGTCATCACGGTTTAGGATAAAGGAAATATTGTCCAACACCTTTACACCGTCAATGGTTTTACTTAAATTCTCTACCGTCAGAACCTCGTTGCCGATCTCACGGAAGGGCCGGAAATCAATATAGGGATATTTCCGGCTGGAAGGTTTAATATCATCCAGCTCAATCTTTTCCAGGGCGCGCTTTCTGGATGTCGCCTGTTTGGACTTGGAAGCGTTGGCGGAGAAGCGCTGAATAAACTCCTGCAGCTCCTTGATCTTCTCTTCCTTCTTGCGGTTGGCTTCCTTCATCTGGCGGATCATCAGCTGGCTGGACTCATACCAGAAATCGTAGTTTCCGGCATAGAGCTGGATCTTGCTGTAATCAATGTCCGCAATCATGGTGCAGACCTTATTTAAGAAATAGCGGTCGTGGGAAACCACAATAACCGTGTTTTCAAAATTGATTAAGAATTCCTCCAGCCATGCAATCGCATCCAGATCCAAATGGTTGGTGGGCTCGTCTAAAAGCAGGATGTCCGGATTGCCAAACAATGCCTGAGCCAGCAGTACTTTCACCTTTTGAGCTCCGGTTAAATCTTTTAGCAAACAGTAGTGAAACTCCGGCTCAATGCCCAGTCCGTTTAACAAATTGGCAGCGTCGGATTCCGCCTCCCACCCGTTCATAGTGGCAAACTCGCCCTCCAGTTCAGCGGCCTTAATCCCGTCTTCATCGGAAAAGTCTTCCTTCATATAGATGGCTTCCTTCTCCTTCATAATCTCATACAGTCTGGCATTTCCCATGATAACCGCATCCAGCACCTGGAACTCGTCATATTTAAAATGATCCTGCTGCAGGAAAGACAACCGCTGGCCCTGGGTAATAATTACATCCCCGCTGGTGGGCTCCAGCTGACCGGATAAGATCTTTAAAAAGGTGGATTTCCCGGCTCCGTTAGCGCCGATCACACCGTAGCAGTTGCCCTCGGTGAACTTGATATTGACATCCTCAAATAATGCCTTCTTCCCAAGGCGTAAGGTAATGTTGCTTGTACTAATCATACTGATACCCTTTCTAAAATAACGCGGCGCACAGCGCGCCTTTTGACTCATCAAAAGAGGGGTCATCCGGCCCCTCTCGATTTATTCCTATTTTCAGTTCAGTTATACCCGAAAATCCTGATATTTGCAAGGTTTTTTGTAAAATTTCTAAAGCTTTCTTCCATCCCAGTCCTTGAGCGCCACCCGAACCGACCGCGCCATCTCCTTGCTGAAGGCCGCGCCGGTTTTCCGGGCGTAAAACATCTGAGCAAAGTTTTTTGCCCCATAATGGTTGTCAGGACGGTATCCCGCGTTTTCCCTGGCATACATCTCCTCATATTCCCTGTCCGTAAGCTGGCGGTACTCTTCCTCAAACACCACAAACTTAGGGTCAAACCGCTCCTGGATTACCCGGTGGTGATCCGGCTTATAATGGCCCAGGCACAAGAGAGCAATGGGGAATACATATTCAGGCAAATGAAAAAGTTCCTGATGATATTCATAGTTTTCCACAATATCGCCGATATAGCAGGAACCTATCCCCAAAGACTCCGCCGCAATCACCGCATTTTGTGCAGCAATCATAGTATCCTCGCAGGCCAGAAACAGATCCGATTCCTGGGGGGCTTCAAAGCAGTAGCCCTGATCTGCATGTTCCTCGCAGAACTCCTTTACCCCGTTTTTCTTATAATAATCAAACCATTTATGCTGATCCGCCACAAAAAGCAACAGCAATGGGGCCTTGGCGATAAAAGGCTGATTGTCGCAGCTTTTAGCCAGCTTTTCCTTTGTATCCTGATTGCGGATTACAATAATAGAATACAACATCTGATTCCCCGCTGTAGGCGCGCGCATAGCGGCTTCCAGGATTGCCTGAAGCTCTTCCTCTGTCACCGGGCGGCTGTCATAGGTACGCAGGGACACTCTGTTCTTTATGGTGTCTAACACCGGATTGGTCATAGCAAATTCCTCCCCTTCACAAGGTATCGGCACGCGACGCCTAGCGTCACCTGCCATATCGTCGGAAGGTATCCTGAAAATGCTTCGCATTTACCTTCCTCCTATTTATGTTTACAGAGTAACACAACCGGGGAGGAATTTCCAGTATATTTGCAACAATTGAAACAGATTAGCAGCTGTTCAGCCTATCTTTTTGCCAGTATCCAGTCTAAATCCGCATAAAATGGATGTAGGATTCCGCACAGATCCGATGTAGGCAAAACCTCATCTTTCAGATGGATTCCCAGGACTTCCCGCATAAACCTTTGACGCTCCAACATTCTCTCATAGGAGTCAGGAGCCAGCTTTTTGATCGTTTCCCGGGTCTCTTCATCCGCCAATACCACTCCGTCTTCCACATGTACGCCAAGTCCCAGGGCATAGGAAGGACGGGCTGTAAAATCGCATTGAATTAACATGCCGGATTTCAGCTTCGTAGTTCCGTTTTCCACAAAAGGACTGTTGATCCACTCTTCCGTATGGATCAGATGTCCCGGATTTAAGGCAATACCAAATTCTTTGTAACTTCCGATAATTTCTTTTACATTCTGGTAAACCGTTCCTCCGGACACTCCGATTCCCAAAGACTCAAACCACACAGCCACCGCTTTAAAATAGGTGTCATACAATTTTTTCATGGGCTCCCGGTATTCTTCGGCCAAATCTTCGAATCCTTTTGCATAAACGCCAACCCGGTGGATCTGGGCATAGCGGTATCCCATTCCAAAGGCTATGGGCTGCCCCATTTTTAACGTTCTGTGGTAATCCGGACTTAAAATCCCTTTTCCATAAAAACAGATATTAGGATAGGTAGGGCAGGGCTCTCCGTCAATGTTAAACAACTGAGAGGCCTCTATTTCCGTCATCCCTTCTTTGATATTTTTTACAAAATCCCAGGTTTTTCTGCTGGCTTTTGTAGAGGCAATCTCAGATAAAATCAAGGTTTTTACATCCTGGACTGTACGCAGCCCCTTATCCGTATCCATCATCAGCCAGTTTGCATTTTCCACATCAGATGCAAGGCTTTCTATTGCTTTTACAATATAAGAGGGCGCTTCATAGGTATGTTTGTAATCTTCAAATTCCTTCTCGCAAAAGCTTTTCCATCCCAAAAGTCCCACATGGGACTCTTGGGAAATCCCATATTCAGCCAATATTTCCGGCAAAGCTTTGGAATCTCCCCTGGGCTGTCCCATGGGGCTTAGAGACTGAAACAGAATCTTTTTGTGCTCAATTGCAACGCACTGGGCCTGGCCCATGCCTTCATTGCCTAAAATCAACCAGGGAATCTCCCCCTTCTTTAAAAGCAGGATACATTCCTCATACCTGGGGTCATAGCCGGTTACGTATTCTAAATTGGAAAAATGCTCCTTGTCCGCATAAATTACCAGATGGGAATATTGGGAAGCTGCTGAAAGCAGCTCCCCAATTCTCACCTCATAATCTTCTTTTGTAATGACCGGAGCATTCTCATAGGACAGCGGGCTGTTTTCGTTCATAATTCCCACATGCCGGATATAAGTAATGTTCTCATTCATACGATTATTCTCCCAATGCCTCTCGTTCCTCGATCTCTGCAGGCGCATATGCCTTTACTTCTTCTCTGTGCTCCCACTTGCCCGGATTGTGATCATTGCGCTCTTCAATGTGGATTGCAAAACCTGCCAGATGCTCTTTTAAGTAAATGACATACATCTTTCCGTTATAGGGTTTTACGCTGTCATAATTGAACTCAATTCCCTTTTTCTCCAGGTAGAAGATTGCTCTCTCTAAATTGTCTGTAAAGTAACCCAGGTGGCCGTGAGGCCCTCTTACCTTAAAGGGCTGCTTTGTAATCTCTACCTCATGCCCTACGTAGGAAGAGCTTCTGGTATTTCCTAAAATCAGATCAAAGGTATCTGCCAGGCGGAAAATATTTTCATATCCTTCCCGGCAGGTATCGCAGTTAATGCCTACATGGGCAAAACTGAAGTTCAGCACTGCAAATACCGCATCCCTGGCCAGTTTACGGATGTCGTCATATGCACCGGCATTTAAAAGATCGGATGGAACAATCCAGGTTCCGCCGCAGGCCAGTACATTGGGATTTAACAGGTATTGACGCAGATTGGAAGGCTTTACTCCGCCGGTAGGCATAAATTTTATGCCCTTAAATACGGATGCCATGGAATTGATGTAAGCGATTCCACCGGCAGCCTCAGCCGGGAAAAACTTCACTGCTTTTAAACCGTGGGAAACCGCCATCTGAACTTCTGTGGGTGTTGCACAGCCCGGCATTACGCAAATATTATTCTCTACACAGTAGGATACCACTTCTTCTACATAGCAGGGAGAGACGATAAAATCCGCTCCTGACTCTACAGCCTTTTTTACCTGGTCTACAGTGGTTACCGTACCTGCGCCCAGCAGCATATCCGGATAATTCTTCCGGATGGCCTTGATGGCCTCTGGGGCACATTCTGTGCGGAAAGTGATTTCTGCTGCTTCCAGTTCTCCGTCACACAGGGCTTTGGCCAGCGGAAGCGCCTGATCTGCCTTTTCAATCTTTACCACCGGAATAACGCCGTAGTTTTCAATTCTTTTTAAGATATCCATATTTACTCCTTTTTTCATTCCTCGACCTTGTTTTTTGTTCATTTTCTATTATAATAAAAAGTATCATTTTACATTATCAGGAGGCCAATTAATATGTCAGAAATCCATTGGAAGGAATTATCCCCCGCCCTGCTGCCAGAGCATTTTAATGAAGATTTGGTTAAAAACTGGCTGTTAGTAACTGCCGGTTCCCCCGATTCCCTGGGAACCATGACCGTCAACTGGGGCGGATCCGGTTTTATCTGGAAGCAACATGTAGTCTTTCTCGTTATCCGGGAATCCCGAAATACTCTCCGCTTTTTAAAAGAATATCCGGATTTCAGCCTAACCATGTTCGGCCCGTCTTATCAGGAAAAACTGACCTTCTGCGGCCGAAACTCCGGCCGGGATGTAGATAAGGTTTCTGTCTGCGGATTCACCCCCTGTTTTTACGGCGAATCCCAGGTTCCACTGTTTGAGGAAGCCCACACTGCCATTATCTGCCGCCAAATCTACCGCGGATTAATGGAAGAATCCGATTTTATCGGCGGCGCCAATACTCCTTTATGGCAAACCTGGTATAACACAGGCGCTCATACCGGAGATCGGCACCACCTTATTATCGCTTCTGTAGAAAAGGTTTTAACCAACCTGCGATCTGATAATTAATCCGTCTTTTACTAGCGGCTTAAATATCCTCCGTCTACCGGGATAATTGCCCCGTTCAGATAATCGGACGCGCTGGAAGCCAAAAATACAACCGGACCCTTCATATCTCCCGGAGTTCCCCATCTTCCTGCGGGAATCCGCTTTTCGATCTCACTGCTGCGGCCCTCGTCGTTTATCAGGGCGGTGTTCATAACCGTCGCCATATAACCGGGGGCCAGGGCATTTACATTGATGTTTTTCCCTGCCCACTCATTGGCAAAGGCCTTGGTGATCTGGGCCACTCCTCCTTTGCTGGCGGCATACGCCGGAACTGTATAGCCTCCGAAGTAGCTGAGCATAGACGCAATATTAATAATCTTGCCTCCGCCGTTTTCCAGATAGTGGCAGGCTGCCAGCTGGCAAAGCCGGAATACTGCCGTCAGGTTAATATTCATTACAAACTCCCAGTCCTCCAGCGGAAATTCTTCGCTTTTATGGCGTCTCTGTACTCCGGCGGCATTTACAATAATGTCCAGTCCGCCCATTGCGTCTACAGCTGTATGGAATGCCTTCTCCAGCATTTCCATATTGCCTAAATCTGCAATGACATCGTGACACTGAAATCCTCTGTCCCGGAAATTCTTTGCTGTCTCCGTAACTTTCGGGGAGACATCAATGATACATACCTCTGCTCCCTGTTCCATCAGGCCTTCTGCCATTCCGCAAGCCAACCCTTGAGCGCCGCCGGTTACAATGGCCTTTTTTCCTGTAATATCAAATAATGAGTTCATCTCTTCCTCCTAAATCAAGTGTTTTCATAGACCGGATCCAAAACAGCCAGATCATACCGCCTGCTGGAATGTGAAAAAGCGGCTAAAACCCAAAAGTATGTATTTCTCGTCCCGGGGGAAGCCACGGTAGGATGATAGCCTGCCGGAGCTAAAACCATGCTTCCGCTTCTTACGGTGTGAGCCACTATATCCTCCACCTCACCAGATTTTAGATAGCTCACATGGAAGCCAAAGTGAGGTTTATCCATATCAAAATAGCAGTATACCTCTTCCAAATCCTTCTCATGCTGATGCGGCGGCCAGCTTGTCCATGCGCCGTTTCCTCCCCAGGTCAGGCCGCACAGGAGCCTTGATGCTTCTACCTCTGGATTTAAGGTAAAGAATACCTCTCTCTGTCCAACCCCATGTCCATGAATCTGATGTATCTCTCCCAGCGGCAGATCTTTCTGGAATTTCCGGAAAAACGGTTTTCCGTAGCCTTCGCACATTGCCGCCCCTATATAAAAGATACAGTCTTCTTTTGCCTCAATTTTCACCGTCGTTTTTCCGGTTATATAAAAGGAATCCAGCGCCTCCATTTCTTCCTCAAAGGCGGTACAATTAACAGCAGCCTTTCCTTTTACTAATACCGGGTTCATCTCCAGTTCCCCGGACTCCAGCTCAAACGCAGATCCTGCGTTTAAATTCAGACGGTAGACAGAGACTGCTTTACAATCCTGGATTCCCGGCTGAATACATTTATGAAGGCCTTCGCTTTCCGGAGAAGTAATATCCCAGCCTTCCATACGCTTTTTATTTTCCAAATTCCCTGTCATAACTCTCTCCTTTTTATGCCGTTGCTTTATGGGCTTTTGCGGATTTATAGTTAAAAAATACTACTGTTGCCAGAATTGCAATTCCGATAATGTCGGTAATGGTTTCCGGTACAATGGATAAAAACGCACATCCCAGCAATACTAAGCGAGTTACCTTGTTAAGAGGCGCAAACATAAAACCGGCAATAGCAGCCGCCAACGCATACACGCCTAAAAACAGAGTAAAGGAACTGGTAATTGTGTTGATTATTTCTCCTTGAAGAAGGATCGCCGGCTCATATGCAAATACAAAGGGTACGATAAAAGCTACTGACGCATAGACGAATCCGGTCCATCCTGTCTTCCACGAGTCGGCCCCCGCTATACCGGCCGCAGTAAAGGAGGCCAGGCAGACAGGCGGCGTAATCTGTGCCATAACACCAAAGTAAAAGCAGAACATATGGCAAACCAGCAGCGGAAGTCCTAACTTAACTAAAACTGGTACAAACAGAACTACTGCTATCAGATATGCAGCAACTGTAGGAAGCGCCATACCCAGCAACATACAGCCCAGCATGGTAATCAACAGGGCCAAAAGCAGACTGGAGCCGCCTACTACTGCAATCACACCTGAAAACTTGTTTGCAAGTCCGGATTGAACTACTGTACCAATAATAATTCCACAAGCCGCAACCGGAACTGCTACATTGGCGCACTGCTTAATTCCATCCATAAACGCCTCAAACAGCTCTTTTAAATTCAACCGGTTCTTATTTACTATGTTTAACGCTAAAATAATAACCATAGCAGTAATCGCGGAGGAACGTAAGGATTTTCCCGTTAAAACCATGAATACCAGCACCAGCGCAGGAACCAGCAGATACAGCCTGGGAAGAATCGGATTTACTTTAAAGGTTAAATCTTCAGCGCTTACTTCTGTTCCAATATGTCTCCAGGCATTTCCTCTTGCCAGGAATCCTACCAATAAAAATACAGAAGTAAAATAGGCAATTGCCGGAATCGCTGCAGAAAGCGCTATCTGTCCATACTGAACACCTAAAAGTTCCGCCATGATAAAAGCGCCTACTCCCATAATCGGCGGCATAATCTGGCCTCCGGTAGAAGCCACGGATTCAATTGCCCCTGCCTGTTCCGGGGTATAACCTGCTTTTTTCATCATAGGAATTGTCATAACTCCAGTGGTGGAAACGTTGGCAACTGCAGAACCGGAAATCATTCCCATCAAACCGGAAGAAAGCACTGCTGCCTTTGCAGGCCCGCCTGTTTTAGGGTTGCTGAATTTCATTCCAATATCAATCAGCACCTGGCCGCCTCCGCAAGCGGCGAACAGGGAACCGAATATCATAAAATAGAAGATATAACTGGCTGTGGTGGAAAGCGGTGTTCCGTAAATTCCCTGAGAAGTCAGGGTCATAATCTCGGTAAACTGCTTTAAATTAAATCCCGAAAACTTGGTAAATCCAGGGCAGTAAGCGCCTAAAAAGCAATAGGCAATAAATACTAATACAAATACTAACAGGTTCATGCCGATAACTCTGCGGACTGACTCCAGAAGCATTACCATGATAATTACCATAGCAATTTTATCTGCAAGAAGCACTGGCTCAATATAAGGAATACGGCTTATAATACGAAGCTGCTGTGTAAAAGAGTAATAAATCACCCAGCCTAAAACCGGAAATGTAAGATAATCTATTAATCTGAGCCAGGGATACTTTTTACTTCCCGGAAACGGCTTATTAATAAATATGATAGCTAAAGCAAAGCACAGGAAAATAGGGCTTAATGTCATAGGGTGAATGGGTTTTACAAAAGTAAAAAACAACTGTGCAATCATCCAGGCAGATGCCAACACTCCCAGCACAATGTTGGATATCCGTTTTAATTTATCTTCAAAGCTCATAATCTGCTCCTTTATTCTGAAGAGGGAAAGGATACGAAAAAGCGGACGGGCCAGCTTCCCACGGCTCGTCCGCTTCCCTTACATAGGTTACGTTGTAAAGATGAATTACTTCATCAGACCTGCATCCTTGTAGTATGCTGCCGCGCCGGGATGAAGTTCTACACCTGTCATCTCTATCATCCAGGCGGTAGAAGGATCAAAGCTCTCCATAGCCGGTACTAATTCTACAATTTGGTCCTTTTTCTCACAAATTCCCTTTGTCAATGCATATACAACATCATCCGGAACATCCTTGCGGACTAAAATTGTTTCACATCCGCAGACTGTTTCAACAGGCTCAGTCTGTCCATTCCAGCTATTTGCTGGCATGGTCATGGAATTGTAGCCTTTTTCATTCATTTTTGCTCTGGTTTCTTCCTTCAGTTCAATTACATGCATGGTGGAAGTCATGCACAACTCTGTAAATGCAGGCTGTCCAATTGACACAATATCAATTGATACGTCTGCAGAACCTTCCTTTAACATATCTGTCATCTGAGACGGCGCAATGTGGTAAGACGCGCCTCCCCAGGAATCAATATCTTCCCAGGTAATTCCAAAGCAGTCAAGAAGATCGTTTGCACCATCCATACCAAAAGAGCCAGGAGCCTTGGTCACAATACGTACCGGATACTTTGCCTCAAACACCTCTTCCAAAGTGGTATAACCAGTCTTCTGAACAAAGGCGTCAGTAAACATTATGGTTCCCCAAGTAATATCTGTACCGCCGCAAACTGCCGCTACATTCTGAAGAGGCGCTCTCCCTTCTTCATAGGTTCCCTCTGCCAGTCTCTTCCCTGGTACATTGGAACCACTTGCAAAGCTGCTCTGATTTTCTTCAATCAATAATGCTCCTGCTGCGCCGCCAGTAGAAATAGGCTGAATTTCGATGGTATTACTGCCTAAATCCCCTTTGCCTAACACCTCAACAATTGCCGCTACACGGGAGTAAACTGTAGTATCTACGCCCTGGGTAGCCAAAATATAATTCTGTCCGGAGGTGGTCAGTTCTGCCCCGCCTGCGCCTCCTGCTTCCGTTGCCTCTGCAGCGGCTGCCGCTGTCGTAGTTTCTGCCGGCTTTGCTGTCTCCGCTGCCTGCTGTGTTCCTCCACACCCCATTAAGCTAACTGCCATGGCTGCTGCCAAAAAAGATACTGCCATCTTTTTATTCTTTTTCATTTGTGTAACCTCCTTAAATATTTCCCTAATTTATTATTTTCATAATACCGTCTAATGCTGTTTTATAGGATTCTTTCCCAAATCCGCATACCAGCCCTCTGCAAACCGGGGCTAATACCGACTTATTCTCTGGCTTTCTGAAAAAATTTGCCAGGTGAACTTCCACACAGGGGATATGGAGCGCGTCTATCGCTTCCTTCAAACCAATACTATAGTGTCCGAAAGACCCGGGGTTAATGATTACGCCTTTGTAATTCTCGTCTGCCCGGTGAAGAAGATTTATTAATTCTCCTTCCAAATTGCTCTGATACGTTTCCACCTCCACGTTGATTTCTCTTCCGTACTCGATCAATTCCCCCATGATTGATTCCAGTGTATCCGTCCCCAGAGCACCCTTGTCTCTTTTTCCCAGCAAATCCATATTTGCACCGTTTATCACTAATATTCTTTTTTCACTCATCCACCCTTCCTCCTGTTAAAAATTGCACAATTTTTTGTTTGCATTTTATAATAAAAATTTTGTTTGCCCGTAAAATTTTTATGCTTTTATTTTACAACATTCCCATATATCTGTCAAACACAACTTTATTTTTTGTCATTCTGCCCATATATTACTTATTTTTATGGGCATTTTGCTATTTTTTATTTTTAAAATCATAACTTATTTTTGGATTGTATATTTATTTTTTTGTTTTTCCGATGTTTTAGTGTCAAAAAAAGATGTAAGGGCATCCTCACATCTTTTCCACAAAGTTTATATTTTATTATTCTTCTGGTTCCCGCTTCCTTTGAGACTCTTTGTCGCCTCGAATACTGTTCAGATAATTATATAATTTAAACTTAGAGATTCCCAAAAATTCACAGACCCTGTCACTGGATTTTGTAATCAAAAATGCACCCTTCTCATCAAGATAGCGCAATACGCTTTCTTTTTCTTCTTTTGTCATTTTCTCCACGTCAACGCCAACCATTGCGACTGCCTGATCCATCAATTTAGTAAGAAGTTCATTGACATCGGCAAACATTGCCGTTTCCGGAATCTGTTCCCCTTCCGATGGATTATACATATTTAAAGTGCGAAGGTACTCTTCACAACGGACAGAGTCAGATATATCCGTATTAATGCAGATAGAGCCGATTATACCTCCGTCCTGCCCCCGAAAAAATACGGTTGATGTACGAATAATCTTGCCATCTCTGGTATGGATAATCCGGTTATAACGGCTGCCATCTTTCACCGTACCAGCCAAAACCTCTATCCCCCAGTCTCCTCCTGGGTCTCCTATTTTCCTGCCTGATAAATAACCATTTCGGATGTCCGCAATTGTATTTCCATAATCCTTTTTTAAATCATGCAATACTATCTCACTTCTTGTTCCCAAATGGTGCTCCAGAAGATTGATATATTGTTGAAACATGTTCCAATTATCATAAATCGTTTCCATTTCTTCCCTCCTTCTCCTTAATAGTATAATATTTTTTTTGTCCTGTAAAGACTGCGGCCGAAATATTTTTTCGATTATCCAGGTAGAAATCCGCAATTTCCCTAGTTTTTATTTATTTTTCTTTGATTTTTCGTGAAAATGCATGATTTTTTTTTATATTTTTAGTAGTTTGTTCTATATACACCAAAAAAATAATAATATATAATCTTATTATATAATTTTTTGTTTGCCCTTGTAAGAAAATGGTTTATATTTTTGATTATTATGAATAATGGAGGATTATTTATGGCTGCAAAGAGGAAAATCATGGTGCCTTATCCCGTATTAAAGGAAGGCTTAACTGAATTGTTTGAGCGGTATGACGTTTATTATCCCAGCCGCATTGTTCCCAGAAATGAAATTTTAGAGGTTCTTCCTCAATATGACGCTTTAATCTCCTGCGGCTTCCTGGCCAATGCAGAAGCCATCGAGCGTATGGATAATGTAAAAATTATGAGTACCTATGGGGTAGGATATGACAATGTTGATTTAAAGAAGATGAATGAAAAAGGAATTTTAGTCTGCAATCTTCCGGATATTGTGACAGAGTCTACTGCTGAGTTTGCTATGGGGCTGATGCTGGCATTAATGCGCCGGATTCCGGAAACCGATCACAAGCTGCGTTTAATTCCGGATTTGATGTGGGGTCCAATTGCCAATCTTGGTCATGGGCTTAATGGCAAAAAACTGGGCATCGTAGGAATGGGCCGTATTGGACGCGCTGTTGCCCGGAGAGCAAAACCTTTCTTAATGGATATTACATACCACAACCGTCACCAGCTTCCTCCGGAAGTAGAGGCAGAATACAGCGCAACCTATGTTCCCACTTTTGAGCAAATTCTCCGGGAATCTGATATCGTAATGATCAACATGCCTCTTACTCCTGAGACTCGCCATATGTTCGGCCTTCCTCAGTTTGAAATGATGAAGCGCTCCGCTTATCTGATCAACGTGGGACGCGGTCCCATTGTAAACGAGCCTGAGTTAATTGAGGCATTAGATAAGGGCTTAATCGCCGGAGCCGGTCTGGATGTATTCGAGCATGAGCCCAATATTCCCAACCAGTTTAAAGGTATGCCCAATGTAGTTCTGGGCGCTCACATGGCAACTGCCACCGTGGAAACCAGAACGGAAATGGTTCGCCTGGCCTGCAAAAATATTATTGATTATCTGGAATATGGTCAGCTTCCCAACCTGGTTAATCCTGATGCATTGGCAAATAAGAGACCGCTATAAATTTACCCCTAAAAGATAAGACAATCCCATGAGGAATTCAGGGTTTTTAACCTTGAGTTCTCATGGGATTGTCTGCTTTAAGGGGGCTGGGTCTGCGGCGATTTCAAGAACTAGCTGTTTTTCCCTCATTTTCCAAGCGTTTATTATCCATATTTTTCAAAAATTGCTCTCGTTTTTGTGCCAATCAAAATTTTCAGAGCCAAATAAAGCCTAGTCAGAGCTGTCATTTTTTCGTTATCTACATGGCGCTAGCGCCATGTAATTATTACATCAAGAGGAAAGTCAATAGGCCTTTCCATGAAAATTTTTGAGTTTTATTGAGCTTCCAAGGACAGGCCTCCAAAAAAGCAGCCGCTTTCACTCCAAACCATGAAAGCGTCTGCTTTTCTATTCATTATTCTTTTATCTTCCAAAGCCCCAAAGCCGGCGTTTTAATCACATAGATCTCTTCCCCATCCGGCATGGTGCAATAGCCGTCCGGCAGTTTTTCTATATCATATCTGGCTGCTGCGTCCCGGTAATCCATGTGGCAGTATCCAATTCCCTCTACTTCTTCTTTGGTAACCTTAGAGATATCGGTGGCGTAAGTAACCGTAAACCGTCCTTCTGTAGAACCATGCATAATATGGGCTGCTACCATATCCGCATTGGCAAATTTTCCTTCCTTCCAAAGCTTTAAGGCATAGGGAGTCCCACGGTAGCCGTACTTGCGGATCAGGCCGTCTACTTCATCATTCTCCCCAAAATGCAGCAAGCCGGGAGCCAGAACCAACAGTTCTCCTCCGTCCTCAATAATCATCCTGGAACGGTAAACTGCCTTGTTTCCCACCCAAGTGGATGTGAACTCTTCCGGTTCCAGATAAGCCACTACCTTGTGAACCCGCTTGGGCAGGTAGGTAATATTCCATCGCTTTGCCAGTTCTGCCGCCTGCTCAAAGGGCCTGCGGGTAGCGCCTGTAAAAATCCCGTGAATCTGGGCCTCATGGTTTTCCTCTGTGGTTACCGTCAAAATATAGGCCAAAGGCACACTTTTCAGGAAGTTTTCTTCTGCATAGTCAAACAGGAGGCGGACCGGGGTGTCTGTTTCGCCCATGATATTCTCTAAATTGTAAATAGCCCCTACCATATGGCTCTGGTTAATCATCTGGCGGCCACCCAGACCTACTAATATGTTTTTGCTGTAGTTGGCCATTCCCACAACCTCGTGGGGCACCACCTGGCCAATGGAGAGGATCAAGTCAAAGCTTCCATCCACCAGGCATCTATTTACCTCTGCATCAATCTCCAGACTGCTGGTTCCATCGCTGATCTTTTCAATATATGCCGCCGGAATCGTACCGATTTTAACGGTATCAGTACGCCAGTTGTGATAAAGGTAGGCAGTCTCCGGTATGTCTTCGCCGATAAAGCTGATCTGCTCCTCTCTTGTCATCATCCGATGAGTTCCCAGAGCCGGCATTATTTTTACTTCTGCCTCTTTTATCAGCTTCCGGTAACAATAGCCGGTAATCTTTCCCGCGTAGGAGTAGCATCGGGTAATATCCGGCGGGACCAAAAGCACTCTTTTGGCCCCTTTCACCTGTTCCAGGGTTTGATCTAAAACCTGGAATACTTGTTCCTCACTAATCACGCCCTCTAAAGATTTGGCGCTGTATTCTTCCATGTTTTTTATCATAAATCCCTCTCCACTGTTTTTGTTACAATCACATCGCTTTCATATCCTAAAATCCCGGAAATCACTACAGTCCCGGCTTTTACCGGAGCTTCCAGACTTATTTTGCGGATCTCTTCCATTGCTCTGCTAATCTCCCCTTTTGGAATGGGGTTGGTAAGGCGCACGCTTGCCAAAGGCAGCTCCCCGTTTTTCACCAGTACGGAGGAAGCGATATTTCTGCGGGGATCCGTAAGCTCCTGTTCTACATAGGTTTCCCCTTTGGGGCAGATGTTTCCGGTTATGGAAAGGATTTTTCCGTTTTCCACGTCTGCCTGGATCTCACATCCATTGGGGCAGATAATGCAGGTATATTCTCTCAACATTCTACACTCACCTCCACAGCATCCTTTGAAATAAACTTGTCTGCTTTTATGGCAATCTGGATCATTTCGGCAGGAAGGGCCTTTTTCATTTTCTTTGCTCCAATTTCCTTTCCGCCCTGCCGCACAACAATCCGGCAATCCTTTATCAATTTTCTCACACGCATAGAAAGGGTAACGTCCTGTTCTCCGCTAATCTTCTGGGGGATGGTATGGCCAATATTCCCATCCGTCACGATTTCTACGGAACACTCTTCTAATGCCTCGTCTTGTATGTATCTGGCAGCAGAATCTGCCAGTTTCTCTGCTTCCATGGATACAAAGTCCACCAGGTCGTGGACATGGAGTACATTCCCTGCCGCAAAAATGCCGTCTATATTGGTCTGGAAATGCTCGTCTACCACTGCTCCCCTGGTTCGGTTGTCCAGTGTTACTCCGGCGTCAATGGACAGCTCGTTCTCCGGAATCAGGCCTACAGACAGAATCAGGGTGTCGCATTGATATTCTTTCTCTGTGCCTGGAATGGGTTTAAAGTGTTCGTCTACCTGAGCTACCGTAACTCCTGTCAACCGGGAATCGCCGTGAATCTCTGTTACCGTATGGCTTAAATACAGAGGGATATTATAGTCGTTCAGGCACTGCTCAATATTTCTGGGAAGCCCGCTGGGAATGGGCTGAATCTCAAATACCGCCTGGACATGAGCGCCCTCTAAAGTCAGACGCCTTGCCATAATCATGCCAATGTCTCCGGAACCCAGAATCACCACTTCCTTTGCGGGCATCCGGTTGTAAAGGTTCATATATGCCTGAGCCACTCCGGCGGTAAATACACCGGTGGGGCGCTCTCCCGGAATTCCCAATGCGCCTCGGGTCCTCTCTCTGCATCCCATGGTCAGAATAACCGCTTTCGCCTGATACTGCACCAGTCCTTCTTTGGATGCTGCCGTTACCACTTTGTCCTTTGTAATTTCTAAAACCGTGGTATTGGTCATATAGGGAATCTCTTTTTCTATCACTTCATCGATAAACCGCTGTGCATATTCCGGGCCGCTTAAAGTCGTCTTAAAGCGGGTAAGTCCAAAGCCGTCATGGATGCATTGACGCAAAATTCCGCCTAAATGTTTTTCCCTCTCCAATATCAAAATATCCCGAATTCCTTTTTTATACAGTTCTACGGCAGCCGCCAGCCCTGCAGGGCCTCCTCCTACGATAATAACGTCCTTTTTCTCCATAATCAGTTTTCCTCCCGCACCTTTCCAAAGATTACCTGGGAACCCTGACGGGCGTAAAGAACCTCTGTCTCCTTCTTTCCCAGCTCTTCTTCGATCATCTGTTCAATCCGCATCTGGCAGTAGCCCCCCTGGCACCGTCCCATCATAGAGCGAGTCCGGTATTTAATGCCTACCATGGTGTTTACTCCCAGCGGGTTATGGATTGCCTGAAGGATTTCCGCCTTGGTTACCTTTTCACAGCGGCAGATTACCTCGCCGTAATCCGGATTTTCTTCAATCATGCGGGCCTGCTCTTCCTTAGAGAGCTGTTCAAACCGGACAATCCCTTTCCGTCTGGGATTAAAATCCGGGTTCTCCTTCAGCTCTTCCCTCTCCTTCATAAGGCCTATTGCGTAGCGGGCAATGGGCACAGCAGCAGTCAATCCCGGTGACTCAATTCCTACCAGATTAATGGCATTGGGCGCCAAGTCATCTTTTATCTCAATCTTAAAGTCCTGAATTACTCCATTATCATCTACCCACTTAGGCAATATCCCGGAATAGTTGCGGATATAGTCTGCCTTATTAATATGGGGCCAGAGCCTGGAAGCGCTCTCTGCCAAATAGTCCATATTTTTCTGAGGAACCCCATAATAGCCGAAATCATCTACCAGATCCGCATTGGGGCCAATGGTTACGTTCCCGTCAATGGTGTTGGTTACATGGATTCCCATATAGGTATTGCTGGGCACGGGATAAACCGGCATGGGAAGGAGCGGACCGGTTCTCTTGTCTAATATAATGTAGTCCCCTTTGGAGCCGATAATCTTATAGCCCTTAATTCCCAGCATATCCGAAATTTCCCCGCATCCTAAGCCAGCGGCGTTTATCACCCAGCGGGTGTGGAATTCTCCCTGTACCGTTGTGATGTGATAAATCCCCTCTTCATCCCGCCGGATTGCAGTAACCTTGTTGTCAAAAAAGTATTCTGCTCCGTTTTGATGTGCATTTTCTGCTAATGCAATGGTATAGTGAAACGGCTCTAATATACCGCTGTTAGGGGAAAACATGGCAAATTTTCCTACCACTGCAGGTACAAGCTGATGAAGTTTTTCTTCATCAATAATTTCCAGCCCTTTTGAACCGTTAATTTCCCCCTGTTTTAAGGTACGCCTTAAGGTTTCCATGTCCTCTTCCGTATTGCCTACCAGGACCTTACCGCAGCGCAGGAAGGGGAAGTCCAGTTCTTCTGCCAGCTGCCCCATCATCTGGTTTCCTTCCACACATAGCTTTGCTTTTAAAGTCCCTTCATCATAGGCAAATCCGCCGTGAACCACTGCAGAATTCCTGCCGCTGGTCTCATAGCAGACATCTAAATTTTTTTCCAGAACACCAATTTTTAACTGGTATCTGGACAGTTCCCTGGCTATGGCGCTTCCTACCATGCCGCCGCCGATAATCAATACATCATATAATGGTTTCATCTGCCCGCACCTCCATATTCATCCTATAAATATACTTTATTTTTACCACTTTTTAAGGATTATGTCAATGTTTTTCTCATATTTATAGGATGAATTTGTAACAGTTCAGACGGCGGGGAATTTGAGATAAAATTTTACGTCAAGCTGGCTTGTAAGTAAAATTTTATCTCAAATTCCACATCGTATGGACATTCGACGCTTCTTGTCCGGCGCAGCCGGGCAAGAAGATACCCGTCTGAACTGTTACATGAATTTAGATACATACAAAAAAGACCCATCAACAAGCCTGGCGGCTGCTGACGGGCCTGGTGACGATTGCTTAAGTCAGGCAATCTGCCACACAAAACACTATAGTTTTCTCATATATTGTTTCAGCTGATCATAAAAATTCTCTCTGGTTCCAGCCATAATTATAACAATCACCTTATCTTCCAGATACTCTACTGTATATGCCAGTTCATAATTTGTTTTATTGTAATCAATATCATACCCATACACACCATGCAGATCTCCGGTTTTGGCTTCTCCAACCCCATAATCCTCTCGAATCTTATCAACCGCTTCCTGATATAGCATTTTTAATTTCTTATCTTTCAGCTTTTTAATGAACTTTGCTGCTGGCGGAAGAAAACGTACCTCTGTCATTCCTCATCCTCCGTACAAAAAACATCCTCATAAGAAACATAACCGCCCCCTGAAGCTACAGCCTGCTCTGCCTCCACAAGCATTGCTTCCACGGCTGGACGCACCTGCCCCTGCGCCTTTTTAAAACGCTCCAAAAGGTCATTGCCGCTATATCCCCTGGCAATCAAATCCGCCAGAATCTGCTCCGCAAACTCTCCTCCTGTATTGGTTCTGGCAGGACGGATAACCAGCTCATTTCCACGCACGGTACATTCTGCCTCTGTCTCAAACCCAAGCATGGTAAAGAATTTCTGTGGGATTGTAATCTGCCGCTTCGCAGAAATACTTAATTTTTTCATTTCCATAAGGACTCTACCTTTCGTCATCGTTTCTTGCATTGCTATGTTCTCCTCCTCTATCGTACATAAAGCAAAGAAATAGCATTCTTTGTTTCTTGATTTCCAAGATTATTTTATCCAGTTTCCAATCCCATGTCAAGGTCTATGAAGCCTTTTGCTGCGAATTGCAGATGTAATTTCCCGAAAATGTCGTCTTATTGTCACTGTAAAATTATAAAAGGATTTATGATACCCTCAGTGGACAAGAGGACATAGAATAAAAGGGCTGTTGCAACGCAAATGAATAATTCACGAGCAACAGCTCCGTTTTATACCTTACGATACTGTACATAAAGTCAAAACCATCTACCTTCTATTCTTTCTGTTCTTCCAAATACCTGTTTTCATTGTACAGCAGGTGAAAGTACATAGCCTGCTGGGCTTCTACTGCCTGCCTGTCCCGAATGGCATTAAAAATTGCCCGGTGAGAAATTCGGGTCTGCTCATATTCCACAGACTTTATCTCACTGGCAAATACGGCAATTCCTTTTCCGATAACCGGAACCAGGTTGGACATAACGCTGTTGTGACTGCATATTGCAATCTGCTGATGGAATTCAATATCTTTATCCGAATAATCCTGGCGCTTTTCAATCATTTCCTCTATCTCTAAAAGAATCTCTTCCAGTTTTTCTATGTCCTGGGAACCGGCATTTTGGGCCGCCAAAGCCGCAATAGGCGGCTCCAGCATTACCCGAACCTGGATCAGATCCCGGTTTAGCTTTTTTCGATCCTCCACCATAGAAAATCCAAAGGGGTCATCCGCTACCCCCTGTTTCTCGGAAATAAATGTTCCCGCTCCCTGCCGTATGGTTACAATATTCCGGGATACTAAAAGCCGCAGCGCTTCCCGGACTGTATTTCGTCCTACCCTTAAGTGCTCAGAAAGCTCCGCTTCTGTGGGTAGTTTATCCCCCGGGCCGTAGCTGTTTCGCCGTATCAGGTCAATCAATTCTTCGGCAGCCTGTTCTGCCAGCGTTCTATGTTCTCCTTGTTTTTCCATTATCCTCTCCGTTTTTCATGTTGGGAAGCCTTACTCCGAATGGATGAATCCCAAAAAACACATCCATTTATTCACCATGTTATACTATACCTTAATATATCGTGTTGCCCTTGATGCGCCAATTTGTTTTATCGTACCGCTTTTCACCATAGCTCCAAGAACAGCTTCAATGGTAGTCGGACTTACATCAGGAAGAATCTTACATATCTCCGCTTTGGAAAGCGGCGTCAGACTATTTAATACCGTAACCTCAACACGGGCTTTCTTTGTAATCTTTTTTCCGTGAACAACAGCGAAACGCTTATCAAGTTCCTTTTATTCTTACAGTATGACTATTTTTATAGTATCATGTTCTAACTGTTTTTGCTACTCCATTAAAAAATATCTTGTCACTCACTATTTCCTCCGAGAGTAATTATAGATATCAAAGATTTTATTATATTATATCATGCTTTATTAAATAAAAACAGATGTCCAAAACTTTTCTAAAATAGTAAATATAAGAACTACCCAAACACTTGAATAGTCCTTACTCTTCATTACATAATTCTATTTAAATATATACAAAGCAGTTTGCCGCTGTTACGCCGCTTTCTGCAAGTGTCTCTGTGTTACATTACCTTCGCGGATTGGGTGTACGCAAAGAAAGTCCAAAATAACGCAGGGGATCAACAAAAGCTGATTCATATTTGCGTCGCTGCGAGCCTCCATATAAGCGAGTTCTAGTTGCTCCATTGCTTTCGGTGTTTCGTCTGCGGGAGTAGGGCGAAAACGAACCCGTCTATTGCCGTCAGAGTCTATCTCTAAAATTACATTGTCATCAGTTTTGTACTGGCCGCCATATTCATATCCAGCAAAGGACATCGTCATTTCTGCATATAGCATGTCCTTTAAAAACAGGGTTCTGGAATTCTAAACTATCAAGCAGACCGGCTCAACCAGTTCCGGAGAGCGACGGGCAAAAGTATTGCGCCATCTTGCCAGGAATGATACAATATGAACACTTGGCGAGATCTTTACGAGCCTAGTGAGAACATGTGCCTGTACACTTAGTGGGGTCTTACACGAACTTAGTGCACATGGTAGAATCAAAAACCGAGGTGACAAACATGAATACAAAGCAATCCCTTACAGAGGGAAACATTATAAAAAGCGTCATTATATTTTCCATTCCCTTCCTTTTAGCCAATCTGATTCAGGCGTTGTATGGGGCGGTGGATCTAATGGTTATCGGCTGGTATTGTTCCCCGGAAAGCGTGGCGGCAGTGTCCACCGGCACTCAGGTAACCCAAATTATCACCAGCATGGTTTCCGGTCTGACTCTGGGAGGCACAGTATTAGTAGGAAAATATGTGGGCATGAAAAAGCCGGAAGATGTGCAGGACACTATTGCCACCAATCTTTCGGTATTCTTTCTGACAGGCCTTTTGTTAACCGCCCTGCTGCTGATTTTTGTATCCCCGATTTTAACAGCCCTAAAAACCCCTGAACTGTCTTTTTCCCTGGCAAAGCAGTATGTTTCTGTCTGCGCCTGGGGTGTGGTATTTATCTGCGGATACAATGCCATCAGCGCCATTTTACGGGGGTATGGGGATTCCAAAAGCCCTTTGATTTTTGTGGCCATTTCCGGATGCCTTAATCTGATAGGGGATGTAGTTTTCGTAAAATACTTCCATATGGACGTTTCCGGAACTGCGCTGGCAACCATCTGCTCCCAGGGAATCAGCATGATTTTAGCTATGATTTATCTCAATAAACGGGATTTTATTTTTCAGTTCCGTCTGAAGAATTTTAAGATTTCCGGAGAAAAGCTTCGGGAACTGGCCTATGTGGGCATCCCCATTTCCCTTCAGGAGTGTATGGTTCGGCTTTCTTTTTTGTATTTGACCTCCGTTACCAACCGTCTGGGTGTAAATGCTGCGGCAGCAGTGGGGATCGCCAGCAAGTATGACGTATTCGCCATGCTCCCCGCCACCTCTGTAGCGAATGCCCTGGCCGCCATTGTAGCCCAGAATTACGGCGCAAAGCAGTTTAAGCGGATGAATCAATCCCTGGCTGTAGGCATTTTGTTTGCTCTTCCCTTTTCCATGGCATTTTTCCTGTGGGCCCAGATAAGCCCCGAGTCTATGATCCGGGTATTTTCTAGTGACGCCGCCATTATTGCAACCGGGGTCCCGTTTTTTAAGACCTGCAGCTTTGATTATCTGTGTGTGCTGTTTGTGTTTACTCTAAATGGATACTTAAATGGCCGTTCCCGAACTATGTTCACCATGGTAAGCTGCTGCTTTGGGGCCCTGGCTCTCAGAATGCCGCTGATTTACGCGGCCTGCCATTATGCGCCGGATGAACTGGGGATTATTGGAACTGTAGCCCCTGCTGTGTCTGGTATTATGGCAGTGTATACATTGGTTTATGTCCTCCATCTGATGAGGAGAACAGAAAAGTAGAGAAAAACAGCCTTTTTTAATTCCTCAAATACAAAGTATTTTCTTTCCTGTCCCGGCAGACCTTTGCCAACCTCTGGACAAGGCCGTCCAATACTGTCTGGTCCAGCTTCCTGGCATGAACCGGACAGATGGATCTGCACCGCATACAGGCGATACAAATTTCCGTATTGGTTTCCCGGGGATTCTCTGCCGGGATTGCCTGAACCGGACATTTAGCAGCACAGCTGCCGCACATGGTACAGGTGTCATCCGCCCAGGGCTTTAAAGACACTATGCCAAAGGGTTTATAAGGCCGTTTTCCGGGAATCCAGGAAGAATCGGATTCTTCCGTCATATGCTCTCCACTTAAATGTCTTTTTATTTCCACTGCAAATTCTTGTAATTTGGCCTGATCCTCTTTGTCCGGCCGTCCGGCTCCGTATTGGCAGGCGATAGAATGTTCTGCTAACGCGCCAATTGCGGCTACACAGGTAAATCCGGCGGCTGTCAGGGTATCTTCCAGTTCCACCAGCGTATCTTCAAACTCCCGGTTTCCGTAAACCGCCATAAGGATTGCTTTTGCTCCGCCGCCGGACATAGACGCCAGCCGTTCTGCGGCAATTGCCGGAACCCGGCCGCCATAGGACGGCACTGCAACAATGCAAAGATCCCCTTCTTTAAACTGGTATCGGGAATAATCTTCTCCGTGAACCGACAAATCAGTTTCCGTCACGTTCTGTCCATCTGCCAAGGCCTGGCTGACTATATCCGCCGCCTTTTTTGTTCCCCCTGTAGGGCTGAAATAGATATTATGTACCTTCATATTCCCTCTCCCCTCTGCTATTTGCAAACTGTTTCTTCTATAAACAAAAAGGCGTCGCCTTTTGCATCCCGGACAATAATATCAATGCGGCTTGTATTGGTATGGGGACGTCCTGCGGTATACTCTCTTTCAATTTCTATCCGCTCCGCAGGATATCCCAGCTCATTGACAAGTCTTGTCAAAATAAAGGCCCGGGTCATTTCTTCGTCGCCTGAGCAGTCATTTATGGCCCTTCTCTGAATAATGCCGTCATATGCTATTTTGTTTTTGTCCAGTTCCAATTTTGTTACTACTTTTACCGCCTGGCTGTCAATATAGTTTTCTATAAGTTCTCTGTTCATCTGAATTCCTCGCTTAGGCTTTACACTTTTGGTAATTGGATTTCCTGTAGGTTTAGTTTAGCATACCCGGCTTATTTTTTCTACCGCCTGTTTCCCCTCAGACATCAGACTTAGCCTGTGAAGAGCCCTGGTACATTCTACATAGAGGAGATTTTTATCGTCCGGATCGGAATAGGTTTCCGCATCCCCATCGCACACGATAACTGCGTCAAATTCCAGTCCTTTTGCCAGGCAAACCGGCATAAGAAAGGTTCCCTTAAGGCTTTCTGGATTCTGATCGGTTCTAAGCTGTACAGTTATTCTGGATTTTAAATCTTCGTATAACCGAGCCGCATTTTTTTGAGTTTTACATATGAGGCATATGGTCTCCAGGCCCTTTTCCCGGCAGACAGATACCTCCTGTATTATCTTCTCCAGCAATTCCTCGTGGGAATCGGCGGAAACAATCTCCGGCTGGTCACCGCTTCGGTTAAAGCTTTCCACATCCAGCTCCCGTTCCAGAAACTGCTGGCTGAATTTAAGGATTTCATTGGTACAGCGAAAGCTTTTGTTCAGTGTAACCAGTGTTGACTTCTTTTTCTCTAAAATTTCCTGTATATGCTCATATAGGGACAAAGTTTCGTTCTTTCCCAATGTCTGGTGAATATCTCCCAGAATGGTAAATTTCCCATTTGGAAAAAGAATGCGGAATATTACATACTGAAGGGGGTAATAGTCCTGGGCCTCATCAATCACCACCTGGCGGATATTTCGGTATTCCCCGGTTCCATATAGCTTTAAATACAAATACGCTGCAGCAATGGCGTCATCATAATATAACCGGCCTGACTGAAGGTTTTCCCTGGTATATTCCGCAATATTTTCAACTGTCTGACGTGTTTTAGCGTCTTTCAGCCAATTCTCTTTCCAATCTTTCAGGAAGTTTCCTTCTAAAAATAGTTTTCCATATAAATCTACAACATCGATCCGGCAAAGCTTTTGTATTTGCTCTTTTACCTGCCTGCGCGCTTCTCCATCTCCCCGCTTTTTGGCTGTTCCGAAAATCCGTTCCAAACAATAGTCTTCCACCTGCCCAAGCCGGACTCCAAGGGGGACATCCGGCCTTCTCAAAATCCAGGCCTGCAGCTCTTCTCCCGTTATTACTTGCTTCCCGCGGTAGGAAATATCTCCGAATTTCATCCACACCGTGGGAATTTCCAGCACAAACCGATCCAGAATCTCCTGAAAGGCTTTTGAAGTTTTAAATTCCATACTGGTTTTTACCAGTTCTTTATAGGAGTTATTTGTGATTGCCTGTTCCAGAAATTCATTTTTTGACTGAAGCTTTTTTCCCTGAAGCAATGTTTTTAAAAGATCATCAAATACAATAGAGCGGATATGTTCTTCCCCAAGCTCAGGAAGAACATCTGAAATGTACTGTTCAAAGGTGTTATTAGGAGAAATAATCAGGATATTGTCGGAAGAAAGTTTTGCCTGCTGCAGGCCCTGATACATCAAATATGCGGCTCGGTGAAGGGCAATAGAGGTTTTTCCGCTTCCTGCAATTCCCTGAACCATCAAAAGATCGCTGCCCATATCCCGAATCACGGTATCCTGTTCCTTTTGAATGGTTTCCACCACTGCCTTCATTTTGGGGGATGTGTTTTTTGAAAGCAGCTGACGCAGAAATTCATCACTGATATTTCTGTCTGTATCAAAGTAATATTGCAGCTTTTGGTTTTTAATCTCATATTGCCGTTTTAATGTAACATTGCCGTCTATCCTTCCTCCTGCCGCGTCATAGCAGGCCGGCCCTGGCATAAAACGATAAAAAACGCTGGCAATGGGAGAACGCCAGTCATAGATCAGAATTTTTCTGGACTTCTTTTTGCTGAGAGATGACCGGCCGATGTAGATTTCTTCCGTAGTCTCCTCATCTTCAAATTGAAAATCAATTCTGGCAAAGTAGGGGCTTTCCACAACATTCTCCAAACGGTGTATGTTTCGAATCTCCTCTTCATAATCCGCAATACTCTCTGTAACCGGATCCTGGAGCTGGCTCAGCTCCACCAACGCCTCAAAATCGTCTGAGCTGTAAAGGTTGGTAAAGCCATGTGAAGAATCTTCAAATACCGCTTTTTTCGCCTCTGTAATTCCTGCCTTCTTTTCATCAGCAGCTTTTCTGGATTGTTGAAGCTGCTCTTTTGCAACGGCAATGGTTTCTGCCAAACGATTTTCTTCATAGAGCTGTTCAGACTGATTATTCAATACAACATTCCTCCATATTCTTTTATCTTATTCAGGGTGTTATCCGGCGCTTCCTGTCTGGCGCAGGCAGGCCGGAAAATGCCTGGTCGGAACTGTTACATAAATTTAACACAGGAACCGCCGCAAAACCAGTCTTGTTATTGAGAAATTGTTGTGGTATGATGAGGATGAGGGGATTAAAAATAGCGTTACCCCTCTGCCCGCTGAGAATGTTCTTATCTCTTCAAAAAATCGTTGAATTCTTTTAGCTCTTTTTTCCGGTTCTCTGAAAGGCTGTTAAACTCCATATTGCAAATTGCTCCCTCTAATGCATACAGATGTACCAGGCAGACCTGCGGATATGTTTCCTTTAGTTTTAAAAATGCCTGCTCAGCGCCTAACCGGGTAAGTTCCTCCGGAGAATCAATCCCAACAGAGATCAGTTTTTTAGCCATTTCCTTACCGATATTCATCATAGATGTTAACTCCGCCATAACAACCGTTCTTCCCCCTTTGCTGCTGCCTGAATACCTGCGATTGCGCCGTCGGCAACTGCTGTAGCCACTTGCCTCACTTTTTTTACACGAATATCTCCTGCTGCAAATACCCCGGGGATTTCCGTCTGCATAGAATCATCAACTGGAATATATCCCTCATCTAGTTTCAATTCTGTGTACATCTGTGTATTCGGAACAATCCCTGCGTATACGAATACCCCGCACTCTGAATCTTTTACGATCTGCTTTTTTCCTGTTTTGTTATCTGTAAATTCAAGCGCTTCCACTGCTTCGCTGCCATATATGGCAGTAAGGCTTGAGTGTGGCATGATTTCAATATTATCATGGGTAACTACTTTATCTCTGAATTCCTGTATACATGCAAGTTCCTCTTCTACACATACAATCATTACCTTTGCCGCTATGTCAGCCAGATAAAGCGCTTCTTTTACTGCTCCATCTGCTCCGCCAATGACATAAACATTCTTTCCTTTATAATCCATACCATCTTTAAGCGCATTTAATCTGACTCCCTTCAGGCTTTCCCCCGGAATGTTCAGCATACGGCCAGAACCGCCATTTGCCAAAATTAATGTCTTAGATTCGTAACTTTCTTTGTTGGTCACTACTTTCTTTATTTCGCCTGTAAGCTTTGTTTCTGTCACAGTTTCATAACGAATCTCCACACCTGCCTTTAGCGCCTGCTCTTTCATTCGTTCCGCAAATGTATTGCCAGATTCTCCTTGCGCGACTGCTGTATAGTGGGTAACGGTAGATACCATTCCAATTAAACCGCCTACCTGTCTTTTTTCCAGCACCAAAACTTTTTTTCCTCTGCTTTTTCCATAAACAGCTGCGCTGATACCGGCCGGGCCTGCGCCAATAATAATTATGTCGTACATTTCTGTAGCCTCCTTATTTCCTGTCAATTCAATCATTATTCCCAACCGCCCTTAAATTCATTCGTTTCTAAAGTTTTCGTTGATAACCGGTAGCTTTTCAGGTTTCTGTCATATTGGGAAATTTTGATTATATCTATTTTGGTAGCAGGCGGAATCTACAGGCAAGTCCAGCATATTGTACGGGCGCGGGCTTCCAAATTAGGCAGACTTGCGGATTTCCTTACTGATATGATTCTTTAAATAAGTAAATGTGTTTTCTTATCTATTTTTTCTTTTATTATTGAAACGGTTTCTTCAATAGATAAATCCGTGGTATCTATAACATTGGGTTCGTAATAATCCAGATCATGGAATTGTTCCCACATTATTTCCACTAATTCCATATTGGTTTCTCTATCCAGTTTTTCCCGCCGGATAGCCCGCTTTATTGTTTCCTCTTTTCCTGCCCTCAATATAATGTAATGGATTTCGTAATTATCCTGTGCGGTTTTCACCCAAGGGTCTAAAAACCAGGGGCCGATGATCCCGTCTACGATTACATCATATCCGCCCCGCACATAGCGTTTCGCTGCCTCTAAAAACGCTTCGATAACAATTAAATTTTGTTCCTGGGATTCCGGTAAATACGGCGGAATTGCGCCCTTGGAGAGGTAATGGTAGAAGTCGTCTGTGTGCATATGTACAGACTTGATTAAACTGGATTCTCTTGCAAGTATGGATGCGGTTGTGGTTTTTCCGGTTCCGGGAGTTCCGGTAATGATAACGATTCTTCCTTGTTTCATGGCGAGATTGTCCTTTCTGAATTTATTTTGCAGCTGGTTTTGATAAGGGCTTATATATAGGAAAAATAATATACAAATACCAATTAAAGAAATTCAAGCAAAATATCATATGTCTGTTTATTAAATATTAAAAGTATCTGAATTATCGGCCTGTTTGAAAAAGCTCTACACTATATTTGGCAGGATTATCTTTGTCGATATAAACATTCGCATATAAATCTTCTTTGCGCTTAAATGGTGTTAAAACATAATAATTACTTACTGCTTTGTATTCTTTGCCCTCATAATTAAACCGACAGCCAATTCTGCAGCTGGTGTAGTTTCCTACTCTAATCCAGGCGGCCGGAATCATGTCCTCTATTTCGGAGTCTATACATATGCCTGAATGCTTCAGGTTTTTCAATTTTTTCTTGTCATATACCACTCTACCCATTGAAGCCAAAAACAATATCAACCATACAGAAACATTGATTAGCATGGCTTCCAATATAGTTGAATTAAAAAAATTCCCAACAAGACCAACAGCTAATTCAATCACTGCTACCAGCAAAGCGCCATTCGCACATATGGAGAATAAGTATTTTACAGGCTTAAGATTGGCAATTTGTTTTTCTTTAAAAAGTTTAGAAATATTTTCCTCCGCTTTTCCTTTGTATTCCTCCGCTGATATATGCTCCCCCGAAAAAAGTTCGTTCAGACTAATACCCAGAGCATCGCATAGAGGCTGTAAAAGCGATACATCTGGCATTCCTCTTCCGTTTTCCCATTTAGAAACCGCCTGGCTGGTAATCTCTAATAGTTCGGCAAGTTGCATTTGTGTCAGATTTTTTTCTTTCCTGCACCGTGCAATAAATGCACCTATTCTTTTCTGATCCATACAATAAATCTCCTTCGTTATATTTGACCGCAGTATATCAAAAAGAGAATCTATTTAGAACATACGAAGCGTTGATTCAATACTAAACGCTTCGTTGAGAGTCGCAAATCTTCCTTTCGCATATTGCGCTCTATCAATGTATGCCAGAGGGCTTTATGGCTTATATACATTCCTATTCCTGCCTTTCTGTCACTTTTATCTCTTTGCAGGGAAATCCCGTGTAGAGTTTATATACGGCAACGTGTCAAAGGGGCCAACCCTGCGCCGCATAAAAACCAGCATGGAGCGGGTGGTCTTGCCAAAGACAAATCGTAAAGGACTTATTAATCAATTTCACATAAAATTCACATTTCCAGTATCCGATCACCCATTCTATGAATTTCATTTGATTTTTCTTTGACAGTTGCATATAATATAAGTAGGGAAATCCCTACTTCCCATATTTCAGGAGGTGAAAGATATGTTAGCAAACGCTTTTGTTGACAATGCAAAGGTCATGGCCAAAGGGCAGGTCACAATCCCTAAAGATGTTCGTAAAGTGCTTGGTGTGGCAAGCGGAGACCGTATTTCCTTTATTGTGGAGGGCGATACTGTCCGTATCGTTAATTCGGCTGTCCATGCCATGCAGATGCTCCAAAAGGAAATGGCAGGTGAAGCGGAACGAACCAGTCTTACATCTGACGATGATGTTATGGCGCTTGTAAAAGAATTGAGAGACGAGGACGAAAACGCATGAGAGTTCTGATTGATACGAATGTCCTTATATCTGCGGCACTCCGTGTCAACAGCGTTCCCTATCAGGCTTGAAAAATCCAAAGATTATGACACCGGTTGAATTTCTCAACATGAATTAAAAACAGCTTTGTACGGCAGGGCCGGGACATTTTCTGCTGTGGCTGTAGTATCTGCTGCTTTCTGCCTTCTTTTTTATATCCTTATTTCAATAACCATTTTCCGCCTCCATGCGCTCATCTTTTGAGCAACTCTCAAATTCTTTGGCTAAATTATAATAGACTTCATATTCCCGAATCAGGCTATCGTCAGCATTTCTTTCAATCTTTATACAGTATAAACGAATTCTTTATCTTATGCAACGCCTTTTAGAACATTCGTTCTCTGTATCCACCTGACTAAAAATTTTCAATTTTCCATTGAAAAACCGCAAATTCTCGTCTATGATATTCATATGAAATTTTAATATGAATTGATGTGAGAAAAAATGCGAAACTCGCAAAAAGTACGACTGATCATAACCTATGCTTTATTTTATACCGCCTACATGTCACTGTTTCCTTTCCTGACCATGTATCTTTTGTCTCTGGGGTATGATAAAACCGCAGTTGCAGCCGTTACCACCAGCACGGCACTGGGTAATTTTTTGATACAGGATACTGTAGGAAAGTATGCCGGGCGAATACAGTCTGCAAAGAAGTTTTTAAAAATTCTTCTTCCTGCCTCAGTGTTCGTTACGGGTCTTCTGTATTTTATACACGGAAACATCTTTCGAGTTATTTTGGCGGTTCTTCCTGTAACTCTTTTAGATTTTTCGGCCATGGGCCAGCTAGACGCGTATACTCTTACAGCATCTAATGTGAATTCCTCTGTCCACTACAGTACTATGCGGGCTGTTGGCGGGCTGACCGGCGCTGGCGCCAGTGCATTATTGGGGATCGTTTACGAAAAAACCGGACTGAGCTTCATGTTTTTTGTTCATGGCGGGATGATGTTTCTGTCCGCCCTTTCATTATGGTCTCTTCCCGAGGCAAAAAGGCAGTCTCCTGACGGATTCTCCCAACAAAAGATGACACCTGACAAAGCAGAGTCCCGGGCGGATTCTCTGATATGGTTTCCCGTATTATTCTCCGGATGCCTGATATTTCTTGGATGGAGAGCAAACATCATTTATCTCCCGGTTCTTCTCAGAGAAGCCGGAGGGACAAGCATCCACCAGGGAACGGCAATGGCGATCATGAATATCAGTTCACTTCCGGTATTACTGGTTTTTCCACGACTTACAAAGCATTATCCCCTTTCAAAATTTATGGTCATTGGCGGAATATTCATGGCTCTACGCATGCTTCTTATTCCTTTTTTGGAATCTGCTGAACTGCTAATGGGAATACAATTTTTGGAAGGAGTAAGTTATGGTCTTCTTCAGCCAGCTATTATGGAAGCATTTGCCCGATATACCACAGATCGTTTGCGCGGCCGTATCGTCGCTCTGTGGACGGGAATACAGATGGCATTAAGCACAGTCATTACGAATCAGATCGTAAGTGGTCTAAGTTCTTTTTTAGAACTGAGAAGCATCTTTGCTGTATTTGCGGTGATTACAATAGTTGGTGTGATTCTGCTCCTGCTATCTTACAGGAAAATAACAAAAGCATGGAGGAAACTCAATGAAATTTAACAAAAAGGTAAAGGTTGCGGATATTGCTCAGGCTGCTGGCGTGAGCCAGGCGGCAGTTTCCCGTTATCTCAACGGAAGCGGATATGTAGCGGATGACAAAAAACAGAGTATCTCCAGGGCCATGGAGTCTCTGGGTGTTCAGCTATCCGGCGAGCCGTCCATAAGCCGGGGCAGAAACCGTAAAATCTTCGGTCTGCTCATTCCACCGCTGGGCGGAAATGTCCAGTATACCTGTATGGCAAGCTTCTTCTCAGAGGAGGCAAAAAACCGGGGATATTCAACCAAGTTATATGCCGTTAATTTAGGAGAAACGGAATTAAATGCTGTTTTACAAACTATGCTGAAAGACCATCTTTCCGGAATCTTTATCCCGGTTGTTCCCATGCTGGAACTGGATAAAAAAACTCAAAAAACGATTGCCGAGAGTGAAACCCCAATTGTAATGTTCTCAGAATTTTTAAATCCATATCCAAAGATCAACAGTATTGTTAACAACTTTGACGCGGGAATCCATATGGCGGTCAATCATTTGTGGGAATGTGGCTGCAGAAATATTGCACTGATGACTCCGCCAACTACTCAAAGCAAATCCGCAGTTCTTCAGCAGCGTGGATTTTGCAATGCAGTTCAAAGCAGTGGAACATGGGAAAGCTGGCAGATCACAGAATACGCCTGGGAGGAACCGACTTTTACCAAAGCAGGCTACCAATGTGCGCGGCTGGCATTTGAAAAAAATCCCAAAATTGATGGTATTATTGGCTGGACGGATTCCTATACCGCCGGAATTCTATGGTATCTCTATGAAACCGGGCGCAATGTCCCCAGGGATGTGAAAATCGTTGCCAGTAATGACGATTATGCCGGATACCTTTGCCCACCCGTTACTACATATTCCCTGTCCAATGAATCCGTATGTACGGAAGCGCTGGATATGCTGATCCGTCTTCAGCAGCCCCGGGAGCGGGATAATGTAAAGCATATATATCTGACGCCTAAATTTATTATTCGGGGTTCGACTGAAATTAAGTAAAAGATTTCATATATGCAAATTCATTATGTATTTTCATATGAAATTTTTATTGTGAAAATATAATTAAATCCAGATGAAAATATTGGGTATTATGTGAATTGAATTGCTTTTTCTACTTTGATAAAATTTGCTATAGAAAAGGTTTAAATACTAAATGATAGGAGAAAAAGCATGAAAGCACAAAACACGAAAGCAAAAGCCATGTCCAGCCGTACCGTTTCTCTGGTTTTGGCAATAGCTGTATTCATTCTCAGCGCATTGGTTCTCAGAGTATCTCTGACAAGCAGTTTTTCTGTTGACGTAAAGACTGTGAATTTTGTTACAGATGAAAACGTTAATATGGGCGGAACGCTGTGGGCTCCTTCCAATGCAACTGCAGAAACACCGGCCGCCGGTATTGTAGTTGCTCCCGGCGGAAATACTCCCCATACCTTTTATTCAAGCTACTGTATTGAGCTTGCAAGGCGCGGCTATGTTGTATTTGCATATGACTACTACGGAACTGCGGGCTCCGGCATGACCATGGAAGGCAGCTCCGGCGCTGTTGCCGCAATGAAATATTTGTCCGGGTTAAAGTTTGTTGATGCAGATCGTCTCGGCGCAACCGGCCACTCTAACGGAGGAGCACAGGCATCCGCAGCAATTCTCAGCGAATATGCGGCTCCTGCCGCCGCCAAGAGCGTTGCCTTCATCGGATGCGGAATTCCCGGTGAGGATCTGAGTGTTTATGATGGTGTAAATGTTATGGCAATCTGGGGATTGCTTGACGAATGTGGCCAGGGTGTCTTCTGGGATGTATACCATCCGGATTCTCTGAATTATGCTGGTATGGCAGAACTTGCAGGCGTACCAAAAGATGCAATGGAAGTCGGAACCTACTACGGCGATCCGGCAGCCGGTTCTCTTCGCGTACTCTACACCCCTAACACCTTCCATTCTCTTTCCAATATTACCGGCTCCAGTGTATCCCGCCTTGTAAAGTATTTTGATGATACTCTCGGTGGAAATGTTACAGCACTTGCAGATAATTCTTTTGTATATGTATGGCAGGAGCTTGCAGTCCTTTTTATGGCTCTCAGCATCTGCGTGATGATCTTCCCAATCGGTTCCATTCTTCTTGAAACAAAAGTATTTAAACCTTTAAAGAGACCGCTTCCGGAAGAATCTGCAAAAGGAAGCATTCAGCATTGGATCTTTCTTTTCCTTCCAGGCATTATTTCTGCAATGCTTGTGAAATCAACGGTGATCCAGGGACAGACGATTCTTGGAAAGCTTCCAAAGCTCTTTAACGTCCAAAGCACAAATGGATTTATCTGGTGGTTCTTCCTCTCTGCTTTGATTGGTATTGTATTTTACTTTATTGGCAAATTAGTAACAAAATCTGCGGATCGTCAGGCAGACAGACTCCGATTGCAAACCAGCGTGTCTAATATTTGCCTGGCAGTGCTCTTCTCTTTGGCAGTTGTAGGCGTTCCCTACTTGTTCGCCATTTTTGCAGAGCGCATCTGCGGTTGGTACGGGAGAATTTTCCAGACCTACTTTGCTCCCATTTCTTCCGGGAGAATCGGGTATTATCTTGTATACTATATAATGTTCCTGATCCTTTTTACCGTTTATGCGTTCCTTCAGGCAGAAGCCGCCAGGATCAAAGGGACTTCTCCCCGGGTACAGTATCTGATTTTGTTAATCATGAATGCACTCCCGGCAATTATCTTCCTGGGACTCCTTTACGGCAAACTGGTAATTACTCACGTTACTCCTATCGACGGCCGTGAAATGTCAAGAGCGCAGGGCGCAATGATGGGTATGCTCCTTTTGTATCCTGTAATTGCAGGAGTCGTAAAAAAATTCTATAGTAAAACAGCAAATATTTATGTGGTTGCTGCAATTAATGCGGCGCTTATTACCTGGTTGTCTGTCAATACTCCGCAGCTTATGGTATAGTCTGACATGGGAAACTCCGGCAAAGCGTGTCGTCACTGGCGCGTTTTGCCGGAGTTTCCAACATATGCTTGATTTAAACCATGTTGTAGCATCTTATTCAACTGACTTTTCTACAATATTCCATTAATTGTCAGTCTTTCATTAGCGTATAAATCGGATACTCCAAGAATTCTCTTTTCTTCTCATCCGGTAAAGTATCAATTATGCTTCTTGCTCTTTTTGTTCTTCCAAGTAAAGTATATGCTGCTGCACATATTGGCTTGTCTTCTCTATTGCGTGCTATCATATTCTCCAACATATTCTCTTCATCTTCAGTCAATTCTCGTTTTCTATAATAACACTGCAGCAAATTAATTTGTGATACATCTGTTTTATCAACCTGTTTTATCATATCTGCAAGTCGTATTGCCGCATCTAAAAGCCCTTGTTTCTTTGTTATATCATATGCCTTAAGCATTTCTAATAATGTAACTATTGTTCGAGAAATATGTCCTTGATTATTTGTTTGAATCAACTCATCCACAATAATTCTCAAATTCAAGTTAGATATCGTAGCAAAATCTTCTGCCTTAAGTATTGTATATTTAGAAGTTGGAAACCTCGTCCCATCTGTATACTCTCCATCAATCTTAATTGTACAATCACAGTAATTCTCTATAATATACTTCCCATCTTCTTGCTCCTTAAAATGCAACATGATTTTCAGATTACCTATTTGTATATACGCTATTGGCGGAATACGCATATCATTAAACTTTACTTTTTGTTTATATCTTTGAGATAAAATTAGCATCTTTATATATTCTTCATCTTTTACTGTCAAATTCCCACAATCTAAAGGCTCATCAACACCCAAACTATCTAAAATTTCTTTTACAGTTTTTAAATATTCTAAATGTGCTTCACATTTTTTTATATTAAATGCCTCTAACTCACCCACTACTGGATTAATTTCCAATCGCACATTATTGACAAAAACTATCTTTTCCTTTATCAACTGAATTAACATCTCAACTGCCACAATACGTTCATCTAAATTACCACTTAATCTATATTGCACTTTAGAGATTCCCTCATTCGTAAATACAAACACAAAACTTTTTCCTATGTGAATCTCATCACCATCCGGTTTATGTAACACTTCATATCCATTATAATAAATAACTTTTCCTATTCTTACTTCTCCATCCAACTCAGTCTTACAAATCTCTGCTCGCCACATATGGTCTATAGGAACCTTTAAATTCAAATCTTTGCACTCTGCATATATATATACATCATGCTCGAACAAATATTTATACGGCTCTTTCGCATTATATCCAAGACCTGTATAAGAAAAAGTAAGAGAACACTTATCTAGACCAATCCGTTTTACTATCTCTTCCAGGGATATATTTTTGCCACTTCTTAGCAATACCTGACTTTCCCTATCCCGAACAAAATTTAATATGATATTAGTTATTTCATTCTTATTTGTCGGAAATTCATACATACTAACTGTTTTCTTCTTTTTTCCTGCTTCTGACAGCATCTTATTAAGTTCAAATGGCAGTAATGCATTGTAAAATATCTTCCTATCTCCATTATCCTTTATTTGCACTACGAAATATATAGTTCCGCCTTCTATACGAAAATTTTTCAAATCCGTAACTCTAACCACATATTTATGTTTGTTCCTTGCAAATTCACTACACCTCTGCCCTTTTACCTGAACTGGCACCTTTCCAATAAAAAACTCGTTCTTTTTAGATGTATCCGTATATGCATATAGATACCCATCCCAGCAAGGCTCTTTGTCACCACTATTCACGTAAGGTGTAATATAATCCGTCTTCGCTATTGCTTCTTCTATCGCACTCGTAGCCAATTTTTCTATATCCATGCCTATCTGAATACCTCCATAAAATTTAATTCCCTTTCGGGGATCCGTATATCCAATAGCTAAATAAACGTGTTAGAAACCGGAAGCACGTTAAGCGTGACGTATAATTTCCAGCGTTCTGGATATCAGTTGTGATAATGAGTTTCCGTTCACACAGAACTGTATCTCATTTATCTTAATTACCGCCTGAATTTCAAATACAGGGATTCCTTTTTCAATTGTTTTATCTGATAGCCAAGTTGGTGTTCATGAGCAGTACCTCCTGTGGCATTTTTAAACTAATTATGAATCGGTAAAATTCTTTAGAAGAAACCTCTTATTTTATGCGCCTTAAAGCTACCACGGTCTCCACATGCCCCGACTGCCCAAACATATCACAACACCGAATCCGTTTCAGCTCATACCCATTCTCCCCCAAATACTTCACATCCCGGGCCAGGGTTGCAGGATCGCAGCTTACGTATACCACCCTTTCCGGCGACATTTTAATAATCGTATCCAGGCAGCGCGGATCGCAGCCCTTTCGGGGCGGGTCCACCACGATGACGTCGGCGGCAATATGGTTTTTCTCATATTGCTCCGGCAGAACCTCTTCTGCTTTTCCAACAAAAAATTCTACATTGTCCATATCGTTTAGCCGTGCATTGGTACGGGCATCCTCAATGGCCTGGGGAATGATTTCCACTCCATAAACCTTTCCTGCCTTCTGAGCCAAAAATAAGGAAATGGTTCCAATCCCGCAGTATAAATCCCACACCGTTTCCTCACCGGTAAGTCCGGCAAATTCCAGGGCGGTCTGGTAAAGCTTTTTTGTCTGCCCGGGATTAACCTGGTAAAAAGACAAAGGTGAAATCCGGTATTTGATATCGCCGATTTTATCAATAATATATCCCGGGCCGTAGAGGTTTAACACCTCTGTCCCCAGGATTACATTAGTATTTTCCGTATTAATATTGCAGGAAATACTGGTCATGCCCGGGAGAGTCAAAAGTCGTTTTACCAGCTCTTCCCTGTGAGGAAGCCTGCGGCCGTTTATTACCAGGCACACCATCAGCTCTCCGGTGGCAAAGCCTTTCCGGATCAGTGCATGACGAATCAGGCCTTTATGGGTTCTTTCATCATAAGGTTCCAGACCGTCTGCCCGGTATTCTTCCATAAACGCCTTTATAATTTCCAGAATTTTTTTATTCTCTTCTATTCCCAGCAGGCAGTCCTCATGCTCAATAATCGCATGGGTGCGTCCGGCATAAAACCCTGTGATAATCCGGCCGTTTTTATCAGTTCCAAATGGGAATTGAGCTTTATTGCGGTATCTCCAGGGTTCCTCCATACCCATAATGGGTTCCATGTCCTCCTGTTTCAAATCCTTCAGGCCGCCAATACGGCATAAATCGTTGTAGACCTTTCTTTCTTTAAACCGAAGCTGGGCCTGATAATCCATGGTCTGGAGCTGGCAGCCGCCGCATTGCCTTGCCACCGGGCATCGGGGCAAAACCCGGTGCTCGGATGGGGTGATAACTTCTATGAGCCGGGCAAACCCATAGTTTTTCTTCATCTTCATAACTCCGGCACGGATCACATCGCCAATAACGGCATCTTTGATAAACCAGATATATCCGTCCTGCTTCCCAATACCGGATCCGTCCTGGCTCATGTCCTCTATTGTAATAACAAACTCTTCATTTTTCTTCATTCCGCTATTTCTCCGTAGTCTTGCGGATATTGCTTTCCAGGAATTTATTATAGCCAAGCCATCCGGTATTTTCTCCCCCGGCATTTAACGCCTCCAGCATGGTCTCCATTTTCGCATCTGTATTATCTGCAAAATTTAATGCCAATGCCTCTAAAAGCGCCGGCTTTTTAGGAGAGCCGTATTCTAATTCCCCATGGTGGGCTAAAATACAGTGCTTCAGCTCTGCCGCCAGCCGGGACGGGAAGCCCCGGATAGTCCGGATTCGTTGGTCAATCATTTCTGTGCCTATAATAATATGTCCTAAAAGCTGACCGTCATCTGTATAATCATTTTCCGGGAATACAGATAATTCCTTAAGTTTTCCGATATCATGGAAAACTGCAGCAGACAGCAGCAGATCCCGGTTGATCCCAGGATAATAAGACGCATAATAATCGCACAGCTTCGCAACGCTTAAGGTATGCTCCAGCAATCCTCCCACAAAACCATGGTGGACGCTTTTAGCCGCGGAATGGAACTGAAATGCCTTGGCAAATTCCGGATCCTCAACAAAGTAACTGCTTACCAGTTTATTCAGATATGGATTTTTAATGGTATGAATCAGCGCGGTTAATTCTTCATACATTTTTCCGATATTCTTTTTGGACACCGGCAGGTAATCCGCCGGAATATATTCTTCTTCCCTGGCTTTCCGGATACGGCGGATATTAAGCTGGTTGGTTCCCTGAAATACCGTTACATCCCCATCTATGTATACATAATCCATGGTCTCAAAGTTTCCCACACCGGGGGAGCCCAAATCCCAAATCTTACCGTCAATAGTGCCTGTTTTGTCCTGAAGCACCAGATTGCCGTATTCTTTCCCATTTTTGGTCAGTTGAATCTGTTTGTTTTTGCACAAATATACTTCTGATACATGATTTCCTTCCCGAAACATATTAATGTATTTCACTTTTTACTGTCTCCTTTCCCTATATGCCTCCTGGGCCTGCATTTAAAATTTCTGCATAACGTTTTATCGCAGAAAAAGACTTTTCTATGTGGCAAGAAAGCCAGGTGGTTTTACCTGGCTCCGACTGTTACCTGATATTCTAATTCTGTATATGCGTCCCGGCTATATCGCTGTACTTTTACCGGAATAACGGAACCTGCTTCCAGATCGTCCATCATCTCCCGCCAGCTCTGCCTGGTATCTACAACAGCTCCGTTTACTTCTGTGATAATATCTCCCGCCTGAATTCCCGCCTGATAAGCCGGGCTGTCATTTATAGCACGGTTTACATAAATCCCAGCCGGCAATCCGGCCTCCAGCTCTTCCTTGCTCACCGTCTGACCCATAATACCAAAATACGGTATGGAAAGTCCATTGGAAAGTCTCTCCAAAATATATTTATAATCAGATATGGTTCTCACTGCAGCCAGACTGCCGTTTCCTTCCACCTGAAAATCATTGGTTACCCATCCTATAATCCGGCTTTCGCTGTCTATGAGGAAGGTTCCCTTGGCGGCATTTCCCGGCACATCCACATAAAGCAGCTGGCTGGCGCCGTCTGTAACCTGAACGTTTTCCCTCACATAGGCTACAGTCCCATATGCGCTGGATTGGGGATAACCTGCCGGACTTCCCACTGCAGTCAAAAGCTCTCCTCTCTGCACCGCGTAAGAATTTCCCAGTTCCAGCACTTTGATCTGCTGAAGATTCTCCTCTTCAATCCGGGCTATCTCAATACTTATCACTGCCAGTCCGGCAATGCTGTCCGCTCCTATCAGGCGGCCCGGAAGCTGCTGTCCCCCACTTACTGTAACCTGAATGGAATCTGCCCCCACTGCGGCCGTGGCGGTAGTCAGAATTAAAAGCTCCTTTGGGGTCTCCGCTATGACTGCACCGGAAAACTTTCCGGAATTTTCTACTGGATTGTTAAATAAATCTGTCTGCTTTGTAACCGATGTGACCGTCACCAATCCATATTCTGCTTCTTTTACATTCTCTTTTAAAGTACTGTAAAATGACTTCCAGTCCTCCTCAGAGAATTTGTATTCTTTTATCTCTTTACGAATAAGCTCTTCCAGAAGTTCTTCCGGCTGGCTTTCCTTTGGTCTCGCCTCAGTAGACGGCGGCTCTAAAACCGTAGGCTCCGCGTCCGTAGGAATGGTCACCGAAGTCTCGGCCTCTGTCTCCTCCGCCAGGTAAATTTTGGCGAAAGGCGCGGTAATTACAAAGGTTACTGCCGCAATAATCCCAAAAAAAACCGCAGAAAATAAAAGAGTAAACGCCCTGGCAACAATCTGTTTTTTTGTTATGGGGGGCTTTACAATCCGCTCTTTTATAAATTCCCGCTTTTCTTCTGTGACTTTTTCTTTCTTTTCATCAGGGCTGTTACTGTTCGGCACAATATTACCTCCTTCAGACGGCCTACCCCTATTATAAGGTTTTCATGGTTTTTATGCAAGAAAAAGATAGTAATTAAAAAATTTTATGGTATACTTTATACAAGTGAATTGGAGGTATTTATGAATCAAAAAGCATTACAAACTTTAGAATACAATAAGATAATCGCAAAGCTTGCAGAGTATGCCACCTCCCCTCTGGGAAGGGAGCTCTGCAATGCTTTAATCCCCTCTTCCAACCTGGATGAGATCATACAGACCCAGACAGAAACTACAGATGCCTTAACCCGGATACGCCAGAAAGGAGGCATCTCTTTCTCCGGTATCCATAGTATTTCGGACTCTTTAAAACGTCTGGAAATCGGCAGTTCTTTAGGCATAGTGGAACTTCTGTCTATAAGCTCCCAGCTTACCGTCGCCGCCAGGGCCAAATCCTACGGCCGCCATGAAGAGTCGCCGCTTCCCAGTGATTCTCTGGAAGAAATGTTCCGGGCTTTGGAGCCTTTAACTCCCCTAAATACAGAGATTAAAAGGTGTATCCTCTCTGAAGATGAGATAAGCGATGATGCCAGTCCCGGGCTCCGCCATGTACGCCGCCAGATGCGGGGAATCGGGGACCGGATCCACGTCCAGCTGAATTCTATTTTAAATTCCAGCCGCGCCTATCTTCAGGATGCGGTGATTACTATGCGGGACGGCCGCTATTGCCTGCCGGTTAAGGTGGAGCACAAGGGCCAGGTAGCCGGTATGGTTCACGACCAATCCTCTACTGGCTCTACTCTTTTTATTGAGCCCATGGCCATTATTAAGCTGAATAATGAACTCCGCGAACTGGAAATTCAGGAAAAAAAGGAGATTGAAGCAGTTCTTGCAGACCTGAGCAATCAAACTGCGCCTTACACTGAAACGCTGAGAACCAATCAGGAAGTCCTTGCTAAGTTGGACTTTATTTTTGCAAAAGCCGCTCTGTCCCGCCATTACAAAGGCAGTGAGCCGAAGTTTAATAACAAAGGGGTTATCCACATCAAGGATGGCCGCCACCCCTTATTAGATCCTCAGAAGGTGGTCCCCATTACCATCCGTCTTGGAAAAGAGTTTGATCTGCTGATTGTAACCGGCCCTAATACCGGCGGTAAGACTGTTTCTTTGAAAACCGTGGGGCTTTTTACTCTTATGGGACAGTCGGGTCTTCATATCCCGGCCTTTGACGGCTCTGAGCTGGCAGTATTTGACCAGGTTTTCGCTGATATCGGAGATGAGCAGAGTATTGAACAGAGTCTCAGCACCTTCTCCGCCCATATGACCAACATTGTAAAGATTCTGGCGGAAGCTGATGCCAAATCCCTGTGCCTTTTTGACGAGCTGGGCGCCGGTACGGATCCCACGGAAGGGGCGGCTCTGGCTATTGCCATTTTGTCCTTCCTTCACAATATGCAGTGCCGGACTATGGCAACCACCCATTATAGTGAATTAAAGGTATTCGCCCTGTCTGCCCCTGGCGTGGAAAATGCATGCTGCGAATTTGATGTGGAAACTTTGCGGCCTACTTATCGTCTGCTTATTGGTATTCCCGGCAAGAGCAACGCCTTTGCCATCTCCAAAAAGCTGGGCCTTCCCGACTACATTATTGAGGAGGCTAAAACCCACATTGAGAGCGGGGAAGAGGATTTTGAGGATCTGCTGGCGCATCTGGAAGAAAGCAGATTAACCATTGAAAAGGAACAGTCAGAGATTGCTTCCTACAAAAATGAAATTTCCCAGCTTAAGGCCCGCCTGACTCAAAAGGAAGAACGGCTGGAGGAGCGCCGGGAAAAGCTGATCCGCAACGCTTCGGAGGAGGCAAGACGTATTCTTCAGGAGGCAAAAGATACAGCAGACCAGACAATTAAAAATATTAATAAAATGGCCGCTAATTCCGGCATAGACAATAAAGCTTTAGAGGCAGAGCGCGCCCGTCTCCGTGACAAGTTAAAAGATGCTGATCAGCGTCTGGCTATAAAGCAGAAGGGCCCCAGGCAGACCATCTCCCCCAAAAAGCTGAAAATCGGCGACGGTGTACAGGTTCTTACCATGAATTTAAAAGGCACGGTCAGCTCCCTTCCCAATGCCAAAGGAGATCTCTATGTCCAGATGGGTATTCTCCGATCTCTGGTAAATATTAAAGATCTAGAGCTTCTTCATGAACAGGATGTGTCCGGTCCTACCCTTGAAACCAAAAGGGCTAATACCGGCAGCGGTAAAATTAAGATGAGCAAGTCCGCCTCCATTTCCCCTGAGGTAAACTTGATCGGCATGACTGTAGATGAGGCTCTTCCTGTTCTGGATAAGTATTTAGACGATGCCTATTTGGCCCACCTTCCCCAGGTACGGGTTGTACACGGGCGGGGCACCGGCGCTTTAAAGGCCGGGGTACACAAACACTTAAAACGGCTGAAATATGTAAAAGACTTCCGCTTAGGGGAATTTGGTGAAGGAGATACCGGCGTCACAATCGTTACATTTAAGTAAGGAGGTATTATGGCAGAAAAGCAGAAAATTCTTATTGTAGATGATGATGCAAATATTGCGGAGTTGATTTCTCTGTATTTGGAAAAAGAATGTTTTGAGACACAGATTGTAGGGGACGGAGAGGAAGCATTACAGGTATTCCCTGTTTTTAAGCCTAATTTAATCCTCTTGGATCTGATGCTGCCGGGCATTGACGGCTATCAGGTCTGCCGGGAGCTTCGCAGCTCCTCCCAGGTGCCAATTATTATGTTGTCCGCCAAAGGTGAGATTTTTGATAAGGTTCTGGGATTGGAGCTGGGGGCCGACGACTATATGATCAAGCCTTTTGACTCTAAGGAACTGGTTGCCAGGGTAAAAGCAGTGCTGCGGCGTTACCAGACAGCTCCCCCTCCTTCAGCCCCCACTTTGGATCAGCAGGGTAATTTTGTGGAATACCCCAATCTGATTGTCAACCTGACCAATTACTCGGTTACCTATATGGGCCATTCTATTGAAATGCCGCCTAAGGAGCTGGAGCTTTTATATTTCCTGGCCTCTTCCCCCAATCAGGTATTTACCAGAGAACAGCTTTTAGATAATATCTGGGGATATGAATATATTGGGGATACCCGGACAGTAGACGTACATATCAAACGTCTTCGGGAAAAAATTAAAGATGACAAAAACTGGGCTCTTACAACGGTGTGGGGAATTGGTTATAAGTTTGAGGTGAAGCGATGAATCACTCTCTGTATTCCAAGTTTCTTTTGGGATATCTGATGTTTGGACTTCTGGGCTTTGTTACCATTGCTACCCTGTCTTCCCAGTTGGTGCAGCAATACCTGATTGAGCGCCTTTCAGAAACCATGTATGATCAGGCTACCATTATCGCGGACCGGTTCAGCAATATGTATAACGGCGTACCCCTGGATTTGGAGGCAACCTCTTATCAGGTGGATTCCCTGTCTCAGTTTATCCAATCAGATATCTGGGTGGTTGATCAGAATGGTTCTATCATTGTGGACAGCAATAACTCCCTGCGGGAAAACCAGGTAATTGAAAATTTTAATCCCACTGCGATAGGGAATCGCTCTTATGGCATCGGCAATTACTATGGCCTGTATCCCCACGATGTTATCAGTGTTTCCGCCCCAATTACAGGTAATTACAACACTTATGGCTATATTCTGATTCACAGTCCTGTATCTCAGTTGGAACCGGAGGAAAACAGGATCTTAAACATTGTTTATATTACCGGCGTGATTATTTTCGGTCTGTCCCTTATTATCCTTCTGGTATTTACCAAGACCGTATACTTTCCCCTCCGCCGTATTACTGTAGGTGCTAACGAATATGCTGCAGGTAATCTGGCCTACTCAATTAAAGTGGACACTCAGGATGAAATGGGATATCTGGCTGCTACCCTAAACTACATGTCCAGTGAGCTAAATAAGCTGGAGGAGTACCAAAAAACTTTTATTGCCAATGTATCCCACGATTTTCGTTCTCCTCTTACCTCTATCAAAGGGTATCTGGAGGCGATCCTGGACGGAACCATCCCGCCTCAAATGCAGGAAAAATATTTAAACCGCGTAATCTCCGAAACGGAGCGGCTAAACAAGCTGACCCAGGGAATGTTGACCTTAAACTCTCTGGATAGTAAGGGATATCTGTCCAGAACCAATTTCGACATTAACCGAACCATCAAAGATACCGCCGCTTCCTTTGAGGTTACCTGCAATGCCAGGGATATTTCTTTTGACTTGACTTTTTCTGATTCTATTCAGATGGTCTATGCAGATCTGGGAAAAATCCAGCAGGTCCTTTATAATCTGATCGATAATGCCATTAAGTTCAGCCACAACGGCGGAATCATTTATATCCAGACCTCCCTCCGCAGGGAAAAAGTTTTTATCTCCGTAAAAGACTGCGGCATCGGGATTCCAAAGGAAAACCTGAAAAAAATATGGGAACGGTTTTATAAATCCGATGCCTCCAGAGGGAAAGATAAAAAAGGAACTGGCCTTGGGCTTGCAATTGTAAAGGAGATTGTCCAGTCTCACGGGGAAAATATTGATGTTATCAGTACCCAGGATGTTGGCACTGAGTTTATTTTCAGCCTGCCCCGGGCTTCCAGTCCTAATATCTAACCGGGCCGGATTTCACTTCACTGCATAAATTTTTTAGAAAGGATGAGATCTATGAAGCTTATTAAAAAACTAGGCGCAGTTTTTGCTGCCGCCGCACTTTTTTCCGCTGTCGCTGCATCTGTCTCTTTTGCGGCACGTTTGGAAGATGTTACCCTTCAGTTCTCCATAGGCCCTCGCAATGATTATACCTATCCTGAGCTGACGGTAACTCCCATGGAAAAAACCTTGTACTATGTGGACAGCGCCGCTTTCATTGAGTATGTAAATCCTTATACCCATCAGCCAAACCGCTATCCCACTGCTGAGATTGTAATTAAGCCGGCTGAAGGCTATACCTTTAAGTCTTCTTCCCAAAGCTATTTTGCCCTCTTGGGACTAGACGCAAAGTATATAGAAGCCCGTAAGTCCGGTGACAGCAAAACCTTAACTCTGACAGTAGAATTTCAGGCAATGGGAACCAGTACCATTGCGCCCCCTTCTAACGTGGTTCTGGACACCAACGGCCTGGCTTCCTGGTCTCCTGTAGAGGATGCCGGTTCTTATGAAGTAACTCTTCTGCGAAATGGAAAGGCGGACAACTCCACAAAAACCACGGTTTCCGGTACCAGCCTGAATATCAGCTCCATAGTAAATAGAACTGGAGACTGCAGCGTCCGCGTTGCTGCAATCAGCCGTTACAATACCAAATTAAAAAGCTCTTATTCCCAGTCCGGCGCTATTCCGGTTGACGACTCTGTTTTAGCTGATTTTTCTGCCAATGCTGCCTCTTATAAAAACAGCGCCGGACGCTGGGTAGAGTCAAACGGTAATTATTGGTATGAGAATTCTGATGGAACCTGGCCTGCCTCCGGATGGCAGGAGATTGACGGAAGCTGGTATTTCTTCAATTCCCGGGGCTACCGCCAAACCGGCTGGATTCTTTGGAAAAATCAGCAATATTACTGTGATACGGACGGAAAAATGCTTGTGGATGCCATTACTCCCGATGGCTACTATGTGAATGGAAACGGTGTTTGGCAGGCAGAAAGGACTTCTCTATGAAAAACATGAAAAAACTTTGCACCCTGCTTCTCTCTTCCTCTCTTCTGGCTCTTTTAATTCCCAGCACTGCTTTTGCCCGGGAAAAAATTGAAGAAATATCCCTGTACTTTTCTGCCGATTTAAATCCTGATGAAGAATGGCCTGCAGTAAGAGTCAGCGGCGACGAAGAAGGCTATCTAATTGATGATTTTAAATTTCAGGTGAACCAATCAGAAAAGTATCCACAGGGTGTGGTTACTTTAATTGCAGATGACGACTATTATTTTGGTTCTATTAAAGCATCCAGCTGTACACTAGAAGGGGAAGGCGCAGTTTATGTGAAAGCAATTAAAAAAACCAACAGTCAGCTGAATCTGACAGTATCCTTTCACGAAATGGGAGATGGACAGATTGAAAGTCCCAGTAACCTTGGGTGGCTCCGGGGCGGCTCTGTTTTCTGGGACAGGATTCCTGCCGCGAAAGCATATCAGGTCCGTCTGATGAAAGACGGAAAATCGCTTATTCCTGAGTCTTTTGAAACTACTGGCTGTTCCTTTGATTTTTCTTCGCATATTACCGCCCCTGGCAATTATTATTTTCGGGTGCGGGCAATCAGCCGTTATAATGCTTCTACTACCAGTGAGTGGGTAAACTCTCCCACTTATCAGGTGGACGAAGACTGTCTGGCATACATCCGGACCGGCAGCCCACAGCCGCCGGATACTCCTGGCAGATGGATTTTTGATAACGGCGTGTGGTATTGGGAAAATCCGGATGGCAGCCGCGTTTCCTCCCAGTGGGTGTCCTATAACGGCGGCCGGTACTATTTAAATGCGGATGCCGGAATGGCTACAGGCTGGAACTGGATCAAAGGTTCTGACGGCTTAAGCCGCTGCTACTATTTTAATTCTGCTTCGGACGGGGTTCTGGGTAAGCTCTATACAAATTGTGCCGCCCCGGATGGCTCTGCTGTCAATGAGGACGGCGCCTGGATTTTAAATGGAGTGGTGCAAACGCGATAAAGCTGAGAGAGGCGTTGCAAAACAGGCTGATTACTCATCTGTTTTGCAACGCCCCATTTTCTTTTTACCAATACTGTTTTTAGGAAATCCTATCTATCACACACTCTCTTAACTTTTATTTCCAAGATAATTGCATGATACGCTCACACTATACGTTGCCCATCCTCCGAGATTTCTGTTTACTTTACAACTATATTTGACAGTAGCTTTTGATGATCCATCTCCGGATGTAGTAGTTCCTAAATCCTCATAGTCACTTATTCCTCCATCTGGATTATACTGTCCATCTTCACTGAGTACGTATACAGTCTTTGCTACACTATCATATTCAAATTCACCAGTTACCTCTACAGAGCCTGTAGTGCCATAACTTTTAGTTTTCGTATACGTCTTAACCCCAGCAGCTCTCAATGTAGCGGCTTCATTACTTACATAAGGTGTTCCGTCTTCTTCCATTCCCCAAAATTCTTCAACAAGAATTCCTTTGGATAAATCTGGTCCTTTATCCTCCATTCTCAATTGTGCTACAGCCGTATTTGTATCTACGGATATATTAGCACTGGATTTGTTAGCGGCCATAGCTTGTGGTGCAGCTACAATACTAACAGTTAACCCCACTAATAACGCTGTTGTACATTTTTGCAATTTTTTCATTTTCTCTTCTTCTTTGTATATTTTTTGTAACCCTTACTTTTATATAATATTGTCTTTTTATATATTATTAAGTATAATACTTAAAAATATAGTATTGATTTTTACATCTATAAATTAACCTTCCCTTCCTAATACCCTTTCTTTAAAAATTACAAATCGATTCCTAACAATAAATAAGCAAAGAATTTTCAGTCAAATAAATATTATTACTACATATTTTTTATTTAAATCTACATTTTCTAAAAATTCATTGAACAAAAGTCAGGAATCACTTATTGTTTTATGATTGAATTTTTTTAGCTTTTCTGGTATAGTTAAAATACATAATATATTAAAAGGAGGAGCTTTATGATAAATAATAGTGAAAAAATGCTAGTAAGTACTTTCAAAGGTCTACCAGCAGAAGAAAATAATATTAATTTTTTCAATGATAAAAAATATAAAACAAGTAAGAAAAGCAAAGCTATTTTCCTTTCCAGCTGCATCACACTATTGCTATTAGCCGGTTTCTTTACTTTTGCAAACTTTTATGAAATCCCCCTTCCTTTTGATAGTTATCGCATGTCGGTAGAGTTAATGCCAAGCGCAGTAGTAATCAGTGAAAATGGGAAAGTTTCATGGAAAGAGTTAGAATCTGCGAAATCCAAAGGCATGGTCTCAGGTGATTATGAGAACGTAATAAATGTGTTATACCGCAATTATCAGGGAATCAATAATATTTCCGAAAGTTCCACAGGCAGGACAATTAATCGAAATGGCGAAGATGTAAGGCTGGTCTATTACTGTTACTCAAAAACACTCTGGAACAGCTTGTTTAAGGATCCGGATCTGGAAGAATATAGTGAAAGCGGCAGAAGTACAGGAACAGATATGTATGGCGGCAATTATCAAAGTTTAAATTATGAACCGCAAATGACAGAAGTCTATTATTTGCCGCTTCGGGATTTGTACAAAATAGACGCTCTTTCTGATACAGAATATGACAGCTTAAGAGCGGATTCTGGGTTGATTTGGAGGGGAACCATTTAATATTTTTGTATCCTTTTCTACTGGAAATACCTTTTAAATAACAGCATAGCGGCAGGAAGGAATTACAGTCATCTCCTTCCTGCCGCTTTTTCCCCTTAATCTAAAACCATTCTGGCCGCGCCGTAAATACCGGCGTCATTTCCCAGCTTTGCCAGGGTAATAATCCCGGCGTCCTTAGAAATCACGGTGTATTTCCGGTAATATTTGTCGATCTTGTCTACCAGAAACTGTCCTGCTCTTGAAACGCCTCCGCCGATTACAAATGCCTCCGGATCTACTGTCAGAGCTACCTGGGACAAAACCAGACCTAAGTAACGGGAAGCAATCTCCACTACTTCGTCTGCCAGGGCATCTCCTGCTTTAGCTGCATCCAGTACATCTTTAGCGGTTACACTGTCGCCCTTTTCCCGGAGAACAGACGGTGTTGTTTCTGCAGCCATTTTGCGGCGCGCTTCTCTGGCAATTCCTGTGGCGCTGGCAATCTGCTCCAGACAGCCTACGCCGCCGCAGTTACAGCTTTCAGTCTCTTCGTCACGGGCGTGGATATGGCCTATTTCTCCGCCTAATCCGTGTCTGCCTGCAACAATCTTTTCATCAATAATCACTCCGCCGCCTACGCCGGTTCCCAGGGTTACCATGACAATGTCGCTAAAGCCTTTTCCGCCTCCCTGCCACATCTCGCCAAGCGCAGCTACGTTGGCATCATTTCCGCCCTTTACAGGAAGCCCGTCCAGCATGGCGCTCAACTCTCTCTGAGGATTCATGTCTCTCCAGCCCAGATTTACGCACAGGGTTACAGAGCCATCCGGAAGCACTGGCCCGGGAATTCCCATTCCGGCCCCTACCACATCTTCCATTTCAATCTCCAAATCTTCCAGTTTTTTCCGAATAGAAGCAGCAATGTCCGGAAGGATATTTTTCGCTCCATCCTCGGTCCGGGTAGGAATCTCCCATTTATCCATAAGACGGCCCGTTGTCTCAAACAAGCCCAGCTTAACAGTCGTTCCCCCTACATCGATTCCAACACATACTTTTCCCATTTCTTTCGCTCCTTTTTCTTTATTAGTTTGTTACAGTTCAGCCTGCAAGGAAATACCTGACCCCCTTACCGCTGAAAGCATTATCTAAGCGTAATAGCCTGCATCTTCTGCGCTCCTGTCAAAATAAACTGATTTGGCAGACTGCCGCAGGTAATTTGCGATATTTGGAAATCTACCTCCCCTGAGAACTTTTCCACTCCCCGCATGTTATAAATTTTACAAGAATTATCATTATAAAGGATCACATAATCCCCATCAATATTTCCGGATAAATAAGCATAGTCCACTCCCGTTTCAAATACTTTCGTACCATCGCTCCGATATACCACCAGCTTTTCCGGTTCTGGTCCTGCGCTGTTAGCGGTTACAAGTCCCACATATTTTTCTGAATAAAACAGGCTTTCTATCCTTTCCTCCCCGGTCTGAACTGTCAGCATCGGATTTGCCCTGTTCTCTGATGAGAAAAATGCCAACCCTTTGTCCGTACAGGCAAAAGCTTCTGTCTCTGTCAGGTACTGAACTCTGGGCACCACTTTATCTGCAAAATGTTCGTCATCTCCACTGACAATCCGGTTGGGAATATTTGCTCCCACTTCTTCTGAATAGTCATAGATAACCACTCTGCTTCTTAACGTGCTGTTTTGTATGTAGGCATAAGAGCAGATAAGCTGGGTTCCATCGGGGGAAAAGCTTAAGTCCATCAGGTATCCATTTTTCGAAAGAGTAGATTTCATGGTAAGCTTTAAGTCGCTTCCGTCCCTTTTGAACATAGAAACATAGCTGGATTTGGAGTCCTCCAAAGCCGCTGCCACCACTCCCTTTCCGGATATGGTAACCCTTGCAATAGGAAGCAGGGTGGAGGCAGTTCCCTGATAGCCATCCTCATTAAAAATATAAATACTGTTGCCCTGCTGATCCGCGACTGCTGCAAAAGATCCGTTGACTGCCACAATAGGCGTTTTCATTTCAAAGGTCTGAACCCATACGGTTTTCCCCTTATTATCAATATAGGATGCGCCGTCCCGTGTGTATTTTAAAACATTTTTTCCAAAATTCACGTATCTGGCGTTGCTTCTCTCCATACCGCTCTCACCAGTTGTCAGATTTACCTCCCAGCTCACCCGGTAATTTTGAAATCGATAATAATTTTTCCAATAGTAAAATCCTCCGGCTGCGGATGCTAAAAAAAACAGGATCACGCCAGCTATCACTGTCCTCCTGCGGATGACTCTTTTATGGGCTTTCTTTACTTCCTTTACCTCTTCCGGGTCATCGCCCTGATTCATGTACTGCGGATTACTTGCCGCTGTCTCTTCCCTTGAAAGCCTGCCGGACCGCTCTGCTTCATAGTTAGTAATCATCTGCCGTCGAAGCTGTTGCTTTTTTCTTTCCCGATTCATGGAGCTTAAATCACTCATTTTTTGTCTCTCCTCGGTATGCCGCCTTACTGGCGTTACTTTCAGTATACAACATTTCGGGAAGAAACGCATTAAATTTTTATTCGGAAGCTTCAATGTTTTTACGGAATCGCAGTTTCCGGTACAATCAGCTGCCTTCCTGCAACAATTACATCTTCATTCTCCAGGCCATTCCAGGCGCAAATATCTTCCAGATTATTGACGCTCTGGTAGAGTTTAAAGCAAATTCCGTACAGAGTTTCTCCCTCCTGAACAGTATAATACATCTGGCCTGTTCCCGGCTCTGTAAGAGGCTGCACGGATACCTGAACTCCTTCTCCCTGCGCCGCATTGCTATCCGCCTGCTGTTCTCCGCTGTTTTCAGGCGCTGCGGTCTGACTGTTAACTGCCTGTCCGTTTTCTGTGGTTATGTAAAGCTCCTCCTGTTCAGGTGTTTCTGCATTCCCGCCAGCTGTTTCAATACCTGAATTGACTCCTTCTGCCTCCACTGGATCAGCCTCTTCTGCAGAATCTTCAGTGGGAAATACATCTCCAGATACCTGCTCAATTATAATTTCGGGACGGCTTTCTGTTTTTGACCCGTCTGTTTTTCCCTTAGTCTTTTCATTCTCATCCTGTTTTCCCTGTCCTCTCAGGCTTTCCCACCCTTCTGCTCCGGCAGGAAGGACAGAAGCGATTACACTTTCCATGTCCCTCATCTTTTCATAATTATTGAACATGGTAACGCCTCCGGCCAAAACCAGCACTGTCAAAGCACTGCACAGACCGCCTAAAACAGTTATGGTGTTTTTTCGGTTGGTTGCCTGAACCTTTTTGGCCTCCATTTTCTGTCTGAAATCCCGGATTACCGGGTCGCTGCCTCCGGCCTCCACCCGTTTATTATCTTTTCTTGAAATCATATAGTCCTGCATCATCTGGTTCCGCTCATAGTAGATGCAATGGCCTTCCAATTTATAAAACCCGTCTCTGGAGGTTATGTAGATTGCTTCATCCCCTTCCAGTCCTCCATTTAAGTACATAATCTGATTTTTTCCGTTAAAATACTGGCTGTGCTGCTTCCAGTAATTTAGCGGGCTTAACGTGCATCCGGGAGTCCCGCACAAAAACCATCCCTGAACCGTTCTTTTTGGAAACTGCTCTTCTATATTTTGATATGCCCGTTTCCAGGCTTCCTCCGTAAATGCAACCACTTCTCCTTCCTGGGTTACTCCGTCCATCTCCAGGGCTCCGTCTACAAAGATAAATGGCACGCCCTCATGCTCCTCTGCACTGCCTAAAAGCAGCCCTATCCGCAGGTCTTGTCCACCTGCCGGATACAGCCGCTTTAAATACGTATTTACATAATCTTCCACATACAGCCGGACCATCTGGTCCCGTTCCCCGATCTGCCGGATATTTTTTGGCAATTTGGGGAATGGATTATACAATTCTCCCATAACACTTCACCCTGCTTTCCTATTCTATCTCATTAAGAATAGCACAAGCAGTCTGCGAATCCTGTCAAACCACTGCTGCATTTACACATAACTTTTCGACAAGACAAATACTTTCGCTGATACAGTCTGCCAGGCGCATTACCACAGACAGACGGACGCTTTGAAGCATCAACGGATCATAATTCCCGCAGCCGCCTACAATGCCGGTAATAAAAATGTCACCTACCTCTCTCAATTCTTTGCTGACTCCCAGTCCCGGTTTTAATGCCCCTCGCCCCAGAGTTACATAACCTACATGGTCGGACTTTCCCACCGACGCATCAATGGCCACTACCACATAATCCGAGTAGTCTTCCTGCAAAAAGTGCATATAGTCATCCAGATTCATGGCATGAACCGGCCGTTCCAAGGTGCCGAATACCGGAATATCCTGGTTCTGCCTTCCTTTTAATTTATATCCAATCAGCGGTCCCAGACTATCTCCTGTGGATCGGTCTGTGCCGATGCACAGGAAGACTACGCCTTTTTTTCCTCTGTCAAGCTCGTCCAATATCATTTCATACAGCCGTCCCGCCAGATTTCTGGCATCAAAGCCGCGGTGTGTATCGTAATAATATATTTCCTGCTGTGTATGCACAGCGATACGTTCCCAAAATTTCATTATTTTACCGCCTTGTTTGTCCATTTATTTTCATTATAGACATGGGCGGGGGATTTTATGCACAAAAAAAGGAAGGGGCGGTGCCCCTCCCTAGAAAACGTATGCTCCGAATTCACACAACCCCATCCTCATCCGGATTTTCCAGCAATGTCGTTGTATACTTATCTAAAATCACTCTCTGAATCATATCCCTGGTGCCGGAGTTAATGGGATGTGCGATGTCCCGATATTCTCCGTCCGCCGCCTTGCGGCTGGGCATTGCAATAAACAAGCCTTTTTCTCCTTCAATTACTTTAATGTCGTGGATGACAAATTCATTGTCCAGGGTGATGGAAACAATTGCTTTCATCTTTCCTTCCTTCTCAATTCGTCTCACTCTTACATCTGTAATCTGCATACTGTAACCCCTCCATCAATCTTCTCTCGCCACTGCGATGTCTTTTGCCTGGCAGCGCCCCCGCGCCGCTATACCGGCTGTATTCGTCTTATATGGTATACCTCTCATTCTTCTCCACAACAATCTTAATATTGTCGGGGGTTCCGATATGAGTTGTGTTGGCACGAATGGTATCACGGCTCTCAACGATACAGTTTTCAATCACTGTATTGTCCCCAATATATACATCATTCAAAATAATGGAGTTTTTGATGATACAGTTATTTCCAATATACGCCTGCTTAAACAGGACAGAGTTTTCAACCATACCGTTTAAGATACAGCCGCTGGAAATCAGGCTGTTCTTCACAATAGCGCCGGGATTATATTTGGCCGGCGGCATATCGTCAATCTTAGAGTAAACATCCGGATACTGCTTAAAGAAGTAGTCTCTTACCTCTGGCTTTAAAAAGTCCATATTGGTTTTATAGTAGGACTCAACGGAAGCGATATTGCTCCAATAGGTGTCCATCTTATATGCATAAATTCTCTTTAAGTTCTTGTAACGAACCAGAATGTCATTTACAAAATCATAGCGATCTTCTGCCGCACAGCGCTCAATCAGTTCAATAAGCTGACGCCGGCGGATCACATAGATGCCGCAGGAAATGGTATTGGCGTCCGATATCATAGGCTTCTCCTCAAAGTCTACGATACGCCCGTCATCATTAATCTTTACACAGCCAAAGCGGGTAACGTCCTCACCCTCTGACATCTTTTTACAGACAACCGTAATATCCGCCTTTTTCTCAATGTGGTATTCCAGAACCTTATTATAGTCCATCTTATAAATGCCGTCTCCGGCTGCAATTACCACATAAGGCTCATGACTGTTCTTTAAGAAAGAGAGATTCTGATATAATGCGTCTGCTGTTCCGCGATACCAGTCGCTGCTCTCCGCAGTAATCGTGGGAGTGAATACGAAAAGCCCTCCCTGCTTTCTGCCAAAGTCCCACCACTTGGATGAGCTTAAATGCAGGTTTAAGGAACGGGAATTATACTGGGTAAATACAGCCACATTCTGAATATGGGAATTGGTCATATTGCTCAGTGCAAAGTCAATGCTGCGGTAGCTTCCAGCCACCGGCATTGCTGCGATTGCCCTCTTGTTGGAAAGCTCACGCATCCTCTTGCTGTTGCCGCCTGCTAAAACGATACCGATTGCTCTCATCTTATGCCCCCTGCCTTTATAATGTAGTCTCCGCTTGCCAATGTTCCATCAGGATAGTCTGCCGCCTCAGTGAGGCCGGAAATAGCGGTATTTTTGCCGATCTTCACGCCATCCGGGATTACGGAGTGTTCACCGATGGTAACTAAATCAAATTGATAAACCTTAGGATCATATGTGCTGGGCGCATATTCGCCAACGCCGATTTCTGCATTCTGACCGATACATACGTCTTCCGCCACAATGGCTTTATTTACAGCCGCGCCTTCTCCAATCTTACTGCTTTGCATAATGATGGAGTCACGAACTACCGCGCCCTTTCCGATGGTAACGCCAGCGCCGATTACAGAATTATAAACCTTGCCGTAAATCTCAGTGCCTTCGCCGATAATACTTCTCTCAATCACTGCTTCAGAAGCGATGTACTGGGGAGGTATAATATCGCTCTTGGTATAAACCCTCCAATATTCCTCATACAGATTAAACTCCGGAATAATATCAATCAGCTCCATATTCGCTTCCCAATAAGAGCCCAGTGTCCCTACGTCTTTCCAGTAGCCATTATACTCATATGCAAAAATACGGTCGCCTTTTCCATGACAGTAAGGGATAATGTGCTTGCCAAAATCGCAGCCCGGCTCATCCTGCATCTTAATCAGGGCATCCCGCAATACAGGCCAGGAGAAAATGTAAATCCCCATAGATGCCAGGTTGCTTCTGGGCACCGGAGGCTTCTCCTCAAATTCCGTAATCCGGTTGCTTTCATCCGTAATTACTACGCCAAACCGGCTGGCTTCCTCAATCGGAACCGGCATAGCAGCAATGGTAATGTCGGCATTGTTCGCTTTGTGATAATCCAGCATAACCTCATAATCCATCTTATAGATATGGTCGCCGGAAAGGATTAGAACATAGTCCGGATTATAGCTCTCCATATACTCCAGGTTTTGGTAAATAGCGTTAGCCGTTCCGGTATACCAGTCGCTGCCCTTGCTTTTCTCATAAGGCGGCAGAACTGTAACACCTCCTACATTCCGGTCTAAGTCCCACGGAATCCCGATTCCGATATGAGAATTTAAACGTAACGGCTGATACTGAGTCAGAACTCCGACTGTGTCAACTCCAGAATTGATGCAGTTGCTGAGAGGGAAGTCAATGATGCGGTATTTTCCCCCGAATGATACCGCCGGCTTGGCCACTTTCTGAGTCAGGACTCCCAGGCGGCTTCCCTGTCCGCCAGCTAAAAGCATGGCTATCATTTCTTTCTTAATCACGTTATCACCTCTTGCTGTTAAATTTAGTAATGCCTCTATTATACCATACTTTTCATAAATAGTGAACAAATTAAAGATCTTTTTCTTGTATTTTTTGTGCATTTTCCGACACTTTCTTCTATAATATTTAAAATATTGCATATTAATCCATATGTTGTATATTTTTGTTTTTCAACATACTAAATGTATCTTTTTTGTCCAAAAAAATCTGCTGGTAAAAATTCACCAAACCCTTGAATCCGCAGGAAAAATATAGTACAATCGTTCATAATATGCCGGAATTAGATTTTTTAAACGCAGAAAAGGAGAACAATCATGAACTTGGTTACTGTAAGAGAATTATATAAAAACCGTGATGCGTATCTGGACAAAGAAATTTCTGTAGGCGGTTGGGTGCGGAGTGTGCGCGATTCCAAGACATTTGGATTTATTGTAGTCAACGATGGTACGTTTTTTGAAACCCTTCAGGTAGTTTACCATGATACCATGGCAAATTTCGCAGAGGTGTCCAAGTTAAACGTGGGCTCTGCCATTATCGTAAAAGGCGCTCTTGTGGCAACTCCACAGGCGAAACAGCCCTTTGAAATCCAGGCCACTGAGATTGAAGTAGAAGGGGCTTCCGCACCGGATTATCCCCTGCAGAAAAAACGTCATTCTTTTGAATACCTGCGGACCATTTCTCATTTGCGTCCCAGAACCAACACCTTTCAGGCCGTATTCCGCGTGCGCTCTCTGATTGCTTACGCTATCCACCAGTATTTTCAGGAGAGGGATTTTGTGTATGTCCATACCCCATTAATCACCGGAAGCGACTGTGAGGGCGCCGGTGAGATGTTCCAGGTTACCACTATGGATTTAAACAATATCCCTAAGACCAGTGACGGCGCGGTAGACTTTACTCAGGACTTTTTTGGCAAACCCACTAACTTAACTGTTTCCGGCCAGTTAAACGGGGAAACCTACGCCATGGCCTTCCGCAACATCTACACCTTCGGTCCCACCTTCCGCGCAGAGAACTCCAATACTACCCGCCATGCGGCTGAGTTCTGGATGATCGAGCCGGAGATCGCATTTGCAGACTTAAATGACAATATGGATCTGGCTGAAGGCATGTTAAAATATATTATCCGTTTTGTATTGGAGAACGCTCCTGAGGAGATGAATTTCTTTAACCAGTTTGTGGACAAGGGCCTGTTAGACCGGTTAAATGGTATTTTGAATTCTGAGTTTGCCCGTGTTACCTATACGGAAGCTGTGGAGATTCTGGAAAAGAACAACGACAGCTTTGATTACAAAGTATTCTGGGGCTGCGACCTCCAGACAGAGCATGAACGCTATTTGACCGAACAAATTTATAAAAAACCTGTCTTTGTTACCGATTATCCTAAGGAGATCAAGGCTTTTTATATGAAGCTTAACCCGGACGGCAAAACGGTTGCTGCAGTAGACTGTTTAGTTCCTGGTATCGGCGAGATTATCGGCGGCAGCCAGAGAGAGGATAATTACGAAAAGCTGCTGGCCCGCATGAATGAGCTGGGCTTAAATCCGAAGGATTATGATTTCTATCTGGATCTGCGTAAATACGGCTCTACACGCCACGCAGGTTTTGGGCTGGGCTTTGAGCGCTGCGTAATGTATCTGACCGGAATGTCCAATATCCGGGATGTACTCCCCTTCCCCAGAACTGTAAATAATTGCGAGTTATAATTCGAAACGGGCTGTTGCAAAATGAAACAAGGAAGCTTTCTGTTATCAGTTGCTCCGTTACATTTTGCGGCAGCTCCTTTTTCTAATATCCGATTCTGAATTGGAGGTAACCTATGAAATTCATCCATACCGCTGACATCCACTGGGGCATGGCTCCGGACAGTGACAAGCCCTGGAGCAAGGAACGGGCCCAGGCTATAAAAGACTCCTTTCAAGAAGTTATCCGTCAGGCAAAGGAACGGGATGTGGATTTTTTATTTGTGTCCGGCGATTTATTCCACAGACAGCCTTTAGCCAGGGATTTAAAGGAAATCAATTATCTGTTTTCTACCATTCCCAGTGTCCGGGTAATTTTGATTGCCGGAAACCATGATCGGATCCGATCCAGCTCCGCGGTTTTGAGCTTCTCCTGGTGCCCCAATGTAACCTATTTTACCGGGGAAGATTTGGATTCTGTGTATTTTGAAGAATTAAATACAGAAATTTTCGGATTCAGCTACCACACCTCAGAGATCCGCGAGGACAGGCTTTCTCAGATTCAGCTCCCCTCCGGCAACCGCATCCGGATTTTACTGGCCCATGGCGGAGACTCTCTTCACCTGCCCTTTAACCGGGCCGGTCTGGCCTCCCTTCCCTTTGATTACATCGCCTTGGGGCATATCCACAAGCCTGAGCTGGTGGTGGAAGGAAAAGCCGCTTTTTCCGGTTCTTTAGAGCCCTTAGATAAGACAGAGCTGGGACAACACGGATTTTATTATGGTGAAATCAATTCCCTGACTCATCGGATTTCTGTGCTGGAATTTGTTCCGGCCGCCAAATGTCAGTATATCTCCCTGGCTGTCAGCGTAACCCCTGCAACCACAAATTCTGAGCTGGCCGCCAGCATTTCTCAGGAAATCGGACGGCGGGGTCCCCAACATATTTACCGGTTCTTAATCCGCGGCATGAGAGATCCGGATATTACTTTTGATTTAGATGTATTGTCCTCCCGTTTTCGGATTGTGGAGATTGTAGATGATTCGGAACCCCAGTATGATTTTTCCGCCTTGTTTGCAGAGCACCCCAGTGATATGATTGGATTCTTTATCCAGGCTCTTCAAAAGGATGATATGAATCCGGTGGAAAAGAAGGCCCTGTATTACGGCATCAACGCGTTGCTCCGCACCACGGACGAAAGGAGTCCCGTATGAGACTATTAGATGTATATATCAGCGGCTTCGGCAAATTCCATGATAAATCCATAACATTTGAAGATGGATTAAATATTGTTTACGGCAAAAACGAGGCCGGTAAATCCACCCTTCATACCTTTATCCGCAGTATGCTTTTTGGCATGGAGCGGCTGCGTGGCCGGGCCGCCAAAACAGACTCTTACAGCCAGTTTCTTCCCTGGGAAAGCAAGGGAGGCTATGAGGGACGGCTTCGGCTGGAAAAGGACGGCAAGGTCTACCGCATAGAGCGTAATTTTCAGAACAGTAAAGAATTTGTCATTATTGATGAGACTCTGGGGCGTGAAATCGAGCCTACCAGGGCTTTTATGGATTTCCTGCTAAATGGCCTTAGTGAAACGGCTTACAGCAATACCATAAGCATCGGCCAGCTCAAAAGTGCAACCGATGCCGGGATGGTGGCAGAGCTGCGTAATTATATTGCCAATCTGAATACTTCCGGCAACATGGCCTTAAATATTACAAAAGCCACCGCTTTTTTAAAGACTCAGAGAAAATCACTGGAAAGCCAGATTGTCCCCGAAGCTGCCAGGAGCTATGCCGCCCTTTTAGGCGAGATACGAAACATCGAAAAGGAAATCACTGCTCCGGAATATGAAAATCACTTAACCGGCTGCCGCAGGCAGCGGGATCAGGTTTCCAAATCTATTGCGGAAAAGCAGCAGGAAAAGGAAGAACTGCTCCAAAAAATCGCAAGGGGCCGCCAGCTGTTAAACAGCAATCAGTTTACTGACGGCGATTCTATTGCTGCCTACGAAAATGAAGCCAAAGCGGTCTACGGGAAATACCAGGTTACCAAAGAAGCCTGCTCCCGGGGCGCTTCTAAATTCTTCATGATTTTAGCTTTTGCAGGATGCGCCGCCTGCCTGGCCGGGTGTGGGGCATTAACCTTTTTCAATCCACCTGGAAGCCTCAGCCCGGCTCTGGCATTGGGCGCCGGGGCAGCTGGCATCCTCCTTCTCACAATCGGTTTTATCCTTGCCTTTAAACGCAACAATGTAAAAAAAGAATTTAATTATTCCTCTAAGCTTTTACAGGAGATCTTTTCCAGACATTTGGGGGACAGTTCCATCTCTTCCCAGGCTATGGATGCCTTTTGCCAGAGAATGGCCGAGTATACCAGACTCCATACTACTCTGGTAAAGTCGGAAGAAACCGCTTCCTCCCTGGCAGATGAAATCGGGTCTCTCCAGAATCAGCAGATCACCTGCACTGAGGTAATTGAACAGCAGCAGCGGGCTCAGTGGGAGCTGGAGCAAAAGCTGGAGCATTTATCAAACTGTAAAAATCAGGCCCTGGCTCTCCGCCATGTCCTGGCGGAAAATGACAGGATTTCCCAGGAAATCGCCGCCATTGACCTGGCCCAGGAGACCATGACCTCCTTGTCTACGTCCATACGAAACTCTTTCGGGCTGTATCTGAACAAGGAGGCTTCCCTGCTTATCGATCAGATTACCGGTGGAATCTATAACAGTATGAGCGTTGACGAAAACCTCCATGTCTTTATGAATACCAAGACCAAGCTGGTTCCCCTTAATCAGGTCAGCAGCGGCACCATGGATCAAGTTTATCTGGCCCTGCGGCTGGCAGCTGCCAAGTTGATCCAAAAAGGCGAGGATTCCCTTCCTTTGATTTTTGACGACAGCTTTGTCCTATATGATGACGAGCGGCTGCGGACAGCCCTTCGCTGGCTGGTAAAGGCTTATCCCGGCCAGATTATTATTTTCACCTGTCACCAGAGGGAGGCACAGATGCTGACTGCCAATCAGATTCCTTACCATTTGATTTCCATTTAGGCTTGAGATGCGTTACAAAGTTTATATTTCTTAGATGCACCTCTGCCAGTAATATCGATCAGCCCATTTTCGTGCATTTGGCGGGCAAGCAGATATGCCCTTGTCTTTTTGATGTTAAGCAGTTCCTGCAGATCTTCATCGGTCATCTCGCCGTAATCTGCTAGATAATCCATCACGGTTTTCATCTGCGGAGTAATCACCACTGGGGGGTTTTCCGTTGTTGCCAGTGCAGTTTCCGCTGCTTCTGCATTGGCATTCATGTTTGGCAGTACCAGTTTGAATGTGTTGGCAGTTACTTCAATACGAGGCTGCACACTACAATCTTTATAAACTGCATAGATTTTACGGATACCAGTACCATAGGATTCAATCAGCTTCAACCGATGGAACACTTCTGCCAGTTTGCGGTTTCGGGGCTGCGAAATACCACTACGAATATCATCCGCAGACAGACCGGGCAGCAGGCCGCCAATGGAAATGAACTCTATGCAGGAATCGTTGACATTAATTATAATGCTGCCGCTAAAGCTATAGTCACGATGGACAAGGGCATTCAGCAAGGCTTCCCGCAATGCCTCTTCAGGATAGTCAGGTAGTTCAACCCTTTCCAAACCCTTGAATGTAGCAACAGTACGGTTGCAGAGAGTCAAATACGCATAACTGTCATCCAACTGCTTAAAGATAGAGCCGCCGAACTCCTTTGCATCTCTGAATGTGATGTTGGCTTCGTCACCAAATACAGCGATCTTTGTGGTGTGCTGACACTGATCGGATAGAAGTATTGCCAGATTGGTATACTGATCATCATGGATATTCCTCATACCGAGAGCGATATACTTCTCTTCGGAAAAGTCAACCTTATATCTCTTGAAGGTACGTTCTGTTTCATCAAAGGACAGTTCCTGAGTGATTGCGCGCATTTCTTCAAATACATCACCATCAGAGTCTTTAATCATTCTGCGAATCTGATCCGGGGATGCCTGTACACTGGATGCGCCCTGGCGGACATATACACCGCTGGGCTTCATTCCTTTGGATTTCAGATAATACGGCTTATAGCTGCCTTCGCCAACTTCAATCTGAATTATCCTATTCTCTTGGAGAACATATCTCACGAACATAGTAACATCCGGTACAATAGCGTCACGAATACCATTGGTCAGACGAGTATAGGTTTCATCCACATCGTCAATACCAGTTAAATTTCCCTTATCGTCAACGCCAATATAGATGATGCCGCCGCCGGTATTTGCAAATGCGATCACTTCCTTGTAAATGTCATTGATCATTTGGGATTTATATTCAATGCGCTCGCTTTCGTATTGCATATACAGCACCTCCTTTTGCTTTATTATCATTATACCAGTATTTTCACCATTTTTTCAATAGAAAGGTGAAAATTCACTCTACGAATATGAAAATTCATACTGTGAGAATCACAGATTTCCTTCTGAAAAGCTCAAAAGGGGACGCCAGCAGATAACTCTGCGGCGTCCCCCTTTTGATTAATATTTTAGAAGGAATATTGAAAACGCTTTTCAGCAAGTTTTCCGTACTTTACTTTACTGCAATGGCCTCAATCTCAACTAATGCAGCCTTGGGAAGCGCAGCAACCTGGAAAGCAGCGCGTGCAGGACAATCAGCAGTAAAGAACTCTCCATACACCTCATTCATAGCCCCAAAGTCTGCAATATCGTTAAGCAGTACCGTAACTTTTACTACATTTGTCATATCCATACCGGCCTCGGCTAAGATTGCCTTTATATTCTCTAAAGACTGTCTGGTCTGACTCTTGATATCACTTCCTGCGAATTCTCCGGTTGCCGGATCGATGGGAAGCTGGCCGGATACATAGCAGATATTGCCGGTAGCTAAGATACCCTGGCTGTAGGGTCCGATAGCAGCGGGAGCGTTTTTGGTGCTTACAACAGTTTTAGACATAATGGTTTCTCCTTTTCTTCTTTGAAATAATCTTTATTGGTTTAATAATTTCTTTATTACTTATCTCTATTATGCAATATTTTTTATCAAAATGCAAGTATTTTTATTAGTTCAATATGTAAATTATCAAAGTGATTTTTTGGTTATTTTGCCAAATTGTATTTTTGTTGTCCCTTTGTTATACTAATTCTAATTGTGATAATTTTTTTATCACAAAAAATTATTGGCGGATGGGATCCGCAAAGGGAGGCGGCGTTTTGACCGACAGGGATCTTTTACAGCTTTACAGCAATTTAGTGCCTTTCCTGGCGGAGGTCTGCGGCCCGGGCTGCGAAGTGGTTCTCCACGACGCAACGAATCCGGAACATTCTCTGGTGGCCATCCGCAATTCGATTTCCGGCAGACAGGTAGGCGCCTCTCTCACGGATCTGGCTCAGGAATTGCAGGAAAAGGGAATGTATACGGATGCTTCTTACCTTACCAATTACCAGGGAAAAAGCAGAGGACGGGATTTTTTGTCCAGCACCTATTATATTAAAAATGGGAACCGCTTAATTGGCCTTCTGTGCGTCAACAAGGATATGTCTTCCGTTCAGGAGCTGAATCACGCAGTACAAAGCCTGCTTGGCCGCTTTAATCTGAATGCTGCCGCGGAAAGCGAATTCAGCGAAAATCTGGATACGCCTGTGGAAAGCATGGTTCATAACCGGATTGCTGATATTATCGCCCAATCCGGCATCAGCCCCACCCGCATGAGCTTAGATGAAAAGGTCCGGATTGTTCACCGTCTCAATGATGAGGGGTTAATGAGTGTAAAAGGGGCTGCTGCTGAAATTGCAGAGCAGCTTTCGGTCAGCGTGCCCACCGTTTACCGGTATTTGAATAAAAAGCTTTAAATGGACATGAAAGAGCCCTCAGAAGCAGCGCAGGTATATAACTCCTATCCTGTTTCTAAGGGCCTTTTCTTCTGTAGATGATTCCATTTTTTACAGGTTTCGCTGGCTGCGGTACACAGTTATGGCTTCGCTTAAGTTGGATGCCTGCTCACTGCGGATAATCTTAGCCAGCTCGGAAAGCCTGTCCGTCTGCAAAAATTCTTTGCCCAAATAAGTCTCGTACTGATTGGTCACCAAAAGCGCCTGCTCCTTGGCATGAATCTGGGTTTCCTTCAGCCGGGTTTCCAGGCGGGCATGTTCCTCCTCCAAAGCCTGGATGCTGTCCTTGCTATTGTTGATAATTTCATCGGAGATAATCGTCCTGGTTACTGTATTAAAAGTATTAAGGGCTTCATTTTTCTGATTGCTGATCTGCTGCAGTTCCTGCTCTATCTGAGAAATCTCGTCATCATATTTTTCCAGATTATACAAAGATTCATTCCGGTCCTTGCGGATAGAGGTAGTGATAACCCGGATCTTCCGGTTATTGCTGCGGATCAGGCTTCGGATATCTTTTCCCTGTTTCAATACTGCCAAATGATGCACCTTTATCTTGTTCCCCACTGTCACGTAAAGGCCGCCAAATATGAGAATGACGATTAAATAAATTATAATCAGTATCCAGGATTTCCGGTTAATCTCCGGTATAAACCAGTATATACTGCAAGGGATTGCCAAAAAGCAGATGCCAAAGCTTAACAGCAGTAATCCCAATTCTTTTATACTTCCAGGCATGTACATAGCATAAAACCAGGTAGTCTTACAGAAGCCCGGCACTCCATTCTGCTTAAAAAGAGTCTTTAACTGGGCAGAAAGCTCTTGATTTTGTTCTCTCAATACTTGTGTTTCCTCTGCAATCCGTTCCTTGATTCCCTGGTTTTTCGCCTTCTCTCTTTTGGCGCGTATTTTTCTCAATCGCTCTTGTTCTGCCTTAATCTCTTTATCGTAGCTGGCGCTGATGTCTTCCCGGCGTTTTCTCACGGTTTGATTAATCGCATCTTCCACAGCCTGCCGCTGCTTTTCCAGCTCCTGCTCTGTCCGCCTTTCTTCTATCGCCAGCTCATCACAGGCTTTCTTGCTCCGGTTTAATTCTTCTACTGCTTTTATTGCATCTGATAAAAATGTTGAATAATTTGTAATCTCCGGCCCCATATCCGGTCCCCCTTTGTAAGCCCAGAAAATCTCTTTCTCTCACTGTATAAATGTAGCAGTTCTTGACGTAAAAGTTTATCTTACATTCTACGCCATCCGAACTATTACGTATAGATTACTACAAATTACAGATATCGACAAGGGGTGGTTGACAGATTCTTACATCTTTTCCCTTCTTTACAATCTCTGCTAAATCCGATATACTTAGGAAAGACTTACTAATGTTGATAAAGGAGGCCGCCATGTTCCGAATGTGGGGAAAAATCTGGAAAGACAATCATCTCTTACAGGATACGGTTATCTGCATGCCTGACTACTCCATGTCCCGAACTCAGATGGTATTTGGAGCGCTGGATGAAATCTGTTCCCAGTTTGACTTAGGCCACCCCATCTGGATGGATTCTACGATTCAGGACTTTAAACGTCACGACAAAACCCGGTTTTATCAGGATAGCTTTGTAGAGAGCATTGACTTTGATTATTTGGAGATTCATGTGATTGAGGAATAATTCGGCAAAACCTCATCATCGGTACGCTTTACTGGATCTTTTATAATGAAAAAAGCTTCTGCTAGGAAATAATTTATCCCTGCAGAAGCTTTTATAATTTCTAACTGAACTATTATAATCTCTTCAGCAATTTCTCTCTCTCATCCTCATAGCCAGGCTTGCCAAGAAGCGCAAACATGTTCTTCTTATAGCTTTCAACTCCAGGCTGATTAAACGGATTTACTCCTAATAAGTATCCGCTGATACCGCAGGCAAACTCAAAGAAGTAGAAAAGCTGACCCAGATAAAATGCATTTTGCTCCGGAATGTTTACCACCAGGTTGGGAACATTGCCGTCAGTGTGAGCCAGGATCGTTCCGTTCATAGCGCTCTTGTTGACAAAATCAACGCTCTTTCCTGCCAGATAGTTCATACCGTCCGTGTCTACTGCCTCTTCCTTTAACAGAACCTCTGCCTGAGAATCTTCTACGTTTAATACGGTCTCAAACATAATCCGGGCGCCGTCCTGAATAAACTGGCCCATAGAGTGAAGATCCGTGGTTAAATCCACTGCATGAGGCAGGATGCCTTTCTGATCCTTACCCTCGCTCTCGCCGTAGAGCTGTTTCCACCACTCAGATACATAATGAAGGCTGGGCTCATAGTTAGCTACGATTTCCACCTGTTTTCCCTTGCGAAGAAGAATATTGCGGACTGCCGCATAAAGCAGGGCCGGATTCTCCTCATAAGGAGCGTTAAGGGCCTTCTCTCTTCCGGAAGCTGCGCCTTCCATCAGTTTGTCGATATCAGCGCCGCTGACTGCGATGGGAAGTAAGCCTACTGCGGTCAGTACGGAGAAGCGGCCGCCTACATCATCCGGAACCACGAAGGACTCATAGCCTTCCTCTGTTGCCAGGCTCTTTAATGCGCCTCTGGCCTTATCAGTGGTTGCATAGATTCTCTTGTTAGCCTCTTCTTTCCCATACTTTTCAATAAGCAGTTCCTTAAATACCCGGAATGCAATTGCCGGTTCCGTAGTAGTGCCGGACTTGGAGATAATATTAATGGAGAAGTCCTTGCCCTTTAATACATCCTGAAGATCCTTGATATATTTACTGCTGATGCTGTTGCCCACAAAGTAAATCTCAGGGGTCTTTCTCTCACCTTTTGGAAGAATATTGTAGAAGCTGTGGGACAAAAATTCAATGGCAGCTCTCGCTCCTAAGTAGGATCCGCCGATACCGATTACCAGTAAAACATCAGAGTCAGACTGGATCTTTTTTGCTGCCTCTTTGATTCTTGCAAACTCTTCCTTATCATAATCAACCGGAAGGTCAATCCATCCTAAAAAGTCATTTCCTGCGCCGCTTTTTCCAGTGAGAACCTCCTTTGCTCCCATAACGGCTGACTTCATGTAAGACAGCTCATCTGCCGCAATAAAGCCGGCTGCTTTAGAATAATCAAACGTTACTTCTCTTCCCATTGCTATCGTCTCCTTTTTCTAATTGTTAAAATTAAAAATACCTGGTCAAGTGTTCCTATTATACCATAAAAACCTGCAAAAATCTATCCCAGATATTCTCGTATAATCTCACCTAAGACTCGGATTTCCTCCGGTTTCAGCTCTTTCATCCAGTTTTCTCCCTGGGCTCCGGACTCAGTAAGTTTGTCTGACACCTCCTTAGCCGAAATACTTTTTTTCTGTCCTCTCTCGCGGCTGGCAGCAGTCTGTTGCTCCATAGTACGACGGGCATTTTTACGTTCTCTCAATTCCCGTACATTGCTGCGGGCCGCAGAAGCCGGTTCGTTTTCAATAACCCTTGCGCTATCCTCAGATGGCGCTCCTGTCCGTTCCATCTCCATCCTGTGCCATAAAGTATTTTCCAGATAATCCTGTAAATTAATAATAAGCTGCTGACGTCTGGCTTCCAGGCCTGTCCCATTTTCCACAATCATATTTAAAACTGCTGCCAAAATCCCTACCGTCCCGTAGAGAACTATGTAGTAAGAATCACAGCGATACCAATAGGAAAGAAACGACAATGCCCCGCCTGCCAGCAGGCACAGCCAGGTTATCTGGCTGGAAAATCCTGCCCAGCCTTCCGGAGTCATCGCTCCTATCCTGGCGTCAAAAAGCTGCTTTTCCAGGTAAACTCTGGTATTGGAAATCCCCTGGTTGATCCGGTAGGAATCTTCTGCCTTTTGTTTTAAATTCCTTAAATACTTGTTTTTGGTCATTGCCATGTTATTAGACTCTTTGATCATTCTTTTGTAGGAGTTTTTTGCGATCATCTTGCTTACCAGCCCTAACAGGCAGATTGCCATAAGCAGATACAGTGCAGTTCCATTTTGTAATAATTGCAACATAAATTTTGCTCCCCTTTCTCGCAAACTCCTGAGTGGGCTTGTTCCTTTGGCACGCGTCCGCGCCTGCCGGCAGTGAAGGATACGGGAGACCGGTCTTTCCCGATTTTCACTCTGCCCGGCTGTTGAATTTTTGCCGCACCCGGTTTTGCTGTAAGTCACATTATAGCGGAGCTTTTTGGTTTTGGGAAGTTGAGAACGCCTAGAATATTTCGTCATTTTCTCCCTTGAAACGAGTCTTAAGGGCCTTAGAAACAGTAAACCGCTGCTAATATTCCGCTGCTATAGCCAGCAAAAGCCTTACTGAATGTTCAATGGCCTTGGCTTCAAATGCCGGATAGTCTACAGTGGCGCTGTCATCTGCCTTGTCGGAGATGGCACGGATAATCAGGCAGCCAATTTGATTTAAGTAGCATACCTGGGCAATTGCCGCTCCCTCCATCTCGGTACAGAACCCGCCGAAATTGTCAATAAGCTGCTTCTTCTTCCCCTTATCAGAAATAAATTGATCTCCGCTGACCACACGGCCTGCAAAGGTTCTGATATCAGGATTTACCTGATGGCAGCATTTTTCTGCCAGCGCCAGGAGCTTCTGATCTGACGGAAATGCAAAGGTCTCCATTCTGGGAATCTGCCCTACCGGATATCCAAACCCGGTTGCATCCATATCGTGCTGGACAGAGTCGCTGGAGAGTACAATATCGCCGATGTCAATCTCTGCCTTTAAAGAACCGGCAATACCCGTATTGACAATAGCCTCTACTCCGAACTTGTCTACCAGGATCTGGCTGCATACAGCGGCGTTGACCTTGCCGATGCCGGAGCGGACCACCACCACTTCTTTTTCATTTATTTTGCCCCTGTAAAATTCCATGCCAGCAGCCGTTTCTACTGTTACATCTTTTAATGTGTTTTTAATCTCAAGAACCTCTTCGTCCATTGCGCCGATAATTCCCAGCATGCTCTTCTCTCCTTTTCTGCCTGAATTTTCTCTGCTTTATTATAGCCTGCCTCTGGTTAAAAAGCAATGTTCCATTTGTCATGTTTCCGCTTTTTTCAGAAGCTTTTTATAGGTTGCATCCATTCCCAGGGCCCCAAGAGGAGCCGTAATTATAATGGCCAGCACCGCAACGGACAAAACAATTTTCCCGCAAGGCAGCCCCAGTGAAAGGGGAACAGAACCAATTGCGGCCTGGACAGTAGCTTTGGGCAGATAGGCAATCATACAGAAAAGCCTCTCTTTTCTATTTAACTGGGTGCCCAGCATACAAATCATTACACCTATGCCCCGGACTGCCAGGGCCAGAAAGATCATTGCTGCCGCCAATATCCCTGCTTCCGCTGTATAACGGATGTCCACTGCAGCTCCTACTAATACAAATAAAATTACTTCTGCTGCCAGCCAAAGCTTGCCGAATTTTTCAGACAGGCGTTTAGATACGGACTGAGTGCTTTTTATCTTTAACATACAGGCCATGCTGACCACTGCCAGCAGGCCGGATACTGCCAAAGTTCCCTCCAGCCAGTCTTCCGCTGCAACTAACAAAAACGAAATCCCAAGTACAATAATAACCTTCATACTGTTTCTTATATAGTGCTGTTTTACATAGGCTGTTTCAAAAAACAGACTCAGGAGAATGCCTGTAATTGTTCCCAACGCCACGCCTAAAAAAATTGACACCGGGATATTAACAAAATCTGCCGCGCTTACCGCCCCTCCCTGAGCCATTCCAACAAAAGTGGTAAACAGGACAATAACAAAAATATCATCGCAGGACGCTCCAGCCAGGATCATCTGTGGGATACTCTGCTCTGTACCATATTTTTCATCCATTAACTGGACCATCCGCGGAATAACAACTGCAGGAGAAACTGCTCCCAGCACTGCCCCCATAACTGCCCCTTCTGTTTTGGTAATTCCCAGCAGCGCTGGCGCAAAGAGGATATAGGCCAGGATTTCGAAGCTGGCCGGCAGAAAGGACAGAAGCACAGCCGGGCGGCCTACCTTTTTTAAGTCAGAGAGGTTTAAAGACAGCCCCGCCTTTAGCAGGATGATAATCAGGGCCAGCTGCCGTAAATCTGCTGAAATTCCCAGGATAGATGGATCCAGAAGGTTCAGGACATAAGGACCCAGAATAATTCCGGTTGCCAACATTCCGATAATCCGCGGCAGCCTCAGCCTCCCGCAAACAGCAGCTATGGTAAGTCCTGCCAGAAAAATAAGAGCTAATGATGTGAGCATTGTATGTTTCCTCCTTCTGTATCCCGGGGACTTGTTTTATGCCCCTGACAAAAAAGCTGATACCCCCTGCGATCTAATTATCACAGAAGTCATCAGCTTTAAAAAGCGGTTCCGGTTTCCCGTGGGAGAACTTCATTCCCCAAATTTTATTCTTTATTTGGTGATATCCACATAGTATCATAGAGCTTTGGGAGTGTCAACCATCTTCATTTTTCACCCAAACAAATTCACCAATCCCATACTGATGGGCTCTATATATGTTATCGCCAACAGCGACAAGAGAAGAACCGTCAAATACGGTATAGAAGATTTTACCAGGGTTTCAAATTTAATATCAGCAATATTACAGGCCACATATAAACAGTTTCCAACCGGCGGTGTGATCATTCCAATAGACATATTTACCACGAATACCACACCCACCATATAGGGGCTGATCCCTACGCTGGTTAAAACCGGCAGCAGGATAGGAGTCAGCAGTGCGATTGCCGCAGATGGGTTTAAGAAGCATCCTGCAATCAGCACTACAATATTAAACAAAAACAGCAGCACATATTTATTGGTAGTAAAAGATAGCAGAGATGCCGCAATTGCCTGAGGGATTCTTGCCATAGTCAGCACATACCCAAATGTAGATACCGTTGCCATAATCAGCATAATAACAGATGCTGCCATTGCGGAATTGCAGAGAACCCTGGGAATGTCCTTCCAGCTTAATTCTTTATAGACAAACAAACCTATGATCATGCCATATACCGCCGCTACTGCGCCTGCCTCCGTAGGAGTAAAAATGCCGCTGTAGATCCCTCCCAGAATAATCACTGGCATAATCAGCGCCCACATGCTGTCCAAACAAATATGCAGAACTTCTTTCGCTTTTTTCTTATCCCGGATAACCGGAACTTTATGCCTCTTTGCATAGACATAGGCGACTGCCATCATTGCCACCCCCATTAGAATACCAGGTCCAACCCCTGCTAAAAAAAGAGTACTGACAGAAGTATTTGCCAAAACGCAATAGGTTACCATAGGAATACTTGGCGGAATTACGGTTCCTACCGTTCCCGCTGCCGCCACCGTTGCAGCAGCAAAATTTCTGCCATAACCGCTTTCCTCCATTTCCGGCACCATAATGCCTCCAATAGCGGCTGTAGTCGCCGGACAAGAACCGGAAATCGCAGCAAAAAACATGGATGCGCCAATGGCTACCATCGCCAGGCCGCCGGTAACCCGGCTGAAGATCAAGTTTACAAAGGTAACCAGCTTTTTAGAAATACCGCCTTCCCCCATCATGTTTCCGGCCAGGACGAAAAAAGGAATTGCCATTAAAGGGAATGAGTTAATACCATTAAACATAGTCTGAGCTGTGGCAATCAGAGACGCATCCAAACCGGTTACGATAGAAAACACCGCGGCCAGGCCCAGGGCCATCGCGATGGGAACTCCCAAAAACATCAATACAAAAAAGCTTCCAAATAACAATCCTGTCATGCCAGGCCCTCCTTTTCTTCCTTTTTCAGCACCGCAAATATGTGAAAGAAATAGCAGATTGCCATTCCCAGGCACCCAATCATCATGCCCAAATATACAAATGACATGGGAATCTTCAGTGCCGGAGAGATTTGGACTCCAAGTTTGCTCCAGCCTTTACAGCAATAATATAAGACAATAAGAAAAAATCCTGTAGTCAGCAAATCCGAAAGTATTTGCATTCCCTTTTTTATTGATTTAGGCAGCATATTCTGAAGCAGTTCCACTCCGATATGCTGGCCTTTTCTGGCACCTACATATCCGGCAATAAAAGTCATCCAGATAAACAAAAATCTCGCACCCTCTTCTGACCATGCCAGCGGCGTCTTAAATATATATCGGGCCAGTACCTGACAGAAAATCAGAATTGTCATGCCACCCAGGATAAGGGCTGACATGGATTCCATAATCTTGTCCATAATGTGGAATATTTTCTTTACATATTGATCCATTCGTCTCCCCTCCTACTGTGCTGCTGCCTGGATTTTTTCAATCAATGTCCCATATTGATCCTTAACGCTGTCGTAAACCGGTTGGACAGCCTTTTTAAATGCAGTTTTATCCTCTACTTCATTGACCTGGACTCCCGCATCTTTAATTTGTTGCAGTTCTTCTTCTGCAATATTTATTGCAATCTGGCGCTGATACTCTGCCGCCTCCTGGGCTGCCTCCAGCACTGCCTTCTGGCTTTCCGTGCTTAAAGACTCAAAACGTTCCAGATTCATGATCAAGGGTTCGGCTGTAAAAATATGGTGTGTGATAGAATAATAGTTATTTACTTCATTATATTTGTTGTTTACAAAGATAGCCGAAGGGTTTTCCTGACCATCTACGGTTTTTAATTGCATGGCGGTAAATACTTCGGAAACTGCCATGGGAGTCGGGATAGCGCCCAAAGACTCAAATGTATTTAAAAACACCTGGCTCTCCGGCACCCGGATCTTTAATCCTTTTAAATCCTCCGGGCCGTTAATAGGTCTGGCAGAATTACTGATATCCCGGAATCCATTGTGCATCCAGCAAAGGACTTTAAATCCCCTGGCTTCTGCCGCTGCTTCCAGTTCTTCGCCAATCGGGCCGTCTAATACCTTATAAACCTGTTCTTCATTTTCAAATAAAAACGGCAGGTTTAATACCCCCATTTCCGGGATAAAATTCTCTGCCGACATGGTAGATTCTAGCGCCACATCCGCGGTTCCCATCTGTACAAATTCCACTGCCTTGGCGCCAGATGCAATCTGGCCTGCCGGGTAAATCTCCACCTTTACATTCCCTCTGGTTTTCTCCTCAACTAGCTCTGCAAAACGGTCTGCTCCAGCCTGAAATGGATGGCTGGTTGCCTGTCCATGAATGAAAGAAAGAGTCGCTTCCATCTTTTGACCGCTTCCCTGGCCGCTTACACCGCATCCCGCCAGGCAGAAAACCAGCGCTCCTGCTAAAATGCAGCAAAGCAAGCGTTTGCTCCTTTTCATGTTTTATGTTCTCCTCTCTAAAAGTTCCCATCTCCTACCGTTTTCCAAATTTTCCTTCCCGTTGTATTTATTCTAATACAAATTGCCTGTGACGTAAAATAACAAATTATTATCACCTCATAATTAAAACAAAGGTAAATTTCCTGGACGCAAAAATGCAGCCCCTTTACAGAGACTGCACAGAACAGCAGAGCCGATTCTCTGCCGTATAGTTTCGGGCATACTGAATAAAAGATTTTATGTTCGGGTAAGCTGTTCCATTTTTCATCCACGCCATCTCAACATCTATCATAATAGGCGGAGTAAGCGACCGTCCTTCGATCCCTTCCTCACTGTCTGCTATCTCCCGAAATAAAAAACCTGCCGCCATCCCCTTTTTTATAATTTGAAGCTTGGTATAGAGTTGTTCCGTCGTCCATGCAATTTGGGGAGCGCAATTATTTTCCCGGAACCTCTCTAAAAGCATCTCTCTTACATAAAAACTATTATTAATCATTGCCAAAGGTTCTTCTGCTGCCTGAGCCATAGACACGCTGGCTTCCTTTGCTAGTGGGTGGCTGCTGCTGACGCAGAATACAATCTCGCTTTTCTGAAGGATACAGCAGTCCAGATTGTTTAAGTCCGTATTTCTCCCACTGACAATAATCACGTCCAGCTGATCTTCCTGAAGCATCCTTCTCAAGGTTAGAGAGGTGCCATCATATAGTTCTATTTTAATACCCGGATGAGCCTTTTGAAACCCACAGAGCAACCCTAATGCCATAGATCCAATCATCGGTGGAAGTCCCAGCCGTACCACATGTTTCTCCTCGCCCAAATGAATCATTTTCTGTGTAAGGGCATTAGACTTGTTGAGAAGTTCTTCCACCTCCAGCAGAAAATAAGCCCCCTCTTTTGTTAATATAAGCTTTTTATTAACTCTCTTAAAAAGCTTTAAATTAAACTCATCTTCCAGCTCTTTGATAGCGTTGGAGATAGCTGGTTGAGAAATATGCAGAGTCTCTGCCGCCTTGGTAATCCCGTTTTGCAGGCAAACTTCCCTGAAATATTGTAGCTGGTGTAATTTCATCCTGAATTCCTCCCCAAACTATGCTTATCCTCAGTTTATCTTATATACGAAAGAAAAACAAGGGTACAGACCTTTCATAACTTTTGATTATCATTTCCTCAATTAATATTATTTTACATTTTTCCCAAGTTCCATTATGATAAGATCATCAAACCTACCTGAACCACTTCCCAAAATGATTGTGATACTTACAAACCAATTTTAAAGTTACGGAGGAATAAAAACATGACTACTCATAAAGTTGCAGTGATCCCCGGCGATGGTATTGGACCGGAAGTTATTGACGAAGGTGTCAAAGTTTTAAAGAAAGTTGCAGAATTGGACGGAACATTTCAGTTTGATTTCACTTCTTTCCCCTGGGGATGCGAGTACTATTTGAAGAACGGGAAAATGATGGATGACGATGGAATCCAAACCTTAAGCAAGTTCGACGCTATCTTCTTAGGGGCAGTTGGCTATCCTGGCGTTCCGGATCACATTTCTCTCTGGGGACTGCTTATTGCGATACGCAAGAATTTTGATCAGTATATCAACCTGCGCCCGGCAAAGCTTTTAGACAAAGAGTTCACTCCCTTGAAAGGGGTAGACAAAGGCGATATTGATATTATGTTTGTCCGTGAAAACAGCGAAGGTGAGTACGCCGGAAGCGGATGCTGGCTCTACAAAGATCAGCCCCACGAAGTGGTAATCCAAAACGGCGTGTTCTCCCGCCATGGCTGTGAGAGAGTGATTCGTTACGCATTTGAGTTGGCCCGCAAAGAGAAAAAGTCCCTTACCAACATTAGCAAGGGGAATGCTCTCAATTATTCCATGGTATTCTGGGATCAGATTTTTAATGAGATCAGCAAGGAATACCCGGATGTTGAAACCCACATGTATCTGGTGGATGCCGCCAGTATGTTTATGGTAAAGGATCCCAAGCGCTTTGAAATCGTGGTTGCTTCTAACCTGTTTGGCGATATTTTAACTGACTTAGGCGCAGGAATCTCCGGCGGTATGGGGCTGGCTGCCAGCGCCAATTTAAACCCGGAGAGAAAGTACCCTTCTATGTTTGAACCGATCCATGGATCCGCGCCGGATATTGCAGGGCAGGGAAAAGCCAACCCGCTTGCCACTGTCTGGTCCGCAAGTCAGATGCTTGAGTTTTTTGGCCATCCTGAATGGGCAGCCCGGCTGATTGAGGTCATTGAGGAAGTCGTTACCGAAAAAACGGTTCTTACTCCTGACCTTGGCGGTACTGCAAAGACCTTCCAGGTAGGTGACGAAGTAGTCCGTAAACTGGAAACTTTAAAGAAATAAATTTGTCTTCCTTCTGCCTCCCATCCGTGCTATAATAAAACGTGCTATAACAAGAATCACTTTAGTAAAGGAGGCACCTGCATTATGAATCATTATAAAACCCAGAACGTTTGCTCCCGGGAGATCCGTTTTGATGTGGAAAACAACATTATCACTCATGTGGAGTTTGTCGGCGGCTGCTCCGGCAATACCCAGGGCGTATCGCGTTTAATCCAGGGTATGGACGTGGATGAGGCTATCCGCCGCCTGGACGGCATCCATTGCGGCCCCAGACCTACTTCCTGTCCGGATCAGCTGGCGCGGGCATTAAAGCAATACAAAGCGCAGCAGGCATAATGGTATCAATAAAGGATCTACTAATATATTTTGTTACAGAAAATCCGGCAAAGCGCCTCCCCAAAGCATTTTGCCGGATTTTCTACGGTGCTGATTCCAACTCTCACGGTTCTATTTGCCAGTGGTCAGTTTTACATATTTTCCTTTTTTATTCCGCACATATCCTCTGGCCTTTACCAATTTTCCGTCCTTAAACTTTAATACTTGAAATCCCGATGGAAGTTCCGGCAAATGTGGGGTAAGGCCGATTCCATTTTCTACAGGAATCCCACATTCTTCATATAAGCGCACACAATCACTGTGCAGATGTCCTGACAAAAGGAAATCAATTTTTCCAGCCAATTTGGCCAGCTCTTCTCGATTCATCAGAACCTCTGGCTGGTGGTGGATCAAACCAATATGGAACCGGCCATCATCCGGTATCTTTCCGGCTGCCCGAATATCCCTCTTTGTCAATACGGCGTCATCAAACTGTTCCAGAGAAGTCTCTGTACAGGAGTTAAAGGAAATAACCCCATAGTTCTTTCCCATAGGACGGTACCCTTCCGGATCCCATACTTTCTGGAAGAAGTGTTTTAAAAACCATTTATAATGACGGTATTCTGAAGATTTTACAGCTGTATCCGAATCGTGGTTGCCCCGGCAGAAAAACACCTGATTCTCCTTCAGCTCCAGATCATCCATGATACAGCGCAGCTTTTCCCCTACATAAGCAAACTCCTCCCGGCTGCCATGAACTGTAAAATCCCCGGTAACAATCAAAGCCTTAATACTGCTCTTGCCATTGATTTTTATTAAAGCCTGTCTCAGGTCTTTCCACTTTTTATCAGTTTTTTTATTAACCTCTGCATGCAGGTCTGTCAAATGGATAATCCGCATATTGCCTCCTCTGATTGAATTCCCTGGTAAATAAACCTACGTCAATATATTTTCATAATACTGCAAAAAAGGCGCTCCCGCAAGTACATTCTGAAAGCGTCTGATCGCCATCTCTGGAACCCATCTTGTCCCTTTTACATAAAATATATTAAGGCTTTTAATAAGCTTGGGAATAGCATCCGAAATATAGGGAGAATTTTAATATGGAAGTTAATCAAACCAATAAAACTATCCTTGCAAATGAGGAGACCTCCGCAGACCGTAACATTCGTCAGTGTGTAGAGTATATGCCTTATGCAGCTGAGGTTGGTATTCGGGGATGCCAGGATTCCATTATTTATGATTTAGGCAATGTCGATCTGGAATCCACCAGCCACATCATCCAGCTTCGGATGACACTTAAAAATGTCTATCCGGGCAGACGGGTTGCCCTGGCAGTTCTGTTAAACGAAGTTGACGATATGGGAAATGAAGCGAAATGCGGTTTAAAGACTATCACCATTCCGGCCCACCATCAGCCCTCATCTACAGATATTGAGCTGCGCTCCATCCGTTTTGTCCTTCCTGATGATGATTGTTATCATAATGCCCATTACGCCTCCCGCTGTAGAAAGCGCAATTTTATAGCCCGTACAATCGCCCACTATATTGATCATGACTTTGAATGGGATAAAAATACAGAAGAAACAGACTAATTAAAAAGCCCGCCCTGGCAGCTACTTTTATCTGCTGCCAGGATGGGCTTTTCAATACACTCTTACTTCAGAACTTCTTTAATGTCCATAGTCTTACTGCCGTCCTCTAATATAAAGCAGGGGATACCAATGCCTCCTCCGGCCTTTACCTTCTCGTACATTGCCTCGCTGTCGCGAAGAGCCAGATAAACTTTTAAATCTGGAAGAGATGCAGACATATTTTTAAATTCGATCTCTGCTCCGGCTTCTACCAGCTTGTTTAATGCATACAAAGTGTCGGGACATAAGTGACTTCCTACTACGGTTACTTTCATGGTTATAATCTCCTTTTTCTTTTCTTATTTTTTATTAAGAGGCAGACTGCCGTTTAAAAAAGCGGCTGCCAACAATAACGCTGTCAATTACGCTTCTGCTTCACCGGATTCCAGCCTTTTCTCCAGCCAGTCTTTGCCTTCAACCAAACGTGCAATGATCATGGACGCAATCGTATCGCCGCTGGCATTTAGACAGGTTGCCGCCGGGTCTACCAGGAAACCAATGGTAGCGATTAGTGGGAACGCCTCTGCCGGGAATCCAAACAGGCTGACAATCAGCATCTCGCCAACCAGACCGCCTCCGGGCGCGCCGGAGAGAACAAATGCGCTCAGGATTGCAACTGCAATTGCCATTGCGTAAGTACCTGCTCCGGTAAAGGGTATCTGGAAAATTCCGTATAAAAATGCAATCTTTGTGATTGCAGACAGCACAGAGCCATCCATATGCATGGTTGCGCCCATAGGAAGGACGATGTTGCTGATATCTTCCGGAACACCAATCTTTTTACATGCTTCCATGTTCACCGGTAAGGTTGCCACAGAGCTCTGGGTTGCAAATGCGGTAACAGCCGGATTAAAGATATTCTTCACCATGCGGGAAATTCCCAGCTTGCCTGCTGCAAAATAGCTGTACAGAGGGAAAAATACAATTACATAAACAGCGCACATGGGATAGTAAACTGCCATGGTGCGTCCGTAATCACCGATAAGCTGCGGGCCAAACTCGCCAACCAGATTTGCAAAATAAGCGCCCAGACCCACGGGAGCCAGCTTCATAATCATATCCACCATCTTCATGATAATATCGTTTAAGTTGTTTAACAGCTTGCCTGCCGAACTCTCTTCCCCTCCGCACCAGGCTACAGCCAGACCAGACATAATAGCAAATATGATAATGGGAAGCATATTGCTGCGGCTCATTAAACCGTTAAAATCACTTACAGTTAAAGAGTTTACGATCATTTCACTGATGCTGGCGCTTTCCTCCATGGCTGCCTCGCCCATCTCAATGGCGGTGTTTGCCGCAGGCGGCCAAACGTTTACAACCACCAGAACCAGCGCCGCCGCAAATCCGCCGGTAACAATAAAGGTTAAAACCAGGCTTCCCAAGATCTTGCCCAGACGTTTCATATTTACCATGTTTCCTACGGCAGTGGTTATTGAAACATATACCATGGGAACTACAATCGTAAACATCAGGTTCAGGAAAATATCTCCTAAAGGAGACAGCACCTTAGCCTTTTCTCCAAAAATAATACCGATAATCGCTCCGATAAAAATACCGCCCAATAATAACAGGGGAAATTTATAGCTGTCCCAAATTTTCTTTGCGTTCATTTGTAACTCTCCTCACATTTTCTTTTTAAAACTTCCTGCCATTTTTATTTATTCAAATTGTCAATTGCTGACTTTAACTGGCCCAGGGCTTTTTCCAGTACGCTTCTGGGACAGGCGGCATTTAGCCGCATGTAGCCGCTTAAGCTTCTTCCGAAAGTATAGCCCTCGTTTAATCCCAGTCCGGCCTTTTCAATCATAAACTTACGGAGGGTTTCATTGTCCATTCCCAGAGCTCTGCAGTCCAGCCATACCAGATAGGTTGCATCCGGAATGTTAGGCTTAATCTGCGGAATATTTTCTGCACAGTAGCTGCGGATAAATTCAAAATTGCCGTCCAGGTATTCCAGAAGCTGCTCCAGCCACTCTTCACCCTGGTAAAATGCAATTTCCATTGCAACAGAGCTGAAGGCATTGTTGCGGTGAATATCCATGTTCATCCAGAATGTATCAAATTTGTTCTTGATTTCCGCATTGGGGAATATGGTAGTGGATGCCTGCAGCCCCGCCAGGTTAAAGGTTTTGGTTCCGGAAATACAGCTGATAATGTGCTTTCCAATCTCTTCTGTCACCGTGGCGGTTGGAATGTGCTTTTTCTCATGGAAAATCAAGTCAGAGTGGATTTCATCGGAAACCATCAGTACATTATTTGCAATGCAGATTTCTGCCATTTTCTGAAGCTGCTCTCTGGTCCAAACGATTCCCAGAGGATTGTGCGGGCTGCACAGAAGAAAAATTTTTACTTCTTTTGCCTTTTTCTCAAAATCCTCAAAATCTACGGTCCAGACACCGTCTTTTTCTACCAACTGGTTCTCTACTACCTGGCGTCCCCAGGCTTCAGTTACGTCATAAAACTCGGAATACACCGGAGTCTGAATCATAACCTTATCTCCAGGCTGGCTGAATATTTTTACAATGGCGGACAATGCCGGAACTACCCCTAACGACCAGCTTACCAGGCTCTTGTCAATCTTCCAGCCATTGCGGCGCTCCTGCCAGTTAAGGATCGCATCAAAATAGCTGTCCGGACGGGATGTATATCCCCAAATGCCTTCCTCCGCCTTCGCCTTCAATCCGTCGATGATAGGCTGTGCGGTCTTAAAGTCCATGTCGGCAACCCAAAGGGGAATTACATCTGCTGTTCCGAATTTCTTTATTCTCTCATCATATTTCGCTGCTCGATTGCCATTGCGATCAATCACTTCATCGAAATTATATTTCATTGGTTCCATCCTCTCTTTCCTAGTGTACTGATGTATTCACTATTCCATATACACAGTCAGGTGCTGGCCAGCTTTGATTTGTGTTTATGCTTTTATACATAGCAAAGAGTGTGCCAATTCCTCAGATATCCTCAAAAAATTTTTGATCGTAAATTTAACTTGTTTTCCTATATATTAAGGAAGCTTTTTACTTTTCTTTTTTATTTGTGCCATTTTAATATAGACGATTCCTTTATTGGCCAATTGGTTTTAACCAATTTATTCAAGTTTCTTCCCATTCTTTAACCATTTTTCTGCCAATTCGTCTGCTTTTATTGCTAAATAGACATCTTTTCTTTCTGGCATAATTTTTGCTAATTCACTATATAAACAACGAATCGCAATAAAGGAGGCTTCTATGAGAAAAAGAATATTAATTGTCGGCGGCGTTGCCGGTGGCGCGTCCGCAGCGGCCCGTATCCGCCGTCTGGATGCAGATGCAGAAATTATTATGTTTGAGCGGGGTGAGCATGTTTCCTATTCCAACTGCTGTCTGCCTTACCATTTAAGCGGTACGGTGGCAAACAGTGATTCCCTGGTTTTAATGTCCCCGGAAATGTTTTTCAAACAGCATGAGATTGAAGTCCGGGTATTAAGCGAGGTGACTGCCATTTCCAGAGAAGCTAAATCGGTTACCGTGCAAAATCTGGCTGACGGCTCTTCCTATCAAGAGCACTATGACAAGCTGGTTCTCTCCCCCGGCGCCAGCCCCATTCTGCCTAAATCCATCCTTGGGATTCAACGCCCTCATGTGTTTACTGTACGGAATGTACGGGATATCAAAGCCTTAAAGGATTATATTGACTCCCACAAAATTGAAAAGGCAGCGGTAATCGGCGGCGGTTTTATTGGCGTGGAGGTAGCAGAAAACTTGTCTCTGGCAGGTATTCAAGTATCCTTAGTAGAAGGCGCGCCTCAGATTATGGCTCCATTTGACTATGATGTGGTTCAGACATTGCACAAAGAAATGATGGACAATGGAATCTCCCTTCATCTTTCCTCTACCCTGACTGAGGTTTTGGAGGATCGGATTCTCATCCGCACTCAGGAGGAAACCAGCGAAATCAAGGCGGATCTGGTGGTTATGGCTATCGGCGTCCGCCCGGAAACCGCTCTGGCTTCTGCCGCAGGCCTGACTATCGGCACTACCGGCGGCATCTGGGTAAACCACAATTATCAGACCTCTGATCCGGATATCTATGCCGTAGGAGATGCCATCGAAAGTTTTAACCGGATTCTCCGACAGCCCGGCCGTCTGGCTCTGGCAGGCCCGGCCCAAAAACAAGCTCGCGGGGCAGCCGACCATATTTACGGCAAAACCAATGAAAATCCCGGTTTTATCGGCTCCTCCTGTATCCGCATTTTTGGCCAGAATGCCGCCTGCACAGGCATTAATGAGCGAACCGCCAGGGATTGTGGTATTTCCTGTGACTTTGCTTATGTGTATCCCACCGATAAGGTTAGCCTGATGCCGGACTGCCACTATATGGTATTTAAATTATTATTTGAGGTTCCCACCGGCCGAATCCTGGGAGCTCAGGCAGTTGGCCGGGGAAACGTGGATAAGCGTATCGACGTAATTGCCGCCGTGATTTCCATGGGCGGCACATTAGAGCATGTAAAGAATCTGGAGCTGTGCTATTCTCCGGTGTTTGGAACTGCAAAAGATGTGGTAAATTTTGCTGCCATTGTAGGCTTAAATATATTAAACGGCGTTTACCGTCAGGTTCCTGTGACTCAGGTTCGGGAACTGGCAGAGTCCGGCGCATTTATTGTGGATGTGCGGGAAGAACGTGAGTACGCTGCCGGGCATTTAAACGGATCCTTAAACATTCCCCTAAGTCAGTTAAAGGAGCGGATGAATGAGATTCCCAAAGTCATTCCGGTATACCTTCACTGCCGCACCGGCCAGAGAAGCTATTATGCCATCACCCGCCTTCAGGGCCGTGGGTACAAGAATCTCTATAATATTGCCGGTTCCTTCCTGGGTATCAGCCATTATGAATACTTTAATGATCACGCGAAGGGGCGTACTCCGATTTTAGATAAGTATAACTTTACCTGATTTCCCTTTGTCTAAGCAAAAAGCAGCAGGAAGCATCTTGCTTTCCTTCCTGCTGCTGTGGTCCTTCTCTTTTAATTCTTTTATTTGTTCCATTCGTCCTATTGAGTTCCCGCCTGATACTCCTCCCACAGCTTCCGCCCCACCGGCGTCAGCTGGCTGCCGCCGCGGCCCCGGCTGACTCTGGCGATTCCCTGTTCCGCCATTTGAGTCAGAATGTTTCGGACTTCCTGTTGAGACATTGGGATGTAATCTTCCCGGGCCTTTGCCAGAATTTTATCCCGACCCAGGCTGATTCTCTGTTCTGAGGCCTGATAAAGCTGTTCCAAAACAAATCGGTAGTTTCTGTCCCCTCCTTTTTCTGCTTGATCGGATGGCCGGGGATTCTGATTCGGCGGCGTATATGCCGGCTGATGCTCTGGCTGTATTTGTGCAAGCACCGGTCTCAGGCTGGAATATCCGGATTTTAACACCGTAGGCGGAAGATCCTCCATTTCTATCTGCCTGTGTCCGGTATAAATAAAATATTCCACCACATTCCGCAGTTCCCGAATGTTTCCCGGCCAGGAGTAATTCTTTAAAAACTCCTTTACCGGCGGTGTCAGCGAAAATTCTCCTCCTAATTCTTCCCGGAAATGATTGATCAAAAGAAACATATCATCTCCCCGTGCCGCCAGCGGCGGTATTACAATCGGCAGGGTGTTAAGGCGGTAATACAGATCCCGGCGGAAGCTCCCTTCCTCCACCTTCTGCTCCAAAGCTTCGTTGGTCGCCGCCACGATTCGGACATCAATATTGATAATCCGGTTGCCCCCCACTCTCATAATCTCCCGCTCCTGCAATACCCGGAGAAGCTTAACCTGAAGCATGGGGCTCATCCCTTCTACTTCATCTAAAAACAGAGTCCCTTTATGGGAAAATTCCAAAAGACCCGGCCTTCCTCCCTTTTTTGCCCCGGTAAAAGCTCCTTCCTCATAGCCAAACAACTCGCTTTCCAGCAAATTCTCCGGCACCGCGGCAACATTAATAGCGATAAACGGCCCTTTACTCCGTTTGGACGCCTTGTGAACCGCATGGGCAAACAGTTCTTTTCCTGTCCCGGTCTCCCCGATAAGAAGTACCGGACTTTCGCTGGCTGCCATTCTTTTTAAAATCTCCTTAGTGCGCCCGATTGCCTCTGAATTTCCGATGACATCATGAAAATCGTACTTGGCAATATGCCCTTTCTGGAAAAGCTGGCTTCGCAGTTCATTCTGCCGGTTCTCTACATCATTAAATTTTTGAAGGATGGCAAACGCACCGATGCAAGTCTCCTGGCGAAGAACCGGAACCACCTCCACGCTGACATTAATTCCATTTATCCGCCGTACCCGGGCCTCAATCCTTTTCCGTTCTTTCAGGCACTGAGAAAACGGGATATAAGAAAAGACCTCATCTCCCCAATGGCCCAGGATCATCTCCTGGCTAACCCTGGTAATCTCCTCAGCGTGATGGTTGCAGGCAAAAATTTCCCCTTTCTCATTAACGCCAATCACACCTTCCTCCAAAATCTCCATCAAAATATGAAATTGACTTTCCAAGCGGATGGATCTGGCAAACATCTGGTCAAAGCTGTAATTATTGGTTGCAATATCCCGGAAATACTCCTGGAACTTCTCTGTTTCCAGCAGATTTTCCAGCCCCAGGCGCAGGGCAATCTCAATCATCATGCCGGAAGTGCAGGGTCTCTGGCCCAGGTTGATCTTGGTTTCTATTTCCTCCGGCACATAGCGCATCTCATCCGGCGTTACCGCAATTTGGATATCCTCGTCCAGCACGGCTCCCGGATAAAATGGTATCAGGTGAATGTGGTTGATTCCAAATTGGTTAGCCTGGGCAATAGCCTCTCTGGCCATGGTCTGAGTCATATTTACAAAAAGAACCTTGGTGCCTTTGGGAATCTCTTTTAGCTTCCGCAATTCGCTCCATCGAAAAGATACTTCTACCGCCATAGTCTGACAGCCTATCGGGACATGGCGTGCCACCTCTTCTGCGGATCCATAAGCATCTGTTGATACCACAAATAAATCCGCCCATGGAAGTACCCCCATGGCTGATCCATCTCTTACATTGTATATATTTATCTTGGCATATTCCCCGAACAGCTGCTCCACATCCGCTGCATAGGATTTCCCTGCTCTGGGATCCAGAGTTACAATGGAAATAATCTTCTTATCCATAAGTCCTCCTTCCGGAAATGGTTTTATTCTTTAACCAGTTTCTCACAAATTTGGTTGATTTTCAAGACTATAACCTATTTTTTACCTTTTTCAGATGATTTGGAATTGGCATGGTGTTTGCTGTATTAGTAAGTATCATCAAAAATATTAACATTCACCAATCAGAAGGGAGATTTGCATATGATTACAAAGGACGAACTGTTATCATTACTTCACCAGGAGGTTGTTCCGGCTCTGGGCTGTACAGAACCTGTATGTGTAGCGCTGGCTGCAGCAGATGCTTATCACGCCATTGGCGGCGATGTGGTTTCGATTAAGATGGAAGTAAACCCTGGTATTTACAAAAATGGAATGAGTGTAGGCATTCCCGGATTTTCCCGCGTTGGCTTAAAATATGCAGCTGCCCTGGGCGCCTGCCTTGGCAATCCGGAAAAGAGCCTTCAGCTTCTGGCTGATTTAAATGACGAAGTATGTGAGGCTGCTATTAAGTTAGTGGAAGATCGCCACGTTATTGTGATGATCAACCATAATGAAACCCAGCTCTATGCCAGAGCAGAAATTATTACTACCTCCGGCATTGGCATCAGTGAAATTCGCAACACTCACTCCAATATTATTTTTACCAAAAAAAACCACGAGGTACTCTTACAGAAGGAATACACCACCGCCTCTAATGATGAGCTTCACGAAAAGCTGACTGCCATGTCTGTTGCAGAACTGAAAGCCTTAATCGATACCTGTACAGAAGAAGACCTAAAGGATATGTTAAATGGTGTGGATATGAACGGCCGGCTGGCAGATTACGGCCTGGATCATTCTCTGGGAATTGGCATTGCCACCACTTTAAAGAAGCAGCTTGCATCTGATACCATGGGCGACAATCTGTTCAGCCGCACTATGGTCCGCGTGGCAAGCAGCGCTGAGGGGCGTATGAGCGGATGCCCCTATGCAGTTATGAGCAGCGCCGGAAGCGGCAATCACGGCATTACTGCTATTATCCCTGTGGTGGAAATGGCAAAGTATGTTAATGCTTCCAATGAACAGTTAGTAAAAGCTCTGGCTTTCTCCCACGCACTTAACATTTATATTAAGACCTTTACCGGCAAGCTGTCCGCCACCTGCGGCTGCGGCGTTTCTGCTGCAACTGCCGCTTCCGCCGCTATGGTATGGCTTATGAACGGTACTGACAAGCAGATCGGTGATGCCATTATTAACATGAGCGGAAACTTAACCGGTATGATCTGTGATGGCGGAAAAATTGGCTGCGCTTTAAAACTGGCTACCGCCACCAACGCTGCTATGATGTGCGCTTATCTGGCTATGTCTGATGTAGTCCTTCAGGCTACTGATGGGATCTGCGGCTACACCCCGGAAGAAGCAATCCGCAACATGGGTAAGGTCAGCAATCCCGGCATGGTGGAAACCGATCATACTATCTTAAATATTATGATGGAAAAAGACCAGCTGGCCTAACTCGAAAAGACCGGCGCAGCGCCTGATCTCAAGCTGCTGTACCGGTCTTTTATTACAAAAGCATTCCTCTCTGCCTGGAATCCGGAATATTCAATTGAATCCGGTATTTCTGCACGGCTCTTCTGGATACCTGAATTCCCTCTTCTCCTAATCGTTCCGCCAGCTTCTGATCGCTAAGAGGCTTTTTCCCTTCCGTCTCTATCATCTGCTGGATTTTCTGCTTAATCTGATCTGCAGAAACGCCAGCGATTTCCCCTTTCGATCCATCGGCTGCAGATGCAGAAGCCGTCGCCGGCAAAGCCGTGGAAAACAATGCCTTTAGAGCCACAGATTTTTTATATTGAAGGTATTTGCCTTTTATAGCACGGCTGACAGTGGAAACGTGAATTCCCAGAATGTTGGCAACATCCTCCTGCTGCATAGGCTTTAAAGGGCCTTTTCCTTCAAAATAATCTTCCTGTAAATTTAGCACCGTCTCCACAATCCGGGTGATGGTTCTTCTTCTCTGCTCCACACAATTTATCACGAACCTGGCACGATCCAGGCGCTCTTTGAAATACGCCAGAAGCTCCGGATCCTGAGATTGTTCCATCATCCGCATATAATAACTGCTGAATTTGTATTCTCCCATCCAGCTGTCATTAATAGAAACATCCCATATACCACCATGTCTGGAAACAATAATATCCGGCACTATGTAATTTGCCTCTTCCCGCTGGATACTCATAATAGGCCTGGGATTCAGATTTCCAATAAGATGGATGTACTCTTTAACCTGAACGGTAGAAATTCCCAGTTTTCTGGAAATCACCCCAATCTGACCATTCATCAGCTCTGTGAGATATTCCCGCAAAAGGCAAAAGAGCTTTTCGTCCTCCTCGCCTTTTGCCCGAAGCTGCTGTTCCAGGCACTCTGCCAAATCTCGTGAAAAAATCCCTATTGGCTCCAGATCTTTTAAAATTTTCAAACACTCTGCCAGTTCTGTTTCCTCATAGCCGGACGGGGAAGCCAGCTCCGTCAAAGAATAGGTAAAGTACCCCTTTTCATCCAGACAATCAATCAAATAATCCATAATTTTCCGTTGTCTGTCTGTATATTTTTCTCGCTGTAATTGGCTGAGAAGATATTCCTTAATAACATCTTCCTGCTTAGCCCTGGCATCATTCCTACGACGTTCCTCTTCCTCTGGATTATCAAGATACTGCTCTTTAAAAGAGCTTCCACTTTCGTAGATTTTTTCCATACCCATTATCATATCATTTTCTTTGTCATTGCTATTCTCCAACATAGGATTTTCCAGATATTCATTCATTAGAAAATCTTCCAGCTCCTGGTTGGTCAGGGCTAACACATTGAGGGATTGTACCTGGTTCACCGACAGGGTCTGTTTTTGTTCTATATTATTTCTGTGGTTTAACTCCATGAGCTTCCTCCTTGTGTATGGCGAAATTGACTACAGGGTAATGGCGCGTCTGGTATAAAAATACCTCGCTAAGTGTTCACATTATACCATATTTTCTTTGTTTTGTAATGAATTTGGAGGATTTTCTTTGCCGAATCTAAAATTTCATGGTGCACAGATTTGCATACAAAGACATACAAGGGCAAATGAAAAAGTCCTTGAAAATCAAGGACCTTTCAGAGGCGACAACCAGATTTGAACTGGTGATCAGGGTGTTGCAGACCCACGCCTTACCACTTGGCTATGTCGCCATAATGACCCCAACGAGATTCGAACTCGTGTTACCGCCGTGAAAGGGCGATGTCTTAACCGCTTGACCATGGGGCCTTATCTACCCCTCCTGACTCTCATCTGGGGATCTCTTTTCTCTCTCTTCTTCTTCTCTTCTTCTCTTTCCAGCTCCCCCTGTTGGACTTGAACCAACGACACTGCGGTTAACAGCCGCATGCTCTACCGACTGAGCTAAGGAGGATTACTTCTTCGGGTACTTCTCTTTCTTCCTTCTCTACATACCCTCAAAACCACACATTGAAACTACATCCTTCTTTCTTCTTCCTCTTTCCCTTACCTTCCTGCCTTGGTTAAGCCCTCGACCGATTAGTATCAGTCAGCTCCATACATTACTGCACTTCCACCTCTGACCTATCTACCTCGTCTTCTTCAAGGGGTCTTACTCTTGCGATGGGATATCTCATCTTGAGGGGGGCTTCACGCTTAGATGCCTTCAGCGTTTATCCC
>ERZ808046.44-NODE-44-length-176748-cov-8.131782_pt1 | contig 176748 bp, 143 predicted proteins | sample MGYA00380196_ERZ808046 | MGnify/ENA primary metagenome ERZ808046 (study PRJEB31490, sample SAMN06133421) | mouse gut metagenome | isolation source: Z6_2 | host: mice | place: China: Chengdu | collected 2015-05 ...
TACCCGCCGCACTCGGTACAGCGTTTCCTGTCTGCCCGGTGGAGTAGGGCGGCTTCCAGTTTCCCGTCCAGCGGCAGAACGGCGGTAATGAACCAGCGGCATATAAGCGAATAGCTGATACTCTGGACGCATACGCAAGGCTCGCCGTTATCCAGCAAGATACAGTTGCCGTTATCGTAGTTGCAGCACTCATGCACAAGGCGGCGGGCGGCTCTGTACTGTGGGTAGTCCATGTAGGGGCGTTTACCGTTCATTTTCCCGCCCCTTTCCCCGTTCCGGCTCACGGCGCAATATTTTGTCAAGATTGCTTTTCACGGTCTGCAATTCCCGGACGTTCGCTTTCTTCTCCCGGTACTCGTTGTAAAGGGCGTTTTTCTCTTTGGTAAGCTGCTCAATCTCCGTTTGTAGGGCTTTGGACGCTGGCAGCTTGGAGATGGCTTTCTCAACTGCTTTTTCCTCTGTGTCGTTGAATGTAAGCATGATTATTTTACCGACAAATCTCACCTCCTGTCATGTAGCCTGTCCGTCAAAACGGAACTTGAACAGGGCGGCAACAAGCCGGGATTTTATGCTGTCCTCGGTGTCCTTGTCGATATGTCCGTTTTCAATAGCGGCGATTCGGATTCGCTTGCTGTAATGCCGTAAAACTTTGCTCATGTGTGATAAAGAAGTGTAAAAATTTTGCTGTTCCCTATCCGGCTGTGGAACAGCGGGCAATCTGATTCAAGTTGTCGTCTATCTTCCCGTATTCGTCGGTGAGTTTCCCTCGGCAGATAGCAATTCCTCATTGACCGGGAAAACGATAATAACAGGCTGTATTCTTGACTTGGTAAGTGCTGCCGGATAAACTCGGCTTAGCTCATTTTGCAGAGGGTGACACGCTCGGAAAACTCAGCATATTCTTCCTCGGTCAAGTGTGTTTTGATTACCCGGCTGCGGTGGGGCGTGTTGTATTTTTTTCATGGCTGTAACTTCTTTTCATGGGTGGATTTTTTCAAGCAGCGCAAGCCACAAAAAGGCGGGTCTGGGGCGGCAATATTTCTCCCTCTAATACCTACAACACCGCAAAAGTCAAAATTGATGGTGATTTGCAGACATTTCTCTCTATTCCTTACAAAATCGCACAAGCCGGAATAGGCGGGAATTTGTGAAAATTTCTTTTCGCTAGCCCTCCACGGATAGCTTGCAGATTTGCCAAACGAAAGCACAAATTTCTTCTTTTCCTGTTTATACAGACGCTTTCTCAAAACACCAAAAATAAGCACAAAGAAGCAGGAAACCTTTTCTTGATTTCCTGTTTCGGTGTACACCTATCATGGGTTACGGTTATTCAGTTTTCATGTAACTACAGTTCGACAAATGGGAATTTTTAGATATTGTTATATATGTATTTCTGTAAAATGGCATTTTAAGCATACTTGTATTCCATAGTCTTTTAAATTCTTTTACGGAAATTTTTCTGTTATAATATTGCTCATTGGAATTAACAAAATCCGCTAATGATTCAGCAATAAAAATATATTGTTCATCATACCCAACAACAGGCACATAATGCAGCCAGTTTTTATCCGTCTGTACCCGTATCATCACGATTACCGGATTTCCTTTGCTGACTTCATTTTTTAGTGTAGCGATATTTCCAGCACAATACTTTATCTTAAAGCAATATTGGGAAAGTATATTCAGTATCCCTCTTGGGTACACACATCCATCTCTCATTTTATTGGGAATGACCTCATATAAGTTATCACCATGTTCTTCAATACCCCAATGCCTCAAAATATAGGCTGATGAAAACGCAGAACATTGGTAACCATTTTGCAAGTCTATTCTGTTTGCTTTTGTAATGACAAACTCCTTTTTCCTGCATATTATTGAGAAATGAAAATGTAATGCACCCATTAGGAAGCTATCGACAATCGTTGCAATTATCAAATAATTTGCTAACGTTGAAATTAATATCGCTATGCCTATTTTCATACTGTCGACTCCCTCATAAATGCCTATTTGCCGATTTTATTATAGCACTTCATTCCCCAAAATAAAATAGAATTCTTCACATTATGAAAAATAGATAGATGAGAGGGATTCCGTCGTCATCGGCATTATGGGAAAATCTAAACTTTGGGATTTTCCCACAATGCTATCGTTTGTTCTTTGGTTCGGAATAGTGTGGTGCTGGCGGTCTATCTCTTGTTTTCAGTTATTTGCTTCTTTACCGTACATGAGCATTAGCCCCTGGCTTAATTCTTTCATTTTACCATTTCCATAATCATTCCACGGAAAACCTTCCTCTTCTCACCTTCTACTTATGCTCTCATGATTCTCTACTCCCCGGACACCTGTGTCCCGTCTGCTTTCATATGGTACTTATCCTTGTAGATCAGCTGTGAAATCGGCACCAGTTCATACCCTTTATCCTGCAGTCCCGTGATCACGGCTTCCAGCGCGTCAGCCGTGTATTTGGCTCCGTTATGCATTAAAATGATCGATCCGTTTTTCAATTTATCGGATTCCACCACGCGTTTGACAATATCGTCGGCCCCGTAGTCTTTCCAGTCGAGAGAATCAATGGACCACTGGATCGGATAATAGTTGCATTTATGGGTATTGGTTATGACATGATTATCATAATCACCGTAGGGCGGTCGGAAAAGAAACATCTCATACCCTGTCAGTTCCTGCACCCTGGTATGTACTTTCATCAGTTCTTCCTGACACTGTTCGTCGGAGAGCTGTGACATGTTTTTATGGTTCTCGCTGTGATTGCCAAGGTCATGACCTGCTGCCAGAATCGCCTTCACATCATCCGGATAGCTTTCCACCCAGCCCCCGGTCATGAAGAAGGTCACCTTCACATTATGTTTCTTGAGCGTTTCCAGAATGCGTCCCGTGTCTTCATTCCCCCAGGAAGATGGACTGTTGATGGACCGTTTCTGGCATCTTACTATTCTCTGGCATCTTACCGTTCCGTAACGCCTCCACTTCATCGGAAAAGTTATAGACGATCTTAACGGTATTGTCTTCATAAATGTAAATCATAGAGACCATTTCCACAACGATATTCCTGTCAAGATGAGACAATTCCCGGTACTGCAGCAGCCTTTCAATCCACGGACCGTTTTCAGGCGGCTGCTCCTTAACTTCGCCGATCTTAGCCAGCATTGCACTGGCGGCTTCTATCTGCTGTTCGTATTTGTCCCTGTACTGTCGGTACTCGTCCTTCGTGATCAGCCCATCGGCATAATCTTCGTAAGTACGCTCTTTCTTTTGCCTAAGACGCCTGATTTGTGTCTGATAGCCGGAGCTGTCGCCCAGAGAACCAAGGTGCGTCTTACGCTGCTTCTGATTTTCTTCCGTGACCAGCCGCTCTATATCCTGCACCGACCGGATCATCAGATTCAGGTCCTGCAGCACAATCTCTTCCAGTTTCCGCCCGGTAATGTTATGAATCGTGCAAATTTTCCTGCCATAGCGGTTATAGCTGCCACAGTTAAAATGTGTTTCGCCTCTGCGCCTGATCTTAACCATGGCGCGCCCACAGTCCCCGCATCTCAGATAACCGGCAAACAAATGGACGTTGTCCGTAAGACCGGTCTGTCTCGTATTTCTTTGCAGAAGATCCTGCACTTTATCCCATGTTTCCCTGTCGATCACAGGCGCATGGGTGTTTTCAACGACGATCCACTTTTCCCTCGGCAGGCTGACCGCATTTTTCTTACACATCTGTCTGAAACTTTTATTCTGTACCATGCTGCCGGTATATATTTCATTCCTCAATATATTTCTTACTGTCGAATACGTCCAGTAAGCAGTAGTGCCCAGCCGGTTGCCGTTGTGATAGTTCAGCCCGCACTGCCTTTTATACTCCGACGGGCATGGTACACCTTCCTCATTCAGAATCTTCGCGATCGTATTTTGCCCGTGCCCTTTTATGTACATGGCAAAAATCCTCTTCACGATATCCGCGGCGCAGGGGTCAATTTCCAGCCTGTTGTGATCCGCCGCCGACTTCACATAGCCAAAACTGGCAAAAGCGCCGATAAACTGGCCGCTGTTCTGTTTGCTGCGGAAAGTGGAACGTACCTTTTTGGAGATATCTCTCGGATAAAACCCGTTGCACATATTTTTAAAATCCATCATCATATCTCCATCCGGGTCGATCTCCAGATAGTTCCGGTCTATCAGATCATTGACAGCGATAAAGCGTACTCTTTTGTGCGGAAAATATTCGCCCGTGTACTTTGAGACTTCCGGCAGATTCCTGCCAAGCCTGGACAGGTCTTTGACAAGGACGCACTGCACGTTCCCGGCTTCGATGTCTTCTAGCATCCGCTTAAAAGCCGGACGTTCAAAGTTCGTTCCCGTATGTCCGTCGTCCACATAGACATCGTGCAGGCGCAGGTCACTCTGCCTTTCCATAAATTCCATAAGCTGCATACGCTGATTTGCAACGCTTAAGCTCTCGGCTTTATCCCCGTCTTCTCTGGAAAGACGGATATACAATGCCGTATTTAACTTTGCATCTTCTTTCGTCCGCGTTTGCTCCTTCCTGTTTCCCATGGCTACTCCCTGCTTTCTGCCCCTTCCGCTTTGTCTTTCCCCTCCTGTATCCTCCCGATGTGTGTTCGAATAATGCGCCTTATCAGTTCTTCCATGTCGTACAGGTTCTTATACTCTCTGATCACCGTATAATTTTGATCCGGTTTTGACATTTTACTGTTTTTACTCCGTGTCAGTCTTCTTTCTACTATATATATGCAGAGCACACCCGGTCAACAACCCCGCCCGGATGCAAAAGCAGAGCCGGTAAACTGTGACTTCATTCACAGACTTACCGGCTCTGCCCTTACATGTTATCTTCTTAAATATCCTCTTAAATATCTTCTCAAATAAGAAACTGGTCAAACTTTTTGCAGTTTACAAAAGCATCAGTTTTCTGATGTACGCAATCGTATAATCCACACCCTTATCGCCCAGTTCACCGTGCCATGTTGCGGAATGCGGTTCAATACTCAGACCCTCTTCATATCCTTTCTCGTACAGCACAGAGAAGAATGCACCCCAATTTGTCATATCCATCCCGGCAGGCGGGTCGTCAAAACGCTTTCCATCGATCAAAAGCGCCCCTTTGATATGGACGTGAATGAACCGTCCGCCCCAGTCTCTGGCCTCCTGCAGGTAATCTCCTCCTGCGTAAATGCAGTGAGAGGTATCGTACTTAATATACAGGTCTTTCAAGTACCCATGAATGACCGTGTAGGCCATGGCATCACAGACAAAGTTGTTCCACCTGCAATTATACGTTGCAATCCTCACGCCCTTCTGCTTTCCAAAAGCGATCAGCTTTTCAAAATAAGAAATTGCAAGCTGGCAGTTTTCATAATAGGAGAGTTCCTCCACATAATTACAGCCCGTAATATAAATGGTGCATCCCAGACTGGCCGCCGCTTCGATCAGACGGCATTCCAAAGCAAGTTCCTCCCCGCAGATGCCGTCCTTACAGATCCGTCCGCTTCCCCAGCGTCCCACAGCCTGGACAGGCAGCTCATACCGCTCGCTGTATTCTTTCACCTCGTCCACATGGGCCAAAAACTCCTCCGCACGGTCGTTTACATCCAGTTCCACAAAGGAAAGTCCCTTGTCCTTTACTTTTATAAAATCTTCTTCCCGAATCCAGGAAATAATCCCTAATTTCATTTTCCCTCTTTTCTACTCTGTTCACCGTTTATTCAAAGTAAATTGTCTTCCCTGTCTTTGCAGACTCATAAATTGCTTCCAGTATCTGTGTCACTACCATCGCCTGTTCCGGCAATACGGTTAACGGTTTCCCATTCACGATGGCATCATAGAAGATCTTCTGTTCCTCGTCTTCCGGCCTTTCGGCTGCTCCGTCATAAAAGGCAACGCCGCCTGCACCCAATGCCGGTTTCTCCACGCACTGTTTGCCGTACTGTACACGGTTGATACGCAGCCCGTCTTTCATATCGGCTCCCGCCTTCGTTCCGCAGAGGGTCGTCTTCGCCTCATCCACTTCCAGGCTGTTTAACGCCCATGCCGCCTCCAGATGAATGGCCGCGCCGTTTTTCATTTTAATAAAGCCAAAGGCAGAGTCTTCCACCGTAAACACTTCCGGATCCCAGTCTCCCCATGCGTTTCCGGTATCCTTCTGGTCGGCCAGCTTACGGAACACAGAACCCGTTACGGATTCCGGTTCATAGTTATCCATCATCCAGAGTGTCAGGTCCAGTGCATGCGTGCCGATGTCGATCAGCGGACCGCCGCCCTGCTTTTCCGCATCCAGAAATACGCCCCATGTAGGAACTGCTCTTCTGCGGATCGCATGTGCTTTTGCGTAATAAACCTCGCCCAGGTCGCCGTTCGCGCAGGCTTTTTTCAGATACTGGGAATCACTTCTGTAACGGTTCTGATACCCTATTGTCAAAATTTTTCCCGTCTCTTTCGCCGTCTTCACCATTTCCTGTGCTTCCGCAAACGTTTTCGCCATAGGCTTTTCACACATAACATGCTTGCCGGCCTTCATCGCCGCGATCGCAACAGGAGCGTGACTGCTGTTGGGCGTCAGCACATATACCGCATCCAGGTCCTCCTTGATGAGTTCCTCATAATCCGTATAAACACGGGCGTCCTCCGTACCGAACTCTTTCTTTGCCTTCTCGGCGCGTTCTTCAACCAGATCGCAGAAAGCGACGATATTGTAACAACCGGTTCTCTTCATAGCGGGCAGATGCTTATTGTTTGCAATGCCGCCGCATCCCACAACACCAACATTTAAAATTTTCATGATACTGTCCTCCTTACAGGGCTTGTTTTATTTTACGTTACCTGATCTCATTTCGCTTTTACGCATTTCAGGCTCTTCTCCATATTTTCCATGGGCGTGCCAAAGGTGTGCGTATCCTGTTCGATCACCAGCCATCTGGCTCCGCATTCCACGGCGGCGGGCACCACCTTTTCCGCACCGACCTCTCCGTCTCCCACTGCCACCAGCACGACTTCGCCGTCCTTGCGGATAAAATCCTTCACATGTACGATCGGGCAGCGTCCGCTGTACTTCTGCAGACAGCTGACAGGGTCTGCTCCGCCCGCTTTTACCCAGCACAGATCAAGCTCTGTCTTCAACTGTTCTGCGGGAATCGCGTCATAGAAGGCATCCAGCTGATATCCGCCCTCCGCCGTCTTTTCAAACTCAAAATTATGGTTGTGGTAAAGCAGTTCCATGCCCGCTTCCCGGCATTTCCCGGCTATCTTTGCGATCATATCAAGGGTATCCTGAAACCGGCTGCCGCCGTACCATCTTTCTTTGTCCAGGTAGGGAATCGCCACATATTGACAGCCGATCTCCTTATAGTCCTGCACCGTTTTGTCTAAATCCCCTTCAAAATCGCTCATCGGTACATGGGCGCTGATTGCCTGCAGTCCTGCCCGATCCAGACAGGCACGAATTTCCCCGGCGGATTTCCCGTATAATCCTGCCAGCTCCACGCCGTCATATCCCATATCTGCAAGCTGCTGCATCGTCCCGCCAAAATCCGCCTCCGCCTGCTCACGCACAGAGTATACCTGTGCCGCAACTGGTAATTTCATAGCAAATTGCTCCTTCCATTATTTGTTCTACACTTCAAACTGTACGACCTGTTTCTTCTCGGAAGATTCGAATATCGCTTCCATCACGCGCATAACACGCGCCACTTCCTCCAACTTGATCAGGCTCTCTTCCCCGCCTTCCAATACCGCCATCACATTTCTGTAGAAATCGCAGATATCGCTCTTTTCTTCCGGGCGCTCTTCCGTAAAGATGCTGTCATCACGCCGCGGCGCCATCGTCTTTGTCAGACCGGCCGCCGTTCTTACCGGAACCACATCCTCTTCGTCCGTTCCGCAGGCCCGCACGATTTTTAAATTTTCTCCCCAATCCTTGATCATTGCCGTGCCGTCTCTGCCCAGCACATACCAGCGGGGAAGGTTGATAAAATTGCTCGTCCCTACTTCCACGATCATGTGCACGCCGTTGGCAAATCCCAGATCTGCCGTAAATCCATCGTCCACCAGCTGATTGGTCACATTCGTAACCGTTGCATAGATTGTCTCAAGCGCTGTCCCCGGGAACATCATAAGCGCCTGGTCCAGAAGATGCACGCCCCAATCCAGCACCATGCCGCCGCCATGCTCTTTCTCCTGACGCCAGTCCCCCGGGATTCCGCGGGAACCGTGTACTCTCGATTCCAACCGGTACACTTCCCCCAGCGTTCCCTCCGCCAGCAATTTCTTTACAGTCAGGAAATCCTCATCCCAACGGCGGTTCTGGTGTACCGTCAGGAACCGGCCGCATTCTCTGGAAGCCTCGATCATCTCCTGCAGATCCGCCGAACACAGTGTGACCGGTTTCTCACTGACCACATTCTTTCCGGCCTTCATCGCTGCGATGGCAATACTTTTATGCACATCGTTCGGCGTCGCTGCCAGCACAATATCCACCTTTTCATCCGCTAAGAGTTCTTCCAGACTGCCATATACAGGAATCTGTCTGGAACGCGCGTATTCCCGTCTCTCTTCCCTGATATCCCAGATACCCGCCACTGACAGATTCTCTATTTTTTCAATCAAGTCATAATGCCAGCCGGCCATTCCGCCGAAGCCGACCATCGCTAAAAAATGCTTTTTCATGCCCAGTACATACTTCCTCTCTCTTCGAAAATGAGTACATTTTTCAGACATTCGATTGCCTTAAGCAGCCCTTCCCTGCCGGACATCAGACTGTCCTCATGCTCAATGCTGACAGCGTAATCATAACCCGCCAGTCTCAGCTCTGAAGCGATCGCTTTCCAGAATTCCTCTCCGTGGCCGTATCCTACGGATCTGAAAATCCAGGAACGCTCAATCTCATTGCCATAGTGCGTCGTATCCAGCACACCGTTAACTGCCGTATTGACGGGGTCGATCTTCGTATCTTTTGCGTGGAAATGGAACAGTGCCCCCGCTTTGCCAAGTTCACGGATACATACACAGGGATCCATGCCCTGCCAGATTAAGTGGCTGGGGTCAAAATTGGCGCCGATCTCCGGTCCTACCGCTTCCCTTAAGCGCAGCAGACTCCTCGTATTATAAACGCAGAAGCCCGGATGCAGTTCCAGTGCAATTTTATGTATGCCATGCTCTTTTGCAAAAGCCACCTTCTTCTTCCAGTAAGGAATCAGCACTTCGTTCCACTGGTAATCCAAAACTTCCGTAAAATCTTCCGGCCAGGGGCATGTCACCCAGTTGGGCATGGTATCCTGCGGGCTTCCTCCGGGACAGCCTGAAAATGTGTTTACCACAGGAACACCCAGCTTCTCCGCCAGCAAAATCGCGTTGGTCAGATCGTCATCAAACTTCTTTGCGATTTCCGGATTCGGATGTACCATATTGCCATGGCTGCTCAATGCGCTGATCTCCAGATTATGTTTGTGGATCGTGTCCAGACATTCCTTCTGCTTCTTCTCGTCCGCCAGAAGAGCGGCCGCATCACAATGCGCTTTCCCTGGGAATCCGCCGCATCCAATTTCCACCATCTGCACGCCGTTTGCTGCTAAAAAGCTACATGCTTCGTCCAAAGATTTGTCGCCCAGCACTACCGTAAAAGTCCCTAATTTCACTTCTTTTTCCTCCTTTAAATTGTGACTTATTACCAACGTACCTGTTTCGTATTACGAAAATTTATATTTTCGCTCCGTTGAAATTGTGACTATTATATAAAAAGACAGCAGAAGAAAGATAGCTTTCTCCTGCTGAAAAACTCATACGATTCTGCTGTTTTATTGAGACCGGTTATTTACGCTGTGTCTTTTCACTGACGTGCGCCTGTCTGCGCGCTTCCAGAGGCGTACAACCAAAATACCTGCGAAACATACGCCCGAAATTATTATAATCCAAAAAGCCCACTGCCTCCGCTGCTTCCGTGGCCGTGATCGCATCCTGCTTAAGAAGTTTCATTGCCTTATTGAGCCGGATCTCATTGATATACTGTTGGGGAGCCACCCCGGCACTCTCCTTAAAGATATGATAAAACCGCCCCTCACTCAAATGTACCAGTTCCGCCAGCTCGCAGTTGGTTATCACTTCCGCATAATGCATCTCAATATACTGATAAACTCTGTTAAGACGTTCCAGCTTTTTACGCCGTTTTAAAACGCCTTCTTCCGAGAGCATTTCAATCGCTTTGTTGCGCGCCAGATATGTAACAAGCTTTAAAAGCTCCCCTTTGCAGACCAGTTGATAGCCAATTTCTTTCCTTTGATATTCCTCATAAATATGTAACATGATTCTGGAAATTTCCGCGTCGCCGGAAATCATCGGACAAAAGATGATATTCTTGTCCGCAAATTCCCTGGAAAAGTCCTCCATGTCAAAGATCACCACCAGCACTTCCATCTCACCGTCTCTGTTATATCCTTCGTGCAGAACATTGCTGTTGGCTATCACAAGCGCGCCTTCCCCGGCATCCATCTCCTCCTGCTCCAGCCTGATCACCGTCCGCCCACGCACCACATAGTGCAGTTCGATCTGTTCATGCCAGTGCGCACCAAAATATTTTCCTTTGCTGTTCCATTTATTTACAAGTAACTGGATTGGGAATTCTTTATCTTTAAGTATCTTCTTTTCATACAGTTCCAAATTCCTTTCCATCGGTACAATCCTTTCTCATGTGAATGTAACCGGACCGAAATTCTGTCCCGTTCCATTCACCTGCCATTCCCCCAGGCCGCATCAAAACTGAGTGCCACCTGCTTCTTATCCGTCTCCACACAGTAGATGGGAAGCTCCCTTCCGCCCACGGAACTGCTGACCGTGATGGAATCCGGCAGATGCCTGCTCACGCCCTGGATCAGGGCGATGGTCGCCAGTGCAAAGGCCGCCGACTTGGCTACCTGCACGCAGACGCTTTTGATAAAATTCTGCCGCTTCTTTTCCTCCTTAGTGACAGGAATCTCCTGCGCCGTGCAGCTGCAGTACTGTCCGCAGCCCCGCTGGCGCTGTCTTTCCGCCGTCCAGGCTTCCACCTGCTCCTGCCTTGGCCATGTCTCTTTTCTTCTATCATGATACGCCGATTCTCCCTGTATCTTCCTCTCCAGCTCGCACATGGCCAGTTTCATCTTGTCGTTCCAACTTTTGCCCTTTTTGTGCATAATGATACCCTGCATATTGTTGTTACTAAAATATATGCAGGGCAGCTTATCCATTACGATTAATTTATTGATGTATCTTGCATGTCTGTGATCAACCGTCCTCTGCATTTTCGTTACAGTAATTGATTCTGTTTCTGATCTCCATTACAGCCTTTGGTTCAATCATATTGAAAATATATGCCTTCAAGTATTTTTTGTTAACTTTTTCGTAGGTGTGGTCTATCATATTTCTAAATGCTTTCAATATGCCGGCATTAATACAGGTCAGAGAATTCTGAGTATCGTCTGTCAGCAATTTAGCCGCTTCTCCGATCTGTGCCATATAAAAAGCGCATAGATCAAAAGCCATCTTATCCTGTTCTAAATTATTCTGACTGCATCCGAAACGCTTGATCACTTCTTTCATGTCATTCTGCCTCTGTAAGATTGACATCAACAACTGGATATCCTTTTTATAGGATTTTGTCATATCCACCTGACTTCCTGCATCACTGTCTTGTATGCTGAATATTGATTGACCGGCAAACCGTTTTCCACTGCAAATCTGTCTAACTCATCATCTTCCTGTTTCATCAGATCCACCCATAACACATCAACCGTGATATCAAACAGGCTCTTGATATATTCCATAATATCAACCCGCATGGAATCGCCGTCTATTACAACATCTATGTCACTGGATGATTTCTCATTGCCATTCGCATAGGAACCGGCTACACCCAACCGGATATTGTCGTATTTATTATAAACCTGCTTTAAAATAGTAATAATATCATTCAATTTCATGTTCAGCCCTCTTTGTTATATTATACTGCAAAGACCGACTAATTACAAACGCTAAAAGGAAGCCGGTTTCTCCCCGATCATCAGATTTAAGATCGTCACATCCGTATCTTTCATACCGACCCTGCCCACATAGCCCATACTTTTGATCGTATCCTCCACATTCTCCCGCACCAGGCCCTCTCCCGGCCGGAAGCAGTGATCCGCATTCTCCAGCATATGCGCCATGATCGCCGCATCCACCGCCGACGCGATCTTCGCCGCGCAGGAGGATTTGGCGCCGTCGCAGACCACCCCGCCCATATTGGCGATCGTATTGGTTATGGTATTGGACACCGCTTCGTAGTCCCCGCCATACAGATAGGTGATGGCTGCCCCGGCCCCGCAGGCGGCGCTCACCGCACCGCAGTAAGCGGACAGGCTGCCAATATATTTCTTCTGGTGAATGGCGACCAGATTGCTCACGACCAGCGCCCGGTACATCCGCTCTCTGGACACCTGCCACTCCTTCGCGAACTCGATCACCGGCAAAGAACAGGTCATCCCCTGATTGCCGCTGCCGGAATTGATGATCACAGGCATGGAGCAGCCGTTCATCCTGGCATCCGAACCGGCTGCCGCTTTGGCTCTGGCCCTGACTTTGATATCGTCCCCGTAGGCCGACAGCAAAGTCCTTCCCACTTCCGCGCCGTAATGATTCCGCAGGCCTTCCTCGGAAATGGCGGTATTCATCTCCACCTGCCGGCCGATCACCTCTTCCACATCCTCCAACCGTACCTCGTCGGCAAACTGCAGGATATCCCTGACATTCAGAAGCTGTCTTTTATCCGGCTTCTGCTTCTGCGCCTCCGTTTCTGTTTGTTCCTCTGCAAAAAGGATCTCTCCGTCCTTCTCCACCCGCTCGATATGGGTATGTTTTTCGGATATGGTAACTGCGGCATGATGGCCTTCCCCCGTCATTTCCACCCGGATATAAAGATTTTCCACGCCTTTCTGCAGATGGCAGGTACAGAATTTCCGGTCAAGCAGATCTCTCACCTGCTCTCTGTCCTGTTCTGTCACTGCCTCCAGCACCTCCAGCTTCCGGTCCGCTCTGCCGCCCACTGCGCCAAGCACGGCGGCCGCCTCGATGCCATGCATACCGCCGGAATTGGGTACGGTCACGTTCTTGACATTCTTAATGATATTCCCGCTGCAGAAGACATCCATATGCCCGGGCATACCCCCGAATACTTCCCTCGCGCTGGCCGCCGCATAGGCCAGCGCGATCGGTTCCGTACAGCCCAGCGCCGGCACCAGTTCCTCCTGCAATATTTCCAGATAACTTTGATAGATCTTATCCTCCATACTGTCCTGCTCCTCTTTCCATACACCACCCTGCGCTCTACGGCAGCTGTTTTCCTGCCGCCAGATACAATTCGTACCACTCTTCCCTGGTCAGCGCCGCCTCACCTGCTTTGCAGATCTCCCGGATGCGCCCTGCATTCACGCTTCCGACGATGGTCTGGATCCCCGCCGGATGACGCAGAATCCAGGCAGTGGCTATCGCATTCGGCGTCACATTATACTTTGCCGCCAGTCTGTCCAGTACCTTATTGAGGGCAGGAAACTTCTCATTCCCGATAAATACCCCCTCAAACATGCCGTACTGGAAAGGCGACCAGGCCTGCAGCCTGATCTTTTTCAGACGGCAGTATTCGATCACGCTGCCCTCCCTGACACAGCTGGCATCGTTGTGAATGTTCACATTCAGGCCGGCGTCAATGGAAGGACAGTGGGCGATGGAAAACTGGATCTGATCCACGCAGACCGGTTCGTCCAGACAGCTGTTCAACAGCTCGATCTGCATCGGATTATGATTGCTCACACCGAAACTTCTGACTTTGCCCGCCTTCTTTAACTGCCGGAAAGCCTCCGCCACTTCCTCCGGCTCCATCAGGGCATCCGGGCGGTGAAGCAGCAGGACGTCGATATATTCCGTTCCCAGTCTTTTCAGACTGGCATCCACGGATGACAAAATATGATCTCCTGAAAAATCATAGCAGCAGCCGCGACGGATGGCACATTTCGTCTGGATCACCATCTTCTCCCTGTCTCTGCCCGCAAGCGCTTTGCCGAACACCGCTTCCGACTCCCCGTCCGCATAGATATCCGCATGGTCAAAGAAATTGATTCCCTCTTCCATACAGACATCGATCAGGGAGCCGACTGCCTTTTCATCCTCCAGCCCCGCCAGTCTCATACAGCCTAATCCGATCGCCGATACCTCCGGCAAACTGTCATTGATCTTTAACATTTTCATCGCAATATCCATTCCTTTCTCTCAACCTGTTACTTTTTATTTTTCCTGTTACTTTCTATTTTTCCTCTTTCTCTCCAAGCCACCGGTCCAGCCCGAGCAGGGCCCGCACATAGATACGCACCGCGCATTTGAGATTTTCCACAGACTCGGCCTCGTCGGCACAATGGCAGTTTCCATGCCCTTCCGGCAGACCTGCCGCCGTATAGTCCCGGCTCATGCCCGGCCCGAAGGCCACCGCATTGGGAATATGTCTGGCATAAGTTCCGCCTCCCATGACAAAAGGCTCTCCCGTCTGTCCCGTCTCCTGTGTCCAGGCATTCATCAATACAGTGACCAGCGGATCTTCTTTATCCCGGTAACAGGGTGCGGAATCCTGCACCGCCGTGATGCGGTATCCCGCCTGTTTTGCCTTCTCCTGCAGCTTCGGCATAAACCGGCTGCTTTCCATTGTGACCGGATAGCGGATATCCAGTACCAGACTGATCCGGCCTTTCTTAAGTTTTACGACTCCCGCATTACAGGTCAGCCTGCCGGAAAGCGCATCCGCACAGGCAATTCCCAGCCCTTCTCCATAGCCGTCTGACGCTGCCTCCTTGAGAAAAAGCACCGCGCGCCTTTCCTTTTCTTCCAACAGCTCCATCGGCATCCTGTCTGCCAGAACGCCCACCGCATTCACTGTCCCCTCCGGCGCAGCAGCATGACCGCTCACGCCCGCGCCTTCAATCTCCATCTTCTTACCCTGCAGGAGCAGTTCTGCCACGGCATGTTCCGGCACGCTGTTACACACGGTCCCGCCCTCCAGACGCAGGAATTGCCCCAGTACCGCTTCCGTCTCCAGTTCCACGCGGCAGATTCCCTTCTCTCCGCAGCAGACCGGAAAACCGCAATCCGCCACAAAGGAATAGTCCGGCACCTTGTAGTGGTTTACATAATGCATCACATCTTCCATGCCCACTTCTTCCCTGACACCGAGAATCTGTCGCACCCGGATATTCTGCAGCAGGCCTTTTTCCCGTAAGTAGCGCATCGCATAGTAGGCCACCACCGCCGGACCCTTGTTATCCTGTACGCCCCTGCCGATCAGAAACCCGTTCTTTGCCTGCATCGCAAAAGGCGGATACAGCCAGTTTCCCTCCGCCGGCACTACATCCAGATGATTCCAGATGCCGATCTCTTTCTCTCCGCTGCCCATTGTTATGGAAATACAATAGTCTTCGTGCCGGGTCGTTTCCATGCCGTCCCGTCCGGCGTAACCGGCCATCTGCTCCATCGCCTGACAACACGCCGCAAAGCCGTTTTCGTCCGCCACACTCTCGATGCCCACCAGCCCGCCAATATCTTCTATCATCTGTGCTTCATGCTCTTGCAGCCATACAGCAAGTTCATCCATCTTTTCCTCCATTCCGAAGCGTCCCACGCTCCCTCATCTCCATCCGGTATTTCTTCGGCGTCATACCTGTTTCCTGCTTAAAAAATCTGATAAACTGCGAAGTGTCGTTATATCCGGACATTGACGCGACCTCCGTGACCGAATACTGCTCCTGCTGCAGCAATTCTCTGGCCCGTTCCATCCTGACCTGCTTTACATAGGCCGCAAACCCGATTCCTTTTTTCCTGGCAAACAGGTGGCTTAAGTAATCCTGATTCATAAACAATTCCTTTTCCGCCAGTTCCTGCAGGGAAATCTCTCTGTTATAGTGCTGCCGCACATAGGAGGCCATGATCTCCACGATATCCTTACGCCCCTCCTCAGACTGTCCTCCCTTCTCTCCCCTGCTCTTACGCGCCAGGCCGGGAGCGCCGAGCCGGCATATATTCTGACAGATGCAGCACAGGAAATGCTCCATCTCTTCCAGACTGTCGAAGCGAAGGATTCCCGCCTGTTCCCGGTTTAAGGAAATGCTTCCCTGTCCGCTTTCTCCGATCGCCTGCAGAAACAAAGTGACCAGTCTTGTATACAGCAGTTCCAAACATTCCGCCTTTACCATGACCAGACTGCGCAGCTCTTCAAAAACCGAACGCATACAGGCATACGCCTTCTTACTGTTTCCGTCCCCAAGCGCCTCCCGCAGCATATCTTCTTTCGCCTGTTCCAGATAATAAACGGAGGGTTTGCCGTTTCTTATTCTGTCCGCATAACAGATGTCTTCTCCGTATATTTTATATTTCAGCGCCTCCCATGCCTCCTGATAGGCATTTCTGACACTGACCGCCTTCTTATGCACGAAGCTGATCCCCATTCTGACATCACAGCCCTGTTCCTGCAGCAGACTGCGCATCCTTCTCTGGAGAAAAAAATTGTCCGGCGTCGGACAGATCACCAGGACCCAGCTGTCAAAATCCGGGTGCAGCAACCTGATCCGTTCCCAGGAGATTCCCACATACATTTTTTCAACTGCTGATAAAAAATCCGGCGTATCCGGTTTTTTATCCCGAAACCGGACAACCGTGACCTGATACTCGGGAAACACCGTTTCAAACATTTTCTCTTCGACAAAGCTGCCATATCCCGGCGTCCGGATGCTGTTGCCGATAAACTTCGTAACGATATCCCGGCCCACGATCAACGCTTCTTTTTTCTCTGTCCGGTTTCGCTGTACAAATTTATCAAGACAGCTGTACAGATCTTCTTTCTCGATCGGTTTCAGCAGATACTCCGCCACACCATTGCTTAAGGCCGTGCGCGCATATTCGAAATCCGAATAGGCGCTCAGGATCACTACCTGTGTGGTACTGTCGTTCTCCCGGATCCTCTGCAGCAGCGCGAGGCCGTCCCTTTTTGGCATACGGATATCTGTCAGGACCAGATCCGGTTTTTCTCTGTGATAGACAGATTCTCCCTCTTCTCCGTTGACCGCCTGTAAAATGGCAAACTGTCCGTCCGCATCATATTCCCGCAGCAGCTTGATCAGCGATTCTCTCGCGTACAGTTCATCCTCCACTACCAGTATCTTAAACATTAGGCCATCTCCTTTGTTCCTCCGTCCAGATCTTCTCTCAGCCTTTGACCGACCCGGCCGTAAGCCCCTTGATAATATACTTCTGCCCAAGACAGTAGATAAGCAGCATCGGCAGCATGGCCAGAAGATACGCAGTAAACGCCATCGTATAATTAAAAGAATATTCTGTCTTAAAATTATACTGGAAAAGCGGCAATGTCCAGATTCCCTGCGTTCTGTTCAGGATCAGCAGCGGAAGCATGAAATCATTCCAGATCCACAGCGTATCCATGATCAGTAAAGTTGAGAGCATCGGCTTTACAAGCGGCAGCACGATTCTTACATAAATCCCGAACACACTGCACCCGTCGATCTGCGCCGATTCTTCGATTTCATAGGGCAGCCCTCTGATATAATTGACAAACAGAAATACGCCCTGTGTCAGACTGAAAGCGGCATATAGGACGATCAGTCCTGCATGGTTCAGCAGTCCCAGTTTCGTCATCATCTTAGTCACCGGCAGCATGATCACCTGAGAAGGAATAAAAAGTCCCATAAGAAGATAAAAATACACAGTTTTATAATACCTTTTTTCAAAATTTCTGGCAACTGCATATGAGACTGACGGCACCAGAATCAGAATCACTCCCACGGATATCACCGTGATCTTCAGGGAATTTCGCAGGAAAATCCAGTAATTGCTGTTCGTGAACAATTCCCTGAAATTATCGAAGTTCATTTCCTGCGGAAATGCGAAGAAGTTTCTTCCCGCCTCATCCAGTGTCTTAAAAGCATTGATCAGGACAAGATAGAGCGGAAAAAGGATCAGGAGCAGGCCGCAGGTAAGCAGCACAGTGCGCAGCAGCTTCCAGCCAGTTTCATCTTTCATCGTTTTCATTCGTCAGCCCCTCCTTTTCCGGTCAATTTTAACTGTGTGAGCGAGAAGACCGCCACCACTACAAACAGGACACATGCCTCTGCATTGGCCACAGAAAACCGCATATTCTTGAAAGCATCGTTATAGATCAAAATACCGATGACTTCTGTCGCCCGGACAGGACCGCCTCCTGTCAGCGCATACGGAAAGTCAAAAGAAGTAAATCCCTGTTTGATCGTCAGCACAAGATTTACCGTCACGGTAGGCAGCAGGTACGGCATCGTGATATAGCGAAAGCGCGCAAATGCGGTTGCCCCGTCGATCTTGGCCGACTCATACTGCTCTTCCGGAATCTGCTGTAATCCGGCGATAAAAATCACGGTCGGCATGGCAACCGCCTGCCACGACTGCACAAACACCACCGCCGGAAGCGCCGTCTTCCCCGTCATGAGAAGGCTCTGCGAAAGCCAGTCGATTCCCAGAAACTGACCGATCAGCGGCACCACTCTGTAAAAAAGCTGGTCCCAGATCAGGGCAATGGTCACCCCGCCGATCATTGCCGGAACGAAGAAAATAGATTTCACAAAGGTTTTGAACCATTTCAGGGAATTTAACGAAATTGCCAAAAACAGGGATGTCAGAATAACTACCGTCACCAGCATACAACTGTAAAACACCGTTGTTTTCAAGGAATTCCAAAAGTTTGGATTCTTAAGCAGAAGCATATAGTTCTTAAATCCCACATAGTGATATTCCGGTGACATGCCGTCCCAGTCAGTGAAGCTGTACTTTACACCATTGATCACGGATACTACATAAAAAAAAGTGTAGAGCGCTACCGGAATCACTGTAAATGCAACATAAACAACTTTTCCGGGAATTCTCCATTTTGTTGTTTCTTTCATAGTCTGCCCTTTATCCTTTCCTGACAGTCAATCGCTTTGTAAAAATCGAGAAAGGGCGGCATGACCTTCTCGTGTCCTGCCGCCCGGACCTGTAATGATCATGGAGCTATTCGGCTGATGTAACGGCAATCGAAGCATCCATATTTTTAAGAACCGCATCCACATCCTGCTCCGCCCAAAATCCCTGCACTACATTGTAAAGATCGGTAACCACATTATTGTTGATCGTAGAAGCCATCCAGTCATGTGTCTTGCCTGCATTGATCAATTCCACCATCGGCGCAATACCGGTATCGTCATTGACCACTCCGTTTATACAGGAAGGCGCCCCATCGCTGTTACAGAAGATCTGCGCATTCTCTGTCGCCGCCAGATAAGCCAGGAATCTGTATGCCGCTTCTTTCTCCGCATCAGACGCCTTCGCGGATACACAGATTGCCGCATCCACGCCTGACAGGCAGTTTGTGTTCTGCGCCGTATCATTCGGCAGCGGGAATACCCCCAGCTTCAGATCGGCATTCAGTGAAGAAATGGTTCCTCTTGCATAAGACCCGGTAATACACATTGCATACTGTCCATTTGCAAAATTCTCATAACACTGTGTATCAGAAAGCGCCAGAGCATCCGCATTTGCATAAGTAAATAAAGTCTTCATCTTGTCAAAAACCTGTGGAAATTCTGTATCTCCTGCAATCGTCGCCTCTCCGGCAACCGTCTTTTCAATCGTCTCTACGCCGTTCGGAGCCCACGCAACTACTGCGCTTTGGAACATATGCCCTACACGCCCCGGATCCTTGCCATGAAGTCCCATCGGCGTAATGCCCGCCGCTTTCAGAGTTTCACATACCTGCAGGAATTCCTCCCAGGTAGTCGGTACTTCCAGACTGTTCTCTTCAAAGATCGTCTGATTGTAATAAACACCGATATAGTTACGGCTGTAGGGAAGGGCATAATATCCACCGTCCTCCTGTTTGGTCATTTCCAGGGAAGACGGGTTGACGTTATCCAAAAACGCCTGTCCGCTCAGATCCTGCACATACCCGTTCGCCACCTTCTGTCCAAACTGCATCTGTGTCGGATAATCCGAAAAGATCACCGGAATATCGCCGGAAGAAATGCGCGATGTCAGAACCGTTCCCGGATCCGGCACCGTATTCATCTCAATCACGATATCCGGATTCTCCGCATTGAATTTATCAATGATTGCCTGGTATCCCTTCTGCGGTCCTTCCTCGCCTTTCTGCTGGAAAAACTCGATCGTAAGCACCTCCCCTGACGCCTGCTTGTCCGCCGCGTTTTCAGAAGTCTCCCCCGCGTCCTCTCCATCCGGCTCCTGCGCTTCCTCCTGCGTTGTTTCATTCCTGTTCTCTGCCGGCTGTGCGGTCTGCCCGCATCCCGCCAGAGCTGTGAACGTCATCGCTGCACATAAGATCACTGCCAGTTTCTTTTTCATTTTCTGTTCCTCCTGTTCTCTGTAGTTGATCGCCAACGTAGCCTGCATCGCCCGGCAAGCGCCTGCTCAGTCTCTTACCGGATAACTGTGCGCTGCATCCACAGCGGCTTTTATATAATCAAGTCTGATTCCCTGCCCTTGAATGGTGCAGTCAGCCCCGATCATAATCCCTCTTGTACCAAAGGTGTCAAGAATCTGCCTGACCTCTTCTTCAATCGCTTCTTTTGGCCCATTTAAAATATTTCCCTTATTGTTCATACCGCCCAGAATGGCTTTACCGAAAACTTCTCTTCCCTTTTCCAGGCTGTAGCCGTTATCCTTGACTGACCAGTTGACCAGATCTGCCGGATAGTGTGCAAAACGTTCCACCCATGTCCTGAATTCATACTCCGGTTCTCCGCAAATATGTAAAATATTATATTTATCCGGCATCTGCGCTGCCACCTGCAGGATCTGAAGATCAGACGGTTCTACCAGCCGCTCCCATTCTTTCTGGTCAAAACGCCCGATTTCACCAAACTGAGCAGAATAGTAGATGCCGTCCGCACCTGCTTCCAGATATCCCCTCGCCCATTTCTCCAACACATCTGCAAGGATTTCCACCCCTGCTGCTACTGCCTCCGGCGCTTCCTTGCTGTACTTCATCAGTACTGCATCGCCAAATGCCATTGATGCAGTCTTAAAAGGTCCAAACATTGTCTGGAAGATCAGCACATCTTCACCGGCCTCTTCCCTGATCCCTCTGATCACCGCTGCCATCTTCTCGAATTCTTCCGAATCAGTTCCTTTCATTTTCACCTGATACCAATCCTCTGCCGACTCGATCCGCCCGGTTACCGGGTACGGATAGTCCTGCATGATCTTGATGACATCCATATCCGTCTCCCGGTACAGCTTCATATGGGCGTCTATCATTTCCTGAACCGTATAGCTGGAATTATAATGGAACCAGAATCCGGCCGGGATACAGTCCACCTTCTCCCTTTTGATCGCTGCCAACACACGTTCTGACTTCTTCATCGTTACCTCCATCCTGAAAACTTTCCTGTTTCTATTTGTTTTTATTATAAGCAGACCTGATTCGGAAAAATAGAAATATTCTTTGGTAATAAATAGGAATATCCTTAGATTTTGTCATGAAACCGTTCTGTTAGAGGCACAGCCATTGTGATACACTAACCATAAAACACAAAGGTATCAAAGAAAGGATCTATAGTTAAGTATGAATAAAATATCATTATTATCTTATCGCACACAGATTTTTATCGCCTCCCTGTCCCTGGTCATCATTCCTTCGGTTCTGCTCGGGCTCTTTGCGGTCAATGATTCTACGTCAAAACTGGTGGAAGAATACAATTCCTCGCTCACCACCATCATTTCCCAGGCAAATCTGACATTGGATACCCTCCTGCAGGATGCCTTTAAAGTTGCCGATATGCCCATTCTCAGTGAAGAGGTCAGAAAGGCCATGGTCACAGATTACCAGGACGATTATCTGTCCTACGCCCAGACCTCTACGATGTTCCGCGATCTGTTCAATCAGACGAACCGGCTCAACACAGACCTGACAGCCTGTGTCTTCGTCAATCGCTACGGCTTTACCTTTGAATATGATGTTGTGAGCGCCCTTCACCGCAAACAGATTGATCAGAATATAAGCCAATGGTCAGATCTTGCCCGCAGTTCGCCCAATTATACTTATTTCGCCCCGCTGCAGACCAACAGCCGCACAGGGCAGAAAACACTGCCGATGATCAAGATCCTGCTTGATAAATATGACTATAAAGAAATCGGTATCTGCTACTGTGAGATCAATTTTAAACCCATAGAAAAAGTCATCCTTTCTGCCCAGAACACAGAAAATACTTTCCTGATCTATAATGCCGACGGCCAACTCACTTTTTCTTCAAATCCGGACTATATCCGGGAATCCGAAAAATATGCCGGCCTGTTATCCGCACTTTCTTCTTTTAATGCATCTCTTCTTCCCTCTTCCTCCATTGTGGAAGAGAAGCTTAAGATCGACCACAATCTCTATCAGGTGAACGGCTGTGTTAACAAGACCACCAACTGGCATCTGATACAATTTGTCGATAATCAGGTGATCTCGCAGATCTACCGTGACAATATTTTCAGCTATGTGCGCATCCTCATACTCTGTCTCATACTCGGTATGCTGTTGGCTGTCCTGCTCTCTGCGACTCTGACCCGTTCTATCCTGAAACTGTGCCGGCAGATCGACACGTTAAACGTACAAAATGAGGAACAGATTGACGAAAAGGCATGTGGATCCAATCAGGAACTTCGAAAGCTTGTGGCCAGCTTCAATCATTTGAATCAGCGTCTGAGCACAAGTCTGCAGCAGAACTATCAGATTCAGCTGGCGGAACAGAAAATGCGGATCCAGATGCTGCAGTTTCAGATCAATCACCATTTTCTCTACAATACCCTGAATGTGATCAGATCTCTTGCCAATATCCACAATGTACCACAGATAGAAACCATCTCCCTGTGCATGTCCGACCTGCTGCGGTATAATCTGGAGAACTTCCCCGTTGCCCTGCTTGAGGAAGAACTGGCGCAGATCAGACGCTATATGACGATACAGGATATCCGTTTCCCGGGGAAATTTTCTTTTGACATCAATATCTCCCCCGATTATCTGAAAATGCAGGTTCCCGCCTTTCTCCTGCAGCCGCTCGTGGAAAACAGCGTTGAGCACGGTTTTGGCAGCCGGGAAGCAGATTGCTACATCAGTATCAGCAGCCAGACCAGGGAAGACGGTCTTCACATTTTCGTTGCAGACAACGGAAACGGTATCTGTCCCGCAATACTTGAACGTCTCAATGGCGAATGTCTGCAGGAAGTTCCCGGAAAAACGCAGGAAGGCAGCCATCATTCCATCGGGCTGCAGAACGTAAGGCAGCGGATCCGCAGTCATTTCGGCGTCCCGTACGGGCTGACGATCGAGAGCCGTGAAGGAGAGGGAACCATCGTCGATCTGCTTCTGCCGGCCGGAACCACAATAGTCCCCTCTTGACATTTCCCCGCAAGTCACTACAATAATATATAATCTTTACTGACAAGACAGTTGACTTTACATTAAAACCGCTGCTGTTTACACTATGATTTCCCTTTTTACGAAATCACGGTTGACCAGATCAAGCCGGCAGCGCAAATTTCCCGGAAAGGAATCAAACGACCATGAAAGCATTTCTGCAACGCAAAAACATCATCTTCTCCTTTAAACGTTACGGTGTGGACTGTCTGGGCGCCATGGCACAGGGTTTGTTCTGCTCTCTCCTGATCGGCACCATCATCAAGACGCTGGGGCAGCAGACCGGACTGGCATATCTGGTGACCATCGGCACCTATGCGGCCGCTGTAGCCGGCCCGGCCATGGCGATCTCCATCGGCTTCGCCCTGCAGGCCCCGCCGCTTGTGCTCTTCTCTCTGGCAGCCGTAGGCGGCGCAGCCAATGAGCTGGGAGGTGCCGGCGGCCCGCTGGCGGTTCTGATCATCGCCATTCTGGCGTCGGAGTGCGGCAAAGTAGTCTCTAAGGAGACGAAAGTCGATATTCTCGTCACGCCTTTCGTGACCATCTTCACCGGAGTTGCGCTCTCCACGCTGCTGGCCCCCGGTATCGGCGCTGCGGCCAGCTCTCTGGGACAGCTGATCATGTGGGCCACCGACTTACAGCCTTTCCTGATGGGGATCATCGTCTCTGTACTGGTTGGCATCGCACTGACCCTCCCCATCTCCTCCGCAGCCATCTGCGCCGCCCTCTCCCTCACCGGACTGGCAGGCGGAGCCGCCGTAGCAGGCTGCTGTGCCAATATGGTAGGCTTTGCGGTGATGAGCTTTCGGGAAAATAAATGGGGCGGCCTGATCTCCCAGGGACTGGGAACCTCCATGCTGCAGATGGGCAATATCGTAAAAAACCCGCGAATCTGGATTCCGCCCATCATCGCTTCCGCCGTCACAGGCCCTGTCGCCACCTGCATCTTTAAGCTGCAGATGAACGGCACGCCCGTATCCTCCGGCATGGGCACCTGCGGCCTGGTGGGCCAGATCGGCGTTTACACGGGCTGGATCAACGACATCGCCGCAGGAAACAAAGCTGCCATCACGGCCTTCGACTGGATCGGGCTGCTCCTTGTCAGCTTCGTACTGCCCGCCGTTATCTCTCTGCTTGTATGTAACTTCCTGCGCAGGATCGGCTGGGTCCGGGAAAACGACCTGAAACTGGACTGATCACCGCATATACCGGCAGCAAATTCATCCAGCCCTGTCAGCTGCTGCCCCGACCATGCCAAGACTGTTGTAAATGTCCCCAAAAATGTCATAAAACGGCTGGGAAATTTTGCATTTTCCTCTTTACAAAAAGGCATAAATGCCGAGATAATATATAGAGAAGCGTTTTTTATGCAGTAAGCGTATTTTCTCAAAACAGTTTTATCTTGAGGGCATAATGACATAATTATGACCACAATTTTTATTCGGAAAAAGACAGGGAAGTCAAATTTTGCAGGTTGTTTCCTGCGACACATGGAGGGCGATTGATATGGGAATTGGTTTAAATGGTTTAAATTCAGGTCTTAACGACACGTATTCCGCTCTGTTGGGCGGAGGCGCCGGGGCCGGTGAAGTCGGCGGGGCGTCTTTATTATCGGATTACGCTTCCATCAAGAACGGCAGCTACGGCAAGATGATGAAATCCTACTATGCTAAAGTTAAGGATGCCGAGGAAGAGGAAGACGGTTCCAAGAGCGGTTCCAAGACGAAAGAGAAGGACGCTGCATCCGCCAGCGCAGCAAGGAAATTCTACGAGACAGCGACAGGCATGAATGCTCTTGATTACAGCGCGGACAATATCGACGAGCTGTACGACAAGGTTTCGGCTTTTGTCAAAGATTATAATTCCATGATGAAAGCGGCATCCAAGAGCAATAACAGCGCCGTCAAGGCACAGGCGGACGCCCTGAACGATTATACGTATCAGAATTACAAGTTATTTTCCAAAGTCGGCATTACGATGAATGCAGACCGCACGTTGTCCATCGACGAAGATACTTTTAAGAAGGTAAACGAGAAGACGGGATCCACCAACGTGCCTACGCTGACCACTCTGTTTAAGGGCATCGGTTCTTTCGCGGACAAGGCGGCCGACAAAGCCAGCACGATCTACCGCAAGGCCGGGGAAGGCGAAGCGGTTACTTCCGCCAAAGCCAAATATGCCGGCAGCACGGGCAGTGTTTCTTCCGGTGACAAAACAGACAGTTCCGACAAAGTTACTTCCACGACTGCCAAAGACGCGGCTTCGGCAGCTTCCGCAAGCGCACTTTACAAGTCTGTTGAGAAACTGGGAGCCATGATCATCAACAACGATAACAAGGACAGTGTATTCGATGTGTTCTCCACTCTGGTCAAAGATTACAATGAGCTTTTGGAAGATACAGCCGACAGCAAGAATTCCAATGTTATCAAACAGGCCGATCTTTTAAAGAGCCTTGTCAGCAGCAACAAGAGCGCTTTCTCCAGATTGGGCGTTACCATTAATTCCGACAAGTCACTGTCCATCGACGAGGAGAAATTCATGGAAGCCGACATGAGCACCGTGAAGAGTCTGTTCAGCGGCGCATACTCCTTCGGTGAAAAGATGACGGACCGCATCAACCAGATCTACCGCTATGCAACCCAGGGCAATTCCCTGAACGGTCAGACTTACACCAGCCAGGGCGGCTACAATGCGGCAGGAACCGGTTCGGTGCTGGATACGGTAATGTAATCTTGAATTCCTTACAGACAGGCCGAGGATACGCACAAGACGTATCTTCGGCCTGTAATAATCTGCCCTCCTTCCCTCTATATCGAAGCGGTACAAATTCTTGTTACAACAAATTCAACGCTCCAGAGCAAGACCGATCAGGCGATCCGTATGACCGGCCATAAAAAGAGGAATATTCAGCACATCATTATTTAATTTCAGATTATCCAGAGAAAATCGAATACGCAGCTTCACTCTGTCCCCGTACAGTTCCTTGAATTTTCTGAGACTTCTGCTGTTTGTATTTGTTTCGGCTTTCACTTCCACCGGGAAAATATCATTCTCTCTCTGCAGCAGAAAATCAACCTCATAGGGGGGATTACTTTTACTCCAATACCGCGGCACAACTTCAAACTGTGTCGCGAGTTCCTGCAGAACATAATTTTCAGTCAATGCCCCCTTAAACTCCGTAAACAGTCGATTTCCCTCGCCAAAGGCCGTCGGTGCAAGCATCGCCAGGCGCCGAAGTATACCCACATCTACAAGATAAATCTTAAAAGCTGACAGATCGTCATAAGCAGAAACAGGAAGGCCCGGCGCACTGCTGCGATATATTTTATACACCAGCCTTGCATCCACAAGCCATTGCAGTGCATCCTCGTATTCTCTCGCTCTTGCTCCTTCCTTGACAGCCTTATAAATAAACTTCTTATTTTCCCGGGCAAGCTGGGACGGAATGGATTTCCAGATCATTGATATTTTCGGAAACTCGCTGACCCCCGGATGCTTGGCAAAATCCCGTTCATATGCGCCGATAATATCCGCCAACGCTTCCTGCATAACGGCAACATCACGTGCCTCCGTCCACATTCGCACAGATTCCGGCATACCTCCGGTCACATAGTACATTTTCAGTTTCTCATACAAAGGATTAAAAAAGGCGTCCGGTATCGGTTCCAATGTTTCTATACTGTCCAGATAAACAGCTAAATTTTCATCCCCGTTAGCAATCAGAAATTCCATAAAAGTCATCGGGTCTATCTGCATAAAATTCACTTTACCTACGGGAAAAGAAGAAGGCCGGGCCGGCGCAATCCCAAGCAACGAGCCTGCACAGGTTACATGATACTCCGGCGCATTCTCACAAAAATATTTCATGGTGTTGATCACGTTAGGACAATCCTGGACCTCATCAAAAACAATAAGCGTTTTTTCCGGCAGAATTTTCTGGCCACTGACCAGCATGAGATTTTGCAGAATCCGGTTCACATCCTTTGTCGTTTCAAAAAATTGCCGGTACTCTTCATTTTCATCAAAGTTAAAATAAGCAGTGTTCTCATAAAACTGCCTGCCAAACTCTTTTAAGATCCATGTCTTCCCTACCTGTCGTACGCCCTTTAAAATAAGTGGTTTCCGATAAGGAGAATTTTTCCAGTTTAACAGTTGCTTCATGATATGTCGCTCCATACGAATCCCCCATTCCTGCTCGACCTGCGAATTCTTCTGTTTTTATTATAGACATAGTATGTATCAAAATCAACCTGCATCACACTATTATTGATAAAAAACGTGATATTTTCACATTTTTATTAATTATTATGTGTAACTTATCACATTTTTACAACAAAAACAGCTGCCGCACCAACGATATCCGTGCGGCAGCCATTATAACTGCTTCTTACTGCATTTTACTGTTCCTTACTTCTATACTTCTATGACCTGCTTTCCACAGTCTTTCACACCGCAGGAAAAATCTATCTTTTTCTCAATTTATGCGAAAGGATTCTCTGTCGGGTAAGGCAGGCTCTTCGGCTGGTTGTAACCGATCTCGCTCACATCAACGCCGATATACTTGAATACTTCATACAGCGCTTTGCCGAAATGACCGAATGCAACTGCGCCGTGGTGCGGGTAATTCTTCTCGATCAGCACATGACGGTAGAATCTTCCCATCTCCGGGATCGCGAATACACCGATACCGCCGAAGGACTTGGTAGCTACAGGCAGCACCTCGCCCTCTGCCACATAAGCGCGCAGGATGTTATCTGCGGAGCTCTGCAGACGATAGAATGTAATATTACCAGGAACGATATCACCTTCCAGCGTACCCTGTGTCACTTCCTCAGGCAGCGCTCTTGCCATGATCATCTGATACTCCATGCTGCACTTGGACAGCTTCTTGGAGCAGGTATTGCCGCAGTGGAATCCCATGAAGGTATCCGTAAACTTGTAATCGAACTTGCCTTCGATCGACTCTTTGTACATATCCTTCGGAACGGTGTTGTTGATATCGAGCAGTGTCACGATGTCGTCGCTGACTGCCGTACCGATGAACTCGCTCAGAGCGCCGTAGATATCCACTTCGCAGGATACCGGAATGCCTCTTCCTGTCAGACGGCTGTTCACGTAGCAGGGCACGAATCCGAACTGTGTCTGGAATGCAGGCCAGCATTTTCCGGCGATTGCCACATACTCACGATACCCCTTGTGCTGCTCAACCCAGTCAAGCAGTGTCAACTCATACTGTGCCAGCTTAGGCAGGATCGTAGGCTTGTTGTTGCCTTCTCCAAGTTCCGCTTCCATCTCTTTCACGATCTCCGGGATACGAGGATCGCCTTCATGCTTGTTGAACGCCTCGAACAGATCCAGCTCGGAGTTCTCTTCGATCTCCACGCCCAGGTTGTACAGCTGCTTGATCGGTGCGTTACAAGCCAGGAAGTTAAGCGGTCTGGGACCGAAGGAAATGATCTTTAAGCTGGACAGACCAACGATCGCCCGTGCGATCGGCACGAACTCGTGGATCATATCCGCACAGTCCTCTGCGTCGCCTACCGGATATTCCGGGATATAAGCCTTCACGTTGCGCAGCTTCAAGTTGTAGCTTGCATTCAGCATACCGCAGTACGCATCGCCGCGGCCCTGGATCAGATTGTCCTGAGACTCCTCGGCAGCAGCTACGAACATCTTCGGGCCATCGAAATGCTTCGCCAGCAGTGTCTCGGAAATCTCCGGACCGAAGTTGCCCAGATATACGCAGAGTGCGTTACATCCGTTGTCTTTAATGTCCTTCAGAGCGTTCACCATATCGATCTCGCTCTCGATGATGCAGACAGGACACTCATAGATGTCGGCCGCATCATATTTTGCCTGATATGCTTTTACCAGGGCTTCTCTTCTGTTCACTGCAAGAGATGCCGGGAAACAGTCACGGCTTACAGCTACAATACCAATTTTGACTTTCGGTAAATTGTTCATGTTCTTTATCCTCCTTTTACCGGGTTGACCGGTTTGGTTACTTTGTTATACTTCCTGGCAAAACTTCCCGCCGCCTTCTGACGGTATGCCATGCTGCACGAATGCAAAACGCCGCCGGTACTATTCGCGGATATCCAGGTTCTTACCCACAAGACCGATATGCGCTCCGGCGTCCAGACCGCCTTCTGCGTGTCCGATCAGCCATTTGTTCTTCGCGGTGATCAGCTTATCTTCCCATCCGTCGTGTGCCTCTGTGAGCGGACAGTTGGTGCCTGCCGGCAGTACGATTCCTACCTTGAACTGATTGTCGCCTACGCTGCAGGGTGCATAGTGCAGTGTGGTCGCATAGATCTCCACTGCCGTCCCCGCCGGTACAAGAAATGCCTCCATCTTCGCCGTATCATAGGTGAAGTCATCCGTGATATCCTGCTGCATACCGAGGATCAATACGGCATCCGTAGCCGCCACGTTTATCTCCGAGCTTCTGTGGTATTCGACTGCATTCAGCTTATAGTTAACGCCGTTGCAGTAGCCTGCCTGAATGGGCAGTTCTCCGAACGTCTTCTTCTGCAGCTCTGCCGCTGTCGTGGTAGCCTCCAGTTCCGGAATGGACGGCTCATATGCCACGCCTTCGAAATCAGGCGTCTTTTTCAGCGCCTCCATAAGCGGCCCGAAGTCATATCCCTGTACGACTCTTCCGTATTTGCGGAACGCCTCGTCTGTGATCTTTTTGATCTCCATTTGTAACCCTCTCCTTTCTTTTCTGTCTATCATCTACTGTACTGCCCTGCCTCTTTTCTGCCACGATGCACTCTTTATATGGTGTGCTTTTTATGATGTACTTTTTATCATGCACTATCTCCGCATTCCATGCCGGTTTCGTCTCACTCCGCCCGGACAGTACAGACACAAATCTGCAAAAACCGTTACTGAATGATATCGAACAGCTCCTTACAAGCCGGATAGATCTGCTTAAACTGCTGATACCGCGCCTCATATCTCTCCACAAGCGCCGCATCCGGCTCTACCGTATCCACTACCTTTACGATCTTAGCCGCCGCTTCTTCCACATTTGCATACTCGCCGCAGGCTACCGCTGCCAGCATGGCGCCGCCCATGGCCGGGCCTTCCTCGCTTTCGATCACGTCCACTTTCAGGTTCATGATGTTGGCGATCATCTTTTTCCACAGAGGACTCTTGGCACCACCGCCGCAGATCTTCGTCCGCTCGATCTTAACGCCCAGAGATCTGGCAACTTCCAGAGAGTCACGCAGTGCAAAAGCAACACCCTCCAGAACCGCCTGTGTCATATCCGCTCTGGTGGTATCCATGGTCATGCCGATAAAGGTACCTCTGGCATTGGGATTGTTATGCGGAGAACGTTCTCCCATCAGATAAGGCAGGAAGTACACATGGTTCTCACCCAGCTTATCATCTGTGATCTCTTTCTGTTCCGTACCGTAGTCCGTGGTGCCGATGATGTCATCCATCCACCATTTATTACAGGAAGCCGCACTCAGCATACACCCCATCAGATGATAATGACCGTCCGCATGGGCAAACGCGTGCAGCGCATTGAATTTGTCTACGCCAAACTTATCCGAAGAGATAAAGATCGTGCCGCTGGTACCCAGCGAAATATTACACATACCGTCGCCCACGGTGCCTGTGCCCACTGCCGCCGCAGCATTATCGCCGCCGCCGGCCGCCACCTTCACCGTCGCGGGAATGCCAAGTTCTTCTGCGATCTCCGGAAGCACTGTTCCCACCGTCTCATAACTCTCGAAGATCTTCGCCAGCTGCTCTTCTTTTACGCCGCAGATCTCGCACATTTCCTTTGACCAGCAGCGGTTTTTCACATCAAACAGCAACATACCGGACGCATCCGACACGTCCGTGCAATGAACGCCGGTCAACTTATAAGCGATGTAGTCCTTCGGCAGCATGATCTTCCTGATCTTTGCAAAATTCTCCGGCTCTTTATTTTTCACCCAGAGTACCTTCGGCGCGGTAAAGCCGGTAAAGGAAATGTTCGCCGTGTAAGCCGAAAGTTTGTCCTTACCGATCACGTTATTCAGATAATCGCATTCCTCCGCGGTCCTGCCGTCGTTCCACAGAATAGCCGGCCTGATCACCTGATCATTCTCGTCCAAAATTACCAGTCCGTGCATCTGTCCGCCGAAGCTGATACCCGCGATCTGACTCTTATCCACATCGGCGATCAGCTCCTTGATGCCTGCCATACTCTGCTCATACCAGTCCTCAGGCTTCTGCTCCGACCAGCCCGGATGCGGAAAGAATAACGGATACTCCTTCGACACGATATTCACAATCTTACCGCTGCCCTCCATCAAAAGAAGCTTCACGGCACTGGTTCCTAAATCCACCCCAATATACAGCATGGTAACCCTCCTGTTTCCTCATGATTCATTTACTGTTCCTTCGCGCCTTCTGCCGGCTGATGCTGCAACCGCTCCACAGCGTCAGATTCCTCACAGTATCCTGCCCGGTCCGGCGGCCGTCCTATGTCCGCAGCGCCGACCGTGCACGTGCACGTATTTGATATCTTCATAATAATATTAGTCAGTAAGAAAATCAAGTCCATATAATGATTTCTGTAAATTTCGGAAATATACACAAAATAAGTGCGCTAAATTTGGTTATTAGTCCTATCATAACAGTTCCTTCTCCTGTTTTCCTGTTACGAAATCCGCCCAGTCCAAGCCATCAAGAGAATCCCCATCAGTACAGGGATTGACTTGCTTACCCTGTTATGCTACGCTGTATGCGTAATCGAATTCGGAAAGGATTCCCGTTATGGCAACGCTCAAAGAAATCGCCGACCTGGCCGGCGTATCCCGCGGCACGGTGGACCGGGTGCTGAACCACCGCGGCTCCGTCAACCCGCAGACAGAAAGAAAAATACTGGAAATCGTTCAGGCGCTGGACTATAAGCCCAACAAAGCCGGCATCGTTCTCGCCGCCCAGAAGAAAAATCTGAAGCTGGGCGTTGTTTTGTTGGGACGGGATACCGTTTTCTATGATGATATCCTGGCCGGTGTCCGCGACAAGGCGGAGGAACTGGAAGGCTACAACTGTTCCGTCCTGATCAGACAGACAGAGTACGACCTGAACCGACAGCTGGAGGCCATCGACGAGCTGGTGGCCGAGGAAATCAGCGGACTGGCTATTTCTCCTTACAATGACAATGCCGTCCGTGAGAAAATCGACGCCCTGCACGACCGGGGGATTCCGGTCGTAACCTTAAATACCGATATCGAGAATGCCAGACGGCTCGCCTACGTGGGCTGCCACTTCTACCGTTCCGGCGAAACGGCCGGCGGCCTGATGCATCTGATGACAGGCGGCGCGGCCGATGGCAGTGTGCATGTGGGCATCATATCAGGCTCCATGAATGTGCTGTGTCATACCGAGCGTATAGCAGGCTTCCGTCATGTGACCGAAACCTACGGTGGCATTCAGATTGTGGAGACTGTCAACAACAGTGACGACGAGTCCCGCAGTTATGATCTGACCGCAGATATGCTGCGCAGACATCCGGAGATCAATGCACTGTACTTTACCGCCGGCGGCGTTTACGGCGGCTGCCGCGCCGTGATGGATTCGGGGCGCGCCGCACAGATCACCGTCATCACCAACGACATGGTGGACACCACCCGCGAATTTCTGGAAAACGGCCTGATAGCGGCTACCATCTGCCAGCAGCCCTTTGTGCAGGGACATAAACCCCTGTCTATCCTTTTTACCTATCTGACTACGGGGGAACTTCCGGCCGTGGAGAATGATTATGTCAATATCGATATCCGCATCCGGGAGAATCTGTGAACCGATGCCGAAACATTTGAAACTGCTGCAAAGACATTTGAAACACATATACGGAGGATATTATGAGCAAAAAGAAAGCCGTCGTCTCACTGGGACACGAAGCACTCGGATACACAACTTTAGAACAGCGTGACGCCGTAAAGATCACTGCCGGAGCACTGGCCGATCTGGTGGAGGCAGGTTATCAGCTTACCATCACCCACAGCAACGGTCCACAGGTCAGCATGATCCACAAGGCCATGACCGAACTGCGCCGGGTCTATATCGACTACACCCCTGCGCCGATGTGCGTCTGCTCCGCCATGAGCCAGGGCTATGTCGGATATGACATCCAGAACGCCCTGCGCGCGGAACTGCTTGGCCGCGGTATCTCCAGGCCCGTCAGCACGATCCTGACGCAGGTGACTGTGGATCCTTACGACGAGGCCTTCTACGAGCCGACTAAAGTGATCGGCCGCTATATGTCCGCGGAAGACGCCGAGATTGAAGTCAAGAAGGGGAATTATGTAGTAGAGAAGCCCGGCAAAGGATTCCGCCGTGTGGTGGCAGCGCCGAAGCCCATTGATATTGTGGAGATTGATGCCATCCGCACGCTGGCGGATGCCGGTCAGATAGTGATTGCCTGCGGCGGCGGCGGTATTCCGGTCATCGAACAGAGCCATGCCCTGCAGGGCGCTTCCGCAGTGATCGAGAAGGACGCCATTGCCGGCAAACTGGCGGGCGAACTGCAGGCCGACGAGTTGATCATCCTCACCGGCGTACCCTGCGTCTATCGGCATTTCGGCACACCGGAACAGGAAGCCCTCTCCTCCATGACCACAGCGCAGGCCAGAGAACTTATGGCACAGAACCAGTTCGAAGCCGGCACCATGCTGCCGAAGATCGAGGCAGCCATCGCCTATCTGGACAAAAATCCTGCCGGACGCGTCATGATCACCTCGCTCGGCACGGTGTCCGATGCCCTGAAAGGGAAAAACGGAACGGTCATTACCCCCTGAGACCGCGCTATACTTTGATCAGCTTCTTCTGGCTCCACTTCCCTGACAGATAGCGGATAAAGGAGATCACAAAATTGGTGGTCCAGCCCATGGGGACCGCAAACCAGACGGCCTCCACACCGATCACGCCGGCAAAGCCGAAGGCAAAAGATACCCGGATGCCGAGATTGATCAGATTGGCAAGGGTGAAGACCACCACATCTCCTGCGCCCCGAAGCACCCCGTCTGTAATGGCCTTCATGCCGATACAGACGAAGAAAAAGGCGATAAAAGTCAGGTAATCATTTCCCGTAGCAAAGGCCGCCGCATCGCTTCCTTCCTCCAGAAAGGCATTGATGATCGGCCCATGGAAGGCTGTGAGGATCAGACATATCAGCACCGCAAAGGATGCCACCATCCGCACGCCCGCCACATATCCTTTGCGCACTCTCTCCGGTTGTCCCGCACCCAGATTCTGGGCCGTAAAAGTGGACACCGCATTCCCCGTAGCGATCATCGGCACGATACAGATCGATTCGATCCGCATCCCCGCCGTGTAACCCGCCAGCACCGAAGAACCAAAGCCGTTTACCACGGACTGGACAAGAAGCATACCGATGGAGACAATGGACTGCTGTACCATGGAGGGAATCGCAACCTTGATCATATTGCCCAGCATGGCGAAATCGTAGAGCTTTCTTTTCCCTGCATCCGTCTCTTCCGCATTCCGCGCTTCTGTACCGTTCACTTCTGTACTGTTCGCTTCTGTACCGTCTGCTTCCGCTTTCCCTTCCCCCGCATTCACAGTTTTCGTATTCGTCTCATCCCTGTAAGTTCCAAGAAGCCGCAGCAGCAGACAGAAGGAGATCACCGCGGAAAGTCCCTGTGCGATCACTGTGGCGATGGCAACGCCCGCCACGCCCAGATGGAACGTCTGCACCATCACAAGATCCATCCCGATATTAAGCACCGAAGAAAAAATAAGCAGGTAAAGAGGCGTCCTGGAATTGCCAAGAGCGTTGAATATGGAGGACAGAATATTGTACATAAATAAAAAAGGAAGCCCCAGAAAATAAATCTCCAGATAGAGTACGGCATCGGAGAGGATATTGCCGGGCGTGTTCAGCCCGATAAGAATCGCCCGGTTTCCCAAAAGCCCGATCACACTTAACACCAGGCTGAGTACAAGAAACGTGATCAGCGCCGTGGAAACCGATGTCTTCATCTTCCGGTACAGCCCCGCGCCCAGATACTGGGAAGTGATCACGCTGGCGCCGATCCCGCCGCCGATGGCGATCATGATAAACACCGTGGTCAGCGAATAGGACGCCCCCACGGCCGCCAACGCATCCTCCCCCACAAACTGTCCCACGATGATGGAATCCACCGTAGTATAGAACTGCTGGAACAGATTGCCCAGTATCATGGGCAGGGCAAAGAAGAACAGTGACCTGCCCGGTTTATCTGTGAGCATGTTGTATTTTTTCATTCTGCGTACCCCTTTGTTTCTCTCAGACCTGCTACTTCTCTCCGCTTCCCAGCACCATCAAAAGCGCCCCGATCATAATACAGAAATCGGAAATATTGAACACAACATTCCTGATCTTCTCATTTTTCACCGGAAAACTCACATAATCCACCACGTATTTCCGTACCAGACGGTCATAGGTATTACTGTAGGCCCCGCCCAGCAGAAGGGCCAGTCCTGCCTTAAGAGTCTTACTCCCCTTACAGGAAAAGGTCAGCACGAAAAGCACCGTCAGCCCCAGCGTCAAAGCCACCGAAAGCGCTGCCACCAGATCGCTTCTTCGCTCTCCTGCATCCAGCATCGCGCCTTTATTATGATATCTGCGGATCAGAAGCCGGCCGCCGCAGACCGCCGTCTCCTCTCCTTCCTTTCTCGACCGCTCGATATGATCCTTGATCAGCAGGTCAAGAAAGAAGATCACCATTGCCATCAGTGAAAAACCTATGATTGCCATGTACTTCTCCTTTTTCAATATAATAAACTCAGCCAGCAGCGTTAGCTGTACTGGCTAAGTTCATTATATGCAATCTATCAGATAATATCAAGTGTAAAGCGGCCTGACTAAGTTTATGACTCTGTCTGCTGCAGCTGCCACTTCCTGGTCATGCGTGACACAAATAATCGTTTTTCCGGCCTTTTTAATCTCTCTCAGTATCTCTATCACATCCATTTTATTTTTTTGATCCAGATTTCCGGTCGGCTCATCGGCCAGTACCAGTTCATATTGCTTCAACATCATCCTTGCGATTGCCGCTTTTTGTTGTTCCCCGCCGCTTAAATGGTAAACTTTTTTGTTTAAACAGCTGAGGTCCAGCCCTACTTTTGCCATAACCTCCTCAAGCTCTTTCCTGTCTGTTTTTCTGCGTTCCCATCTCGATATACAGATGTTTTCTTCAACAGTTTTCTCAGGAAGCAATAAATAATCCTGAAATACATACCCAAAAAAATTCCTTCTGAGTTTCAGCAGATCTCTTTTCGTAAACTGCTTTTTACCATTTAAGATCAGTTCTCCACGGTCCGGTTTTTCAAGTAACCCAATCAAGTTTAACAGCGTTGTTTTCCCAACGCCGCTTTCTCCTGTAATACAGACAAATTCATTCCTGTTTACAGACAAAGACAGATCTGATAAGACAGTTTTTTGATCAAACTGTTTCGTGATATTTAATAATTGTACCATTTCTATACGCTTTCCTTTCGCTTTACGCAACTTAAAATTCTGGCCATCATTAACAAAATTCCTGGCCCCTTATGAACTGCATATCACCTTTTACGCGCAAACACCTGCATATGATCCTGGAAAGGCAATAATCCACAACCGACATCGCAACACAAAGTATGATCATATAAAATGATATTTTTTTAGAAACGATTCCCACCAGAAATAACGCAAATACATTCACAAACAAATTGAATAAGATCAAACGCCCATATATTTGCCGGAAACTGTGTCCGTGTAAATATTTTATCGTGATCGTCGGAAAAAAGGCTTTATAACAGGCATATACTATCGCGGTCATAAACATCACCAAAAGCAAAACCATCAATATCATATTTAAGATCAGCTTGTTTCTATCGGCTTCTGCAATTCTGATCTCTTCCCCCTTTTGGTCATAGACTGATGCGACCTTATTTAATTCAGTGACATTATACTTTTGCGATACAGCCCTGATCTCTTTCAGCGCGCTGTATTCATCATCAGCTTCTAAAAAGATATACCTCCCAAAACATACAGCCAGAAAGGAATGATCGACATTTCCTGTATATACGGTAATGATCGAATCTTCTATTCTGTTAAACTGATCGCCGCTGTAGCAGTTATAGGTAAAAAGATTCTGACTGTTTTCTATATAGATCATATTAATTTCCAGATCATCTATATCTATTTCGATTTCATCCTGCCCTCTGGCTTCTTTATATATATTGGTAACTTCCATTTTGTAAAAATGAAACCACTCTTTAAAGGACTCTTCTATCGTGTTTTCATATTCCTTAAATTTTAAAGGCACTAATAGATTCAGAACATTATCCTTTTGATCTATCAGATCGATCACATTTTTTCCGTCTATCGACCTGATCGTATGCCTCTTTAAATAATTTTTATCCACTGTTATATTTTTCCCATAAGGGGTATATAAATCTTCTGTTTTTTCTACATTTATTTTATAACTATACTCAATATCTTCCGGGTCTTTTGCAGCAAAATTTTCTGTACCCGGCCGTTCAAAATTAAGTGTTTTCATAATAAATACTTTATCCAGATCGCTCAATTCCTGATATATCCTGAAAACTTTATCATCAAGTATATCCTCCGCCACAAGGTTATCCAGATAATACGATTCATATACGTTAAAAAGATTCCTGGTATTTTCCCATAACGACAGGCCATCTAACTTTTCCTTTAATTTCGCATTCTGGTAAAAAAATCGTTCACATGTAAAAATGAGCAATAAAAAAAGTAAAATTCTTGAAAAATAAGATACGACCATTATTTTCGTCAATCCTCTTTTTCTGCTGTTATGATCTGTCACAATACAAAACAACCGAAACAGAGGAATCGACAGTATAAATATTACGAAAACAACAGCTGTATTTAATTTTAACATTGCACTAAAAACTTCAAACAACAGACCGGAAAAGAAAGATCTATATACAATCCCACCCATAACCAGATTACTCAAAACCATAGTCAAAAGCATTGCCTTATACAAAGGATTGTTCAAGGTATGATAGATCTGAACATCCGTATAGCCCCATAGGTGATAGACAGAACAGGTTCTTTGGCAGACCGAATAATAGAAAAACATAATCAAAACAAGCGCCAAAATAAAAAAACAAATGATCGAAAAAAAAGAAGCATCCAATGAAATGATAGGGTTTTGGAATCCTGTTTTCACATAATCAACTTCACAATAGTCTTTGAGCTGTTCAGCCAGGTCTTCGATGAGATCTGTATCATCCGTATCCACATATAATACGTTTTTAAATCCGACGTCTAAAAGCGCTTCAAAATCATGTACTTTTATATCCCTGTTAAAAATAAAGTCCGGTAAAGATAACATTTCTTTATAGTTATCTTCCATTGTAGAATAAACGTCTATCTTATCGGAACTCCATAAACTGTATTGTGCTATTTCAACACTATTTGCTGTTGAAAAATCTTTGATATTTTCTAAAAATTCAGTCTTCGATTCAACCTGCTCATTTGTATACAGATGAAAATGAAAATATATGACAGTTTTATCCATTAATAATTTTTCTGCCGAGCTGTTATTGATCCGCAGGAAAAAAAAGAGATTAAATAATGCAGTCAAGATAATAACGATTGTAACCGATTTCTTTGCCATGTGCTCACCCTCACTTTGTCATATGATCAAAATCTGTTTCCTATTATCTTTATTTCCGTCACGGGTTCAACCCTTTTTGCCTCAAACGACATTTAACATCTGTTTTTGGTCAATTCGATTTTTGCATTTGGGAATTCTATGTGATAAGATATAGGCAGACAGCAGAGAATAGAGGGCCAGGTGGAACATGCGTATTCTGATTTGTGACGATGACACGCTGATGATTGAGCAATTACAGAGATATATCGAATCCTACTTTAAATCAAACCATTTAAAATGTCCACGGTTGGTTTCCTTTACCTGCGGTGAATCTTTATTGGCGGATCAGGAAGAAAAAGATATTGTTTTTCTGGATATCGAGATGCCCGGTATGAACGGGATCTATGTAGGAAATGAATTAAAAAAGGCAAACAAAAATGTCCTGATCTTTGTTATCACCTCTTATAGTGAATATTTAGACGATGCAATGCGCTTTGACGTGTTCCGCTATCTCTCCAAACCTTTGGACAAACAGCGTCTTTTCCGTAATATGAAGGATGCCCTGATTTGTTACAATTCCATCACTGCCAAAATCCCTGTGGAAACCAAACAGGGGGTATACTCGCTTCTCACCTCGCAGATCATCGCCATAGAGGCTCAGGGGCGCAAAGTGATCGTACATACTACCCTGCAGGATTTCAACTCGATTCATACGATGGATCACTGGCTGAAACAGCTCCCTGAAAACAGCTTCTTTCAGACGCACCGCAGTTTTATTGTTAATTTCGAACATGTAGTGGACTTCGATCATTCCACCATACATTTATCAGACCAGCAAATTACCGCTTACCTGACCCGTAGAAAATACAGTGCCTTTAAAAATGCTTATCTGCTGTATCTGGAAAGTATGAGGTGAAATCTATGGAACGTATCGCACTGCTTCCTTTTAGTCTTTTCAGCCTTTTTACAGAGGCCGTGATATTGTGGCAATACACATCCAGTCTTTTTATCCCCTCATACAGCGGTAAAATAAGGCTGGCGTTCATAAGCATTTCTTATACCATATTGTTTCTTCTTTCCCTGCCCGGGCAGGCATGGATCAATGTCATCGGCTTTTTTGCGTTTAACATGATCATTCTTTATACCATGTTTCAGCTTAAGATGTTACCGGCATTTTTCCATTCTGCTGTACTTACGGCAATTCGGGAGATATCTGAATTTACCGTCTTTAGAATTATATCAGGATTCTTTCCGCATTTTCCTTTGGAAACAGGCAACGGACTGGTTTTTTATGCAGCTTTCAGCAAAATTGTCTATTTTGCGCTCATTTACTCGTTTATTTATTTTCTCAAAACAAAAAAGGCGGAACAGAGACAATACCTTCATCCCGAACTTCTTTTAATGCCAATCCCTGTTTCCTCTGTTTCTATTATGTTTACCTTCCTCGCGATTGGCGAAGCATCGTCTTTTGCCCCGCCTGTCGATTTTATGTTGACAATCTGCTCTGTTTTTCCTATTATGACGAACCTGTTCGTATTTGCGATCAACCAGTACAATCAGAGAAAAAGCAGAGAATTCACCGAACTGCAATTATCGCTGCAGAAAGAGTCCGATTCCGCCGAATATTATGAACTGCTGCTATCACAGAACGAAAATCAAAGCATCCTGATCCACGACATAAAAAAACACCTTCAATCCATTAAACTGCTGAATGAAAAAGGTGATCAGGATCAAATAAATGCCTATATCCGTCAACTCCTGGAAGCTTCTGACCTGAAGGAAGCCTCCAAAATCTGCGATAACGAAATGCTGAACGCAATCCTCTGCCGCTATCAACGGCGATGCGATCATAAACATATTATTTTCCATGCCGATATCAGAAGCGGCACCGTGCGGACTATTTACCAGCACGATTTAACATCATTATTCTGCAACTTATTGGATAATGCGATAGATGCAGCAGAAAATATCCCTGATTCTTTTATTGAGCTTACGGTACGGAAAAAGGAAAATTCTCCTTTTATCGTTATTGTAATAATAAATTCCTGTCAAAACGCTCCCATATATGATAAAGACGGACTTCCACTATCTCATAAGTCAGACAACGCCAGACACGGATTCGGAATCAAAAGCATAAAAAAAGTTGTGAAACAATATCATGGAAATTTACAAATGTATTATGATAATGCTTCGGGTACTTTCCATACAATCATAGCCTTGAGACAATAGCCGCAGGGAAATTTGGCAGGTTTTGCAGGCAGCATTATTCGATCAGAGTCAGTCCACGGACGGCTGTCTTGCCGCAATATAAAGATCTATGTCCTCTACGATATAGTTGGCTCCCGTAGTATGCAGAGCCTCAAAGCAGGAATACACATACTCCCATATTTGATAGCGGGTGAAAAGTCCGGCCACCTGTTTGCCCGTCAAATGTCTGGCGTTTTTATAGATTTCCACACAGTAAATGAGAAACTCACCTTGTCTGCTCATAGTTACGTCTCCTCTGGCATACGAAAATCCCCTGTCGCTTTTTCCTCATCAAACATATTGAACAAAGTAAGGGGGCTGAAATGCCATAGCTTTGTTTCCTCCTGCTCCAGCAGGGAATAGACTTTTGATTCATAAAACTCTCTTGATGCCGCCATTTCATCCAACGGATAATTTTCACAAATCAAATTGATAACCTGCGGAACAAGCAGGGTCAAAGTTGCTTCAAATTTTTTATCTGCCATCAAAATTCCTCCTCCGGTACTGTACCAATAAAGTGCAGATAAGACAATGCCTTCTCCGAAGTCAATACCAACTGATCATACAGCTTCCTGATTTTAAGCTGTTCCAATGTCTGCTCTTTCGTCAGGATACCAGCGGTATAGAGTGTTAATGTCCTGTACACATCATCATTGGCCACAGGCCCAAAGATAAAATCGCATACTTCACCCGCATAATTACCGGAGCGCTGATTTGATACGAAGTCCAGCCATGCTTCATCCGGTTTATCAAAGCGAAGAATCGAACATTCTGAAAAGGCAGTTGCCTCATCAATCTTGTAAATGCTGACCGCTCTTTGGCCCATTCTCCGGCGCTTTGTGACCTTATCAGCAAAGCTGACCGCCTGGCTCTTGTTCGTTGCGGTATAAAAGCCAAAACCAAAATCCAGAAACCGATTTTGCTGAACCAGTTCAGGTTGGTCGACAATCACATTGCTGCCATGATATAAAATCATATATCCCCCTCCAATGCCTGTTTGACAATCACACATGCATCCCTACACAACAAATCTGATGCCTGTAAACACAGCTCGTCTTACCCGGTCCGCACAATCATGACGCCGTCTTCCGCCCTGCGCTGCTCCCCCAGTTCAGTTTCAACAGCACGATCAACAACAAGATCGAACTCAGCGACCAGGTCAGCGGATACGCCCAGGAGATGGTCTTAAACACCGGGAACACCTGCACTGCCAGCGTCACATACACAATACGCACGCCACACCAGAACAACAGCATTGTGATCATCGGCACGAATGCCTTACCGCACCCGCGCATAATGCCGGCCACGCAGTGCGAAAACGCCAGCAGGAAGAAAAACGGCGCCACCGTTCTGGCGTGAATAACACCGTACTCCACCGCATCCTGCGAATTCACGAAAAACCGCAACGCATAAGGCGCCCACAGATAAATTACCACACCCACCAGCTCCGCAAGCACCATTCCCGACAGAATACCGAAGGCCGCGCCCTTTTTGGCCCGGTCCTGTTTCCCTGCGCCCAGATTCTGGCTGATAAAGGTAGGCAGCACCATGGATACACTCATGATCGGCAAAAAGACAAAGCCCTCGATCTTGGCATAGGCCCCATGTCCCGAGATCGCATAAGCCCCGAAAGCATTGACATTGCTCTGGATCACGATATTACCGATACTGATCACCGAATTCTGAATCCCGGTAGGCAGCCCCTGTCCGATTGCCTGCAGCAAAATATCCTTGTGGAAAAGCGATTCACCACCAAATACAGCTCCTTTCCGCGGGTGCAGAGAGCCAAACAGCCGTTTCAGGTCCAGGCGCACGGTCTCATCCTTCTCCCGGCACATCCGCACCAGACACAGCAACACACTCAGCCCCTGAGCGATCACCGTGGCCACTGCCGCGCCGCCTGCACCCCAGTGGAACACCGCCACAAAAAGCAGATCCAGCGCCACGTTCACCAGCGAGGAAAAGATCAGATAATACAGCGGATGCAGACTGTCTCCCAGCGCCTGCATGATGGACATGCAGATGTTATAGAGAATTACCGTCGCCACGCCGGCAAAATAAATGCGGAAATACAACAGTGAATGAGGCATCACCTCCGCCGGCGTCTTCATCCACGTAAGCAGCGTCGGTATAAAGAGCAGTCCCGCCACTGTGGCCAGCACGGAGGATACCACGCCGAACAGGAAGTTGGAATGGATCGCCTTCTGCACGCTTTTATAATCCCTGGCGCCATAGTACCGCGAGATGATGACCCCGCCGCCCACCGCGATCCCGTTAAAGAATCCGATGATCAGAAAAGTCAGGCTGCCCCCGGAACTGACCGCCGCGAAATTGTTATTGTCCGCAAAATTACCCACTACCCAGGCATCCGCCATATTGTAAAACTGCTGCAGCAGCTGCCCGAGAAAAAGCGGTATCGCAAACTGAATGATCTTCTTAACGATAGCGCCTTCGGTCAGATCGATGTTCTGCGCATGGCCTCCCTGTTTGTGATGTATATGAAAAAATGTATGTTTTTTATTGTTACTCATCTGCGTAGTATACCTTTATCTTTTCTCTGTGACTTTACCTTCCAGCAATCTCCTGCTTATATCCATGGCACTATATAGAACTCTTGTCACTATAACCTCCATGTCTTTTATAACATAAAAAACCGGGTAATTATCCATCACTAATTGCCGTAATCCCATAAACCGTTCCGGCTCGGACTCCATGGGTTTTACTCTTTCAGGAAATACACGCAGCCCCTCAATGGCTTCTGCGATCCGATTATATTGTCCCATTGCATTTTCCGGTGCTTGAAGTTGTATCGCAATATAATGATAGATTTCTTCCATATCAGCCAGCGCCTTATCAGTAATGCGTACTGTATATTGCTTCATACCTGATTATTCTCCCTGAACTTCTTGAATGCTGAAGCTGCATTCTGCACCTTGCCGGCCCGCAGATCATCATAACCTTCCTGCAGCTTTGCATGGATTTCCTCCGCTGTCATCAAATCCGCATTGAGTACAGAAGGCGTATTAGGTAAAGTAACAGCAAATGGTATTCCTCCTGTCAGAGATATTTGATTAAGATACATATCTATAGCTGTTGACATAGGAATACCTAATCTCGTTAATACAGCTTCTGCCCGTTGTTTTACAGCAGGGTTTACTCTTAAATTCAACGTTGCTGTCTTTTCCATATAAACTCATCTCCTTCCGTATTTATTGTAACGTTTTTGTCGTTACTCATCAATCCTTCTTTTGCTCTTTTTAACTTAAATCATTTTTTTGTTTCTATCATCATTCTTGGCAACGATTATTTTATCCAAATCAAATAATATGAATTACCAAAACAGGGCGGGCAACGTAGAAAATTGCCCACCACATAAAATAGTTACATAAAATTTTCATCACTCGAGCTCAGCGTCAAGTTCCTGCAACACCACATCAATCTCCACGCTCTTCTTCCCTGTAAGCTCCTCCGTCCTCCGGTCCGGCTGGCCGGTGCCTGCGTAAAGTCTGTATTTCCCGCTGCCCCAGACACGTTCTCCCGCTTCATTGACCACCCGGAAAGCCTCTCCCGGCACGCAGACCTCAACACTTAACCGTTCTCCTGCCTGCAGCATAACCCGTTTGAAAGCGCACAGACACGGATTTGGCGTGGCATCTGCCGACTCCGTATCTTTCACATAAATCTGCACCACATCCTGCGTCGGACAGCTGCCCTCATTCACCAGTTCCACACGCAGTATCATATCCCGCGAATCCTCTTTCCGGGAGACAATCTCTGCCCGCTCCACACGCACATCCCCGTATGTCAGCCCGTAGCCGAACGGATACAGCGCCTCCTGCGTCATATAGCGGTAAGTCCTTCCCTGCATCGAGTAGTCTTCGAAGTCCGGCATCCCTTCCAGCGAACGGTAGAAAGTCACCGGCAGCTTACCCGAAGGAGAACATACTCCAAAGAGAATGTCCGCCACCGCCCTGCCGCCTCTGGCGCCGGGATACCACAGCTGCACAACGGCCGCTGCCGACTCCTGCGCCACACAAAGATCTATCGCACTGCCCGCCATCAGGCACAGAACCACCGGCTTCCCTACGGCAAGCACGGCATCCATCAGCTTCCTCTGGGGTTTCGGCAGTCTCAGGTCTTCCTTGTCACCGGATGCATAGCTGTTGCCGGTATCTCCCTCTTCGCCTTCCAGCGTCTCATTTAAGCCCACACAGAGTACCACCACATCGCTGTGTCTGGCAACCGTAACTGCCTCCGCGATCCGGTCGTCCTCCCGGGCCAGGTTTTCCACCCGGTCCTGGAACAGATGACAGCCTTCGGAGTACAGCACCCTGCCGCAGTCGCCCACATAATCCTGAATGCCTTCCAGAACGGTTATATATCTGGATGAGGTACCGTGATAATTTCCGATCAGCGCCTCTCTGCTGTTGGCATTGGGACCGATCACACCGATCGTCTGCCCTTCTTTCTTCGCAAGCGGCAGCACACCGTCATTCTTCAACAGCACCACCGACTCCCTCGTAAGCCTCTCCGCCACCATCAGATGTTCCCTGCACTCTACCTTTTCATAAGGAATCTCGTCGAACTCGCTTCCGTCAAATAATCCCAGAAGATACCGTGCAGTAAAAGCCCGCACTGCCGCTTCCGTAATCTCCTCCTCGGTCACCAGACCATCCTGCAGCGCTTTTAACAGATGAAGATAAGTCACACCGCAGTTGATGTCACAGCCGTTGTGCAGCGCCAACGCCGCCGACTCCTCCGCCGAATGGGTCACCATATGATTCTCATGAAAGTCCCGTATCGCCCAGCAGTCGGACACGAAATGGCCCTCAAATCCCCATTCGCCGCGCAGGATATCCCTGATCAGCGTCCTGCTGCCGCAGCAGGGTTCGCCGTTGGTCCGGTTATAGGCGCCCATCACGGCTTCCACACCGCCCTCCTGCACGCAGGCCCGGAAAGCAGGGAGATAGGTCTCTTCCATATCTTTCTTTGAGGCCACGGCATTAAACTCGTGCCGCAGGGCCTCCGGTCCGGAATGCACCGCAAAGTGTTTCGCGCAGGCTGCCGCTTTCATTACCGCACCGTCTCCCTGCAGTCCTTTCACATAGGCGACACCCATTCTGGACGTCAGGTACGGATCCTCTCCGTATGTCTCCTGTCCTCTTCCCCATCTGGGATCCCTGAAAATATTCACATTCGGCGACCAGAACGTCAGTCCCTTATAGATATCCCTGTCGTTCTCCGCCGCATAGGCATTGTACTTCGCGCGCCCTTCCGTGGCCGCCACGTCTCCTGCTTCTCTGAGAAGCTCCTCGTCAAAAGTCGCCGCCATGCCTATCGCCTGCGGGAAACTGGTAGCCACGCCTTCCCGCGCCACACCATGCAGCGCTTCTCCCCACCAGTTATAGGCCGGAATACCCAGCCGCTCGATTGCCGGAGCGTCATAGCGAAGCTGGGAAGCCTTCTCTTCCACCGTCATCTGACTCACCAATGCCTGCGCCTGTTTTCTTGCTTTCTCACGATTCGTCATACTTTTCCCTTTCCATGTCATCTGTTGTGCTTTCGGGGCTGCCTGCCGTTCGGAACAATTACCATATGTCCAAATTCTGCACTCTTATAATGGCTTGTTTTTGACTTTTCTTAATCTGCCAAATTACTTTTTAGTTACTACAATATCTGCGCTTTTCCTGTAAATGGATGGCTGTCAGCATAGGCAGATGCCTTTGCAGCAAACTCGCCAGATTCCATTTTATCAAAATATTCCCTCTGCCATAATGTATAGTCAAAATAATCGCATTCAGCCATAACAGCGCATGCCACGTGATATGCATCTTTTTCTTTTATTCCAGTTTCCATGATTGCTTTAGCTAAATTCGAAATGTCTTTCTCATTTTTATTGCTGACATATACTGTGGCATATTCTTTCATAAACTTTTCAATAGCCATCATTTTTTGTATCGACCTGTTATTACTATTTTCAAAGTCAAGAACATATGATGTTACAAGTTCAATTTCTCCCGATCTTATTATATCTTGAATATGAAGCTTTGCCTGCGTTTCCAAATGGATACGCATCTGAGACTGATCGTCATAAGGACGGTTGTAACTACAATTATCCAAATATACTCTCACTTCTTTTTTCTTCCTCCTTAGCCAGAAATTATCTTACATAACTGACTGCCGCGCACCACACCGCTATTTGTGATACGTGTATAAAATATCACCCAAACACCCTAAAGCCTCGCCAACGTCTCAAAAGTGCCGTTGATGTCAATCTTCCCAAATCCCCACCGATTATCCGGATACACGATATTCTCCGACCGGTCAGCCCCTCTTATGAGGAAGCTCTTGATGCCTCTGCTCTCCACCGTCGGCGTATTGCCCTCCACCACCGCCCATTCCATGAACTGGGCCACGCAGCCTGCCGCCAGGGCCGCCGACATGCTGGATCCAGTCACCGGTCCCAGGACTGTTGGCACCTGCACGCCGGGCGCCGCCAGATCCGGCTTGATCACACCGATCTTGGTAAATCCCCGCCCGGATTCCGTAAACCAGCTGCCGGTGAGCCCGTTATAAGCGGATATGGTGATGATGCGCTCCGCATTGGAAGGCTCGGTCAGGGTCACATCCGGGCTTGGCGCCAGAAAGGTCACGTTTTGTTCCATAAACTCCGTGATCGGCAGCCAGATATGGAAGGTTCCCGTCCCTTTCTGCCCTTCCATCAAATACACCTGCAGATTCCAGATGCCCGGCGTAGGATCCTCAAACCGGAAAAAGACGAGCTGCTCTCCCGCATCCCGCTCCACGATCAGGTTGCTCACCGTGACCACGGTACTTTCAAAAATAAAATCGATCACCCGGTCTTCCCTGCTTCTGAAATCAATCTCCGGGGACGTCTCCCCGCCCGGAGACCGCAGTCTGACTGTGTAGATATCCGGAAGCGTGCCCCACAGTTCCATACAGAACCCGTTCGTATTCTCCGGCACACGGATCTCCACCGTATCCGGTACGGTATGTTCGTAATGATGTTCCTTGTCACCTTCGTTGCCGCCGCAGACCACCACTGCCCGGCTTCTGCGCCTCGCTACGCTGTTCAGATAGGAGGCCAGCGGCGAAGTGCCGTTGTGACTGCCCAGATTGGTGCCGAGGCCCAGTACAATGACCACCGGCCTGTGCAGTGCGATCGCCATCCGCTCCAGATACCTGACCGCCTCCATCACATCATTCTCCTGATAAGCCGGCACCCCGTCGGCCACCAGATAATAGTCCCGCAGATACTGCTTGGCAGGTTTTAACTTGACCACTGCAATATCCGCCTGGGGCGCTGCCCCGCGAAAAGTCAGCCCCTGATCCAGAATACTGCCCGCCGCCACGGAAGCCATCTGTGTGCCATGTCCGTTGGTATCGGCAGAGGGTACGAGAAGCGCCGGTTCTTCCGTCTGCAGCGCCCGGTCGATCTGTGCTCTGGTATACTCTGTACCGTACAGAAAGCCTTCCGGCGGCTCCCCGTCCTGAATCGTCTGATCCCACAGCGCCATGATACGGCTGCTGCCGTCTTCCCTGCGGAACACGTCCAGTTCGTAGCGGATACCCGTGTCGATAAATCCCAGCACCACACCGGCCCCCTGCAGGGACAGCGGCGGATTCTGCACCCGGATGCTGCCTGTCTGTGCCAGATTCTCCGGATCAAAAACAATCTCCCCCGTCTGCATCAGCCCATACAGTACCGGAATCGCCGAATATCCGTAATAGCCGATCGACATCGGCGGAAACATGCTGCGCCTGACATTCGCCACACCGTAACCGTCGTCGATGCCGTGAAAGCAGAAGTCGATCGGGGACGTACCTGACAGCTCCTCCGCCACCACATAATCCGTGATCAGGTCGGCATAGTCGTTTGATAAGATCTTTTCCCTGCAAGTCATCTTCTAAAACGCTTTTCAACTTTCCTGTTATGCTATGCCTTATACTATGCCTGCGGCATTTGTCCCGTGACCAGCAGTCTGTCAGGATGTTCCGCCGAACTGCTGCGGATATCAATGATCGGTCCGCCGGTTCCTTCGATATATTCTCTGGTGATGATCACCCGGCCGATGTTGTCATCCTTCGGCACTTCATACATGATATCCAGCATGAATTCCTCGATGATCGCACGCAGCGCCCGGGCGCCGGTATCCTTCTCCATGGCCTTATCCGCGATCGCCTCCAGCGCTCCCTGCTCAAATTCCAGCTTCACCTCGTCCAGCTCCAGCAGCTTCTGATACTGCTTCAGGATCGCATTCCTCGGCTCATTCAGGATCTTGACCAGCATTTCCTTCCCCAGCCCTTCCAGGGTAAAGATTACCGGCAGGCGTCCGATAAACTCGGGAATCATCCCAAATTTCTTGATATCCTCCACCGTGACCCTGCTCAGGATATTCTTCTCTTTATCGTATTTGTCCCGAAGTTCCGCCCCATAACCGATGGAAGTCTTCTTGTTCAATCGCTGCTTGATGATCTCTTCCAGGTCAGGAAAAGCGCCGCCGCAGATAAACAGGATGTTCTTCGTATTGACCGTGGCAAGCGGCACCATGGCATTTTTGGAATTGGCGCCCACCGGCACCTCCACCTCGGCGCCTTCCAGCAGTTTCAGCATCCCCTGCTGCACGGATTCCCCGCTGACATCCCGGGAGTTGGTATTTTTCTTCTTGGCGATCTTATCGATCTCGTCTATGAAAATAATGCCATGCTCCGCCCGCTCCACATCATTCTCGGCCGCCGCCAGAAGTTTGGAGACCACGCTCTCGATATCGTCACCGATATAGCCCGCCTCCGTCAAAGAAGTGGCATCCGTGATAGCCAGCGGCACATCCAGAAGCCTGGCCAGCGTTTTTACAAGGTACGTCTTGCCGCACCCTGTAGGCCCGATCATCAGCATGTTGGATTTCTCGATCTCAATCTCTTCCATCATGCCCGTGGCAACACGCTTATAGTGATTGTAGACCGCCACGGACATGACCTTCTTGGCGTACTCCTGCCCCACCACATACTCATCCAGCTTGGCCTTGATCTTATGAGGCGGCATGATATTCCGTATATCAATCTCCGGTTTTGCATCTTTCTTCTTTTTTTTGAGTTTCTGCTTATTGGGGATGCCGCCGTCTCCCTGCAGATCCGCCAGATTGACGAAACTGATCTTCGGAAAACCTTTACCGTTGTTGAAGTCGGTCATGGCAGGATGATTCAACATCCCCTGATAGTCAAACTGGCTGACCGTATCCATGGTCTTGTGCATACAGTCGTCACAGACGCAGATATGATTCGGCAGCCGGAACATCTTACCCGTCCTGCTCTCCGGCCGGCGGCAGATAAAACAGACATCTTCATATTCCCTGCCCGGATCATCCTCTTTATTCTTCTCCGTTTCCGCTCCGTCTTCTGCATAACTGCTCACCGCCAGCTCTTCTTTCTCCTCAGTCGGATCCGGATCCTGCGCACTCCGGCGCGTGTCCGGATCTGCTGCCGCCGGTTCTTTTCCCGCATCGCTTTCGGCCTGTGCAGGTGCCGTCTGTCTTTCCTGCCCGTCCTGCTTATTCTGCGCGCTTTCTTCCTTTCGTTCACTCCTCTGCCGGCGCAGGCTCTCCCGCAGCGCTTCGCCGTCCTCAAGCTCCCGGAAATCCCATGACCGTGAATCTTTGTTCTCATCCATTCCGTCAAATTTGTCGTCTCTCATATCCGCTCCCGTCTATCTTTCATCTGTTCCCATTCTCATTCCAACAGTGTCTTTACCATGCATACCGATATCCGTTTTATAGTATTACCGGACAGGTGAAAAACCGGCATCTGCTTCTATCATAGTATAAAACCCCATTCCTCACAAGTAAACAATTTCTAAAGTACAGACAAAAAAGCACAGAGCAGAGGAGGACAGCCGTCCGGCCGTCTTTCTCTGTCCTGCACTTTCGTTATGCTGTCCTTACTGCGCTTTGTTTCCCAGCGTCAGTTCTACCGTCCTGCTCTCGTAGCCGCCTACACCCGGTGACATGACCGTGACGTCCACTACATCGCCTTTGGCATAGAATTCCAGTTCCTTCTGCAGGATATCCATTGACGAAATCTTGTCTCCGCCAAACTCTACGATAATATCACCCTTGCGCAGCCCTGCTGCCGCTGCCGCCGTATTCTCATACACCTGAGAGATATATACGCCTTCCGGCATACCGTATGCCGCCGATACTTCCTGTGTAACACTGATACCGGAAATACCCAGATAGCCTCTTTCTTCCTCGGCTACTTTATTCTTTGTCTCCTTCAGCATCAGTTCTGCAATGATCGGGCTTGCCGCCGAGATAGGGATCGCGTATCCCATGCCTTCCACGGCGCTGCCGCCGATTTTATTGGAATTGATGCCGACCACTTCGCCCTTCATGTTCAAAAGCGCACCGCCGGAGTTACCCGGGTTGATCGCCGCATCTGTCTGTATAAAAGTACCGTCCGTGCCGTCCGAAAGCTGAATACTTCTGTTCAGTGCACTGATCACACCGGTCGTTACCGACTGTCCGTATCCCAGAGAATTACCGATAGCGATCGCCGGCTCGCCTACCGTCAGCGTATCAGAGTTGCCCAGCGTAGCCACCGCGATCTCCTGCAGCGTGCTGCTGTTAACATCGCCGATCGGAACCGCGATCACCGCCAGATCCATATCCGGGTCTGTTCCCTTGATCGAAGCCCTGGCCTCGCTGCCTTCCACAAACTGTACCGTCAGCTCATCCGAATCCGCGATCACGTGATAGTTGGACACGATCAGAAGCTCCGTATCGTTCTGCCCGACTATGATGCCGGAGCCGCTGGCATCCGCTTCGCTCGTCATCGTCTGCCCGAAATATGACATTTTCTCGGTATAATGATTGTTGATGGACACGATGGCCGGCATAACTTCTTTTACCACCTGGGACACATCCGCAACGATCGTGCTGATATTGTCCGTTTCACGAATACCGCTCTGCACCGTCTTTCCCCCGGCTTTTGCCGTATCGTCCGTCTGGGTTCCGGCTGTATTGCCCTCATCTTCGTCTTCCAGAATGACCCGGTCGCTCTCCGTGACCTCCACTGTTTTATTACCGATCACTGCTCCTGTCACGGCCTGTACCGCGAACATCCCGGTCCCTGCAAAGATACCGAAAAGAAGCCCCAGGGAAAGACAGACCGCCGCCTTCTTTAAGAAACTGTTCGGCTTCTTTTCTTTCTTTTTCTTATCTTTGTGCTTTCCCTGCTCCACACCCGCATAGTGCGGATACGTATTGCCATACTGATAATTTCCATTCGTGCCGTTTGCACCGCCGGCGCTCTGGTAATATCCCGACTGGTTCGTCCCGTAAAGATTCTGCCCTGTGTTCTGGGCGTAGCTCCCGCCGTAACCGCCGTAGCCGTTCTGATACCGGGATGCACCGTTCGGGCTCTGCGCCCCCTGGCTGTATGCTGTCTGGTTCTGTGTACCTGCACTCTGGCCGTGCACCGTCTGGTTCTGTGTACCTGTGCTCTGGCTGTGCACTGTCTGGCTCTGTGTCCCTGCACTCTGGCTCTGTCCCTGCATCGTATCCTGTGCGCTTGTGTTTTTGTCACTAAAATGATTATCAAACATAATTCCTGCCCCTTTCTTTGCTGTATATTTCTTTCGGCCGGCACTGCCTGCACCGTTCTTTTCTCTGTTTCTGAGGACAGTATATCTGCTAATTGTGTTCAAACTGTGACAAAATTTTATAAAAATTGTGTTTTACTCAACTGTCACCGATTTCGCGAGATTCCTGGGCTTATCCACATCACACCCTTTGCCGACGGCCACATAATACCCGAACAGCTGCAGCGGTATGATCGCCAGCGAATTGGCGAAGAAAGGATTGGTCTCCGGAATATAGATCACATAGTCCGCCGCCTTCTCGATCTCTTTGTTCTCCTCGCAGGTAACTGCCAGCACGAAGGCCCCTCTGGCTTTTACTTCCACCATGTTGCTGATGGTCTTCGCGTACAGCTCCGGCTGTGTGGACACCGCCGCCACCAGCGTGCCCTCCTCGATCAGGGAGATCGTGCCGTGCTTCAATTCACCGGCCGCATAAGCCTCGGAATGAATATAGGAGATTTCCTTCAGTTTCAGGGAACCTTCCAACGAGATCGCATGATCGATCCCCCGCCCGATAAAGAACACATCCTTGGCGCCTATGTACCGGTTGGCAAATTTCTGTATCTTCAATTTGTTATTCAGCAAAAGTTCGATCTGATCCGGCAGACACCGCAGGTCTCCGAGCATGGACGCAAATTCCTGATCCCGGATCTGCCCCCGCACCCGGCCCAGCTTCATGGCCAGCAGATAAAGCGCCACCAGCTGTGCACTGTAAGCCTTGGTGGTGGCCACCGCGATCTCCGGCCCGGCCCAGGTATACATCACATTGTCCGCCTCTCTGGCTATGGAACTGCCCACCACATTGACGATGCCCAGCACCTTGAACCCGCGTGCTCTGGCTTCCCGCAGCGCTGCCAGCGTATCCGCCGTCTCACCGGACTGGCTGATCACCACCACCATGCCGCCCTCTTCCAGGATCGGATTACGGTAGCGGAACTCGGACGCCAGATCCACCTCCACCGGAATGCGGGCCAGCCCCTCGATCACATACTTGCCCGTCATGCCCGCATGGTAGGCCGACCCGCAGGCCACGATATGAATCTTGCGGATGCTCTTAAGCTCTTCATCGGTCATGTTCAGCTCTTCGATCACGATATCATGATCTTTGATCCTGGGCAAAAGGGTGTCCGTTACAGTTTTTGGCTGCTCATACATCTCTTTTAACATAAAATGCTCATAGCCGGCCTTCTCCGCCGCATTGGCATCCCAGTCGATGGTCACGGGTTCCTTGTGGATCTCCTCCTCGTCCACCGTATAGAAATGCATATGATCCGCGCGCAGCCGCACGATTTCCTGATTGTCCACGTAATATATTTTCCGCGTGTATTTTAAGATTGCCGGCACATCGGACGCGATAAAACATCCGTCCCTGTTCTGTCCCACCACCAGCGGCGAGTCCTTCCTCGCCGCAAAGATCTGATCCGGGCAGTCCGCGAACAGGATGCCCAGCGCATAGGAGCCCTCCACGCGGTGCAGTACCTTCGTGATCGTCTCCATCGGATTGCCTTTATCATAATAGTCCAGCAGGTGCGCCAGCACTTCCGTATCCGTCTCGGAGACAAACTGATAGCCCTTTTCCGTCAGCATCTGCCTGAGCTGGATATAATTCTCGATGATGCCGTTATGCACCACCGTGATCGTTCCTTCCGAGTTAAAATGCGGATGCGCATTCACATTACTGGGCACGCCGTGGGTGGCCCATCTCGTGTGCCCGATCCCGCAGATGCCCTGCATCGTCTCCCCGTCATGGGTCAGGTTCTCCAGAATCTTCAATCTGCCCACGGATTTGGTGATATTGATCTTCTCCCCGTCGTAGATCGCCATCCCCGCCGAATCATATCCACGGTACTCCAGCCTGGACAACCCGTCCAGAATGATCGGCGCCGCCTGTTTCGTTCCGATATAGCCCACAATTCCACACATACTCTAAATCCTCCTGTCCCGGAAACTGCTGCACACCTTCCTTAACCCCAGTACTCCTTGTTATTTGACATCCTGACCACCATTTTATCCGGCAGCGCACGGTAATGCCGGCCAAGCTGATATCCTATGTACCTGGCTCCGCTCTGCATCATCACATGCGGGATCTGACTCCTGTGGCCGCTCTCGCGAAGGTGTCTGATCAACTGTCGTACAAGACGGATCCCCTCCGATTCCGAAGGATAAGCCGCGAAGACCTCCGGATGCTGCGCCTGGGAAACCCCCAGATCAAAATTCCTCTGGAACTGCTTTCTGTTCGAATAATCATGGGAATGAATCACCCTGGCCTCCGCCGTATATGCAATCCCGTACCCGGCTTCCACCGCCCTGGCGGCATAGATCATATCTTCGTTAAATATTGTATGTTTTACAAAACCACCTAATTCATCGAAAATTTTCCTGTTATACGCGGCGCACACATTGGAGCAGAAAAATGTCTTGATGCCCAGTGTCTCAAGGTCCGCCTTCGTCTTAATCTTCGACTGCTCCGGATAATTGAAATTCCGTGTATATTTCTCAATCTCGCTGCTGTCCCCGTCCGCCAGCTGTCTGGCATAGGCCACCGCCACATTCTCTTTGCCCAACTGCTCTAAAAGTCTTTCCACCAGATATTCGTCAGCCGGAACGGCATCCTGCGTCATCATGATAAAAAAGTCCGTATCCGAATACTGCACACCACGGTTTCTTGTCCTGCCGTGATCAAATTCCCGTCTCGATAAATGTTTTACGACCATATCCCGGTGCTCTTTCTGAAAAGACGTCCCGTAGATCAGACGGTCATAATATTTCTGCTCTGTATTCATGATGATGATCCGGTTCGGCAAAACACTCTGCTTCCCCAGCTTCTCGATCAATGTCAGGAATTTGCCATCCGGCTTGTAGACAGGGATGATGATATCTGCCTTTTCCACACTGTTCTCCTCCGTTGCCCTACCTGTTTTATTTCCGCTTTCCGCGCCAAAAGAGGCCGCTCTGTATAAGACCGGCCTCTTTGCTCTGCTTATTTTTTGATATATCCGTTTGTCTCGTTATAAATCTGTTCACTGCATCGCTTCACATCATCGGAAGGCTCATAGCTGCTGTCATCAAACAGGAACTGATGCAGCCACCTGACATTGTCTTCCAGACTGAGCGGAATGACACAGTCACCCTTGGAACCGATCCTCGCATTCACACGGTTTGACTCCTGCGGGAATCCTGACGTGTCTGAAATATAATAGGAATTGACATTCCCCAAAAGCTCAATGATCTCCGTCAGATCCAGTGAAGTATATACCTCATTGAACACTGCGTTCGCTGTCTCTGTCAGCTGCGTTATAGATGCCTTCTTGGCCTGATCCGCTATCGCGCTGAGCACTTCACGCTGTCTCTCTGCACGTCTGAAATCGTCTCCGGCCGTATAACGAATACGGCAGTAACCCGTAGCCTGCAGACCGTCCAGCATCTGCTTTCCTGCAGATTTGACCGGCGTATAGGTACGTTTCAGATCCTCGGCTATACACAGCTGGTAGTTGTTCAAATGGCTGATCTCTACATCGTCCACTTCAATGCTGACACCGCCCAGGGCATCGACCGTATCTGTCAGACCGGCAAAGCCGACGGTAACGAAATCCGTAATATTCAGGTCAAGGTTGAGATTGAGCATACTGATCGCCATCTCGGGACCGCCCTTCGCATACGCCGCATTACACTTGTTGTAAGAGTCGTTGCTCAGATTCAGATACGTATCACGATATACGGATACCAGTTTGCATTCTCCCGTATCCTGATTGATGGAAGCGATCATGATCGTATCGCTTCGCGTATTCTTCGTCAATGCACCTGTGGTGGAATCCACACCGAACAACGCGATGTTCCTGAAGCCCTTCATCGTCGTCTCCTGTGCCTCCACGACCTGCTCATTGATGATGATATCATCTTCATTCAGATCGAGCTTACCGCTCTTCGTCCCCGACATAACGCTGTACAGAACGAATACCGCGATGATCAGAATGATGATTTCTATAATAAAAATAATGATCCTTCTGCGCTGTTTCTTGGCCTGTGCTTTCTTGCTGCTCTTCTTGCCGGAAGATTTCTTACCAGATCCCTTACGGGCGGATGAGGAAGTACTCCCCGAAGACTTCTTACTGCTGCTTTTCTTACCACTCTTGCTGCCAGAACCGGATCCGGAAGATTTCTTCTTCTTCGGCGCTACCCGCTCCTCTTCATATTCATAATCTTCATCTCTGTATTTAGCCATACAATGTACTCCTTAACATGATCGATTTTTCCTTTTGCATGCTCATATTACCGTTCTACAAAAAACTTCCAGCAAATATTCTCTCACAAACTACAACAAAAAGCAAGCCATAGCGTAAGCACGTCTAATATTATACGGCATCTTCCTGAATTTGCAATAAAATAATTTATTTTTCCGAAAATCTTAAGAATTTATCTTCGGATTAGTATTTCACTAATAAGCGTTTTTATTTATAAAGCCTTTAAAGATCGTTAAAAACATGATCTTAATATCAAAGGACATGGTCCAGTTCTCAATATAGAAAATATCATACTCGATGCGCCTTTTGATGGAGGTGTCGCCCCGGTAGCCATTGATCTGCGCCCAGCCGGTAAGCCCCGGCCTCACCTGGTGCTTCACCATATACCGCGGAATCTCTTCTTTAAACTTCTCAACAAACTGCGGCCTCTCAGGCCTTGGCCCAACCACGCTCATGTCGCCCATCAGGATATTGAACAGCTGCGGCAGTTCATCAATGCTTGTCCGCCGCAGGAATCTGCCTACTCTGGTCACGCGGGGATCGTTCTTAGTCGTCCACCCCTGGGCTTCCCTGGATGGCTTCTGCACTTCCATCGTCCTGAATTTATACATCCGAAAAGGCTTATTGTGCAGGCCGATCCGCTCCTGCTTGAAAATAACAGGGCCTCTCGAAGTACAGCCTACCGCTATGGCCGCCGCCAGCATGACCGGCGAAGAAACCACAAGCCCCGCCAGCGCCGTGATCACATCCACAATCCGCTTGGCGATCCAGTTGAGCGTATTGGACAAAGGTACATGACGTATATTGATCACGGGCAGCCCCATCAGATCTTCCGTGTAGGGCCTGCTCGGGAACAGACTGTTGTAATCCGGGATAAACTTCGTGTGAACACCCGATTTCTCGCACATGTCCACGATTTGCTCCAGATGATCATAATCTTTCAGGGAAAGGGTTATCGCGATCTCATCAAGCTTACTCTGGGGCAGGATATAGGACAGATTCCCGATCCGGCCCAGCACCTTGACCCCCTTGTACAGCGTCCCGCTCGGCACGCTGTCGTCCAGAATCCCTCTCACCACATATCCCCACTGCGGGTTGCCGTTGATGCGGTTGATATATTCCTCCGCCGCACGGGAATACCCCACCAGCAGGATATATTTGAGATTATAGCCTTTTTCACGGAAATACTGCAGCAGAATGCGGATCAGAGACCGGCCCAGGGTCGTGAATATGATGTTGAGCACATAGAAATAGCCCATCATCAACCGGGAAAAATGAATCTGGGAAACCATATACCAGCCGGCCATCAGGATGATCAGGCCCACAGTGTTGGCCTGAAAGATATTGAGGATCTCGTACTTATGGACTGTCGCGCGCTTCGCCGTATACAGGTTAAAAGCGTAATAGAGCATCAGACAGCCGGGCACGATCACGATCAGCATCTCAAAATAGGTGCCCATGGAAAGTGCCCCAACACTGGGGTCGCTGTTGGAAAAAGGACTGGCAAACTTCAAATACCAGGCCAGCATATAGGACGCCGCTACCACCACAGCGTCCAACACTAAGTGCAGTCTGTTAAAGTATTTCTGGTTATCTTTGATCATGTTCCATTATGTCCTGCATTTCTGAATATAGTTTTCTTTACCGCACTGCATCGTCTGAAAAAAGCTGACGTTTTGTACCGTAAAATCTCACAGAATATATAGATTTAATATTACATTATTTCAGCAAAAAGCACAAGCCGTTATATAAACGCAACAAGAAATCCGTAACAGTTCATCCTTCGGCTTCTCTGTTATGGAATCCGTTACAGAAATCTATAACAAATGTTACGCCACAATTCCAGCTGGATCACGATATAATGGCGGAGATTCTTTCGCTGAAAGGGAACCCTGTGCCGCCTCCCTTCCGCGGAAACGCACAGCCTGAATCCTTTGCACAGCCCCCGCACATAATCCGCGCCGAGTCCCTTTCGAAGAAAGAACAGTGTTTTGACCGCAAACCCGGCAGACAGCAGGGGCAGATTCAGGAGAATCTGCAATAACGGCATATTTTTATAGACCAGATATACACTGTTTTTCGACGTTAAATCCACTTTAAATTTATTGTGTCGAGAGCCGGAAGCCCCGCTGCCTGCGTGATAGACGACCGCCTGCGGAACATAGATATTCACATATCCGTGAATCCTGGCGCGATACCCCAGATCGATATCCTCCAGATAGGCAAAATGATTCTCGTCCAGACCGCCAAGCCGCTTGAGCACACTTCTGCGAAAGATCGCCGCTCCCCCGCAGGATGAAAAGATCCGGCATCCTTTTTGGTATCCGGCCGCCGGCTTGTCCCTACCTCTGGCAAAGGCCCAGCCGAGAGCACAGTAATAATCCCCCGCATCGTCGATCAGCTCCGTCTGTCTAAGATTCCGCATCTGCGCCGCCCCGGAGAAGACAAGACCGTCCTCATCCAGCGCCCGCTCCAACGCCGCCACGAAGCCGGCCTCCACCTCGGTATCGTTGTTCAGCAGGATAACATACGTTGTCCTGCTCCTGTCGATACCGCAGTTTACTGCCTTACAGAAACCGTAATTTCTGTCCAGGCACAGAAGCTCCGTCTCCGGAAATTTCTCCCGCACCAGCTCTCTGCTGCCGTCTGTCGAGCCATTGTCCACCACAATGACGTGTGCCGGCTCTCCCGCCAGAGAACGCAGACAGTTCTCCATATATTTAATCCCGTTATAATTTGGGATAATAACAGTCGATCTTATTTTCTTTGTGTTTTCTTCCATTGGCCCTCAATCCCACAATATCAGCACGATTCACTGTTTTCGGCTTCCATTCCGCATCCTCTTATCATTTCCTTCTATATCTAATCCTGATTTAGCATTTATTCATTTCGCATGTTATCGCAGGATCCCACAAAACCAGATATCCCATCTGCCGGGCTGCCCTGCCAAGCTCCATACTCAGCTTGCGATACCCGGCCTCATCACAGCAAAGTCCCGAAACATCCGCAATCTGCTGCTCTGCTTCGCCGCTTCGATTCTTACAGCGGATGGTCTTCTCCCGGTAGGGCAGTCCCGTGATCTCCTCAAACACCGGCCGCAGTGCAGAGCCAACCTGCATACAGCGGATATCCACCGCAGACACATCCTGCTTTAGCACCGCGCGGTGTGTCCTGCCGCCGCTGTATTCTTTATGCAGCCCTTCATACATACAGGCCCCGTCTTCCCGATAGGCTCCCGCACAGATCCGGCGCTGCCTGTCTAACAGCCTGCCGCCCACGATCCCCACCTCCGGCCTGACCTTCATCAGCGCCGGCTTGTAACTGATCTCATAGAAGCCCAGATGCAGGCTGTGCGCCACTTCCACATCCCAGCCCCGGCCGGCACAGAAATCCGCCAGCGCCGCTTTCCCCGCCTCGTAGGCATAAGTCTTGCTGGCCGTATTCCCTGCCGTGGATTCCTCATGAACGCGCCAGTGATAGAGCACCTTCGGTATATGCACTACAAAATTTTCCAGCGCCGATACCGGTACACGTTTCCACAGGGAATCCACCACCCGCAGCACCAGGTCATAGTCCTGGGCGCCGTCGTATCTTCCGCGTAAATACAGGCTTTTCATCAGATTTGCTTCCACTGCCGTAAAGTGGCATATATAGTTATTGGATAAGATCAAATCCAGATTAAATCCGCATTTTCTATGCAGATCCGTATAATAACGCCCGCTGTTTTCATATTTATCTTCGTCTGAATAAAGCAGTGCCGGCATCGTCCCCTGCCGCTTCTTATCCTGCACTGCCTGCGCCATATGATACAGGGCATCCGGCGTCAGGAAATCGTCGTGATCCAGCAGCGCGATGTAATCCCCTGACGCCATTCCGATTCCTTCATTCGTGTTCCCGGCGATTCCTTTATTGTCCCACAGATGCCTGTATCTGATGCGCGTCTCCCCTGTCTCCTTAAGAATCTGGCCTACGATCCGCTCCACCGCGTCGCTGCTGCCCGCATCCACGATCACAAGCTCCCATTTTGTGTAGCTCTGCCTGCGCACGGAATCGATCATCTCCCGCAGGAATTCCTCTTTCGTCTCATAAGCCGGCACCACAATGCTGAACAGATACTGACAGGTCGCCGACTCCCTGCGCTGTGCCTCCAGCACGGTCCCGGAAGGCTCCGCATAATGATAATGCTCCTTTTTCTCCTCCTCGATCCGCTCTCTGGCCGCATAATAAGCATGACTGATGCCGTTCTTTTTCAAATAACGCACGGTTTTCTTCAAATTGTTTATACTGCAGATCCCTTTTCCCATAGCCATGCCCTCTTGAAACAACCGTCGCCCTGCATTTCGCAGGGCGACGGTACTCTTCTTTCTATAGTAAACGACATTAGAAATTTCGTTTACTATAATAACAGTTTATCCGTTTATTACAGATATGCCTTCAAATCTTCCGTCAGCTTATCCAGCCTCGCCTGCGCATCTTCCAGGCTTGTTCCCTTCACGCCCATATAGAACTTGATCTTGGGCTCCGTGCCGGACGGACGTGCACAGCACCAGGAATCATTGGTCAGATCAAAATACAACACATTAGACTGCGGCAGACCCGTCTCGCCGGCCTCACCGGTCTCCAGATTCAGTGTCTTACCTGTATTGTAATCTCTGAACTCCTTCACCTTCAGCTCTCCGAAATTCTTCGGCGGATCGTTCCTGAGTTTATCCATGATCTCTGCAATCTGCTTCGCGCCGTCGATTCCCTTCATGGTGATCGCATACTGGCTCTCTTTGAAGTAGCCGTACTTCTCATACAAGGTGATCATCTGATCCCATACGGTCTTACCGTTCTTCTTGCACCATGCCGCCATCTCGCACAGGCACATAACCGCAACGATGGCATCCTTATCTCTCGCATGGGTGCCCGCCAGACAGCCGTAGCTCTCCTCCAGACCGAATACGTAGTTGTTGGAACCGTTCTGCTCAAACAGCTTGATCTGCTCACCGATATATTTAAAGCCTGTCAGCACTTCGATAAACTTCACTTTATAATCATCAGCAATGGCACGGGCCATATTGGTGGTCACGATGGTGGTTACGAGAGCCGGATTCTCAGGCATCTTACCGGTAGCCGTCCGCTCTCTTAAGATATACTCCGCAATCAGCATACCGGACATATTACCGGTAAAAGGCACATACTCGCCGGACTTCGTATCCAGTGCGTAGATACCCAGTCTGTCCGCATCCGGGTCTGTCGCCAGCACGATATCTGCATTCTTCTCCTTCGCCAGCTTGAGCGCCAGTGTAAATGCCTTGGGATCTTCCGGATTCGGATAATCCAGGGTGGTAAAGTCGGGATCCGGCATCTCCTGCTCGGGCACTACGAACACATTCTTGAAGCCAAGCTCGGAAAGGATTCTTCTCACCGGTACATTACCTGTGCCGTTGAACGGAGAGTAAACGATCTTCATATCCTCAGCCATCTCCTGGATCACTTCCGGATGGATGATCTGCTTCTTCAACTCAACCATGTACTTGTCGTCGATCTCTTTGCCGATCACCACATAGAGGCCGGCTTTCTTCGCCTCCTCCTTGTCCATCGTCTTCACCGCATGGTAGTCGGTCACATTGTTCACTTCCGTGATGATCTCCTTGTCTCTGGGAGCTGCAACCTGCGCGCCATCCTCCCAATAACACTTGTAACCGTTGTACTCCGGCGGGTTATGACTGGCCGTAATCACGATACCGGAGATACAGCCCAGCTCCCGCAGTGCAAAGGACAGTTCCGGTGTGGGACGCAGCGCATCAAACACATAAGCCCTGATCCCGTTGGCCGCCAGACAAAGAGCAGCCTCGTCCGCAAATTCGGGAGACATCCTTCTGGAATCGTAAGCGATCGCAACACCCTTCTCTTCGCCGCCCTGTTTCTTTATGTAATTCGCAAGTCCCTGGGTCGCTTTCCGAACCGTATAGATGTTCATGCGGTTCGTGCCCGCGCCGATCACACCGCGCAGACCGCCTGTTCCGAACTCAAGATCCTTGTAAAAACGCTCTTCAATCTCCTTCTCGTCATTCCTGATCGCCAGAAGCTCCTGCTTCGTCGCATCGTCGAAATAAGAGTCCTCCACCCAAAAATTAAACTGTTCCTGATATCCCATGTTTTCCTCCATTTCCGAAGCGTTCCCGTTCTTGTTTTTACGCTCCTACACAAATAAATCAACATCTATATTTTAACACAAGGTTGTTCTATCAGTAAACCTCTTTTGGAAATCTATCCCGCAGCAAATTGATATTGCACTTCCAATGTCGGGCAGACAATAGCCCCTGTTGCCCCTGTGCAGACAGGGCCGGAATGCTCCATCTCCCGAAGCGCATCCCGGCCCTGTCTCTTTAAATCTTCAACGCAAAATCACTCCGATCCAGCGAGAAGTTCACATTATAATACGGATCTCCCGTCTCCAGCACTTCCTTCCACTTCGTCCGGAATGCCTCCGACTCCCTGTCATACCGCGCGGCTTTCTCCCCGGTATTATCCAGACCGCGGGAAATAGACTCGAAATGGTACAGCTCCGCAAAAGGCGTAAACACATTGACATAACCGGCCTTCCATGCCCGCACGCACAGATCCACATCGTTCAGGGAGACGGCAAAGCTCTCGTCCAGCCCGCCAAGCTCTGTAAACAGCGCCTTTTTCATCATCAGGCAGGCGCCCGTCACCGCCATCACGTTCTGCGCATAGCAGAGTCTTCCCATATAACCCAGATTGTTGCTGCTGACACGGTAATGACTGTGTCCCGCCGTCCTGTGTGCGCCCAGGCCCAGCACCACGCCCGCGTGCTGGATCGTCTTGTCCTCATAGTAGAGCTTCGCGCCCACCGCGCCCACATCTTTGCGCTGCGCATACATGAGCAGCTCTTCGATCCAGTCCAGCGTGATCACCTTCGTGTCGTTGTTGAGCAGCAGGATATACTCGCCCCGCGCCTGCGCTGCCCCCAGATTATTGATCCTTGAATAGTTAAACTCACCCTCGTAAGTGATCACCCTGATATTGGCATGTTCCTGTATCTTCTTATAATATTCATAGATCTCGTCGCTGGTGCTGTTGTTCTCCACCACGATGATCTCATAATTGTCATAGGTACTCTTGTCCATGATCGAAGTGATGCACCGCTGCAGATCCTCCAGATGATCCTTGTTGGCGATCACGATACTCACCATCGGATTTCCCAGAATCTCATACTTGATCCGGAAAATAGTCTCAAAGGCCCTGGTTGAGGTGATCTCGAAATTGTCGAATCCCTGCTGTCTTAAGCTGGCCGCCACCGCGCCTCTGGCCGCCTCGATCGCGTAACTCTTTGCACTTATATCCGACGCCACGCTGCCCGCATGAGAGCGCCAGTAATAGAGCAGCTTCGGCACATGAACCACACATCTGGCCTTCGCGGTCAGCCGCAGGATCATGTCGTGATCCTGACTGCCGTCGAATTCCGAGCGGAACAGGGGCATACATTCCAGCAGTTTTCTGTCAAAAGCGCTGAAATGACAGATGTAATTATTCGCCCGCAGATTATCCGGCGCAAAATCCGGTTTAAAATGCAGGGTGATCATGTCGTCGATGGTCTTATTGCCCTGAAAAGTAGACTCATCACAGTAAATATAATCGGCTCCCTTTTCACAGATCACCTTCATATACTCATAAAGCACACTGGGATGCAGCACATCGTCGTGGTCAAACAGGGCAATGTAATCACCGGTAGCCATATCCAGACAGGCATTGGTATTGCCGGAAATCCCCTCGTTCTTAACCAGTTTCCGATATCGTATCCGTGCATCTTTCGCCGCATATTCCTTACAGATCCGCCCTACCTCATCATGTTCTGCGTCGGAACCGTCCGCCAGGCACAGCTCCCATCCCGGATACGTCTGAGCCGTTACAGACTCCACGGCCTGCCTTAAGAATTTCTCCGGTGTATTGTACAGCGGCATTAAAATACTAAACCTGACACTTCTGTCAAATTTCGTCTGCCGCTGTCGTCCGGCCTCCTCCACGCTCGGAAAACTGGCCGTTCCATGCTTTGTCCGCGCCTTCCGTTCGATTCCCTTGGCATTTAACTTGCGCAGGATCCCTTTCAGATCCCCGTACCGGTTCACCCGCTCCTTCGTGCGGTGTACCCAGTGCACAAGGCTCCGCAGCGGCTTGGACAGACGCCACAGAAGCGTCCCCTTAATATCCGCCAGCTTCTTCTCCAGCTCCCTGTTCTTATATTCCTCGTCCGCCAGCCGGCCGCTTAAGAAACGGTTCTTCTTCTGTTCCCGCATATAAGCTTCCCGGTAAAACCGCAGGGCCTCTTCCTCCGTCATCCTGGCCTGTTCCTTTTGTTCCATATTGTAATGTTTCCTTTCCGGACATCATCCGCTCACCAGTCTGTCACTGAACCATGCCGCCGCACGGCCTCCGGCATTACACCGTTATCTCCTTCTCACTCCATGATAACGCCTTTTCCCCCGTCACCTGATTCGTACAAAGCATTCCGATCCGATAGCTTCCGGCCTCCAGATCCTTTTTCAGAACCCGCAGTACGAATCCTGCCAGTTCGATATGTTCCTCTCCCCGCAGGCTCTCCACCACATCCTTACGATGCCAGTCCGCAGGCACTGCCACATAGCCGGGGCCGTCCGCCCGCCGCAGCAGCATCTTTTTATCATAAAGGGCGTTATCCTCCCCGGGCACATAGCACCAGCCCATGATCCAAACGATATCCGGCTCCTCCTCGTGAATCTTGTGCTGCATCTCGGCCCGGTCCACCATCAGCTTAAGCCGCTCTTCCCTGATCCCCCGCAGCTCCGCTTCCTGTAGCGGCTTCACCCCCACCGTATGCAGCGGATCCTCGTAAGGAAACTTATAATTACACCTGTAATCAGAGGCGTTGTCAATAAGCGCTTCATGATAAAAAGGATCTTTGCCGTCCAGCTGCGGATGTCTGGCATATAGATTTCGCTTCTCCGTCAGCAGTCTCTCCCACTTATTCTCGTCATGCTCATCCAGTCCGCGGCTTAAGGATTCGTGATGATAGAGCACCACATCGTTGCGCAGTACATTGTAATAGCCGGCCTCCCATAGTTTAAAACAAAAGTCCACGTCATTGTAGGAAACCGCCATGGTTTCGTCCAGTCCGCCCACTTCCTCGTACTTTTTCTTCGTCACCATCAGGCAGGCCGCCGTCACACCGATCATATCATAAGCCACACGGCTGCGGCCGTAATAATAATCCTGATCGTCCTGAAAAGTCACCAGCTTATGAGACGGGCCGATCTGCAGATTCGTGATGCCCACATGCTGGATCAGCCTGCCGCCCGCATACCACAGCCTGGCTCCCACCGCGCCCACATGCGGCAGAAGCGCCTGCCCCACCATGCGTTCCAGCCAGTTTTTCTCGATGATCTCAATATCGTCGTTCAACAGCAGGATCATGTCCCCATGTGCCCGCGCCACGCCCATATTGCACATTTTAGAAAAGTTAAAAGGCATTTCTTCATATAAATAAAGGAACTTATATTCCTTCTGCAGCTTCTTTATCCGGTCGCGGTTTTCCCTGCTACTGCCGTTGTCCACCACGATCCATTCATAGCAGTCATAAAGCGTCTTCTTACGAAAAGACCGCAGGCATTGTTCCAGCACTTCCGGATGATCTTTGGAGGGAATCACCACGGACACAAGAGGATGGGGGTGGATATGCCCCTCGGCGCTCTGGGCGCGGGCACAGCGATCCCGGCCGGATATCGAAGTATCATAGACGATATGGTAAATATCCGGCTCCGGCCCCACCTGCAGACTGCCTCTTCTGCCGCGCCTGTACAGCGCAGCCTCCCGTACCGCCACATATTCCGCCCCTGCACCCGTCAGATGAAGCCCTTCGTCCAGCTCCCGGCAAAGACACTGTTCCGCCAAAAGAAACCTCTCCGCCATGCTCTCGCACGCAGCGATCTTCTCCCGCTCTCTGGCCTCCGGCTCATAGGGCCTGTGAAAAAACACTCCCGGAATATGGCAGATACTTTCCGCAACAGGCGTTCCCTTCATCTCGCAGTGCCGGATCACCGCCTCTTCCAGATACAGACACAGATTATAGAACCTGACCTCCGGTGAATCCACTCCCTCCGCATTCCGGCCGTGCATATTCTCATATGCCAGATTACGCACCCCTTCTTCCTTCAGCACTTCCGTCAGCAGCTTCTCCCGTACCGCCACCAGATGTCCCCAGTAATTGTAAGATAACAGGGTATCCGGTGAATAGCACGGCTTGAACCAGGGCTGCATGCGCTGTGAGAGTTCCTCCCAGTAAAAATCCTCGTCCGTATAGGCTATAACACATGCTTTCTTTTCGTTAAAGTAAGATTTAATTTTCTCGAAAACAGCCGGGGAAAGCAGGCCTCCGCCGTATGTGAGCAGCATGATCTCGGATTCCGGCACCCGTATCGCCTGCCATCCGCTGACGGCCAGACTGTCTCCGGCCTCTTTTTCATATCGGCCGTTATTTTCTTCTGTCTCCTGACGAAGCCACTCCTGATAGGGCTGTTTCTGCCGCTGTACCTCTTTCGTATAACGCAGAAGACAGGCGTTCTTCTCAGAACACCTGTCCTTATCCCTATGCTGCTGCAGACGCTCCCTGATCTTGTCATGAAACCGCCGGAAAGGCACCGTCATCTTCCAAAACGGCGTCGCACAGATCCGGTCCAGGTTATCCTGCAGATCGGCCTGTCTTCTCTCCGCGTCGGCAATCCTCTCTGCCAGCACGATATTCTCTCTGCGCGCCTTCTCATAAACCGCCGCATAATAAGCGGCCCAGTTATACTGCTCTGCTCCTCTGCTCATACGCTAAAACAGTCCCCTTTTCTGCATATGCTTTGCCGTCTCCTCCGGCAATCTCGTCACGGCCATCACCACCTGCAGCAGATTACGCTCTCCCCCCGGCAGGCCTGACAGCAAAACCGTGATATTCGGATCCCTGGTCGGAAAGACGTAAGTATTCTCCCCTGCCTTGAAGCCGTTGACCTGTACCTGCCGGCCCTTCACGGACAGGCCGGTGCCGTTCCACTTCAATTCCTTAAGATACACCATACAGAAGTCACTGCACGGGTCGATCCGCAGCGCACTCCTGCCGCCCGCGATCACTACCGAAAGCTCCGTCATCCCCTCCGGTGTGACATAGACCTGCTCCTCCGCCGTGTCATCCAGGAAAAACGACTGTTCTTCCTGAAACCCACTGCCGGTATCCTCATAGATCTGTATCCGGTCTCTGTCATCCGCCTTCTCCTGTCCCCGCAGAAAATCTTCCACCGTATAGACAGGATTGCCGATTGCTTCCCGGATCTGTCCCATAGAAAGATATTTGCCGGTCACATACTGCTGAAAAGCCATCTCCTGTCTCCGGTACTGCTCTGCATCCGCCTGCGTGACATCCAGTTTTTTCATCACCAAATCAAGATTTAATTTATTTCGTTTCTCATTCTCCAACAGATAGCAGTAGACCGCCCGGAACGCAATCTCCTTTATATCAATATCTTTCTCAAAACTCCACTCATAATCTATAACATTCCACTTGTTGTTTTTATCCTCAGCATCTTCCGGAATGATAAGATTTGCAAATATCAAATCATAATTTGATATCTTCACTTCTTTTCCGTAAGAAATCCGCTCCAAATACTCCCCAAACAGCCTCTGGAATCCATCTATGTCATTCCGCTCCAGACAGTCGTCCAACAGCTCTTCCAGTCTCCTGCCCTCCACATACTCCAGACGCAGCAGCGGGCTGTTATCCGCCCCTGTCCGCTCCAGACAGCACCGGTTAACGGCCAGGCCGCCGCCCATATACCGCTCCGTCAGCTTCCTGTAAACCTCCGCCGTATGCTCGATGTGTTTCCATGCCTCTTTCGATAACGGATGCTTTTCTATGATCTTCCCCGTTTTCTCCTGCGCATCCGCCCGCTGCACGGTCTTAATGCGAAATTCCGCCTTCCTGTCGTTGGAATACTTCACATACTGCACATCCAGCCTGGGCCCCAGCAGCAGCATATAAGAATTGGAGAACAGCGGGAACTGTCCCTCCTGTATGATCGTATCGAATACCTTCTTCTCATCAAACAGTAGCAGCCTGTCTCTGTCAAAGTTCTGCAGATTTGACGACAGCTCGCCCACCTTCGGCAGCCTTTCGTCCGAAAAAAGACAGGTCATGAATTTGTAATCCGGATAGGGATAATACATCTGCGCCTGTCCGAAACCGCACTGCTTTGCAATGCCAAGCAGTCCGTCCCGCGTAAACGTCCTCACCACACCGCCGTCCGGATAATTCTCAAGCCCTGAAAAATACGTCCCCAGATGGTCTTCCCTGCACCCGGCCCAGTATTTCAGTCCGAATTTATTCTCTATGGCGATGGCGATATGTCCTTCCGGCTTCAAATGCTTCTTGATAATATTCAAAAAGCTCTCGTAAGGCTTCCCGGATTCAATATAGGCCTGCGCATACTCAAATACCCCGATCAGGCAGATATAGTCATAATCACAGGGCAGATCCGGCTCAACATCCTGAAAATTCCCTACATGAATCGTTACATTGCCGGCCTCCATATGGCGGTATGCATTGATTCTGCTCCGCTTCCCGGACAGATCGATGCAGGTCACTTCCCCGGCCTTACGCGACAAAGCCCCCGTGATCGCACCGCAGCCCGCCCCGATTTCCAGCACCTTGTCATTGCTGCCAATCGGCAGCCACTCCACGATATTCTCCCGCAGCCCCGACAAATGATACAGCACCGGCCAGCTCCTGCGCTCCTCGATGATCCGCTGATACTCCACCTCGGCATAATCACGCGTAATCTTTAGCAGCTCATCCTCCACATCCCCGTCGCAATAAAGATCCTCTCCGGGATAATGCGTCAGATCCAGCCTGATCTTACCAATCTCCTCTATCTTACCCTCTGCCATCCTCTTCCATCCCCAACCATCAATGTCTTCGCCAATTCCAGCCGGAACCGTCTGTTGTCTATGCGTCCGTCTGTCACCACAGCGCCGTCCTTACGCCCTCTTAACCTCAATCCGCGAATTCATATCATAAAACCCGACGGTATTCTTATCCGAAATCACCGTCACATTCAGCACATCATACAGCCTGTGGTACACCGTAAACTCGTCTTCCTCATATCCGGTCACGCCCAGAGAGAGCAGATATTCTCCGCCCTGCAGATTCATCTCCTGGCTAAAGGCAATCTCATATGTCTCTCCCGCCTGCACCGGCTCCAGAAACGCCTTCTCAAACATCGTATTTGTACCCGTAATCTCCGTTCCGCGTACATTCTTGATCGTAAAGGCGAATATAGGCGCATGCAGATCCTCCATCATCTGCACCTTCATATGAATCGTAAACTGATTCCCTTTCAGAATCGCCGAGGTAACCGTTCCCTTGTCGTCACTGATATAGTATTCCTTGATCACGGCCTTCTTAGAACCATATTCCAGAAGTTCCGGATTCTCGGCAATCCCGCCGGACGCCGAACTTCCTGCCGGGTCATCCCCGCCGGACGCCGAATCTCCTAATATGCCTTTCCCGCCAGACGTCCCGGCATCCTGTCCGGCACCTTTTTCCGGTTCTCCTGCCTGACTCTGTCCGCTTTTCTTAATCTTCGCCGCACTCCGGATCTGTTCGTCGTCAAGCAGCCGCCCCTGTTCATTCTCCGGCGGCACGTACTGTCCCACCAGCACCTGTTTATAGGTATCGATCATCTCCTTCGCCGATCCCTCACCCAGCTTGGTGCCCTGATTCAGCAGGATCACCCTGTCACAATACTTGCTGATGCTGCTCAGATCATGGCTGACGAAGACGATTGTCTTGCCCATCTCTTTAAACTCTTCAAATTTATGATAGCATTTCGCCTGAAAAAAGACGTCCCCTACGGACAGCGCTTCATCCACGATCAGAATTTCCGGATCGATATTGATCGCCACCGCAAAAGCCAGGCGCACAAACATACCGCTGGAATAGGTTTTTACCGGCTGATACACATAGTCCCCGATATCTGCAAACTCCAGGATCGACTCCAGTTTCTCGTCAATCTCCTTCTCGCTGAAACCGATCATGGTGCCGTTTAAGTAGACATTCTCGATCCCGTTATATTCACTGTTAAATCCGGCGCCCAACTCCAGCAGCGCGGAAATACGTCCATTGACCTCCACGTTTCCTCTGGTCGGATTCAGAACACCCGTTATGATCTTCAGGATCGTGGATTTCCCGGAACCATTTGTGCCGATGATCCCCACACATTCCCCCTGTCGGATCGTCATATTGATCCCTTTCAGGGCGTGATGCTCCTTATGATGTTTTCCGCGCCCGATTCCCAGCGCCTCCCGCAGCCGGTCCGAGGGTTTATCATATAATTTATAGATTTTTTCGACATCCGTCACCTGAATCGCTATCTTATCCATCGTTACCCCTATATCGTTTCCTGTAATTACAAAACATCCGCAAAATGTGCCCGCATCCGCCTGAAAATGAGCGTCCCGATACAGAACAGGCTGATGGTAAAAATCCAGAAATACGTGGAAGAATAAAAGTGCTCCCAGAACCATACTTCCTCATAAATCGCGCTTCTGTAACCGTTGACGATATAGACGAGCGGATTGAGTTTGAAGAGCATCTTCATATTATCCGTTTTTAACATCGAAATACTCCAGAGGATCGGTGTCGCCCACATACCGATCTGCAGGGCGATGGAGATGACCTGCTGCAGATCCCTGATAAACACCACCAGCGCGCAGGTCAGATAACTCATGCCCAGCACCAGAAGAAACATACAGAAGCTGTAGTAGAGCAGCTGCAGCGTATAGACATTAGGATAATATCCGTATCCGACCGAAACACACAACAGCACCACCATAAAAAAGACATGAATGAACGTAGCCGAAATCACCTTGATGATCGGCAGGATGCTGACATTGAACACCACTTTCTTCACCAGATAATTGTACTCCAAAAGCGCCATCGTTCCCTGTGTGATCGCCTCACTGAAATAGAACCAGGGCACCAGACCGGCCGTCAGATAGAGCACATAAGGTACTTCCAGCCCGCTGGCCACCATCTGGCTTCTCGTATCGAACACTTTATCGAAGACGATCCAGTACATGACTACCGTGACGATGGGCTGCGCCGTCGCCCAGATGATCCCCAGATAGGAGCCGGCATATCTGTTCTTGAAATCGTTCTTCGCCAGCTTCCAGATCATCTTCCTGCTCTGAAAAAGCTCTGCCGGGATCGTCAGGATCCTTTCATAGTAGATCGTAAAAATAATGCATGTAAAAGTGATCAGCACGCAACCGCTGACTTTTTTCATCTGCTCTGTCACCTGATCCGCCAGCGGATTGTGATGATGAACGAGCACTGCCGCCAAAATCACACCAAGTCCCCAGAAAACGGCAACTCCTGCGGACTTTTTGGGTGTCTTTATTTTTTTATCGGAATGATTCGTATATTCTGTCTTTTCCACGTTCCTGCTTTCCTGAATTACTGTTCTTAGATTTTCTGCTGTCCGTCCGATCCGGCTGCCGGCCGTCTACGATCTGCGATACTTCTCTGTGTATGCCGCAAGGCCTTCCCATTTCGTATCTTTTTCGGACATAATCAACTGTGTTCCTGCCGGGATCGGCCAGTCGATACCGATCTTGGGATCGTTCCATATAATGCCGCCCTCATCGTTTGGATGGTAAAAATCCGTACACTTATACGTAAATTCCGCATAATCGGACAACACGAAGAAACCGTGCGCAAAATTCTTAGGGATAAAAAACTGTTTCTTATTCTCCGCCGAGAGCACCACGCCGAACCACTTGCCATAAGTCGCCGAACCCGGCCGCAGATCTACGGCCACATCGAAGACCTCCCCGCTCACTACACGCACCAGCTTATCCTGCGGATACTGAATCTGGAAATGCAGCCCCCGGAGCACATTCTTCACGGAAGCCGACTGGTTGTCCTGCACAAAAACCTGATCAATCCCCGCCTCCTTGAAATCATTATAATTATAGGTCTCCATAAAGTAGCCTCTGGCATCTCCGAAAACAGTCGGCGTGATCACCTTAAGCCCTTCTATCCCGCATGTCTCTACCGTTATCTTACCCATGTTCCTGTCCTTCCCGTTCCTGATTTCTGTTCGCTCTTCCCTGCTTTTATTCGTCATCACTGCCCACCGGCACATTCCCGCTGTCACCGTCGATCACACCGGAATAGCCTTCCGCACCTTTTGCATGGTTGATGGACGTGTCAATATTCATATAGCTAAGATTCAGATCCACATCCGTATCAATACCGTCCACCGTACCTTTGGAGGTATACTGCCACATATGATAATACGCGTCGTACTGAGGAACCTCTGCATACTCGGCCAGCCAGGTCTTATAGTCTGACAGATCTTTCATGTTGACCTGCTCGTTGAGCCAGTTCCTGGAACCGTAAACACCGGTCTCATACCCTGCCGCAGAGATCGTTTCCAGAAAGGCCTTATGTACCTTCGTCCTCTCATCCGCCTCCAGCCAGTCCGCACGGCCCGAACCGCCCGCACTCTCACTGTCCAGAAAGACCGGATAATCCACGTCATACTTCTCGATCAGGCTGATCACCATACTGGCTTCTTCCACGGCCTCCACTTCGTCGATTGCCTGTGTAAAGAAGTAGACACCCACCGGAATGTCCGCATCGATCGCCCCTTTGATATTCCGCTCATACATCGGATCCAGAATCAGCGCCCCGCTTGACGCACCCCGGTAGCCGCAGCGGATGATCGCAAACTCCACACCTGCGTCTTTCACGTCCTCCCAGTCGATCGTCTTATTCCATTTCGAAACGTCTATACCGATCTTCTCACTGCCTTTTGCAGCCAGCAGATCCGTATTCTCACTGCCGTCGGCGTCTTCCTCCGCGCCTTTTACTTCCTTGTCTTCCTTATCCGCGTCAATCTCATCCTCTGTCAGGATCAGATACTCGATATCGTCCAGCACACGGTATTCGATTTCCTGTTTGACCTGAATCGACGTGATCGTGTTCGGCACCCGGTAACCTTCTGCTTCCTCCAGTGAGACGCTGTACTCCCCGGCACGCAGGTTGTCGATATAGATGATACCGTCCTCGTCACTGTCCGTATATTTCCCGGCGCCCTGTACCGTCACCTGAAAAGGGGTGCCGGTCACCAGCTGCCCCACACTGTCCACGATCATGATCCGCAGATCCTTCGCCACGGAACTCATCATCAGGGATACGGTCCTGCCGGAATAAGTCTCAATGCTCTTAAACTTCACCTCCGGATCAAAAAAGGTTTCGTCCCGCAGAAAAGCAGACAGATCATCCCCTCTCTGTCCGTCGCCTCTGTCGGCCTGCGTCTCTTCTGTCTCCTCTTCCGTTCCTCCCTGCCCGCCAAGACCGAGTTTCTGTTTCACCTGATCCAGATTCGCTGCCGCGATCACACCGACCAGAAGCAGAAACAGGAAGATCATGATAAACAGCATTCTTCTGATTTTTCTAAAGTCCATTTGCAACCTCAATCATATACTGTCCGTAATTCGTCTTCATCAGCGGCTCCGCCAGCTTAAGCAGCTGTTCCTTCGATATGAAGCCTCTCTTATAGGCGATCTCCTCGATACAGGAAATATAAAGCCCCTGCCGCTTCTGAAAAGCAGCCACGAAATCCGCCGCATCCAGCAGGGAATCATGATTGCCCGTATCCAGCCAGGCAAAGCCGCGCCCCAGAGTCTCCACGCGCAGGTCACCCCGGCGCAGATATTCGTTGTTGATACTCGTGATCTCGATCTCCCCGCGCGCAGAAGGCTTCACATTGGCCGCGATACTGACCACATCATTGTCATAGAAATAAAGCCCCGGCACGGCATAATTGCTCTTCGGCTGTGCAGGCTTCTCCTCTATGGAAAGCGCCCTGCCGTTCTCGTCAAACTCCACCACGCCGTACTCTCTGGGATCCCGCACATAGTAGCCGAAGATCGTCGCCCCTTTTTCTCTGGAAGCCACCTCGCGAAGCACCCTGGAAAAGCTCTGCCCATAGAAAATATTATCCCCCAGCACGAGCGCCACCCTGTCATCCCCGATAAAATCCGCCCCGATGATAAAAGCGTCCGCCAATCCTCTCGGGTGTTCCTGCACGGCATATTCCATCCGCAGGCCGAGCTGTTCGCCCGTTCCGAACAGTTCCCGAAAGGACGGAAGGTCTCTCGGTGTGGATATGATCAGGATCTCCCTGATCCCTGCCAGCATAAGTATGGACAACGGATAGTAGATCATCGGTTTATCGTAAATAGGCATAATCTGTTTGGAGACTGCCTTTGTCAACGGATACAGCCTTGTGCCCGAGCCGCCCGCAAGAATAATTCCCTTCATGAAAGTCACCCGATCCCTTTATGATTTCCTTTTACATTTTATACATGTCTGTGTAATACTTCTGGTAGTCGCCGCTTGTGACATTCTTCATCCAGTCTTCGTTCTCAAAGAACCACTCGATCGTGCGGCGGATTCCTTCCTCGAACATCGTCTCCGGCTCCCAGCCGATCTCTTCTTTGATCTTGTCCGGCGCAATGGCATATCTTCTGTCATGGCCTTTGCGGTCCTCCACATAAGTGATCAGGTCTTCGCTGACAAGCGCCCGGCGCGGGTCATCCTCCGCCAGCATCTCCTGCAGTGTCTTAATGATGATCTTGATGATCTCGATATTCTGCTTCTCGTTGTGGCCGCCTACATTGTACGTCTCAAACAGCCTGCCCTTCTCCTGCACCATGTCGATGGCCTTGGCATGATCCTCCACATAGAGCCAGTCGCGCACATTCTTACCGTCGCCGTATACCGGCAGCTTCTTCCCCTGCAGCGCATTGTTGATGATCAGCGGGATCAGCTTCTCCGGGAACTGATAAGCGCCGTAGTTGTTGGAACAGTTGGTGATATTCGCCGGAAAATGATAGGTGTCCATATAGGCTTTCACCAGCATATCCGCGCCCGCCTTGCTGGCCGAATAAGGGCTGTGAGGCGCATAAGGCGTCGTCTCATAGAAATAGCCGCCGTCCTCCTCCAGAGAACCGTACACTTCATCCGTGGACACATGCAAAAACTTCTTGTCCGCCCTGTAACTGCCGTCGGGCAGCTCCCACGCGGCCTTTGCACAGTTTAACATCACCGCCGTACCCAGCACGTTGGTCTGCACGAACACCTCCGGGTTCTTAATGCTCCTGTCCACATGGGACTCCGCCGCAAAGTGTACCACCCGGTCAATCTCATTCTCTGCAAAAATGGCCGCGATCGCCTCCTTGTCACAGATATCCGCCTTCACAAACGTATAGTTGTCCCACCCTTCGAATTCTTTCAGGTTCTCCAGATTGCCCGCATAGGTCAGGGCATCCACATTGATGATCCGGATCTCCCCGCCGTATTTGCGGAACATATAATGAATATAATTGGATCCGATAAAGCCGGCTCCTCCTGTAACGAGATAAGTTCTCATAAGTTTCCTCCGTCTTCTCAAAAAATCTCTTCCCTAATGATACCGCCACTCTACCCTAAAATGCAACCCTTAATAGTTCAGATAACTGATATTCATATCCACATTGCCATTGATACCGCTGACCTTACCCTTGGAAGAATACTGCCACATATCGTATCTGGTCGCCGTGTAGGTAGGCGCGCTGGCATACTGCGCCAGCCAGATCTTATAGCCTGTCAGGCTGCCTGTATTGATCTTCTCCGTAAACCATGTCTTATTCGCATAGATTCCTGCGGATACGCCGGAGTTCTGTACGGTACTGCAGAAAGCCTTACAAACCGCTGTCCTCGTCTCTTTACTGATGCCGTCCCCGCGGCCGCCGCTGGATTCCACATCCAGGAAGATCGGGTAATTAAGGCCGTATCCGCTGGCCAGCGACAACGCCATGGATGCCTCTTCGACTGCTTCCACCTCATTGACCGCCTGACTGAAGAAATACACGCCCACTTTCAGTCCCGCCGCCTTGGCGCCCTTGATATTGCTCCGGAATTTCGGATCTTCGATCAGCGCTCCCGTGGAAGAACCTCTGTAACCGCAGCGGATGATCGCGTAGGAAACACCGGAATTTTTTACCGCGTTCCAGTCAATATTGCCGTTCCACTTGGAAACGTCGATTCCCATGCTACCCGAGCCGGTTGCCATCTTACCGTCGCTGCCGAAATTATACTTGGCGCCCTGGATGACCTGCTCACCCGTCACGAAGTTACCTTCTTTGTCGAAAAAGAATACGCTGCCGTCAATGGTCTGCCATCCCGTATACTTATAGGCCGACGCCTGCTTGTCCATCTTGTAGAACTTCTCATACTTGCTGTAATCGTCATAGGTCGCTTCCTTGTACGCGCCGGAAGCGTCCAGATAGTACATCTGATTGCCGTCCTTGTCTTTCAGCTTGGTCGTACCGTCTGCCACGGTCTTCTTAACGGCCAGCTTATGGACTGCATATACCGCCGTGTTATCCGTGCAGGCCGCCTTGATCTCCACCTGACCTTCCGCCACGCCGGTCACAACACCCTTGTCATCCACTTTGGCGATCTTGTCGTTGCTGCTAGTCCATGTGATCTTGCCGTCCTTCGGTTCCGTCACCGCCGTAAGCGTAGTCGTCTTCCCGATCGCCAGCTGCGCGGCTCCGGTGACCGTAACCTTCGTATAGTTACCCTTAACTGCCACCTTGCAGTACAGTTTGGTCTCTTTGTTCTCTGTTGTGGTAATGCTGACCGTCAGCGTCGCATTTCCTTCCTTCACGCCGGTCACCCGCCCGGTCGCCCCGTTTTGTCCGGTGCCGCTGACCGTTACGGAAGCCGGGTTGTCCGTGCCCCATGCCACCGACTTGATCTGCACATTGGAGACTACGGCGATGTCCTTTGCTTCGCCCTTTTTCAGTTCCAGACTGGCCGGATTCAGGCTGAATGCGGCCTGTTCGTCCGTGACCGTAACCGTACAGGATGCCGAAACCCCTTCTGCCGTAGCCGTGATCGTGGTACTACCGGCTGCCACAGCCGTTACGGTACCGTTCATATCAACGGTCGCCACGTTCTTGTTCCCGGACGTCCATACGGGTGTGGCACCCGTACTTACAGTCGCCTTTAAAGCCCTGCTTTCCCCTTTTTTCAGGGTGATAGCTTGGGTATCCAGAGAGATTGTCGCGGAGGGCTTCGGATCCTCTGTAACTGTGACTGTGCAGGATGCACTGGCACCGTCCACCGTAGCCGTAATCGTTGCCGTACCGACCGCAACAGCCTTTACTGTACCATCATTCCCCACTTCAGCAACCGCGCTGTTACTGGATGCCCATGCAGGTGCAGAGCTTGTGTTCTCTATCTTGGCCGTCAAAGTCCTGGTATCATTCTTTTTCAGGGTAATACTGGTAGTATCCAAAGAAATTGTCACAGAAGGTTTCGGATCCGTCGTGCCGTTTCCTCCACTGCTTCCACCATTACCGTCACCGCTGCTGCCATCACCAGGCGTACCACCGTTGCCGTCACCGCTGCTGCCATCGCCAGACGTACCACCGTTGCCATCACCACTGCCATCGCCAGACGTACCACCGTTGCCATCACCACTGCCATCGCCGCCAGACGTACCACCGTTGCCATCACCACTGCCATCGCCGCCAGACGTACTACCGTCACCTTCATCCGGTGTGTCAACTCCTTCGGTAGTCGGCTGCACTCCGTCATTCACCATCTTCATGAATGTGCCGCCAATACCGGCAATCTTCCACGGATCGGGTATATCCTTCTTATTCACTTCTGTATAAGTCGCCTTTTCCTCGCCGATAGGTGTCCTGGTAGATTCCACCCACTCCACCGTATCCTTCAAAACAGACTCCACGACTGTATTCTGCTGGGCGGTGTCCTCCGCTGCTGCGTTGACTTCCGCCTCAGTCTTGACTTCGTCCACCACATCCACTTTCTTATAGGTGATGGTATCCTTGACCGTAACGCTGCCGGCCGAAGACGGCAGTTTATAGTCCGCATACTTATTATCTGCAAAAGGTTTGATCTTTACACTATAATCTCCGGCAGCTATACCGGTCTGGTAAATAATACCGTCCTTATCGTCATCCTTCATCTCGAACGACTTTTTACCGGAAACCTCTACTTCAAAAGGCACGCCGCCGATCAGCTTGCCGGTGGCCTTATTTACAAATTTGACTTTTAAGTCGGACTGGATCGAGGTCAGATTGAGTGTAACTTCCACTCCTTTCTTCTGATCCTCCTGTATCTCCTCCTGCACTTCTTCTTCCGGAGTCTCTTCCTCGAGATCGATCATATTGGACAGCTTTGCCGACTCCGACACAGCGACCAGACCGCTCTCCCCGATCACGGAAATACCTGCCAGCTCTTCTCCCACCGATGCAAAAGCGTCTACCTGTCTGGCTACAGATCTGGCATTGAGATACAATCCGCCGCTGAGGAAAACACCTGCCAGCACGACGATACCCAGCATCGCCACAACCACGTCCAGTGTACTCATATGCGTCATGAAATCTCTTATGCGTACAATAACACCGTCCCGCTCTTCCTCATCATACTCATAGTCTTCGTCGTCATCATACTCGCCATACTCGTACTCATCATCTTCGTCGTCGTACTCTTCATCTTCCTCATCATACTCTTCGTCGTACCCGTCGTCTTCCTCATCGTACTCTTCGTCGCCGTACCCGTCGTCCTCTTCCTCTTCGTACTCTTCGCCGTCGTACCCGTCGTCCTCTTCATCCTCGTACACAGCAGCATACTCTTCTTCGTCTTCATATATTTCTTCAATCTCTTCGTATACTTTGCCTTTTCCGGAGGCTTTGGACGCGGAAGCCTTCCGGCCGGATTCTTTGCGTTTGTGCGCACGGTTATAGTCTTCTATCATCTCATCATCAAGACTCAGAAACTCCAGTGTATCGTCTGTCACATTGTCCATGTCTTCCTCATCAAAGTCCCCGTCTTCCTCCCGGAAAAAATCTTCTGCAAAAATATCTCTGCGATTTGTCTTCCGTGCCGTCTTCTTGCCGTTACTCTTTCTGTTATTTTTTCTTCTCTGCATCATTACCTCCATAACCGGATTTTAACAACAAAAATGTACCTCACACGTCTTCCTGTGAAGCAAAAAGATATCCATCTTATGTAAACTTTTTTGTTAACAAATCTGTAACATTATAGCATAAAACCTCATGCTATTCAAGATTTTTTGGCTTTCTGTCTTTTTTGCCGGAAAAAAGAAGAGATTTACATAATGTTATTGAAATCCGCGATAGTTTACACCCAAAAATGCACATTTTTACGGTATATCCGCTTGACTTTATCTACCATAACTGACACAATACAAGTACAGCCTTACAATTTCAACATACAGCTTCAATATTTACCACATTCACCATGTTTATTTTACTCTAATAGAAGGGAAGTTTGATTATGATGTATATGCACTACTGCAAAAGTTGTCACCGGGTCTATATGTTGAACGGACATAAGCAGCAATGTCCAAAATGTCATAAAGTGTTTCTCGAATTGAAAATCTCTTATATGGATTACGTCACCATGAATCAGGAAGAAAGAATCCGGTTCTGTAACTGCTGTGCAGACGAAGAACAATTACAGACATTGAGCACTACATACCGAATGTACAAATACAGCAAATGGTACAAAGAACTGCAGGCTCAAGTGCCTCAGACCACGCTTCTCACCTATCCGTTAAAAGACAGGACAGACAGGCTTTCACCTGCCAAAAGTCTGGATATAAATTTAAACGAGAAACATTTTCAGATCTTGAATTGATCCTATAATCTTACTATGCAGTCAGTTCAGGCGACCAGTCCGGGAGCGCTGCCAGAACCCCTTCGGTTCTGGCAGCGCTCCTTTTCGTTATGTAAGCGAAAAATATAAGATTTTATTAAAAAAAACAGAAAACATGGATTTTTATAATATTTCATAGTAAACTGACAATATAAACGCACAAAACAAACTCTTTTGAGAGTGTTATAAGAAATAAGAAAGAGGTAAAAAACCATGAATCAGAACAAAGAAAAAGACAGACCCCAAAAGGCGCCGGTGAAGCAGGAGAAACAGTTCCGGTTGAATATCCATCTCATTCTTCTGGCTGTCATCGTATTGATCATAATTTTCTGCGCCGTCAAACTCTATATATGGAACAAAGGAGTCCCTTCCGACTATGACCCGAACCGGCAGACCACCGATTTCGACACGGAGGCGATGGACTATATCATTCCGCTGGCACCGGACAAGCTGGAAGGCCGCGAGGACGACGGTGTAACCACGATTCTGTGTCTCGGCGACGATCCTTTTTCCCTGGATCAGGGATCGGGCGGCCTGGCGGAGCAGATCGCCGCCAAAACAGGCGCCACCGTCTATAACGGTTCCTTTACGGGCACTACCATGGCCGTCCAGTTTGAAGATTACAACGACGGCTATATTCTGGATGCCTTTGCCTTCGTCAACGTGGCGAAGAGCCTGGCGTCAGGCAATTTCGACCTGCTGAGCACGGCGGCCTCCTACAGCTTCGACCAGGCTTTTCCCCAGACCGTCAGCACGCTGGAGTCGATCGATATGAACAGTCTGGATATGATCTGCATCATGTACGACGGCAGCGACTATATCAACAGGCGGCCCTGTGAGGATCCGAATCATCCGGATAATCCGCAGACTTACACAGGCGCTCTCCGGTCAGGCATACAGGCGATCCAGGAAGCCTGGCCCCACATCCGCATTGTGGTGATGTCCCACACCTTCTGCCACAACGTCAATGAGGAGGGCAACTTCGAGAACGGCGACCGGGTAGATCTCGGCAACGGCACATTAAGCCATTATCTGCAGAAGGAACTGGATACCACCAGTGAACTGGGCGTTTCTTTTATTGATAATTTCTACGGCTCCATCAATGAGGACAACTATCTGGACTATATGACAGATTATATTCACTTCAACGATGCCGGACGCGAACTGCTGGCAACCAGATTCGCGGAATGCATCTTTCCGAAAGAAAAAACCGCCGGGGAATAAACCTCCCCGGCGTCTGCCCTCAATATTCCACAGAAAACAATTCTTCGAAATCAAACCGCTCGATCACACCGCGCATCTCACGAAGCGCCTGCGCCATATCAGCGCTGTCTTTTACTTCACATTCCCCGTTTGCAAAGCATTCTGTCATATAATAGTTGATATCCCTGTGATAGTGGCTGTAATCCGCATAGTTATTCAGATCCGTCACGATCGCTTCCTGATCGGGGAAGAAAAAGACTCTCACATTCTCATAGGCCAGCATCGTATCCGCAATATGCTGATATTCCGCCATGGTCGCCTCCAGATGATTCTCCCTTATCACATCGTTCCAGTACAGAATACTGTAGGGCGGGAAGAAGATGTAGAAGACCGTATCCGGATTGCGCTCAATATACGGACAGATGTTCACCTCCAGATTTGCGGCCACGCTCTCCAGATAGGCATCCGCCGGCGTCTCTGTCTCCACCGCTTCCGGCTGTTCGTAATTGTGCATCACCCACTGGATATTATAATATTCATCCGTCCACCAGCTCTGATAGACCGTGGCGAGGTCGGTCTTATCCGGATCCGCCAGCGGCCGCAGGATGTAATTCAGCAGCACATCTTTATTGAAAAGATACTGCACATCGTTCAGCAGATTTTTGTCATACAGGTAAGTCGGTATGGGGTACTTCGTCTCTTCCACCCCGCCGGTATAAGTCATCACATCCACGCCCAGAAAGACCGCCTTTACCTGGTTGCCGCTGTCAAAAATGATCTGCATGATATTGGACTGATCCTTCGGATAGGCGCCGCTGTAATTGAGCTTGACCGTATCAAGCCCCAGCAGTTCTCCGAACCAGTTCGTATTGAAATTCACCGTCATCGAAGAACCCAGGATCACACTGTCGTAATCCATATTTTTCGCCATTCCCGGGTTCTGGCTCAGCTGGTTATCCACCAGATAAGGAAAATCCGGCAGCGGTTCATGATATTGAAAAAAAGGATCCACCCAGACTACCAGCGCCCCCACAGACACCAGGCCTGCAAGGACGATGCCCAGTATGGAAAGAAGCCATTTCTTGTATCGATTCATCGCAACAAAGCCTTTCTCAAAAATCCGCTCAAAATCAGAAGTTGAAATACAGGAACGTGCTCACCTCGGAGAAAGTCAGCACACACCAGAGCGTCAAAACCGCAAGCACCACCGCGGAGCCGGCCCCGAAGCGCAGGCGCTCCACCCGCCCGGCCGCATTTTTGCCGACCATGGACAGATACAGCCCCGCCGCCAGCAGCAGCCACATCAGGATATATCTGCTGTAGGCCATATTGTCCAGATGCAGTACCTTTAACACATACCAGAACTCGTCCAGCCTGAAACAGTCCGCCAGCTCCATGGAGAGCTTCTGCACCGGCCCCCGAATCGCCGTAATCAGCATCCGGTTGGCCTGGGCAACACTCTCCGCCCGGAAATACACCCACGCCACTGCCACATACAGAAATACCGATATTTGTGACACAATCGTCATAAATCTATGTTTTGCTTCACGCCGCATGCCGCCTCTGCCCGCCCTGTATTTCTGCCAGAATCTGGTCGCCACATAGAGGACGCCGTGCATGGCGCCCCACACAAGATAGTGCCACCCGGCGCCGTGCCAGAGACCGCTTAAGAGGAAGACGACAAGCAGATTCAAGTACATTCTGGCCGGCCCTCTGCGGTTGCCGCCCAGCGGAATATACACGTATTTCGTAAAAAAACGGTTCAGCGTAATATGCCATCGTTTCCAGAAATCAATGATGTTAACGGCCTTGTAAGGCGAATCGAAGTTGACCGGGATCTCGATTCCAAGCATCCTGCCGATCCCCCTGGCCATGTCGCAGTATCCGCTGAAATCAAAATACAACTGCAGCGCATAGCTCAGAATGACCACCACCGCATCCGCCCGGCCAAGCGCCGACAGGCCGGCATAGCCGAAATCCACACCCGCCCCGAAAGTGTCCGCCAGCAGCACCTTTTTTGCCAGACCGATGATAAAAAGGCAAAAACCCCCGGCAATCTTCTCCCACTGCACCGGTTTCTTCCCCAGACTGTGAAACTGCGGCAGCATCTCGGAATGATTGACGATCGGCCCCGCGATCAGCTGCGGAAAGAAGGACACAAACAGCGCATATGCGACGAAAGGACAGTCCTTCACCTCTCCCTGGTACGTGTCCACAACAAAGGAAATCTGCTGGAAGGTGAAAAAGCTGATCCCCAGCGGCAGCAGAATCCCCCGCAGCGCCGCCGACGTGCCAAACACCGTATTGACGGTAGACAGGAAAAAATCGAAATACTTGAAATAGAACAGCACGCCCAAGTTGGCCGCCACTGCCGCTGTCACCAGCGCTTTTGACTGCCTGCGCGACAAAAGCCTGTGAAACAGGTAATTCCCCGCGATGCTGCAGACCATGATCAGCAGATAGGAAACATTGAAATAGCCGTAGAACCAAAATGACATAGCTGTCAGAAAAATCCCGGCAGCCTCCTTTTTCTGCAGGTGCAGCAGACCATAATAACCGGCCAGACATATGGGGAAAAACAAAAATACAAAAATATAGGAATTAAATAACATCGCTTCACTCCATACCGGTCTCCAAATCCCGATAGATCACAAACTCGTCTACCTGCCCGTACACTTCATAGCCGTATGCCGTCAGCGGCTCCGTCGTCTCCCTGTCCTCTTTCAGGATGATGTAGGCGCAGGGATATTCCCGTGCCAGCTCCACGAAAGTCTCCGTCTCGATCACCTCCGCCTCTTCCATCGCCTCATACATGGGATGATGGTAGGCCCATCTCGAGATCAGCATCTCCCGCCCGTAAGGCAGTTCGATGTTCGAGCTGTACTGCCGGATATAATAGATCAGGTCTGCCGGCACAAGCACCGTGATCCGCCCTTCCTGCGGCTCGATCATCTCTGCGATATCCACCGTCTCCTGCGGAAGATGGTAGGCATTCTCCGCCTTCGAAATATGTTCGCTGTCATACACATAGTCGCCGCCAAACAGGATCAGCAGGCAAGCAAGCGCCGTCCCGATCCTGCGGTGAGCGGCGCACAGCCTGATCACGCCGTAGGCGCTGACCAGACTCATCTGCAGCAGCCACAGCAGCCTGTAGTAAGTCTCGGAATCGTCCAGCAGCCGCACAAACAGCTTACGGAACAGCGGACAGAAAAACATCACCAAAAGCAATGTCGGCGCATAGACGAATACCGCCCGCCGGTGCCTGTCCTTCTCCGCAAACCACAGATACAGCAGAATCCCCAGATAGAGGAACGCCAGATATCTGTGCTGGTGAAATCCCATATAATTTTTAAAAATCACAACACTCTCTAAAAAAATGCCCCACATAGATGCTTTTCTCTACCCTTTCTTTATAGGAAACCGCTGCCAGTCTCCCGCTACTGCTTGAACAGATAACCGTATCCGACGATCAGATAGGTCAGTACATAGAACGCGTTCGGGATACATGCCGCTCCCATTTTGAACAGCACTTTATAATCCCGCTCCACAATGGCCAGACAAAACGCCGCCACAGCCATCAGAATGGACACCAGAAAGACGGCGATCGAACTGCAGATGCCGGCCGTGATATTGACGCAGACAAGCAGCAGCCAAATCCCTGCGCGCTCTGCCGCAGCCCCCTTCTTCCGGCCGCTGTATAACAACAGAAACAGCCACAGCAGCGCAGGGATCACCAGACTGCCCGCCACGGCCTTGCCCTGCCAGGTCCTGGTCAGGAAAAAGGTTTCGTTCGTATAGATCGACACATTGCCGAATATCTGAAACACCGCCATCAATATCATAAAAAGCGGCAGATTCTCACCGCTTCTCTCCGACTTCGCCGGTCTGTCCGGCCTGCCAAAGAGGATCCTGCCTATTTCATAATATACAAGATAAGTAAGGGGAATCAGTACCAGCGGTATAATGGTATGGGACAGGATCGTGGCATGGATATGGCTTTTCTGTGCCACAAAAGCGATCCACATAGGGAAGACCGCCAGCGCGTGCCGGATATCCAGTCCCGTATGCCGCCCCGTCAAAGGCAGGATCGTGTACATGGTGTCCGCCTGCTGCGCGATCAGCGACGCCGCCACATAATAGGCATCGTCCCCGTCGAAAGAAGCATAAGCCACCGCCTTATACAGCTGAAATCCCAGCAGCAGCAAAAACAGCAGCCATTCGATCCGCTCCGCCACAGACATTTCCCTGATACAGTCCGCAAAGGACATCCACTCCCGCAGCCTGCCGAAACGCCTGCGGCGGTACGTAAGCCACACGCCTGCGGCCGCGCCCAAAATGGCAAGGGCCATAAAGCAGCGGGAAGCCAAAATAAAATTATCGTATCTTACAAATACTACCACCGGAATCGTCACCAATCCGAACACCGCCCACATGGTAAAATAGCCCGCCAGAAGGACAATGCCCGGCTTCCTCTCATCTTCCGGCATGAAACCGGCCGGAATGAGCCCGATACAAAACGGTATGATGACAAGCCAAAAAAGGATACCTGCTATCTGAATCATCTGCCAACTCTCCATTCACTTACACGTTGTACTGCACCCTGGTATAACCCGCAAAAATGCTCTTAAGCTATACCAGTATATCATTTCACAGGAAACGGGGCAAGGTGTCGCTGTACAATCATTCCTGAATATGGTAAACTTAAATAATAATTTTTCCAGGTCTGCGTATTTTCTGCACCGGCCGGAAATTTTTCATACAATGTGAGGTATTCCATGAAAAAAGTGTACGTCATTGGCGCCGGTCCCGCAGGACTGACAGCCGCTTACGAATTATTAAAACAAAGCAGCGATCACGAGGTTACCGTCCTGGAAGAGAGTGAGTCCATGGGCGGTATCTCCAAGACCGTCAACTATAAGGGCAACCGCATGGATATGGGCGGCCACCGCTTTTTCTCCAAGGTGCCCGAGGTAAATGCATGGTGGAACAACATGCTCCCCCTGCAGGGTGCGCCGACTTATGACGATATCGTACTGCACCGCGAGATGACGCTTACCCCCGGCGGCCCGGATCCGGAGAAGGAAGACCGGGTGATGCTGCGGCGCCACCGGGTTTCCCGTATTTATTTTAAACAGAAATTTTTTGATTATCCCATATCCTTTAAGCCGGAAACCTTTATCAATATGGGATTTATCAATACGATCCAGGCGGGCTGCAGTTATCTGGCTTCCGTGATCCACAAGCGCAGGGAAGATTCTCTGGAAGATTTCTATATCAACCGCTTTGGCCGCAAACTGTATTCCATGTTTTTTGAATACTACACCGAGAATCTCTGGGGACGCCATCCCCGCGAGATCGCGCCGGACTGGGGCGCCCAGCGCGCCAAGGGTCTGTCGATCGCTGCCATCGTAAAGGATATCTTCTCCAAGATGATACCCGGCCGGAAGAACCGGGCGGTGGAGACGTCCCTGATCGAGGAATTCAGTTATCCGAAGCTGGGGCCCGGGCAGCTGTGGGACGTGACCGCGGATGAAATCCGGAAGATGGGCGGCACGATCCTCACCGGCTGTCTCGTGACCGGACTGCACAAAGATGCCAATAACCATATCACTTCCCTGACCTACCGCAGAGACGGCCGGGAGATCACCGTGGAAGGCGATATCTTCATCTCCTCCATGCCTGTCAAGGATCTGGTGGGCGGCATGAACGACGTGCCCGCAGAACCGGCCAGAATTGCCGCCGGCCTGCCCTACCGTGATTATATGACCGTCGGCCTCCTGCTGCCGAAGCTGAACCTGAAAAATAAAACGAAACTAAAGACCATCGGCAATATCGTTCCTGACTGCTGGGTCTATGTGCATGACCGCGATGTCATGCTGGGGCGTTTCCAGATCTACAACAACTGGTCCCCCTATATGATCCGGGATCTGGAACACACCGTCTGGATCGGTCTGGAATACTTCTGTTTCGAGGGCGATAAGTACTGGAATATGCCGGATGAAGATTTCACCCGGTTTGCAGTAGACGAGATCGTCCGCATGGGCCTGATCGACTCGCCGGCCGATGTGATGGATTCCCACGTAGAACGTGTCAAGAAGGCTTATCCGGCCTATTTCGACACCTACAAGGACATCGACACCCTTGTGGATTACTTAAAGACCATCGACAACCTCTACTGTGTCGGACGTAACGGCCAGCACCGCTACAACAACATCGACCACTCCATGGTCACCTCCTTCGAGACCGTGAAGAACATCGTAAACGGCGTCAAGTCCAAAGATAATATATGGAACGTCAACACGGAGAAGGTTTACCACGAGGCGAAGTCCTGAACCGGCTGCCCTTAAAACAACTTTAAAAATACCTTCCGCGGGAAATCCAGGACTTCGGCTTTCCCGCGGAAGGTATTTTCTCATTCCTTATCATTTTTGCACAACAGTTCATACTTCTTTGTCAATTCCTGGTAATCTTCAAGCGTCCTGCACTCTCTCAGATCGTTCAAAATTCGTACCCGTTCAAGTTTCCGTGCCAGATTCTCGATTGTCTCCGCACTGTTCGGCATATGATCACCCACTTTCTATGTGCCATGCTTACGGTGGCTTTATTATATCAAAAAGGGCGATCTGTGTAAAGCCCGCCGCCTTTTCTGCGACGCACATACAGGTGGTTCAGCACCACCACCGCCAGACTGACCACCAGCACAAAATAGAAATTGATCCCCCGCGTCACATACAGCGACGGCATCAGATATTCCCCCGTAAAGATCCCGCCAAACACCCCTCTGTACATAACTTCCGTGATTCCCTGCGCGCCCGGCACCGGCAGCATGTCCACGGCAATGTAGACGGATGCCTGCAGCAGCATGATCGTCAGCCCGTCCTTTCCCTCCAGCGAAAAACCGAGATAGATGATCCAAGTCAGTACAAAAACGCTGGCCCGCTGTACAAACGTAAAAAGGCATACCGCAAGCACTTTGCCCTTATGCGCCAGCAGAAAACGCACCGCCCCCTGGTAACCGTCTATAAACTGCGCTGTCTTCTCCTGTCTTGTCCCGGACTCCGGCAAAATCCTCATGCGCACAAGCAGTCCTTCGATTCCGGAAATAATTCTTTTCATGGTCGCCGGCGCCAGCATCACCGCCAGCAGAATGGCTACCAGCAGCGTATTCAGTGCCAGCCCCAGCAAAAAGAGCGGAAAATATTCCTCCAGATAGACCCGCAGCGGTTTCTGCCAGAATACCAGCGCCGCTATGCCGATCAACACCAGCACCAGCTTATAGATCAGCGCTACCGTCATCAGCACCACCGAGGATTCCGACAGGCGGTTGTCATCCCTGCTCATATAATAGAGCTGCATCGGCTGTCCGCCCGTAGCAGAAGGCGTGATGCCCGAGTAGAAAAACCCGATGAAGGAATAGCAGATGCACCTGCCAAGACTGCTGCGCCCGTTCAGAGAACGCAACAGATAATAGATCATGATCCCCTCCGCACTGACAAAAAACAGCGCCACAGCCATGGCCGCACACAGAGAAAGCGGCGACAGCCTGCCCAGCGCGTGGCGGATCTGCTCCATATCCTGTCCATGAAAGATCGTATAGAAGGACAACACCATCACGAGCAGGAAAAAAGCCCCCTCCAGGACTCTTTTCCGGTTTATGGCAATCCCTTTTATCCGATTCCGGCTAACTTCCATATGCCACCACCCTTTCCGACGCTCCCGTCCCGTATGGTTTTGGCATCCTTCTCTCCCTGCCTTTGTCCTTCCACGTTCCGGACGCAGCCTCCGCACCTGCTGCCGCGACTGCGCCGGCACCCATAAAGCCGGCCAGACTTCCCTCAAAGACCACTCTTTGATACGGATACAGATAAAAGTCCTTCGGCGTCACCAGCGAAAAATGCTTTTCCGAAATCCGGATCTGATGCTCCTCCAGAAGCCGCGCGATATAAGAAGAACAGGTATATTGATTTTTCAGATAAAAGGGGCGCCCGAGCGCAATGAACGGCAGGCCCGGCACCGCATAATGATACCGCAGTCTCTTCTTATAATCCTGCCGCAGCCTCTCCCGGATCTCCTCCTTCTGCTCCCTGCTGCACGCCAGCTCGCAGACCCTGTACGCCGCCGTCGGAAAAGCCCGCAGGATCTTCTCCTTATCCTCCCTCTCGAATCCCGCAAAAAAAGGAATACGCGGATTGCGCCGCCCGAAACTGTACGCCTCCTGCAGTTCGGCATCCAGCCCGATCACCACATGAATATATCTCTGCTTCAAGAATCCCCGTATCACCGCCGCAAAAATCCCCGGCGTATCCACCATCGCAATATAAATATGTTCCATACCCTTACCTCATTCACCTCTTGTCTCCCGGCCTTCCTCCCGCTCCTTCTCAGCCCGGGAAGAATGCCTGCTTTTGGCATTCTTCCGAACATGATTTAGATATACTTAGGCAGCGTTCTTTGCTGCCTTAGTATATCTTCATGTTCTTTTATTGGAATTGATAGATCTTCCTTGCCGCCCGATAGCCGCTCTTCGTCAGCATGCCGCCCACTTTGCCCGGCAGGTAGGTAAGTCCGCTCAGCGTCGTATATTTCAAGCGGAAATACAGCCTGCTGTTCTCTTCCTTAATGCCCTTCCAGAGCTGTCTGCGCTTACTGTAGGCCTCCCGGGAATCGATCAGAAGCAGATGGATCGAAGAGATCGCCATCATGATCGAGATATTCCGGCACATATATTCCGCCAGTTTCGGATAGATCTCTCTCACTTCATTCAGATCAACACACTTGGAAACGATCTCCGTCACCAGGATCTGCTGGTCGATCCGGCTCATCAGCACCTTTTCATTGACGGACTGGTCTTCCCTGCCGATGTAGTAATGATACAGGTCGATGTTCATATAAAAAATATGCCCGACGAACGGCAGCGGCTGATAGGCAAAGATATTATCCACATAAAAAGTGTGTTCCGGCAAAACCACCCCGCTGCGGCGCAGCACCTCTGTCCGGAAGACCAGCGCATGCATGATCAGATACTGCGATGCATGAAATCTTCCGATATCGTTCCAGTCACACATTTCCTCTGTCGGGAAAACATTGCCGTACTTCATGACACGGCTCGTTCCTTCTTCCAGATGGTCGTAAATATAATTGCATACAAACAGATCCGGCACCTCACTGATCAGACGGGTTTCTTTTCTCACACAAAATCCCCTGATCCTCGCAAGCAGTCTGGCATATGCCGTCTCATCCAGCCAGTCATCCGAATCCACCACCTTAAAATAGGCCCCTGTCGCCAGCTCCAGCCCCTTGTTGACGCCGGACCCATGGCCGCCGTTCTTCTTGTGGACCGCCCTGACGATACCCGGATACCGCGCCGCATAATCGTCTGCGATCTGTGCCGTAGCATCTGTGGAACCGTCATTTACAATAATGATCTCCACGTCCTCTCCGCCGGGGAGCAGAGAATTGATACATCTCTCCATATAATCCTGTGAATTGTAACAGGGAACCGTAAATGTTATGTACTTCATAGCTTACCTCCATAGTATTGTATTCATCTTTGCATCGTAAACTTTCACTGTTTTTCTTTCTATAGTTAACGACATGAGAACTTTCGTTTACTATATCTATCATAACGATAAAAACTTCCGGTTTTCTTCAAGTTTTTATTAAGATATTCTTAAAAAGCCTTTCTGTTTCCTTAACAGAGTTTCCTTAAGAAAGATTCCTTAATAAAAAACTCCGGCGTATCCCGAAAAGATTACTTTTTTCACAAAGTTCTTTCCAAAATACGCCGGAGCAGCTCCGGTGGTATCCTGTTTATCATGTTTATTCTGTCAGGCACTTCTTGACCGTGTCGGCGATCAGGCGCATCCCCTCCGCCGTGGGGTGGACACCGTCTGCGGTCATTTCCGCCATATTGTCTATGGTGATGCCGCATTTTTCCAAATCTATGACCGGCAGACCTCTGTTCCCGGCGATCAGACGGATCCGCTCAGAATACGCCTCCGATGTTACATTCTGTCCATTGACAAACGGGACGAATGGCTGCGCTTCTGTAGTCCCCCAGTCTCCCATCGGCAACAGCGTACAGCAATAGACCTGCGCCTGCGGATACTGCCTTTTTATCTTATCCAGGATCATGGTATAGCCGTCGCTTAAACTCCCCACCAATCCTTCCCCGACAGCCTGCAGGCCGTCATTATCTCCGATCGCTGCGCTCATCAGCACGTCATTGGTTCCCATATAGACGATGATGATATCCGGTGCCTCCCCGTCCGCTCCCGCCAGCTGGGAAATCCTGTGGTCGCTGCAGCCATACATCGGATCTGCCTCCTGCGAATATCCGAAACTTGCACTGCCGGAACTGGAACCATTCGCACACAGCGTAAGCCCCAACTCGTCCAACACGATCTTCCACCAGGTCTGCGCTACGTCCTTCACCGCGCCATTTTCCGGGTAGAAAACAAGGTTTCCTTCCGGAATCCATCCTTTGAAAGTGGAGATACTGTCTCCCAAAATCGAAAGCTTCATCCCTGTCTCTGGTTCCTCCGGGGCTCCGGCCGCTGCATCCGCACTTTCTTCCGCTGTCTGTTCTTCTCCGTCAGCCACAGCGTCCGTCTCCGATTGCCCCGTACCGTCACCCGGCTGACCACCCGCCACTCCCGTCTGGCCGCTGCTGTCGGCAGCACCTGTGCTCTCTGTCCTGTTCACGTCGCTGTCAACCGGCCCGGTTTCGGCCGTTTCCTCCGTTTCATTAGCATCTCCGGTTTCCATAGCCATATCCGCAGCGTCATTTTCGGCTGTCTGTCCGGCAACGCCGCAGGCCGTCAGCAACACCAGCACAACACACAATGCCGCCCCTGTCCACTTTTTTCTTTTCATACGATTTCCCCATCCAATCCGTCAACCAAAATCTCATTTCCGAAACATGGACTGACGCGCCCCATGCATCTTATCATGATGTTTCAACACATCGTTCACAGCATCCATACGCAGTCCGGCGTCTATAAAGTCGCAGTATTTACAGAACGGATAGTTCTGCCGCCCGTCCTTCACCGCATCCCGCAGTTCCCGGTATTTGGCGCTGTTCCACCCTTCCTGCAGGGAAACCTTATTCAGATCCGCCAACTCCGTCGTCTCGAAATTATCGCAGCAGCAGATACCCATTTTGCCGTTTGGCATGATCCACATATCTGTATAAGGCATCAGGCACGTCTCCTTGATCACCTTCCCTTTGGACTGCTTGTTCGGCGCGCTGCCGGCCCGGTTCGTCAACACCTCTTTCAGATACCGGATCTGGATCAGGATATCCACCCCTTTGAACTCCTGCGGATGCGCTTTTACATATTCATAGATGACCTGCACATTGTCATGCATCTTCATGTTCAGGCAGTAGTTGTTGATGATCAGCTGATCCAGATATGGCACGATCGCTTTTACTTTATCCACATCCAGCAAAAGCCCGTTGGTGGACATGAAGATAAAGGCCTCCGGCAGCTGCTTTCTGGCATACTTATGAAATTCCACAATACGCTTGTCCAGCCACGGTTCATTGTTGCCGTACAGCGTCAGATGCCCTTTGTAACCCCAGTCGCGCAGCTGGTCGATAATGGAATAATACAGATTCTCATCAATCTTCATATAGGGGCGCTTCTCCGCGTTGATATTGGCGGTACAGAACTCGCACGTACTGTTGCAGCGGTTCACCGTCTCCAGGTTGACCACCACCGGATGCGGCGTCTCCTTCTGGCTGTAGAAATAGTCGATATATTTCTTCTGCTGCCGCCTTCTCGCCACAAACTGCAGCTTCAGATAGCTTTCACTGGATAATCTGGGCAGATACTTTCTGGCATTCCACCCCAACACGCCTGCAAAATTGTGTACTCTTATTGACATAATTTACTCCGTTTCCGCGCCACTTCTTCTGCGCCTTTTTCCTCTTTATTCCATACCGTCAGCTCATGCATAAATATTACAAACAGACGGCATTTAAATAATACAAAAATCTGCCATCCGATTCTTCCGAAATATGCTTTTCAATCTCAACTATATCTTTTCCAATTTCCATGCGATCATTTTGGAATGCTGTAAGCACCTTAAGTCTGGCCTCTTCCCTTAATAGTCTCCGGCGGACGTCCAACCCGATCAGCCTCGGCATACGCTTTGCATTCTCTTTCTCCTTTTCCAGATAAGAGCGCTTTCTCAGAATCGTCTCCTGAATTCTATCATGCTGCAGGCATCTGGTGATATATCCTACGTGCGCTTCTTCCTCATACTCTTCCAGATAGGTTGTGATCGCTTTTTTATGTTTTACCGATTCGATCAGTTGTTCTACCAGATGACATATGACATCTTCCCCGCCTATCGTCTTTTTGACATCAAACACCCAGGAGCTGTACCGCCTGTGTTTATCGTCTATGACCAGTGCCAGGATATCCGCCCTTTTACTGCCATGATCCTCTACAAAGGAAGGTTTGTATTCGTTTCCATAGATTCCGTACTGACCGTCGTTAATATGAAAATTGATATGAACCACATCATCCGTGTCCTTCTCTTCAAAAACAATCGTCCTGCTTATATCAATCCTGTATAAGCGGCCTGAAAGCAGCCTTTTGTTATCCTTGACCGTATCTCCTTTAATTTTCATCATCTATCCTCATGGCTATCTTCGCTTCTTCAAACAAATTCATCGTACTGTCATTGAACAGACTGAAATCATATCCCGTACATGGAACCTTTTTAAATTCCAACTCTTCTACGATGCTTTTTCCCTGCATGTCATTCACAAACTGGTACACGTGTATATCGGCAGAGCTCAGCAGATCATCCTGTTCTATCAGGATTTTGTTTTTTTCCAGTTCTTCTTTGACCGACTCAAAATCGAGTTCTCCATGAGACAACAAAAGCAGATTGTTGATCTTGGTCGCCATAGTGTCACTATGTGTGCTGACGATCAAACGAAATCCTTTGTTATTAAGGCGGTTCAGCAGCTTTACCATCTCAATCTGTTTGAGCGGGTGCATACTGGTCTCCACCTCATCATAGAATATAAAATCTATCTTGTCGGAGTCTGTCAGCGCTTTCACTACCGGCACTACTTCATTGACCATAGAGGATGCCACAAAAATAGGAATTTCCCTGTTCTGATCATTCGGCGTATACACAGTCGCTTCGCCCTTTTCGCTGATCCTGCCGTCGATCAGATGCTGAAATATAAAATCTGTTAATGCCTCATTCTGTTTTGCAACACGTTCCGTATAACTGTATTTTAATAGAAATGACAGAAAATCTAATACCGGTTTTGTAATACCTTTTGAATTCTGATTTCTATCACGGATCATTTCTTCTTTATCCCGGCCTGCACTTCCAAAATAGTGTTTATACAGCAGCATTAAACCCATACGCGATGCCGGGAGAAACAAGACATTTGATGAGACCGGGGAACCGCCCCCCATGATCCCTGACAGTATAGCGCCTGTTTCTATTTTCCTCGCAGTTTCAATCGGAATACTGTTAGAAAATCCTGTACTCGACTTAAAGTTCTCCACATTCTGAGCAGTTTTCTTTAAGACCAGTGCATTATAATACCTTTCCTTATTCAAAAGCATTTCCATTAACTCTTCCTGGTTGATCAGGCCTTTTGCCAACAGATATTCTATTGTTTTATCTGTAAGGAAGTATATTTCATAGCTGCTTTCATTTCCCAGAAATTCTACTGATACCTCATCGATCGGTATAGGCGCATTAAATGTATCTTCAATGATCTTCTGTATATGTCGTGACAAATATTCATTTACCCATTCGTTTAAATGTCTGATCTCCTTATCGCCTATTGAAAAAGCATCAATATCACCGATCTGAGGAGTCATAATATCCGGCCCAAGTGCCGACACATGCTTTACAATAGCATATATCAACTCCATCAGTTGTGTTTTTCCACTGTTATTGTTACCAACAAATACAGTAAAATGACTGATATTCACTCTTGCTTCTTTAATCTTGCCGAAATTTTTAATGCAGATATACACTTCCATGTTTATTTCCCGCTTTCTTACTTATGCGCCCTGTACACATAAACCGTACAGCTCCCATCCCGGGCCGTGAAGCTGTCCACCGGCACCAGTCCCGCTTCCGCAGCATTGGTCAGCTCCAGCCGGGAAAAGATATAAGTTCCGCCCAGTTCCCGGAATGCATCCACATCTATATAAATATCATTGTCCGTCGCATACACCGTCTTCGTCGCCTGGACAATGCTTAGATCCGTTCCTGAATACAGATAAGCTCTGGCGCCCCAGTCGTCGTAGTAAATCCGCGTCTGCTCCACCCGCTCCAGCGCCGGCGCGATGATCCTGCGGAAATCCTCCTTGTACTGCTGGCTGTAAAATCCCAGATAACCGTCCAGCGTGGCGATCCCGTTATATTCAAGCACTGCAGGATGAAGGCCGTAAGCCGCCGACCACTCCCCCTGATAATCGATCGCTTCCTTGATCTCCTCAAAAAGCGCCTGCGCGTAGAATTGCTCATAATCCAGTTCGTCCACTTCCGTCCCGTGGAAATGCTCATAGGCCCTGTTATAACAGGTAAAATACAGATCGTTATATCTGTTCGGCGTCAAGATGACCGCCAGCGCTGCGGCGCAGACAATGCCGTTTGCAAGCCACATCGTCCAGATTCCCCTGTCATAGAGCCTGATCAGTACAAGAAACAGCGCTCCGTACCAGAGAAAAGGATTAAAAAAAATCGTCCTATTAAACTGCCATCCCTCCAGCGGCGGCACAAGCGCCTCCACCAGCCTGCGCAGCGACCCGCAATCATACAACCCGTAAACCACACTGTTAAACAAAAGAAAGGCCATCACAAAATTAAAGGGATCGTGAAATATCTTCTTCCACTGTCTTTGATACAGATACCTGCTGTTTAAAAGCAGAAAATATATCACACAGACAGGCAGTACCACTTTTGCGTGTACCCCGTCCGCATGAAAGATCCCATCCTTCCAGACCGTCCCGATCTCCTGCAGGATCTGTGCAAAGGACAGATCCGCGTTGACAATGCTGGAACGGATCGTCTCCTCCCCGCCAAGAAGCATCTGCCCGAACAGCCGGTACTCGCATCCCACATAGCCGGCCGCCAGCACCACAAGCGCCGCCATAAGCCGCCAGGCCGGCTTCCTGTCCCGTACCGACAACCACACAATGGCGATGACCAGATATCCCAGAATAAAAAGCCCGTGGTAGGAAAAATAGGACACCATCGGATACACAAACAGCGCCAGATACCACCTTTTCCCGCCGTCTCTATAGACCTTGATCAGCAAATAGACACAGAGCGGAATAGATGCGAACGCAAACCCGAAAGCCGGAAAAAACCACACGATCCCATATACAAATCCCGTCATATAAATGACCGGCCTGTATATGACATACTTGTCAGCAAAAAGTTCTCCCGCCAACAGGCGGAAAGAAAACATCCCCAACAGTATTTTGCCCAAAATACCGAGCACATACGCCGTATACGTAGGAAAAAACATATACAACACCGTATACAACGACATCTCGGAAGGAAGATTATCCCTGCTGATCCCGCCCAGAAACGGGATCTCCACCCCATGGGCCAGAAAGCTGTTGGTATTTTTCAGCATTTGAAACTGGGCCAGAAACAGATCCATATTGTCGTGAACCGCTATATAACTGCGCTCCCCGTACCCGAAAAACACACCCGCCGCCAGCAGAAGAAAACCCGCCACCGGGAACAGAAACCAGTATGCAGTCAGCCACACAAACCATTTGCGCTGCGTCAGATCCTTCATCTTTTCCTCCATTCCGAAGCGCTTTGCGCTGAGAACGCGGGCAGAACTCCGGCTTCTGCCCTGCATCCGCCTTCAGGCGGTTTACATGCCGTCCCGGTGCTTCTTCGTTTTCCGGAATACAAACAGCTTCTGCCCGAAAAAGTTCAGCACGATAAACATGCACATGCCAAGGAACATGGCCACGTTATCCACGATCACCTGCGGCTGTGACGCCAGTACCTTCCTCACCAGCGGCTGTGCCACACTGAATGCCGCCAGATAGCAGACGATGATATTGACCGCAAACCGCCAGGGCAGCCACTTGTCCTTATTTTCCACCTTAAAGGTCAGTTTGGCATTGGCATGATACGAGAAAACGCTCCCGATAAAATAAGAAATCCCGCTGGACAGCCAGTAATTCAGATGGATCAGGTTATAGAGCACCGCCATGATGACCCATCCCATCAGTGTATTGATCACCCCCACCATGCCGAAGTGGATCACCTCCATGATGAAGTCTTTGTTTTTCAAATAAAAATCTTTCATTTTACGTAAAATCACCTTTTCAATTTACATTTCCGTTTTTTATGTTAAAATTTTATTGTATGAAACAGCCGAAAGGAGGCGCCCATGTCAGCCTTAAGTGTACACCATATCGGATATTTAGTCAAAAAAATAGAAAAAGCCACCCGGACTTTCCTCGCACTCGGTTACCGGATGGAACAGGAGATCGTCTATGATGCTTTCCGCAAAGTCAACATCTGCTTCCTTCTCAAGGACGGCTGCCGCATTGAACTGGTATCCCCGGCCGCCGAAGACTCCGTGGTCTCCGGCCTGATGAAGAAGTACAAGAACAGCCCCTATCATATCTGCTACCAGACTGAGGACTTTGACGCGGCCTTCGCAGAACTGACCGCAGGCGGGTTTATCGCCATCGACACACCGACCCCCGCACCCGCGCTGGGCGGCCGCGACGTAGTGTTTTTGACAAACGCCGACATCGGCATGATCGAACTCATCCGCTGAGCCTTTCCGGCCGCCCTTCGGCCGACAATCCCGGCTTTTTCGTCAGTCTCTGACATACATGGTGATCGTCCCGCACACCTTCTCGGTGAAACCGCTCAGATCCAGACTCGGCTCATAACACCAGTGGCGGTCATCCCTGTTGTACATCACAATCACGTCAATCTCCTCAAACGCCGCCTGTTCGTCCTCTCTGGGACCAAACGAGCGGTTTATCTTTTTCTCCTCTTCTTCCCAGTAGAAAACTTCGTCATATCCCTGCAGGCGAAACCAGTAATACATCGTCCTGTTGCCTTCCAGATTCGGGGCAAAACAGGACAGCACCTTTTTATCCGTTCCCTTTACCAGTGCAAGCGTCGAATCCATCATGGTGCGGATACTCTCGCCCCGGTAAGTGAAATAAGCCGCTTCCCGCAGCACCACTCTGCCGTGGGCCGCCAGCATCAGAAACAGGCATAGCACATACGCGATCCTTCTCTTACCGCTCAGCGGCCGGAAATTGCAGCCCACGATCACGAAGAAAAAAGCAAATCCCAGCACTGCCGGAAGCAGATAACGCTCCGTCATGGCAGTCTTACTATAGCTGACACACTGCGGCAGGATGATCGAAAGCGCCAACAGCATCTCCCAGCCCAGCTTTTTCACATGCTCCCAGTAAGTCAGAAAGAGCAGGATGAACAGCCAACCGAACCGCACATACCATTTCAGGTCCGTATGCGCCGCCAGCGCCCACGCCTGTGCATACTGTTCCAGCGTGACACTCTCATCCAGGCCCACATAGGAGTAATTGTTGGTGCCGATCACAAACACGATCAAAAACATCTCCGCCGCAAACATAAGGCCAAGAGCCATAAGATAGGGAAGCCTGCGCCTGACCGCCGCAAACAGCGCAGACAGCGTCACCTTCTTACCCGTCATCTCTTCATACAATACATACAGCCCCACAAACGGCAGCAGCAGGATAAAAGGCTCCTTGTAGATTGACATCAGGAAGAAAGCGCCCACACTGGCAGCGGCATACCACCGCCTGCCTGTCCGCAGCCACTTGAGCATCAACCAGAAGCCCAGCGCAAACATCATGATATCGTAGGACTCCTGCGGCCCCAGCTTCCACCAGACCGCCGACTGGTATCCTGTCAGCACCGTCAGGGAAAAGAGCGCCGCATAGACCATATTGCAGCGCATGTGCCTTGCGCAGTAATAGAGCAGCACCAAGGCCGCCACGATCTCCGCCGCCTTGATTACTGACATTGCTGTCAGATTAATGCCAAACACCGCCGCCATCAACACGCGGTTGATATAATACAGCGGCCGAAACCGCATGGTCAAATCGTAGCCCACCGCTTCCCGCAGGCAGTCCGCAACGCTTCTGCCTTCCAGTGTCATCCAGTCCACATACTTGGCAAACTCCCAGTCATCCACCAGATGGAAACCGGAAGTGAGCGTCCCCATCCCCAGCACCACGCCGAATACGAGCACCGAAAAGAAACCCCACACCAGGAGCGCTTCCGCCCTGCCGTCGAGTTTCTCCAGACGCTTATAAAATCCCTGCACTCTGCCGATCAGTCTATCCGCCATAGCCGCTTTATCCGATCTGGCTGATGATGATATCCGCCATTTCGCCTACGTTCTTCATGGACACCACCTGGCCCATATTGAACTTCATGCCAAACTCCTGCTCCACAGCCGCCAGCAGATTGATGTGCTCCAGAGAATCCCAGTCCTCAATATCGTCCGCCGTCGTCGTATCCGTCACGGTGATCTCCTCATCATCGAATACGTCCCTGAAAACCTCATTTAACTTCTCAAATACTTCTTCTCTGCTCATGTCTTTCTCTCCATTTCCTGTTCTGATTTCCTGCCAAACCGCCAAAACTCATTTATAGTTAACGACATTAGAAATTTCGTTTACTATATATACTGTACTTCTCAATTAGTACTATAATATTTTTCCGGTGATTTGACAACCTCTGTCTTAACACAGCCATACTTTACTTTTACATACCTTACTTACCAATTTGCCAGGAAAAATTATACACTGATCTTACACTGTGATCACTTTATTCTTCCGCTCGTACGCCTCCGGAATGTCAAACTGCCATACACTGCTGCCGTCTTCGTCCTCCCGGATCTTCGTAAATCCCAGTAGCCCGTAGAATTCTTTTACCATCCCGTTCTTGGCCGTGGGATAATAATAACCCAGGATCGTGTGGATGCCGCACGCCTGACAGGCTTCCACCACGCTGTCCATCATGGCAAGCTCCATGTCCCGCTTTAAGACGCGGCAGCTCATCAGCCACAATTCGAGATGCAATACCGGCCTGTCTGCAGGGCCTGCAGTCTCCTCCATACTTCCTTTGCGCCCGATCACGGCAGAAACGACACCATTGTCACCAAACTTGTCTTCCAGCTTGCCATATCTTGTGACATAAGTGTCATCGTTTGCAAACCGTTCGATATCGCCCTGCGTGTAACGTCTTGTGGTCAGGTTAAACTGATTGCTCTTATTGGTAAGCTGGGCGATCCGCGCCATATACATCGGTTCAAAAGCCCTGATCGTCCCTTTCATCGCCAGCGAGCGAAGATACTCCCCGTAATCGCCGAAATTCATCTGCTGTCTCTGTCTGGCCATATTGGCCTTGTACATCTCATTGCGCTTCCGGTCGTCTTCCGACAGGTCTGTCACTTCAAAATATCCGGCATGATCAAGCCTGCGGATATACTGCTCCGGCGTGCCGATATCAGGCACCGCCACGCCGGACACCCGCGCCGCCACGATCTCCCGCTCCGCCGGGTTGTCATCCACAAACACCAGACTGTCAGGCAGTATATTCAGTTCTTCGGCGATCGCTGCGATATTCCTGCTCTTCGGCTCCCAGTTCGCCTTGATCACAATAAAATCATCGGGTTTTAAGATGCCCTCCGGATGCTCCAGTCCTGCCATGGCATTCTCCTGCTCATTCTTGGAGTTGACGTTGAGCATCACGCCGATCTCTTTCTGCGCCTTGAGGTAATGCTGAAACTCCGCATAGACCTGTCCCATCGGGGTTTCCTGTCCGATCTCCAGATTCTCCACGCCGTCGTCCCCCACGATGCCGCCCCAGAGCGTATTGTCCAGATCAAGCACTAGCGACTTTTTGTTTTTGCCGAAAACGGCCTTGATAATATTGGACAGATTAAAAGCAAACTCCGGAATGGCCTGCATACAGAGGGCATATTTGTACATATGCCAGTAAAACGGGTCGGCCCACCTGTCCAGCCCGTAGGCCGCCGCCATATAATTGATATCATGAATGTAAAAACCGGTGTGCTCTCTCGCATACTGATAGAACTTCTCATTCAGCCCGTTTAAGAAGCTGATCCGCCCCTGCCGGTACACCGCTTCCTGATTGCCCAGCACCCGGTAAAAAGGATACTCAAAGTTATTCTGTATCACCGGACACTGGTACTTGTCCGCGATCTTCTCCCACATGACGCGAAAATGCTCATACTGCTCTTCCAGCAGCGCATCGATCTGCTCCGCAGAGTCCGTCACCGCCGGATATGCCGTCACGTTCCGACCGCTCGTATGGATAAAGATCAGATCCGGGTGAAACGCCTCCAGCTCCGGATTGTCAAACATCACATCCTGCCAGTACTGCGCATACTCCGACTCATAGAACTGCGGGCGGATCCCCTGCTGCAGCAGAAACACCTCCAACACCCTGATGATGTCATGAGTCGTGCTGCCGCCGAGTACCGCGATCTTTTTATCCAGAAATCCCGCCCCGGACTCTAAAAGCTGTCGTCTGATCTTCTTCGATTTCTTCAAAATATATTCACTGTCAAAAGGGTATTCCAGTTCTTTCATCTCTTCCTCCAAACCTTCCCGAAATTGTAACCTTCCATATCATACCATATTCCACCGCAGCCACGCAATAATGGCCTGCCGTATGTGGCAGGCCATTGTACCCACTTTATCAAAAAAACACGTTATTCCTGCGGATAGAAATCCCCTTTGATGATCCGGATCAGATAATCCGCATACTGGATCCGGCCTTCCGTGGTCAGATGTATGCCGTCCTCCAGATATTTATCTGCGTTATATCCGTCGATCCCGCTCTCTTCCATGGCATTGTAGATCAGAACGTTATTTTTCTTATTCTGTTCATATACATACCCCACGCATCTGGAAAACTCCACCAGAGTTCCGTACCCATGGTTCAGACTGTAGGCGTCTCCTATAAATTTATCTGCGTCAAAGAACTGACAGTAATGCGGAGAAACGAGCAGGATCTTGGCATTCGGGAATCTGTCCTGCAGCAGGGTCACCGCTGTCTGCAGCGCTCCCGAGAAGGTGTTAGAATCCAGTACATTCAGCGTACTGCCGTCTGCCAGATACTTACTCTGCGGGATCTTCTGCGACAGGAAATCATTGATGCCGTATTCGATCACAAAATAATCCGTCTTACTGAAATCGCATTCCTTCAAAATCTCGCCGGCCCGATACCCTTCAAAAATATCCGGCTTGATCTCTCCGCGGATCGCATGGACCAGTCCCAAAAGGCTTCTGGACTCCCATTTGTCGAAGCCCAGCTGCTCGCCCGGCATGACCGCCGCGGTCGTTCCACCGATGGACATGTTATAGACTCTGGCATTGCAGCCATCAGAGATCAGTGACGCCACACCATGGTCTTCCCGCTCATTGTCCAGAATACTGTCTCCCATAAAGACGATCTGCATATCATACTGCTTCTCCTGCGGGCTGTTCTGCGACACCGTGACCTGCGGCTGGGCCGCATTCTGGGCCGCGCTCTGGTCTGTCTGGGCGGACGCGCCGTTCTGTGTCTGCTCCGTATTGGTCAGCGTTTTCTCCGTCTCGCCACTGCCTGTCTGTTCCTCGCCTGCCGTGGCCGGAACCTCCGTCCCCACGCTCGGATCCCCTTTCAGCTGGTCCCACTCTGCCTTCAGCTCCTGTACCGTCTGATGGTTCTCCTGCTCCAGCGCCAGCCGCTCCTTCTGCATTTTGATCTGTACCTGTCCATAAATGATCTCTATGATGGCCAGAATACAAAAGCCGATCATCACCGCCAGCAGCACCACATTCGTGTTATATCTTCTTTTTCGCAGATTCCTGCTCTCTCTGTTATCCATTCTCAAAACCCGGCCTTTCTCTCTATCTGTCATACACCCGGGACCATGCCCTGTATGTATCCTGTTAACTGTTAAACATTACGTTATGTCTACTATATCACTTTTCAAATTCCATGACCAGTCCTCTCACGATTTATTAACAAAACCTTCCATAAATCTTAAGAATTGAAATGTATTGTAAGTATCCTCTGTTATAGTATATAATAAAAAACTGGAAATATTCAACGATGTGAATTTACGGATAGAGAAAGGAGCCGTCTATGTCATTTGTCAATCAAGGTTCCCAGCCCGCCGCGCCATCCACGCTTTTATCAGGTATACGCAGGCCCAAAGATACTTCCCGATGCTTCACCCCCTGGTCATGGAGACTCTTTTTCCTTGTTTTTCTGGCAGTTTTCTATGCCATCGAACTGTTGTGGATCGGCCCTGTGGACGGCATCAACGACGACTGGGGCATGTACAGCACCCTGTCCGGGGCCTACCTTGGCGATCCGGATGCTCACGTGCTCTTTTTTTTATACCCGTTATCCTGGCTTCTGGCCGGTCTGTATACGCTGTGCAGCTTTATCCCGTGGTACGGCCTGTTTATGCACGGCGTACAGATCGCGTGCCTTTACGCCGTCTATATCCGCAGCATGCACCTGTGGCAGCGCCATAACAGCCAGGATCCTTTCTGGAAGCCGGCCCTGACCACTGTCTGCATTCTCTTTTTCCTCGTAAATCTGAATGTCATTTCCGAGGCGCAGTATACTACCGTTGCGGGCCTTGCCGCCGCTGCGGCGCTGTTCTGCTTCGCGACGACCAAAAGCGCCGGACCGGTGTCCGCCTTCCTCAAAGGGAATCTGCCGACCCTGTTTTTTGCATGGATCGCCTTCAGTATGCGCCAGAATATCCTCTATCTGATGCTGCCCATTGCCGGTATGCTGTGGCTTGCCAAATGGCTGATCGCATACAGAACCGGCTGTGAGAAAATTCCCGCCAAACTTTTCAGTTTTGCCGCCATACTGCTGGCCGGCATGGGGATTTTGTACGGGTTGAATGCCGTCGCCTACTCCGGGCAGGAATGGTCCGACTTTCGCAGGATCAATCATTACAGAGAGCGGGTGGGGGACTTCTATACCTGGCCCGAATATGAAGAATGTGCAGATGCGCTGACTGACCTTGGCATCACAGAGGAAGCATACAATTACCGGCGCAGCGGCGCTCCGCATATCGGCTACGACATGTCCGTGGAAGACTGGAAACAGATGCACGACATCGCCCGCGAATGTTACCTGGCCCGCACGAATTTCTCCGACCGCCTGAAAAACATCGTCAAAGGCGGCCTCACCGTTTTCCTGTACGAAGACGGTATGCAGCCGGCCAACCTGCTGGCAGCCCTTTTGATCCTGGTAACATTCCTGCTGATCCTTGTGCAGCGCAATCACAACGCCCTGCCCGTCTATCTGTTCTACCTGATCGGGCGCACGGTCAGCTGGGTCTACGTGCTCTACGAAGGGCGTTTTCCGAAGCGCATCATACAGCCTCTGATCACCGTCGATCATGCCGTACTTTTTGCCATACTGCTGGCCTTTAACCTGCTCCGGCTGGAAAAGTCCAGACGTTACCTGATCATTCTGCCCGTGGTGTTTCTTTTTTCCGCCGCATCACTTCTCGTCACGAAGAACAATGTGGACGCCAACTATCACGTGCATCAGGAAACCTGGGAGCAGCTGAAAGAATACTGCCATTCCCATCCGGAAAATCTTTACATATGGACTTACGGTTCGGGGACACTGGAACATTACTGCGAATCGCCTTTTGATCTGACTCTGGACACGTATAACAACTTTATCTACACAAACTGGGGCGTTGTCTTAAACCCCAATACCAGAACGAAGCTGGCACAGCACGGCATCGACAGTTTCGGCCGGGATCTGGTGGAAAATGACCATGTTTATTTTATCCTGCAGGATGCTCCCCACAACGAAGAGCATCCCGTCATCCAGTACTACCGCCATACCTACGATGTGGACTGCCATGTGGCGGACACCTTCACTGCAGGCGGCGCCAAATATCGTGTGTATCAACTGCGCTGAGGCTGTGCACTGCACTGCGGCAGCACCGGCTAACCGGACTGCGACCGCCCTGATCCGGGGCCGCGGCGTCTCAGAACCTGCTTCGCATACCAAACCACCTGCCTGCAACAATGCTACTCTTCCCTGCGAACCCTGCGGGTCACGAGCGTCAGCCTGTACTCGAAATCCCTGCGGTTCTTCAACGCCATGTTCGACAGCATCAATCCGGCGAACAGCGACTGGAGAGCCGACAGACCGATAAATCCGCAGACAAACAAAGTCGGGAACCGCAGCACCAGCCCGGTCTCCAGATAAGCGATCAGGATCGGGATGAACATAAGCACTGCGATCACCGTGAGCACCGCGGCACACATCCCGAAGAATCCCAGCGGCTTGTAATCCCGGTACAGCTTCACGATCGTCCTGATCACCTTAAAACCGTCGGAAAAGGTATTCAGCTTGGACTCACTGCCCTCCGGCCGGTCTCTGTAATCCACGATCACATTCTCGATCTGCATATTGTTATAGACTGCATGGATCGTCATCTCCGTCTCTATCTCAAATCCGGTGGACAGCACCGGAAAGGTCTTCACGAACCCGTAACTGAACGCCCGGTAACCTGTCATGATATCTTTGATCTCACAGTTGAACAGCCTGTTGATGCTGCTGCGCACGATGGTGTTGCCGAAGTTGTGGAAGGGCCGCTTATTCTCCGTAAAATATGTGGACGACAGCCGGTCACCCACTACCATGTCCGCATTGCGGTTAAGCACCTTGTCCACCATCCCGGCCGCGTACTCCATCGGATAGGTATCATCCCCGTCCACCATGATATAGCACTCCGCCTCGACCTCGCGGAACATGCGCCGGATCACATTGCCCTTGCCCTGCATGTACTCATGCCTGACCACTGCCCCTTCTGCTTCGGCCAGCTCCACGGTGCGGTCGCTGGAATTGTTATCATACACATAGACCACCGCCTCCGGCAAAGCCGCTTTCGCGTCCCGCACCACCTTGGCGATCGTCTTCTCTTCGTTATAACACGGAATTAAAACTGCAATTTTGTCCATTTCTAATGTCTCAGCCTTTCTTGTATCTCCGCTTTCTTCACGGTATCAGCGTGATATCTTTACACATTCTACCATATATTTGTGCTCTTTGCCATACAAAACCCCAACAAACGCTGCCATTAAAATCCCTGGTAGATAAACTCCCCGGCGCTGTATCCTGGCCCGTAGCACCCTAACAGTATCACCGCAAACAGCAAAGCGTACCAGAGCGCCCATCTGACCGGCAGCACATACCCGCCGATCTTATCCCGCACAGACCCTTTCTGCTGCAGCAACGACACTGCCAGAAGCAAAAGCAGCGAAAGTCCCGCGATCATCACTTCGATCCAGTCCAGTCCCAGCCCGAACAACGCTCCGTTCCAGAGCACCGACGGATTCCACACGGAAACCGCCCTGCCCAGCATGGCGAATGCGTCTCCCACCGACGCCGCACGGAAGAACAGATCCCCGATACATACCAGCAGAAACGTCCTCAATATGCGCAGCAGATTCACCGCCCTGCCTTCCGTCCGGATCCTGCACTTGTCCATAAAGCGGCCGCAGGCCGGCGCAAGCAGCTCTTCCGACACGATATAGACCCAGTGCAGCAGACCGGAACCGATCACGAACTTCCAGTCCCCGCCGTGCCAGATGCCCACCGTCAGCCATAACAGGAACATGGCCACGAATGTCACATACTGTTTTCCTTTCTTCTTACCGAATTTCTCCTTCCAGGATTTGTTCAAATCCGTAAAAAGGGGCGACCGCAGAACCGGAAAGAACACATACTCTTTCATCCACACCCCCAGCGTGATATGCCATCTGCGCCAGTATTCCGCCACGCTTTTTGCAAAAAACGGTGTCTGAAAGTTCTCCGGCAGAACAATTCCCAGACTCTCCGACATTCCCAGCACGATATCCATACAACCGGAAAAATCCGTGTAAAGCTGGAACGCATAACACACCGTGGCAAACCAGATATAGGCACCCGGATATTCCATATATCCGCCATACACCGTATCCACCAGCGTTCCCAGCCGCTCCGCGATCACCAGCTTCTTAAAAAATCCCCACAGCATCCGCTGCATTCCCCGCGTTACCATACGGTAATCAAACCGGTGGGGTACGAAGAACTGCTCTCCATGCTCCCTGTATTTCAGGATCGGCCCGGAAAGGATGACCGGAAAATACATACCGTACAGCATCAGCTTCCAGTAGTTTCTCTGCGGTTTCGCAATGCCATAGTACACATCGATCACATAGCCCAGCAGGGAAAAGGTATAGAACGACACGCCCAGCGGAATCAGAAAGTCAACACTCTTGATCAGCGTCTTTGAACTGCCAAACAGCTGCGCAATGCCGTCAATCGTATAAATGCCGAAGTTGACATACTTGAGCACCACCAGAATACCGATGTTCACCAGGATCATCACTGTCAGGATCCACCTGCGCCTGAACTGCTCCTCTGCAGGTATCACGGCAAGCAGCCGGATTCCCAGAAAGCAGGCCGTCACCGACACTGCCGGATATAAGATCAGCAGGCCGTTGCCTGTCATCAGGTAGTATGCCACGCTGCACGCCAGCAGCAGCAGCCACTGCAGCCTGCCCGGAATCAGATAATATACGATTAAAATTGCCGCAAAAAAACACAAAAAATAAAATGATGTGATACCCATCTGACGCTCCAACCAAAATATAATATCCTAATAGTATCATAGGAACGGCTTTTTTGCTACTTTTCATTTTGATGAAACATCGTCACAGAGGATTATCTCTTGACTTTACCACACAAAGCATCTAAAATTGACATAAATTTCAAAATACGAGGTGACAGAAAATTCATATGAGCACATTTAACCATTTTACCCCCCCCATTCATGACAGGCAAGTAGCAAAAAACAGTTTCTATCACATCTTTCTTTCTGTTGTTTTATCATTCGCCACCGTTCTTATGACAAGAGTGCAGTTTTCGGGAACGGTAAGCGGAACTGCCGACCAGAATTATTTTTCCAGGTTCGGTATCTCCGCCGTTGTCCTGTTTCTATTCCTGCTGACGGTTCTTTGTTTTATCATCCCCTTTTTGGATTCCAGACTGTACAATTCTCTGGAAAAACTCTGCTCTCACGCTGATAGCCAATATGACCGCCCGAGAGTCATCCGGTTCTGGGGCATCCTGATCGCAGCTGCCTGGCTGCCTTATTATCTGTCCTACTATCCGGGCGGGATCTATTCGGATACGTTTACCTCTGTATCCTATTGCCTGTCCGGGACTGTCTGTAACAGGCATCCTCTCTTCTATAACGCCCTGATCGGTCTGGCGATCCGTTTCGGCAACCTTTTTCATCAGGATCTGGAGTGGTCCATGGGTTTGTTTCTGGCCGCTCAAATGCTCCTTCTGGAGGTAGAAATACTCTATTTTCTACACTGGATGCTTATACATCACATCAATCACAGAATCTATACCTGCATCATGCTTTTTATGGTCTTCTTTCCGCTGATGCCCTTATATGCTGTCTCTGTCTGGAAAGATACACCGTTTTCGATGGCCTTTCTGTTTTGGTTTCTGTTCACGGTGGACTTATATCTGAATATACGCCGTCAAAAATGGCATGCAGGGACACTTGCGGGCTTTGTTCTGGGCATGTTTCTGGTCGCTTTTACAAGAAACAACGGCATCTATGTCGTGCTGGCCACAACCGTCCTTTTTCTTTTACTGACGTTCACCTTCCAGTTTCAGAAAAAACTGGTCACCTATGGCGCTGTGCTGTTGTCCGCGCTGACGATCACCTTTATACAGGGGCCGGTCTACCGGCACGCCGGCGTGATCCCGACAGATGTTGTCGAAGATATCGGCATCCCAATCCAGCAGATCTGCAGTGTAGTCGTACATGACGGCAAAATCTCACAGGCACAGAAGGAAAGCATAGACCGCTTTATCCCTTACGAAAACATACCTGAGTATTTTAAGCCCTGCGTGGTAGACAGCATTAAATGGTCCGCCGGCATGGACTGGTGGTATCTGGAGCTTCACAAAGCAGAATTCTGGGATCTCTGGAAGCATCTCTTTCTGCAGAATCCACAGATCTATCTGGAAGAATACCTGTTGGAGACACTGGGCTTCTGGAATGTTGACGTATCCGGCCCGAATGGCTATGTGCAGACCCATGTCTGGAGCAATGACTACGGACTGACACAGACTGATTGGTTCGAACGCCTGACCGGTTTTTCTTTCCAGCATTTTGTAAACCCACGGTCTTACATAAGCTGTGCCTGGTTTTTCTGGCTGTTTTTTATCTGTGGCGTATTTGTCATGAAACACTACGGTTTTCGTAACTGTTTCCTTTTTGTGCCGCAGATGGCTGTCTGGCTGACTCTGATGATCGCCACGCCGCTTGCCGTCTCCCTGCGCTATATCGCACCGTTGCTTTTTACGCTGCCCTTTATCATACTCATACCTGTACTTTTAGAAAAAGAAACACTGTGAAAGGACGACGATCATGAATCGAAAAACACTGCTTCTCATCATCCTGCTCAATGCCATGCTCCTGGCTTCTGGTACCTTTTTCCTGTTGTGCGGTCATCAGGATGACATTACACTGTACGACATACCTTCCTCCTGTTCTCAAAGCGCACATCGTTTTGTCGGCAGAACCGGCGCTTTGCAGTCCGGCATCTATACGGTTACCGTCTATTATACGGCAGAGCAGGACACTTATTCCATCCGCTGTCTTGCCGGCAAAGACGACGGCAAACCTTATCCGCTTGTCCTTTCCGAGTCTTACACGCTCAGTGCCCTCTATCACGATTTCAGCTACCGGGTCTGGGTGACCAGCAACATCGACTATCTGGATGTTGTGCTGGAAGGCCTGATCACCGAAGAACTCTCTGAGACTGACAGTTCTTTTATCCTGGACAAAATAGAGATCAGCCGGGATTACCGGACTACCGTCTGCTATAAATTTTTAAAGCTCTTGGCGCGGCTTCTCCTTCTTGACGCTGTGATCTGCCTGCTGTGGAACAGAAAAAGACTGGCGGAAAACAGATATGTTGTTCTGGGCCTTACCTGTATCTTTATCATCAGCTCCTCCATCGCTCTGAGCAATTTCTTTATGCAGGGACATGATTCCATCTTCCATTATGCCAGGATTCTGGGCCTGGCGGACGGCCTGCGAAACGGCAGTTTTCCCGTAAAGATACAGCCCGGCTGGCTTCATGGATACGGCTATGCCGCCTCGGTATGCTACGGAGATCTGCTGCTTTATCCTTTCGCCATACTTTATGCTCTGGGCGTCCCACTCGTCCATACCTGGAAACTGTATATCCTTTTTATCAATACCGGAACCATACTGACCGCCTTTTTCTGTTTCCGGAGACTGAGCCGTAGCACCTGCATCGGCATAACCTGCACCGCCTTATACTGTCTTTCTGTCAGCCGCATATTAAACATCTATGTTCGGGCAGCTGCAGGCGAATTTTCGGCCTTTATGTTTCTCCCGCTCATCATCCTTGGCATGCAGCAGATCTACTCTATGAAATCCGAAGAGCATCCGGAACGCGGCTGGCTTGTGCTGTGCCTGGGCATGACCGGCATCATTCAGACCCATATCCTGAGTGTTGAGATGGTCTGCCTGTTCCTGTTGGCAACTGTGCTTCTCCTGATCAAGAAACTGAACGGCAGAATATTTTTCTCTCTGCTGAAAAGTGCTGTGACAGCATTATTTCTCAATCTTGGCTTCCTGCTGCCGCTTCTGGATTATTCGACCGATACGTTGAAAGTGTTTGGCGATAAACAGACTCACAGCATTCAGAGCTACGGGCTGAGTATCCATGAACTTTTCTCCTTTGGCACGACTGCCTACGGACACGCCTCAGATTCCCTTGAGGGACTGTCCAGAAGAATTCCGGAATCGCTGGGAATCTCCATGCTCATCATCCTGCTGCTGGCTTTTCTCATACTGACCGGCTGCCGGAAGTGGAAACCTTTTGAAAAACAAAAGCTGCTCCTTGTTCTGGGCCTCAGTACCGTTGCATTGTGGATGACTACTTATTATTTCCCGTGGAATAGACTTGCCGGTCTTCCTCTGGTCCAAAATGCCGTAGCCAGTATTCAATTCCCCTGGCGGTTCATGAGTATTGCAATCCCTCTGCTGACCTATGCCGCCTGCCTGCTTTTTGGAAAGATAAAAGAAATCGCCGGCCGGCGACGTCTGAACTGCCTGCTGCTCGTCATATGTGTGTTCAGCGCCTTTCAAGGCCTCTACTGCATGGATCTGATCAGCCGGAATGCGGATGATTACGCTGTCTATTACGACTTTACGCCCAATCTGAATCTCAGCAGGATCGCATCAAGCGGAGAATACCTGCTGGCCGATACAAACACGAACCTGACCTGGATAGACCTGGATCTGACCGGCCAGAACATACAGACCGAACTGCTGGCGCGAAAAGGAACCAGCATGGAAGTCGCATGCCTCGCCACGACGGATGCCTGGCTGGAACTGCCTCTCTTTGCCTACAGATACTATCGCTGCACAGATGTAGAGACTCTGGAATCTTTTCCAATTACAAGAGGCTTCAACAATAAAATACATATAGACCTACCCGACCAGTATCAGGGAACCCTGAAAATATATTTCCGCGAACCATGGCACTGGCGTCTGGCAGAAGGTATATCGTTTATCACGTTTCTTTTTCTGTCTATACGCTTCTGTCGCTCCATTGTCTTGCACGATTCAAAAAGAAGGAGTACAATATAGCCGTTATAAGATATTCAGAATAAGGGGAGTTTTCTATGCTTTTTAATTCCGTTACCTTTGCTGTATTTCTGCCGGTTGTATTTCTCCTGTATTATATTGTGCCGCACAAATACCGCTGGGCGTTCCTGTTGCTTGCCAGCTACGCCTTTTATATGAATCTTCATGTAGGATATGGGCTGCTGCTGTTGTTCACCACGGTGCTGACCTACGCGCTGGCCCGCGGACTGGAGGCCGCGCCCTCCGCGGTACGCTGCAGGCTCTGCCTGTGGGGCGGTATCCTGCCGCTCACAGGTATCCTGCTCGTCTATAAGACGGCCGGCCCGCTGATCGGCAGACTCAATGCGCTGATCGCGGCAGGCAGGATTTCCCTGCAGCCTGTCACGCTGACTATCCTGCTGCCGGCCGGTGTTTCTTTCTACTTCTTTCAATCCATGGGTTATCTGATCGACGTCTACCGTGGAAAGGTCAAGGCGGAACGGCATTTCGGCTATTATGCGCTGTTCGTCTCTTTCTTCCCGCAGCTGCTGGCCGGTCCCATCGGCAGAGCAGACAGCCTTCTGCCACAATACAAGCAGAAACGGCCCTTTGTCTATGAAAATGTGACTTACGGCTTAAAACTGATGGTATGGGGATATTATAAGAAACTGGTTGTCGCCGATGTGCTGGCTGTCACCGTCAACAGCATCTACGACAATGCGCAGGCCTATGTGGGACTGGCTTTCCTTGTTGCTACAGTCATGTTTGCCATTGAAATATACTGCGACTTTTCCGGTTACTCTGATATCGCCGTCGGCTGTGCCAGGCTGTTCGGTATCGAACTGATGACAAATTTCAAAAGCCCGTACTTTGCCTTTTCCATCCGGGAATTCTGGAGCCGCTGGCATATCTCTCTGTCTACCTGGTTCCGTGACTATGTCTACATCCCGCTGGGCGGCAACCGGACTGCCAGATGGCGGCACTGCCTGAATCTGCTCCTGACCTTTCTCGTCAGCGGTTTCTGGCACGGCAGCAGCCTGACTTATATTCTGTGGGGCGGCATACATGGACTGCTGCAGATCCTGGAGACCTTCCTTTATCCAAAAAAAAGAAAAGGCCCGGAAATCAAAAGGCGCAGGCACTGGTGGCAGCTGCCCATCACCTTTGTCCTGCTGTGCTTCACCTGGATCTTCTTCCGGGCAAACAGCATTCAGGATGCCCTGTGGATCATCTCCCGGCTTTTCTGGGATATTGAACGGCCCATGAACTACCTGCAGACCGGTATCACATGCCTCGGTGTCTCGCCGATCGCCGCCATGGGCATGGGACTCTCTGTACTGTTTCTTGCCCTCTACGATCTGGCCTCCCTGAAATGTGACGTCATAGCCGCATTTTCCAGACAGAAATTTTTCATCCGCTGGCCTGTGTATGTGCTGCTGCTTGTCGTGATCGCACTGTTTTCCCCAAAAGGAGTGGCAACGGAGTTTATTTACTTCCAGTTCTAAAATTTCTAAAATGAAAACAGGTGGACAGGAACGATTTCTAAAATGGAAACAGATGAACAGGAACGGAAAGAATATAATACGGAAAGGAATATCATGATGAGAAAAAGATTCGATATCATCCGCTTTGCACTGAAATGTGTCCTGATCCCGGCAGCGGCCATGTTCCTCATCTATCTGATGAACAGGCCCTACAAAGCCATCGACGAGCAGAAATATCAGGATATCCTCAAATTCGATATGCTGGGGCGAAATTACTGGGAAGTCCATATCGGCAATCTGGGCAGTTCCCACGGCGCCTACGACTTCGTCTATGACGACATTATGGCCAGAGGGTATGTCTGTTTTAATTTTGCCAACACGAGCCAGAGCTATAACTACGATTATGCGATCCTGAAGCAGTTTGGACAGTATATGGTGGACGGCAGCGTCCTCTTTATCCCCGTCTCCTACTTTTCCTTCAACAACGAAGTGGTGAACCGGTCGGAGGCTGAGGCCATGAGTGTGCGCTACTACCATTTCCTCTCTCCTGAAAACATTCCCGATTATGATCCCTATGTGGACATCATCACCAACAGGCTGCCCATCCTCTCCGCCGGGGAAGATATCCTGAAACTGTTCCCGAACCTCAGCCCCGTGCTGACCGCCCATGCCGCCAACGAAGGCATTGACGTGGAGGAATTTGCCCGCAGGGCCTGGGAACGTTACGGCAGACATTTCGATAAGAAAGAAGAATATTTTATGCCGGAGCGGATCGAAGAGCTGCGCGCGATCATCGCCTACTGTCAGGAGCACAAGATCACGCCTGTGCTGATCACCACTCCCTTCTCCAAATATTACACCGATCTGGTGTCGCAGGAGTTCCTGCAGGAATTCAGATCGACAGTCGACAATATTGCATCTGACACAGGTGTCGTTTATTATGATTATTCGTTTGATGAGCGTTTTCGAGAGAATCTACAGTATTTCTCCGACTCCGATCATCTGAATCCGGAAGGGGCCGCTTACTTTATGAGCATCCTCTGGAACGAACTGCCCGAGTTGAAACGCTTTCAATGAAAAAACCAGGAAGCCGTCCAGCGTTACAAACAGCTTCCTGGTATATCTTCTCAACCGATCAATACCTTTTTCCCGCAAAAGGCAAATCCATACCTGCGTATCCGATCCGCCGGGACGCCCTTTGCCGTCAGGCTCGCCTGATACGCCTTCTCCTCAATCTGCCGCAATGCCTCCTGAACGGTATCGGCCAGTTCCTTTTCGTCCTCCTCCTGTACCTTAAATTCGATAATGATCGCATCGTCACTCTGCTTTTTGGGTTCCAGCATCACGTCATACCGTCCAAATCCACTTTCTCTGTTTGATGTGAGCACATATCTGTCGGCAAGCTCCACCATCAAGCCCAGAACAAACCCATGGTAAAAGCGTTCCGGTTCTTCTCCGGAAGGACTCTTACCCGTATCAAAATAGCTGAATGACTGCAGGGCTACCTTATTCATAAACGTATTCATCCCTTTTACGTCACCCGCCAGCAATGCCTGAAGGAACGCGTTATTGACTCTGCGATACCTTTCAAACCATCCCTCTATCATCCGCTCAAACATCACACGGACTTCCCTGTTTGTCAGGCTCAGCACAAACTCCGCCTTACCGCGCACAACGTTAAATTCATAATGCTCCATCTTCAGATATCCGCTTGCAAACAGCAGACTCCATATGGCATCATCTCCCTGGTCAAGTTGGTTAAATACGACCTGTTCGTCGAATGAAGTGCTGAAAGTCTCTCCCCGCAGCAGTTGTTCCATCGTCATCTTGATCTCCGGACTTCCCTCCCGAATCAATTTTCCGACCAGACTGTTACTGCTGGTGTTCGCCCAATAGATCGCCACTTCACCGTCATCCAGAAAATTAATGATGGACCACGGATTGTAAATATCTGTTATTTTTCCAAACGAAAAGCCGTCATACCATTCTTTCAGCCTCTGCTTCTGCGCAGACATACCATACTCATCCAGCGCATCAAATACTTCTTCCTCGGTAAAGCCAAAACAGTCTGCGTATTTATCAGAAGTCGCTGTCACCACTTTCAGGTGATTCAGATCGGAAAAAATGGATTCCTTACTGACTCTGGTGATCCCTGTCATAATGGCACGCTCCAGACAGGGATTTGTCTTGAAGGCAGAATTAAACAGACTCCTCATGAACACCGACATCTCTTTCCAATATCCGTTGACATACGCTTCCTGCATGGGAGTGTCGTACTCATCCAACAGGATGATCACCTTCTTCTCATAATACCGGGAAAGGAAATCCGACATCTTATGGAGTGCCCATGTCGCGGTCCCATCCTCCATGTCACAGTTCACGCTCCGAAAATAATCTTTCTCATTTTCCGTCAAAAGTCCGCTCTCGAGCAAAAATATATTTTTATTGTAGATATCCTCCAGAATCCGGTTGATGGACTGCCTTGTCCCCCTGTAATCCGACTCTTTCACATTGGCAAAGGACAGACTGATGACCGGATAGGTTCCCTGCAGACGACGGTATTTCTCGTCCTGCCAGACAGAAAACCTTTCAAACAACTCGCTCCTGTTTGCATACTTAACAGAAAAGAAATTCTCCACCATGCTCATATTGAGCGTCTTGCCGAAACGCCTCGGTCGGGTGATCAGTGTAACACTGTCTCCGCTTTCCCACCATTCGCGTATAAATTTTGTTTTATCAATATAGAAGCAGCCCTCTTGCTGAATTTTCTCAAAATCCTGATTGCCAATCCCGATTTTTTTTGCCATCCACGCTTTCCTTTCTCTCCGAAGTGCCCAAAGCAATGAACTCTTAGTTTAAAAGTAAGCCCCGAATCCTGTTTACCGCCTCCATCTCCACATGCCGGTCCGGCCGCAGATAAAAGTCTTCCGCCGCTTCCCTGCCGATCTCTTCTGTCACTTCTTCGGGAAGCATCCGGCCCGGGTGGAAAAGAATCTCCAGCACACGCCCATCCTTCTGCGCTTTGTGCGCGATCTTCGGATATAATGTGACAATCCTGTCATAATCCATATGGCCGCTCATAATAAGCCCCCACAGATACATCTGCTCCAGGCCGTGCTTCTTACAGTATCGGTCCACTTTATGGGAATAGCATGATAACAGTCTGTTTTTGACAAAATTGATCGGACGGTAGGTCTTCCAGAGGGATACCTGTCCGGCAAAGGCCGCCATCATCTCTTTGGAGTTGCGAATATACTCCACCTGATAGTCTTCCCCGGCAAGCACCTCCGTCAGCGCCTCCCATACCACCGGTATCATATGGGCATGTTGGTGGGAATCAATGCGCAGTCCTTTTTGTTTACATGCAACTCCATGCTCTTCGGCAACAGCCATTGCCCGCTTCATTGCCGTCCATGCCGCGCCGATCTGTGCCCTGATCTCCTTTTTCAACTGTTCTTTGGCTTCCCTGCGCTTCCAGGGCAGATAAGACAGGACAAATACGCCGCCCCAGGACAAACCGATCAGGCCCTTTTGACCGCTCCTGCCCCCGTCTGCGGCAAGCAGCGGCACAGACGGAGCGCCCGCAAGACACCGTCCCTCTACAAAATCCAGATGCACAGACATAAGCGGCAGAAACGGCAGCTTCGGTACTGCCGCATAAAGCAATTCCATACACGCCTCAAAGCAGGACATGTTGGGCACGATGCTGATGCTGTCCAGCTGTCCTTTTTGCATACAGGAGAGCATATCCTGAGAAGTTTGCAGCGTCAGGGCGTAGTCGTCTGCGTGTATATCTGTTCTAACCATGTGTTTGTCTGTCCTTTCTGCTCACTTTCCGGACTGCGCTTCTTCCGATCCACAATACCAGCTGCATCCGGCCTTACTGAATCTCATTGCTTCGGCTCTCTTCCCCGTCCGGCTTTTCTTCCTTCCATACAAAAGTGTCGATAATATACCGCGGCCTCTGCTTCGTCTCCATATAGATCTTCCCGATATACTCCCCGATGATCCCCAGCGACAGCAGCGTGATGCCGCCGATCAGCAGCGAAACCGTCATGGTCGTCGTATAACCGGGCACGTTATTACCATTGGCCCAGTCCACCAGATTGACCACCAGCATCACACAGCTGAACACGCAGACAAAAAAACCCAGCACGCTGATCATCCGCAGCGGCCTGGTGCTCATGGAGGTGATCCCGTCCATGGCCAGTGTCATCATCTTACTTAACGTATATTTGGAATGGCCCGCCTCTCTGGCCTTGACATCAAAATACACCACATCGGAAGGAAATCCCATCGTCGGGATCAGCCCCCGCAGGAAAAGGTTCGTCTCCTTGTACTCCGCCAGCGCATCCAGCGCCTTTCTGGACATCAGACGGTAATCCGCATGGTTTGTGATCACGCGGCTGCCCAGAAGATGCATCAGGTTATAATACATCGTGGCCGTTCCTTTTTTGAAAAAACCATCCGAATGTCTGTCATTGCGCACACCGTACACTACCTCACTGCCTGCCATATAGCTGTCCAGAAATTTATCCAGCGCCTCGATGTCCTGCTGTAAGTCCGCGTCAATGGTCACCACCGCGTCCGCATACTGTCTGGCCGTCATCATGCCGGCCAGGATCGCGCTCTGATGCCCGTAATTGCCGGACAGGCTGACCACCGAGAACAACGGATCCGCGGCAGCCGCCTCATGCAGCAGCCGCAGCGTATCGTCTCTGCTGCCGTCATTGACAAACATGACCTTACTGCCGGGTGCAATACGCCCGGCCTGCTGCAGACGCCGCAGCTTACCGCCAAGCACCTGCGCGGATCTCTCAATGACTTCCTCTTCGTTATAACAGGGTACTACCAGATACAAGACCGGCGTAGTCCTCTCCGCCTTTATGCTGTTATCCATATCCTGTCAGCCCCCTCTTTCTCCATCTATCCTGACTGTTTCTTTCTTCTTTCCTTCTGTTTTTAACGGTAACCGTTCATCCTCAGGCGTCCGGATCGACATGATAATACTCCCGATACCAGGCCACGAACCTGCTTAAGCCTTCCTCAATGGTCGTATCCGGCTTAAAATCATAATCCCGCATCAGCTCCGTCACATCCGCGTAGGTCTGGTATACATCCCCGGGCTGCATCGGCAGGTATTCCTTCACCGCAGTCTTTCCCAGACATTTTTCCAGTGTCTCGATATAGTCCATCAGCTTTTCAGGCTTGTTGTTGCCGATATTATACAACTTATAACTGACACCCTTGTCATTTTGCGCCGGCGGGTTGCAGAGGATATTTTCCACGCCCCTGACAATGTCGTCTATATAGGTGAAATCCCGGTACATATCGCCGTTGTTATAAATCTGGATCGGCCTGCCCGCCAGAATCTTCTGTGTGAATTTATAATACGCCATATCCGGCCTGCCATAAGGCCCGTATACGGTAAAAAAGCGAAGCCCCGTCACCGGAATATGATACAACTTGCTGTAGGCATGTGCCATCAACTCATTGGATTTCTTGGTCGCCGCATACAGGCTCACCGGCCCGTCCACCTTATCCTCCGTGGAAAAAGGTGTCTTCTCGTTGCCGCCGTAAACCGAGCTGGAAGAAGCATAGACCAGATGCTCCACCGGAAAATACCGGCATCCCTCAAGCACATAAAAAAATCCCATCATGTTGGAACGCATATAGGCATCCGGATTGTCGATGCTGTAACGCACACCGGCCTGCGCCCCCAGGTTCACCACCACCTGCGGCACATATTCCTGAAAAAGACGAAACACGTCTCCCTTGTCCCCCAGATCTCCTTTGATAAAAGTATAATTCTCATATTCCCTCAAGATTCTCAGGCGGTCTTCTTTCAGTTTTACGTCATAGTAATCGTTCAGATTATCGAAACCGATGACCCTGGCGCCTTTTTCCAGAAGGCCTCTGGACAGATGGAAACCGATAAACCCGGCACCGCCTGTCACCAAATACGTCTTGCTTGTATCTAATACATTCATATTATTCGTTGTACCTTTCCCAGTCTGATATCAGAGTCCGACGCTCCTGCATTGCTGCATTACCGCATTGCCTGCCGTCATCTGCACGGACAGCGGCCGCAAAAATCTATCTGCCGATGCTGTAATATTCCACGCCTGCTTCCCGCATGGCATCCAGACTGTAGAGATTACGCCCGTCATAGACAAGCGGGATCCGCATCTTTTCCTTAAAGGTTTCCGGCGTGACAGCCCTGATCTCACCCCACTCCGTAAAGATAAAGCAGATATTCGCTCCTTCCAGCGCTTCCTCCGGTGTGGACACATACTGTATCGTTCCCTTCTCGTTTGCCCCTTCCGGATACCGTTTCTTAAAGTTGTCTGCCGCCACCGGATCATAAGCATAGAGATCCGCGCCGCTCTCCAATAAAAGCTGCACATTGTCCAGCGACGGCGCCTCCCGCAGATCGTCGGTGCCCGCCTTAAAGGCAAGCCCCAAAACCGCCACTTTCAGGTTCTGGAAGGTGATCATCCGGTTGCTGGCTTTGTGGAACAGCTTCGTTTTCTGCTCCGCGTTCACATCCACGGCCGCCTCCACGGTACGCAGCGTATAGCCGTTCTGTCTGGCCAGATATTTCAATGCCTTCGTATCCTTCGGGAAACAGCTGCCGCCGTAGCCCACACCCGCATTCAGGAAACGGGAGCCGATTCTGGCATCGTAACTCATCCCCTCCGCCACCGCATCAATATCCGCCCCCACCAGCTCACACAGGTTGGCGATATCATTCATATAGGAAATCTTCAGGGCCAGGAAATCATTGCAGGCATACTTGATCATCTCCGCCGAACGTCTGCCTACCGACACGATGGGCAGCTCAAAGGGCTCATAGATCTTTTTCAGCACAGCCTCCGCCTCCCTGCTCTCCGTGCCGATAATGATGCGCGCCGCATGAAGCGTATCGTGCACCGCAGATCCCTGTGCCAGAAATTCCGGATTGGAGGCCACTTCTACCTTCACATCCCGGATCAGGAAATCTCTGATAAACTGCTCCACCTTGTCATTGGTGCCCACCGGAACCGTGGACTTCACCACCACCAGACAGTCCCGCTCCACAGACTCTGCGATCTGTCTGGAAACCGTCGCGATATAGCTTAAGTTGGCGGAACCGTCCGGCTGCTCGGGCGTACCCACACCGATAAAAATAGCGTCCACATCCCGATAGGCATTCTGATAGTCTGTCGTATAGTGCAGCCTGCCGGTGGCATTGTTCTTCCGCATCAGCTCCTCTAATCCTTCTTCGTAAATCGGAGAGATGCCGGACTCCATCAGTCTGACCTTCTTCTCGTCCACATCCACGCAAGTGACGTTATGCCCTTTTTCCGCAAAACATACACCTGCCACCAAGCCTACATATCCTGTTCCTGCAACTGCTATCTTCATCTTTTCCTCCGTTCTTCTTTTACACATACCCTTTTTGCCGCCGTCTCTCCTCTATTACTCCAGCCCCAGCAGCCGCCTGAGTTTGCGCAGCGCCCGCTGCGTAACTGTCGGTCCGTGGCAGCTGCGCGCCGCCGCCTCGTCAAACAGGCCTGCCAGATCCGGCTGGCTTTTTACATAATCCCACCAGAGATTTCCTCTGTTGGTATCGTATCTTTTCCAGGGTTTATCTCCGGCATAGTGAATGATCACCGGACACTTCCTGCCCTCCTCACACTCCTGCGCCGAATAGATCCCTTCCCTGATACAATTATCATAATCCACGTCCGTCATATAGGCAAGGCTGTTATAGCGAAAAGGCAGAAAGGCGATCGCCCCCTGACAAGTGATATTTAAAATATCCTGATCCTGATAATAGAGCTTCTCCTTCGCCCATTCCCGCCACTGCTCCTCCATCTGCCGTTCTCTGATCAGGGCGAGATTCATCAGCGTCACTCCGGCATTGATATAATTCCCCCGCACCTTCTCCAGATGATGCCAGTAAGGCCGCTCGCTGTTGCGCGCCCACTGGTCAGCGAGGTTCGCACCGCCCCGTACCGCCGCCAGAAACTTTCCCTCCAGCGGTGTCTCCCAGAGTTCCCGCAGGCTGCCTTGAAAAAGGATATCCACATCCGTATACAATATCTTATCCACTTCCGGCAAAAGCCTGTGCAGTTCCAGCCGCAGATAAGTGCCGGCAGAAATGCCCCTCACCTGGTAGGAATCTGCATAGGGGTTGTCCGCCACCCTCATGGTAAGCTCTGACCCCGGATCCCTTGCGGCAACGATCCGTCGGAGGGCCTCCTCCACAACCGCCGCTTCTTTGGTACAGACACAGTAAATATGATAATGGTTCTGCGCCGATCCTCTGTGATCCAGCAGGGAAGCGGCCGCCACCTGCACCTGACGGACTAAATTGTGGTCAAAACAAAATGCTGTATTTATATACAAAATTGTTGTCTCCTCTTCCTTTTTCCATCATCCGTCATACTTCAACCACTTTATTATATACAAAATCCATGATTTTTTCAAATAGAACGAAACAGCGCAAAAAAACTTATGCGCCCTGCATTATCAGCACAACGAATCCGCCTCTGCCCTTAAAATGCGCAAAAACTGCCCCGCGCAGAAATCTGCAGACAGTCTCTCCCGGTAATGCAGACAATTCTGCCGGTAAAATTCATTGTCCCTGATCATTTTTACCAGTGCTTCCACGCTCCAGTCATCCTCCGCGATCCCCAGCTGTTCCTGCCGGATATAGGCCGCATTGTAAGGAACTGCCGTCGTGACTACAGGCGTACCAACGGCAATGCTCTCCACGATGGACACCATATTGTTATCTTTTTCCGTATAGACCAGCATCGCCTTGGAAGCGGCAACCACGGGCAGCAGTTGTTCATGCCGCATCTGTCCGCAGAAAATGACCTTTTCCCGCAGCTGCAGTTTCTCCGCCAGTGACCGCAGCGCCGTCTCCCGCTCCCCGCTGCCGATCAGATACAGGCGATAATCCTCATATCCTCTGCCGATCAGCTCTGCGAAGACTTCCAGGATCCTGTGGATCCTTTTTCTCTCGATCAGCTGGGAAACGACCACAAACTGTTTCTTTTTCTCAGGAAATGCAGGACGTCCCGCCACCGGCTTTTCGGCGGCTGACTGTTCCCTGGCGTCCTGTTCCTTCTTCGCCTGCATGATGGTATCCAGCTTTGTCAGATCCACGCCATGATCCACCGCCGTCTTCGACACCCGCTTCATAAACTGCCTGATAAAAACCGACGCCGCTTCAGACCGCGGCACCACCAGCGCTTTTTTCATCAGCAGACGGGCCACGCCATTGTACCAGACCTTCGACGGTATCCTGTGCAGCATATTGTTATGGGCCGCCAGCTCATGCCAGACAATGGTCCTGTCCGGACGCATTCTGACCGCCGTATAAGACCACGGTGCAAATACCTCGCTTGTCAGGATCAGATCAAACTCTCTGTGCCGCCGCAGATATCCCCGCAGCCCCGGCATATACGGAAAACATCTGGGCATAAAAATTTTGTGCCATACAGTCTTCTGGTACAGAACCGTAAAGGGATACTCCTCCTCACGCAGCGGCCGGTAGTCCTGCGCCGCAATCAGCGTCACCTTATGCCCGCCATGAACGAACCCCATGCACAGGGCATAGATCATGGTATCCTTAATGGAACTTACTTTGGGAATCCTGTTTGTCTCCGCCGTGTATAAGATTGGATTGATGATCAGTATCTTGCTCATTTCGTCGTTCTCCTTTAGCCGCCGCGGACTTTGAATCCCTGCCCGGCACACATTCCTGCCGGCCGCCGGCCGTACAAAGACCGGATTACGAGACCAAAAAGCGGTCCGCGATCTGCGAAACACCAAGCGTCTCTTTCAGCTTCTGTCCTTCCCGGCCAAATCCTGCCCCCAGCTGCGGATCGCCCGCCAGACGCAGCATTGCATCTGACAGCTCTGTCATATTTCCGGTGGGCACAAGCAGACCGTTCACCTCCTGCCGGATATACGTTCGGGAACCACCGCAGGGACAATCCGTGGCAATAACCGGAATCCCCAGCGCCAGCGCCTCCAGCATGGAATTGGATATTCCCTCATAGTCAGAAGACAGCACATACATGGCCACCCCGCGTATCTCCTCCCTGACCTGCCGGGAAAACCCATGAAATATGACGCTTCTGTCAATTCCAAGTTCCTTCGCCTGCTCCCGCAGAGCATCCTCCAGAGATCCCTGACCGTATAACTCCAGCGTATACGCCGGATACTGCGCCCGAAACCGGGCAAAGGCCTGCAGCAGCAGACTGTGATTTTTCTGCGGTTCCAGCCGTCCTACGGCGACGATCCTCTTTTCCCGTTCCCCGCTCCAGACTAAGGTGTCGCCAATCTCCACCGGATTCGGTATCACCAGCGCCTTTCTCCTGATCGCTTTTGGAAAAGAGTCGATGGCATCCTGCGTCTGACAAACGATCCTGTCAGCTCCCCGGTAAAAAAAGTTACGGATATGCGGATGCTCATAGCGCTGCGGATCGTTCCGCTCGGAGATCAGGAAAGTATATTCCTTTCTGCATCCGATGACGGCCACCGCAGAAAAAACGGCCCCCATAACACTAAACGCCCAGATCCGACATCCTCTGTTGGCCCTGTAGTAGGACCGCATCCGCCGGATCCGCTCTATTCGTCTGCCAATGCTGCCGCCGGAAGGCTCCCCCAGCGACACCACCTCGATACGTTCATCCAGCGGATAGGCCGTCTGATGTCCTGCAAAAAGAAGGATCGACACCGCAATCCCTCTGGCGGCATACTCATTCGCCAGCAGTGCCACCACCCGCTCCGTCCCCCCGCCCGGCATGTCCGGAATGACAAAGACGATCTTCCCTTTCACCATACCCGTACCTCCATATTGCCAATCTAAAAAAAACGCGCTACAATAAGACAAACTACCACACAAGGAGCCGCCGCCATGTCAGCCAACCCTTTTTTGAGCATCGTCATACCGGTTTACAACGCCGAATCCTATCTGCCCTGCTGCCTCGACAGTATTCTGGCGCAGCAGTTTACAGATTATGAAGTTATCCTGGTGGATGACGGTTCCACGGACCGTTCCCCCGCCATCTGCGATGCATATGCCGCCGGTCACTCACAGATCCATTGCCTGCACCAGGCAAACAGCGGCCATACGGCAGCCAGACAAACAGGCGTCCGCGCAAGTCTCGGAACATACATCGCCTTCGTGGACAGCGACGACTGGATAGCCCCGGAAATGTACGCCCGCATGTGCACTGCCGCCCGGGATACCGGCGCAGACATCGTGCACTGCAATTACATCTCCGTCATGCCCCACAAAGAGAAAATATGCGGCATCCCTTTTCCGTCCGGCTTCTATGACAAAAAAAGGCTTATGGAAACAGTATACCCTAATATGATCTATTTTGGAACCTTCTTCGTGTTCGGCATCGCCCCCAACCTGTGGAACAAGCTGTTTAGACGCAGCCTGCTGGAACGCTGTCTGTTCCGTATTCCGCACGACATCGTCGTGGGCGAGGACGGTCCCGTCACTTATTCCTGTATGCTGGAAGCCGAATCCGTCTTTTTCTGTGATGAGGCGTACTACTATTACAGGAGCAATGACAGTTCCCTCTGCCATCAGATGGACGTAAAACGCCTGATCGAAAACCACTCCATGTTCGAGACTTACGAACAGCTGATCGTTCCGGCGGCCCGCCCTTTTATGCAAAAGCAGCTGCATTACTTCTTCGTCTACCAGAGCCTGCTCACCTTCGTTCCGGTCTTTCGCTCGATCCGGGAAACATCCGGCGATTTCCGGCGGCTTTTTCTGGAGGAATGCGATAATCCATATATCCGCACAGCCTTCAAAGCCGTTCCTCTCAAGGATATCACCGGCCTGCACAACAAGCTCTACGCCGCCTGCATCCGCTGCCGGCTGTCCGGACTTTTTAAGCTGCTACTCTGATGTGAACTGTGTTCTTACCAGGCGCACGCCCATGCGATATACTCTTTAAAAAATACCGGATTTCCCTCGGTATCCGTCACTGCTATCGTCTTAACCCCGCTCACCGGCTCCTCGAAACGGAACAGACACTTTTTATTCCTGCCGGCATCCATCTGGTCTGCCTCGGCGATCACATTGCCCGCCGCGTCCAGAAGTTTCACCCGGTAAGCCGGCCGGTCAACCCGCAGGGGTCTTTCGATCAACACCTCGATCACATTCTGTCCGAGCGCCTCGTCTTCAATCTCATAAGAACTGTGACGGCCTGCCAGCTCTTCCTCCACATTAAAACACGACGTCTCCTCGAAATAAAATGCCGTCCCCACCTGATACAGATTGATATTGCGGCTGTAGGCCCAATACTCCTCGCGCACCGGCAGGAAGAAAGCGTTTTCCGACAACAGCTTCCGGCCATCCTGCCAGGCTGTGTTGATCGTTCCCGCATACACGCGTTCATCGGAGATTTCGGCACCGGCCCAGCCCGTAAGCTGCAGGACAGGACTCGTCAGCCCAAAAAGAACCATCAGCAGTACAACACCCCAGCGTGCAGCCACAGCCTGACCCGCAGCAGCAATAAGTTCCTTCCTGCCGCCGGTCCTTCCGCACTTTTCTCTCTCCCTCAGCAGCGCACAGCCCGTCAACAACAGCATATAAAACCCCACATTGGAAAAAATCTCATATTTGCTGCCCATCTGCGCCGCCCCGATTTTCCCTACCGCCTCCCAGGAATCCGGAACACGCTTCACCGTTACCAGGAAAAAGGCTGACACAATCACCAGAAACAACGCCAGCGTATAGAAAATCACCCGCTGCCGGTCAACCTTTTTGCCGTGGGATAAAGGACGCAGCACCTGCACGACAAACCCTGCCGCCAGCACGACAAGTCCGGTGACTCCTGCGGCTCCCGCCAGAATACCGGAAAAGGGCATCCGCCACAAGATCTCCCGAAGCGGCGTCAATAAAACTGCACCCAGCTCCACCGCCAGTCTGCCGGCCAACCGCAGCCAGTACGCCGCCTGTCCCATGGACGCTGCATCGATCCAGCCGCCGCCGTCTCCCTGCCCGCCAAAAGAATACAAAAGCTGCAACAAAGACGCCGCTCCCGTCACAAAAGCAAACAGCCGCTCCCGCCTGCCGATGCTTTTCCAGAAAAGGAGCAGATAAAAAAGCATCAGCGGCAGCATCACCGCATACGTACCTTTGGACAGACAGATCAGGGACGCCGCGCCCAGCAGGCCGGCATAGACCCATCCGGGAAACGCCTCCAGATCAGCCACCAGAAGCAACAGCAGCAGATAGATCCCCCAATAGGCATGATTGGTAAAAAACAACGTCTCTTCACAAAAACAAGTCATCATCACAAGCATACACCACAAGATCCTGTTCGGAAACCGCATCAGACCTTTAAATGGCGGCAAGACAAAAAATGCCCACACCATGCTGCACAGAAGACAGGCCGTCCCCTGCATAAAATAGAGCGCGGCAGAAGCCGGCACCCGCAGCAGCTTCACATAAAAAAGCGTGATCAGGCGCGGCAGCAGCGGCAGATATCCAGCATCCGCAATCAGCAGATTGGCGGTCAGCTTTTCTTCCCTTGCAAAACGCAGGAAGTTCGTCACCGCTTCCGCATAAGTGGGTTCCAGATAAACAGAACTGTCCACCAGATAAATGACTGCCATAAAGAATACCGTCAGCACTGAAAACGCAAAAAAACAGGCCGGACTTTTCTCAGCCGATTTTCCTTTTTCCGCCCCTGCAAAAGCAAGAAACATCAGGATTGCCGCACACAGAAGCACGATTCCATAACACACCAGCCGGATCGTATATTCCGTCCCTGTCACATGGTAATGACAGGCCTGCGCCAACGTCGTCTGCTGTGCATTGCCGTTCAGACTGAAATTACCGAAGCCGTAAAAGTCCGGCCCGACAGCAATCTCCAGCTCTCCTTCTGCCACACCTTCCGTGCGCAGCAAAAGTGTGGCCGTTCCGCTTTCCAGCTTCTTAAGCGGAAGTTTTTGCAGCCTGACCCAGGTTCCGCCCGTCATTTCTCTTAAAGGAAGACTCTGGGTATCCTGCCGGTCGCCCTGCTGCAGTGTATAGACCAGCTTACCGGCGCTGTCAGGGCTGCTTTCGGATACGAAAAGCGCATAATATCCCTGCCGCCAGCTGCTTCCCTCCGGAATGGTCAGCGGCTGCATAATCTCCATACCGTCAGACAGCGTGATCCCATCGGCCAGGTCAGCAGCATCGCTTCTCACATCCACCGGCTCGCCGTTCACGATATAACGTGATAATGCCAGCAGAACCACCAGCATACCGGCCAGAAACGGGATATATTCTTTTTTGCATCGTTTCATCATCAACATCATCCGTCAAACTATCTGAGCAACCACCGCTGCTCTTCACGCTCTCCATGCGCTTCCAATGTCACTGCACCGTCCCGGTAAGTGAGCGCCAGACCGTTCTGCACGATATAGTATCCCTGCTCCGGTGTGCCGTACAGATTCCATAAGTAACTTACCTTGTCCTGTTCCTCGTAGAACATGTTCATGCCGTCGTCCATATACACGGTCAGCCCGGCGCCGTCTCCCGACTGCTCCACGGCCAGCACCTGCTCATTGCTGCGGAAACGCAGGCTGATCCCCGCCGCGGCAGCACTGCCGGACTGCTTCAGCTTTCTGCGGGATACATTGTGAAAATATATTTTCTGTTCCGGATTCTCTGCATCCACGTCCCCCCCTGCAGGCTGATCTAATGACACCAGTGTCACTTTCCCTTCCCTTTCCGCCACTGTCATATCCTGTGCCGCGTAAGGTGTCAAAAAATAATACCCGTCCAAAATGCCCACCGGCGTCTTTTCCTCTTCCTGGTAAAACTGCGCCCGCGCTTCCTCCCCGTCATCCAGCGCAAATGTCTTAGCGAACAGGTTTGTACTGGCAAGCAACACCACCAGGACCACCGCTGCCACAGTGCCGCCCACCGGCGCACCCAGCTTTCTCACAAGCTCTCTTTTTCCGGCAGCACCGCGCCTGTTTTCTGCCATATAGGCAGGCAGCCCCTCCACATACCGCAGCCAGTCAACAAGCCCCTTCACCCCGTAGGGAATCATGACCACAAAGTACGGAATCGTGTAGGAAGCGCTGGATTCCCATATAAAATGAAACAGATAACCGCCGAGAAAAATCACCGCCCCCAGCAGTTCCTGCACATTCCTGCTTCGCCAGTTTAAAAACACGTACAAAAGCATTCCGAAAAGCAGCAGCGTCTGTGCATAGTTCATCACCACGTAGAACAGAACGCTCCCCCGCCCTTCGATCAGGCTCCGCACGGCTCCTGACAGTTCGATGGCCGCATTTCTTCCCTTCGTCCGGTCCAGACCGATAAAAGAAGGGTCATTCCACTGAAAAGCATTTTTGCGAGCAAAGAAGGTCGCTCCTTCATCCAGCGGATTTTCTGACATTCTTGTCAGTGCCTTTTTGATGTCTGTCCAGGAGGCCTCCTTCACCTTCTCCGCGTCATAATCGTATTTCACATAAATATCACCGATATAGCCACTGTAACCGCCCGGCCCAAGCGGCGTCTCCTGCAGCCCCATCACAACCCAGGAGAGCATTTCCAGCCCTTCCCCGGCCTCATATCCGGACAGCTTCCCCACATACCTGTTGACTGCCTCGTTACATCCCGCCACGCCAAGGCTCATCAGAACGATCACCGACAGGGAAGCCAGCGTCCTGGCTGCATTTCTTTTTTCTGACACTAATGTCACCATTGCATCATAGACAAGAAAACAGGCCGCCGCGATCAGATAGATCAGACAGTTCATCTTGATGACCGTGGCAAATCCCATACAGATACAGGCCGGCAGGACATAGCGGTATTTTCCCGTATCCAGATATTTCGCAACACCGTAAACGGCTCCCAGAGACAACGCCATACCCGGAAGAATGCCGTACAGATACGTCACATAGAAAGCCAGCGGCGTCCACAGGAGCAGCGCCATATACACAAGAACAGGCAGCTTTTCCTCCTTTTTCCAGAAAAAAGCCGCCAGCTTCGACAGCAGTACGTAGACCGCCGCCAGTGCGATCACATTGACAAACTGCAGACCGATATAATTGTCCACGCCAAAGACAAAGGAAAGCAGATAATAAAACAGAATGATACCCGCCTGATACGGATACCGGAACAGATAACCGCCTTCCGCGTAGGCTGAAAAATTCCCCTCCCGCCACTGCATGGCGATCCCGTAGACCTTGGCCGGGTCAGAACCCGGTTCCAGCTGCGTGATCAGAATCCAGAATGTCCAGACTGCTACGGTAAAGAGACTGAGATAGCAGAAAATGCGGTTGTTTCCTGCATTCTCTGTTAGCTTGTCGTTATTTGCGTATGCATTACCTGTCTGACCGTATGCCTGTGTCTGCAGTGCCGGATGGCTTGCCCGCCTTTTCACAATCTGACGGATCAGTATGCCCACCGCGGTAAAGACCGCAAACACCAAAAGATGCCGCCAGGGATCGTCCGCAATGTTTCTTGTCCTTTCCATGCCGATTCCTGCTTCCGACGTAACAACACCGATAAAACTGGTGCTGAACAGGCTCTGCAGCAGCAGGCCCGATACGATCAGTACAAGCAGGATGCGGATTGCTGTATTTACAAATGTATAAAATGATTTCTGAAATTTCATCGTTACCTCTATGTGGCTGTTACCAGATATGCGCATAACAGCCGCTCCTGTACCGTTCCTGACACGGTTAAAATTGTCTGAGCACCCGCACCGTCCGCCTGAATATGATCAGCAGCGGATGTCTGACTCCGTGTCTTCTGAGTGCCATATAGCTTTCCCGGACGGACACCCAGTAATTGCGCAGCCCGGCATTGCTCGTCCCGCCGTAGAACATGGAGACCAGCCGCTCCGGCACATAAGCCAGCCGGTTCTTCTCATCCTTCAGAAAACGTACCATGAACTCGTAATCCGCCGCGCACCGGTAGCCGGTATCATAAACGCCGTATTTCTCGTAGACACTGCGCTTCAGAAATAAAGTCGGATGGCCCGGAAGCCAGCCGTCCGCCAGCCGCCCGTCCCCCATATGCCATGTGCGGATGATCCGCTCTCCCTCCACGTAAACCAGATCCGCGTGAGAGCCGATGCAGTCCCTGCCGCCCTGCTCGATCGCCCGCACCAGTTTCGTGACCGCATCGGGCGTACAGAATCTGTCGTTGCACACCGCCACGACATCGCCGCTGCACATGCGCAACGCTTTGTTCATGGCGTCATACAGGCCATGATCCGGCTCGGAGATCCATTTGACTCTAAGCTGCCGGCCGTGTCCCATATCTTCTCCGCCGCCCTGAGCCGTCTGGCTGTCATAACCGCTCTGTCCGTATTTTTCGGCAAAATCCCGGATAACTTCCAACGTTCCGTCCTGCGACTTCCCGTCCACGATAATGACCTCTATGTCAGGGTAATCCTGCTGCTCGATACTGTCCAGCGTTATCTTTGCCTGCTCTTTTACATTATAAGTTGTCACTAATAAAGATACTTTCCACATAGTTCAGATTTTACCCTATTATCACAGAATATGCAATCAACCGGCTTTACTCTTTTTGTACGACCACATACTCTTCTGTCTGCAGGCATACCATGTACCCGGAAGTATCCATCGTGCTGTACGCCTGCTGCGGCATCACAATATACTGATCCTTCTGCACGAGTCCCATATGTTCCTTTTCAATACCGATAACCATTTTATCTACGAGCCTTGTCTGCAGATCATATGCAAATTTCCCACCGGCCAATGTAAAAACAGGTTCCTTCTGCTCAATGTTTTCATCCAGGAAATCATACATTTCCGTATATAATGAGGTGTGATCATTTTCACCTCTTATCGTAAACTGCATACATTTTAAAGCGGTAACAGAAAACAGGAATACCAGCAAAAGACATGCCAGATAAAGGCCGGGCTTCTTTGGCACCTTCCCGAAAATACATGCAATACATACCGCACCGCCGGCCAATGCAATAACAACACACTTCCATACGGAAAACTCACCCAGCCAGTGGAAAATGTAAATACCGGTCTCATCTACTATATTAAGAAAGAAATCTTCGATCTCCCGCAGACTGAAATACATAACAAAAGAGACGCTCAGATACACCAGTATGACCACCAGGATCAGTTTACGGCATCCGGAAAACTGTGCCTGATCACAAAACCATACCAATGCCATTAACAACAATATCCCCATAAAAATATCAATATATCTTCCATAAAACAAAGTATCTATACGGACACTGCCACCGCCCGTATCATAACTGTAATTGATAAAAAACAGACTTGTCATGGGAATCGTAAACAGTACAGACGCCACCGGAAAACAAAATGCTCCGATCTGATCGGGCTCTCTCTTGACGGCTCCACATACTTTTTTTATGCAAAAAGCAACACCAAAACCGGCAAAAAGATAAGCCGCCGACACCAGATGCCAGATCTGCCCTGCCATACCGATCATCAATTTCAGGAATCCTTCTGCCGTAAATACCTGCCCCAGTTTCGCGATCTGCTCAGACAACGTATTTGCACTGCTAAATTCTATATAAAAGCCCATATCCTGCAGCACTGCATTGTCATTCAGCAAACCGACAAAAAATGTTTTCAAGGCTGCGCAGACAGGAAACGCTGCTGCAATCATGCCAAATACACATAAGAAATGCATCGTCCTGATCTTTTTCTTCCACAACAGAACAGATAAAGTCAACAAGACTGCCGCGCTCACAGCCAGCATCCGGCTGTGGACCATATAGACTGCTCCGACTGTTATCCCCAGCAGGAGCCCCTTTCGACCGTTCGGGGATTCTTCCAGCAGGATCAGTTCATACAAGATCAGCCATACAAAAAAAGAAAGCAGCGTTTCACTCCATGCGACATGGGAATGAAAAATATAAGCAGAATATGAAACGGCCACAAAAGCTATCACCGCAGACCCCAAACTATCCGCTTTGTCATACCTTATCTTCTGCACTGTCTTATATGCCAGCCAATAACTGAGAAGTCCCAGGATGGCATTTATCAGGACTGCCATCCGATACATGACCGTCATATCCGCAGATACCAGAAAAATCGGTGCCAGCAGCAGACTGTATCCAAAAGCATACCAAGGCATACCGTTCATCACACCGGCCCACGTATGGCTCGTCAAATTCGCAGCATGTCCCCAATACCCCATCTCATCCGCATAGACGATAGGTCCGTGCAGTTTTCCAATATAAAAAACGCGCAGCAAAAGCACTGCGATAGAAAACAGAGTCAGTAGATATCTTTTTTCCCGTTGCTTTTCCATTCTACAGCCATCCCTCTTGTGCTTCCAGAATACTCCGAATTCCCTCTTTAAAATCCGTATGCGGTATCTGCCCGATCTGTTTCTCCAAAAGAGTGGTATCCGCACACAGATACATGACCTGCTTCTCCGCATAGGGAATCCGGCCGATGCCCAGCCGTGCCTCCTGCTCTTCTTCCGTCTCCTTTATCAATTCACCACGGTACTCCTGCAGCACGTTGTCGATGTCCTTGATATAACTTTTCAGCTCCCTGGCCTGACCGCTGCCTATACAGTACACCGCGCCATCCGTTCCCTTCTCTGCCAGCGCATAGAAAATCTGCGCCGCATCCCTGCTGTAAAGGTAATCCCACATCTGCCCGCCGGGCGTAAATGCCGTAGCTTCCCCGTTTCCGATCTTTCTCACCGCACTCATCACCATACTGCCGGAACCGTCGTAGGGCCCGTAAACACTTAAGATTCTCGTCCAAATATGCCGCATCTTCTTCTTTGCACAGACAAAGCGGCTCATCTGCCCGGCACAGAGCTTCGCCATACCGTATCCGTTCTCCGGATGCGCCGGCAGGTCCGGTGTCAGTTTCCCGTCCACCCTGCCGTATTCCGCCTGAGACCCTGCACCGATGAACGTATGACATCCCAGCCGCTCAGCCAGCTCCACAGCATCCATGGTATACGCAATATTGCCGGTCTGCAGGTGCATATCGTTTCTGGCCTCTCCCACCGTTCCGCCCCACGCAAAATGATAGAAAACATCAAACTGATGCATGTCTGCATTCTTCTGACGAAACAACTGCTTATAGTCGGCCAGATCCGCCTCCACCACCTGCACGAGCGGGGACTGCGGTATATTTTTTATCCTGGCGGAGCCCTTATGACAGATCGCGAGGACTCTCGTATTCTCTCTGATACACTTTTCGATCAATGCCATACCGATGGCCCCGGTCGGCCCGGAAATCACTGCTCCTGTCATAACTTCCCCCTCCTCAGATGCCTTAAGCGCACGATACAAAATCTTTAACCGCAGCCATGACTTCCTCTTTGGACATGATATAATGCCCCTGTCCTCCGAACAGCTCTGCATACTCCGTCCAGTAGTCATACTTTGCCGGAACACCGGGCAGTTCGTTCACAAAACGCTCACCCGTCAGATACTGATAAAGTTCTCCCGCAGAAACAGGCTCTGTCGCCGGATGCCACAGGCGGACGTCCTGCTGCATCGCCGTCTGAATGTCCTTCCACAACCTCTTTAACGGATAAAACTGATAAATACTCCGACTGTCCGTAAAGTGCAGTGCGCTGAACCCCAGTCTCTGAAACTTCTCTTTCAGACACGCTTCCTGCTGCCGGTCGAGATCCTTCACTTTATAAAACCCATTTTCCTGTATCTGATAATATTCTTCCAACTGAGGATCGTCACCCAACAGCTGCTGCATTTTCTCCTGCTTCAACATAAACGGAATGACATGCATGTAATCATAGATAAAATTCTTCTTAATATTCTTCCCGAACAGTCCCGGCAGGCGAACGATCAAAGCATCCGCATAACGCTCTCTCACCCATACCTCCAACTGATAACGGTTATATCCATACGGATGCAGTCCTTCCGTCTGGATCCCGGTGCTTTCCTGCACACCGTCCGGCGCCTTAAATACATCCACTGTAGAGATCAAAACCAGCTTCTTCGGCGAAATCCGGCTGATGTTCTCCTCTGCCTGCAGAATCAACTCCATATCCCGTTCCGGCGCCTGATTTGCCAGATATTTCTCGGCCCGCAGTCCGGAATAAACCAGCAGATCCGGCTTTGTTCCAAAGGCTTCCTCTATATTTTTAGAATGATAGACTGCGTCGAAGCTGCCTTCGCTGTACAGATTGCTGCCTACAAATCCTGTGTAGCCTACTAATGCGTTCATATTGGTTCTCCCTTTTTCTAATATCCTGCACAAAGTCTGGTTGTTTCCTACACGGTTGGATGATAAAACTCCTGTAACTGCCGCTCCATAACCTGCGCAACCGGTCTGCCATCCCGCCAGGCCACACTCCACTCCACGATCATCTCCATCGCCTTCTCCACATTCCAGACAGGTGCCCAGCCAAAGGTCGATTTCAGTCTGGAACAATCCAGTTTCAGGAAATTCGCTTCATGCGGACCGCCGTCATATTCATTCTTCCAGGAAATCTTCTGTCCTGTAACCTGCTGCCACTTCTCACAGAACAGCGTCACCAGTTTCCCTGTGGAGAAACAGTCCGTCTCATCCGGCCCCACATTATAACTTCCCGCAAGGGCCGTATCTTCCGCCTGTCTTGCCGCAAGCATCAGATACACCGCCACCGGCTCCAGAACATGCTGATACGGCCTGACCGAATAGGGATTACGCACAATGATATCCCGTCCTTCCGCCGCGGCCCTGATACAATCCGGAATGATCCTGTCCACAGCGAAATCGCCGCCGCCGATCACGTTGCCGGCCCTGACAGTTGAAATCGCCACCGAATCGGCATTGAAAAAAGAATTCTTATAACTGCTCGTCACCAGCTCTGAACAGGATTTCGAATTGGAATAAGGATCATATCCGTTCAATTCCTCATTCTCACGATATCCCCAGTGCCACTCCCTGTTCAGATACACCTTATCCGTCGTGACGTTGACAAAAGAACGTACACAGGAATGCGTTCGGACACATTCCAGAATATTGACCGTTCCCATCACATTGACCTCATACGTATAGACAGGATTCTTATAGGATTCCCGCACGATCGGCTGCGCCGCCATATGAATGACGATCTCCGGCTGTATCTCATCAAACACCCGCTGCAGATGCGCAAGATCCCGGATATCCCCTGTAACGGAATGTATTCTCTCGTCCATGCCGCTAAGTGCATAAATACTCGGCTCTGTCGGCGGTTCCAGTGCATATCCTGTAACATGTGCGCCTGCCTGCAGCAGCGCGGCACACATCCACGTTCCCTTAAAGCCTGTATGCCCGGTCACCAGAACCCTTTTTCCCCGATAGAAATCTAATCCAAAGTTAAACATAGCATGCTCTCTCTTTTCAAACACAAAATCTCAGTTGTCAACCCACCTGTTCCTTACTGTCTCACAGCCTCGATCAATGTCTTTGCCATATGATCGATCATCTCGTCCGTCATCCCCGGATACACGCCGATCCAGAAAGTATCCGCCATGATCCTGTCCGTATTAGTCAGACTGCCGGCCACACGGTAGCCCGCTCCCGCCGCACGCATCTCATCAAAGCAGGGATGCTTCGTCAGATTTCCGGCAAACAGCATCCTTGTCTGAATACCATGATCTTCCATATACTGTACCACGTGGTTACGGCTGACGCCCGCTTTACAGGTAATCAGGAATCCAAACCAGCTGGGTGCGGAATTTTCACATGCCTCCGGCAGGATCAGCTTGTCCAAAATATGTTCCGCCTCCTCTGCCGCCAGCAAATTTGCTTTCAAGCGGTCAAAATTATGCCTTCTTTTCTCCACGAAAGAGGGGAACTTTTCCAGCTGCGCGCAGCCGATCGCCGCCTGCATATCAGTCGCTTTCAGATTATATCCAAAATGAGAATATACGTATTTGTGATCATATCCTAAAGGCAGTTCTCCATACTGCCTGTCAAAACGATGCCCGCAGAGATTATCGCATCCGGACGGACACACACAGTCCCGTCCCCAATCACGGAAGGAACGGATACATTTATTCAAAAGGGCATTGTCCGTATATACCGCGCCGCCTTCCCCCATCGTCATATGATGCGGCGGATAAAAACTGGAAGTGCCGATATCCCCGATGGTTCCTGTCAGCCTGACCGCACCGTCAATCGTATACTCGGAACCGAGCGCATCACAATTATCCTCTACCAGCCATAAATTATGCTTTTTACAAAATGCACTGACTGCCTTTAAGTCGAAGGGGTTCCCCAGCGTGTGTGCGATCATCACCGCTTTTGTCTTATCAGACAACGCCTCTTCCAACATGCTTACATCAATATTATACTGTGGAATCGTCACATCCACAAATACCGGGACCGCCCCATACTGAATGACAGGGGCAACTGTTGTCGGAAAGCCGGCCGCCACGGTGATCACCTCGTCTCCTCTTCTCACGGCCCGTTCGCCAAGAAGCGGAGAGGTCAGCGCCATAAAGGCAAGCAGATTCGCCGAAGATCCCGAATTGACAAGGGAGCAGTACCGAACTCCCAGATACGCAGCCATCTGCTTCTCAAATTGATCCGTATATCTTCCGGAAGTCAGCCAGAATTCCAATGCACTGTCCACCAGATTGACCATTTCCGCACTGTCATATACACGGGACGCATAAGGAATCCGCTGTCCTGCTTCAAAAGGCTTCTTTACATTATGGTAAGTTTCGCAATACTCTTTTACCAGATCCAGGATCTGTTCTTTTGCCTGCTGTTCTGTTTTTTCGTTCATATGCTTCTCCTGTCTTTTTCGTCTCTGTTTTCTTCGCTTTTTCGTTTATATACCTATCCTGTCCTTCACAGCAAACTCCCTGCCGCCTGCAGGATATATCTATTATCTTTGACCACAAATCATTCCCAGATCCGCCACGGCGCCTGTCCACTGCTCCACAAACCTTCCAGATAGGACCGGTCATGAACGGTATCCATAGGCGACCAGAATCCGGGGTGCCGGTACGCCGCCATCTGGTGATCTGCCGCCAGACGCTCAAAAGGCGTCGCCTCCAGCATTTCCGAGCCGTCTCCCAGATACGCAAAAATCCCGCTGTTCAACACCATGAACCCGGCATTTACCCAGGACTGATCCTTCCGCGCTTTTTCCTTAAAACTCTCAATGCTGCCATGCTCATCAATCTTGATCGCTCCAAATCTGCCGGCCGGCTGCGTCGTCGTGATGGTCGCTATTCTTCCATGCTCTTTATGAAAAGCAATCAGCGCCGGAATATCCACATCCGCCACGCCGTCCCCGTACGTCAGCATAAAAGTTTCATCCTCACCGATATAATCCCTGATCTGCAGAATCCGGCCGGCTGTCAACGTCTCCAGGCCGGTATTGGCCAGCGTAATACGCCACGGCTCCGCAGAAGAATTGTGATATTCCCTCACCTTATCCTGTAAATGAAACGTAGCATCTGACTGATACATATAATAATGGACAAAATAGTCCTTAATGATATGTCCTTTATAACCGCAGCATACAATAAAATCATGATATCCATACGCAGAATATATTTTCATGATATGCCACAGGATCGGTTTGTCTCCGATTTCCACCATCGGCTTTGGTTTCAATACCGATTCTTCGCTGATCCGGCTGCCTTTTCCGCCCGCTAAAATTACTACCTTCATATTGCCCCCATATTATTTTTGACACAAATGTTCTCTGAAAAGTGCGGCGCAGACACTGGACCTGCAAATGCATCCATGGCGCCGCAGACCTTCTCACCCGGCCCAGGGCGCTATTCCCGCATTCCACAGATTATCCATATTTACCCTGTCGCGGTATGTCTCCACCGGTGTCCAGAAACCCTTATGCTTATAAGTAGTCAACTGTTCCTTCTCCGCCAGATTATCCGTCAGCAGCTTTTCCAGACTGTAATCTCCCTGCAGTACGTCGAACACTTTCCGATCCAGCACATAAAGACAGGCATTCGTCCACGCCTCATTTACCGGCTCATTCTGCTGTATCTTCCTGATCAGGCCCACAGCATCAATATCCAGCGCCTCGTTGCGCCCTGTCGGTCTGGCTACCGCCATCGTCGCGATCCTCCCCTGCTCTTTGTGATGATCGATCATACGGTTTACATCAATATCAAAAAGGCAGTCTCCGGACACCACAAGGAATGTATCCTCCTCGATATACTCCCGAATCCGCGCCACACGCTGCCCGGTAGCCGAATACAATCCGGTATCCACTACCGTAACCTTCCAGTCCTCCGTGCGGTTCTTATGAATCTCAATGGTATTGGTCGAAAGATCCACCGTAATGTCTGACTGATAAATATAGTAATCCATAAAGTATTCTTTGATCATATCCACTTTATAGCCGCCGCAGATGATAAATTCATTCAATCCGTAGGCGGAAAAACTTTTCATAATATGCCAGAGCATGGGCTTCCCGCCGATTTCCGCCATCGGCTTGGGAATTCCTTCCTGCTCATTGCTGATCGTGCTTCGCTGACCGCCGGCCAGGATTACTACTTTCATGCCTGCACCTCCCTGTTATTTCCCTGTAATTGCTGTTCCCCGCTCCCAACTGCTCATCGTACCCGCATTTGATGACACCTGTATTATACCAGTTTATTCTGCTGATACTCCTCTCTTGGCAGGAACGGATACATATCGTCGATTTCCGGAGACACGATCCTGCCATCCGGAAGGACCTTCGAAGACAGCTTCGGCTCAAAATTCTGTTCCGGATCCACCACTACCTCGCAGAGGGCCGGTCCTTCTATCTGCAAAACCTTCCTCATTTTTCCCGGAATATCCGCCAGCCCGTCAATCTTCTCATACGGTATCCCGTAGGCGCAGGCGATCTTTTCAAGACTGGGAAAACTCAGACCGTTGCCATCACAAACCCCCACCAGCGGTGGATCAAACAGATTGGTCTGTGTCTGACGGATAGAGTGGTAACCGTTATTATTCAAAATAAAAATTTTTAAGTTCAGACAATTATAGACTACCGTCTGCAGTTCCTGCAGATTCATCTGAAAACTGCCGTCACCGTCCACGCAAATCACTCTTTCCCCCTGTCTGGCCACTGCACAGCCCAATGCTGCCGGAAAGCCATAGCCCATCGCCGCGCAGCCGGAATTGGTAAACAGCCTCTGCCCCTTCTTGATCTGCATAGCCTGAAAAGTGATCACACAGGCGCTTCCATTGCCACAGATCACCGAGTCGCCTTCTTCCAGGCATTCCGAAAACCGTTGTATAAATGCATAGGGATTCAAAGGTTTCTGCTTCTGGAAATAAGAAGGCAGGGCTGCCGGATATTTTGCGTTAACACGTCTGCACCACCCGAGCCATTCCCGATGATTTCCCGCGTCCTGTGCCTGAACGACAATATCCTTCATCACGTCTGCCACATCGGCATGTATCCTCATATCCACGGACACCGTAGGTTTATGCAATTCCGCTTCGTCGATATCTACCACGATCTTATAAGCATTTTTCGCAAATTCTTTATAATTATAACTGATCTGACGGATATTCATCCGACAGCCAAACACCAGCAGCAGATCACTGTTCTGGACTATAAAATTACCGCCTCTGGTCCCCACACTGCCCGGCCTTCCACAGTAAAGAGGATGCCCGTCCCACAACAGATCATGGGCATTCCACGCGGTCACCACCGGAATCTGCAGGGCATCAATACATTTTAAAAATTCCTCATACGCCCCCGAAAGCCGCACTCCGGTTCCGGCCAAAAGCACTGGCCGTTGCGCCTCTCTGATCCTCTCCAGAATCTGGCCAGTCAACCGCACATCGTAGGAAGGCTCCTCATGAAGGTGCATCATCTCCATGCCGTTCATGGACTGCACCGTCTCCTCCCCTGGTACAAAGGTTCTCAATTCCTGGTCTTCCACGACCGCTGCCTGCACATCCAGCGGAATGTCCAGCCAAACCGGCCCTTTTCTTCCATTGTTACACAAATACCACGCCTTTTCCAGATGATATCTGATCTGCGTCGGTTCCGTGATCATCTGCGCATACTTTGTCATCCCTTTTACACAGTCCACGATCTGAAATTCCTGATCGCCAAGCTGCCGAAGCGGTACAGAGGTAGACCAGGTAGTCGTCTCCTTTTTTACCTGCCCTGAGATCACAAACATGGGAATAGAATCCTGCCATCCGCCCAGAACGCCGGTGATGGCGTTGGTACCGCCGGGACCGGAAGTCACGCAGACTGCCGCCACCTTCCCGGTCAGTCTAGCATACCCTTCCGCTGCAATGGCACATGCCTGTTCATGATGATTGTACGTACAATGTAATGATGCATGGTGTCCGATCGCGTCGTTTAGATGCATAGCGCCGCCGCCGGTGATGGTAAATACATCTTTGACGCCATGGTCTGCGAGAAACCTCGCTATATAATCAGCTATTTTTATCTTCATCGTTCTTCCGTGCCTTTCCGGATATCACAGTCACGTGATTTCACCGTATCTCCATATATAATACAAACTACACTACGCATACAATGTATCCGTAATATATTCCATTGTAAACCCAAGATCGCCAAGTCTTCTGATGCTGCTTACCACATCCTGGTTGATTTCCTGTGCTTTTTCCCTGCTGAAAGCATGATCCATATTTGGATTCACGTAATTGGGAGCATCTGCCTTCACATATCCGTCAAACCCCGCCAACGCTACATGTTCCGCTCCCACTTCATGCAACAGCTTTAAGAGCATGATCATCGGATTGTCCACGATCAACGCCTGCTCATCCAAAAGTGTACTGTAATTAAACACATAATCAAAGGCGCCTGATGCTTTGGTCACGTTGGAAGTGGCAAGAGTCGTCAGCTTTTCCCTGCTCTGGCTTAGTTTAGTCGATAACGGGACGTATCGTTTGGCATTGCTGATAAAAACGGCATCCACAGGCAGCTCTGTTGGAACAAAATTAATCGCGATCTTCACCACATTCTCTGATGCTTTCTCCCTGATCCAGGCACTGATCCTGTCCCTTTGCTCCATCACATTTTTACCTGGTGCAAACAAAAGAACCTGCCTGCCCTGCAGCCAGTTTTTCAGATGCGCCCTGTCCTTACCGTCATCACACTCCGTCTTCTGATATTCCACATAAAGCTGCTCCGCATACTCCCTGTCATACAACAGCTTTCTGGAATCCTCCAGCCTGTCCAAAATCTCATTCACAGACTTGATGGACAGTTTCTTCTTGTCCATTAGATAGGTCACGTAATTGGGATGGCAGTCCTTGGAAGCCGAAAGGAAAAACTTAAAAGAATATCCCCACGGAATCTGCTTATACAGATCCAGCATGGTAACATCAATCGCTTCCAACAGCTGACTGCAATGATATTGTTTTCCCAGATTGTCATGCATATACGTTGCCAGCAGTTCAAGCGGTGCATTGCCGGCGCTTTTGCCCATGCCGTACAATGTTCCGTCTATGACCACCTGCCGCCTGATCCCCGGCAGTTCCATGACCTCGATACAGTTCGCATAAGCCAGCTGAAAATTATTATGAGAATGGTATCCAAGCCCGATTGTCGTCTTCATATGCGCATTTACAAATTCAAAATAATGCATCAGCCTGTTTTTATGAAAAAGGCCATAAGTATCCACCAGAGAAAAAGCATACGGCTCCAGATCATTTACCAACCGGATCAGTTCCATCAATTCTGCGTCATTATAACTGGTAATGGAAACTGCCTGCGCAAATACTTTATATCCCAGCGCTTTTACCTGCCTGCAAAATGCAATCGCGCCCTCCTTCTTTTCCTTCTTAAAGATCACACGTATGCCATCCATAAAACTCTCTCCGGCAGGTATCATCTGTCCAATACCGCATGTTCCATAATCGATCATGCCCACGATCATCGACCGCCCTTTTGACAGGCCGTCAAAAGTCCTGTTCACTGATACCGCATCCGGAAAGATCGTTCGGTTCGTGTCATATTCCCTGGATTCATTTAAAAAACCTATTTCAATAATATCAATCTCCGCACTGACAAGACGCTCAAATATATTCACAATATTATCATGTCCGAACTCCCAGTCATTCAAGTACCCGCCGTCGCGCAGCGTACAGTCCAACAAACTGATCTGTGACATCATTCCTACTCCCTTATATGTTAAAAAAGCATTTTTCCATCCGCTCCACCATAGTTTCCCAGGAAAATTCTGCCGCCTGCTTCCGAATGTTACTCTCCCAGTCCGTTTCCCGATCCTCCTGATAAAAACTGATGACCGCCTTCGCGATTTCCTGCGCATTTCCGGAAGGCACCACGTATCCGGTCTCTTTATGCCGCACCACGTCCGGCAGGCCGCCCACATCAGTCACTACCACCGGCTTATCAAACCCATACGCAATCTGTACAATCCCGCTCTGTGTTGCAGACACATAAGGAAGCACTACCAGATCTGCCGCCGCAAAATATTTTTCTACTTCCTGATCCGGCACATATCCTTCCACCAGTCTGATATTATCACCGACCCTGTTTTTTTCTATCTGCTCCAGATACACATCCTTGTCATCCCCAAAATCGCCCACGACCCACAGTGATATATCCGGAATCCGCTTCTTTACTTCCGGAAGCGCATCCAATAAGTACTTCAATCCCTTGTACTCCCTGACAAACCCAAAAAACAAGAGCATCGGCGAATCATGTCCTACTGCCAGAAGCTCTCTCGCTTCTGCTCTGCTCATATTCTTCATCTTAAATGCATTATAGGTAGGATGAGGCGTTACCACATAATTGGCATCCGGCTTCACTGTCAATAAGTCCTTCTCATCCAGATGGGACTGCACGATATAACCGTCCGCCCGCTTTAATACCATCCTGGTCAAAAATCTGTCCAACGGAAACCGCTCATGAGGAAAGACATTGTGACAGGTTATGAGGAGCGGGATTTTCCCTAATAACATCGCGAGAATACGATAACAGGGTGCGAAGTACGGATGCCACCACTGCAGGATCACAGCATCAGGCCTGAGCTTCCTGATCCTGCGCGCTGCCAGAAACAGATTGATTGGATTCGCCGTGTGAATCCAGTATTTTGTATCATCTACCTGGAAACTTTTATTGCTGTAGTCCTTCTGCTCCTTTTTAAACAGGAATTTAGGATACTGCATTTTATATGAGACCATAATAACTTCATGCTTTTGCCGTAACGCACGGCATAAAAGACTCGTATAGTGCGAAATACCGCCCTTGTATGGATATACCGGTCCGATCAGTACGATTCTCATAGAGTGTCCTTTCAATAAACATGCAAGGCAGCATCAAAGCTGACATGAGGTACGGGCAAACACAACTGGATACCATATAACTATACAGGATTATCAGTCCTCATGCAATACGTACAGTTTATGACTTCCTCCCCGGCAGCCGCCCTCCCGACAATGCCTTATAAAATCCCGGTGTAAACCTCATGAGAATCTTTGCACTTACTATGATCAGCAAAAATGCAATCCCGGACAAAGAAACCCTCCATAACAGCGCAAAAACCTCCGAAACAGCCGCTCCGGCAAACTCCTCCGCGAAGATACCCGTGATCCGGATGATCTTTCCCTCCCAATGCAATACAAAATTATGAATTGCATAAGTATAGAAAGAAAGCTGCATCCACCATGCAGGCTCAAAAGTAAAATATTTTTTACTCAGAATAATCCAAATCGCTACGGATTGCAACCTCCCTGATACATAACCGGCAAAACAATAGGGAAATGCGCAGGACACAAACAGAATCAACAACGCGGCCGCCAAAGACAACATTCTGTGCCGGATATTATATTCCTCAGACACAACAAAATCTGCAAAGTTTAATCCAAGATAGGCCCCCAGACAATAAACCGGCACATGCTCAAGCACCCGCAATACTTCCATCTGAAATCGTTCCGACGGGAAAAAATCTGCACTTCGCAGGAAAGGAAACCTGAAATAACCTGTCACAAAAACGGCAAGCAACACTGCTTCCCGTACATATTTAATCTTGAAGAGACGACGAAATAAAGGGATAAACAACAACAGAATCATCAACGCTTCCACAAACCAAAGCTGTTCGCAGAATCGTGATGTAAAATAATAGCGCAGCAGATAAGAAAAGCCCTTGTCAAACTCATGATAAGACAAAAGACCAATCCCATTCCAGAGAAGCCATGGGATCAGTAAGGTCTGAATCCTTCTGTGCAGCTTGCCTTTGATCTTATCTCCCGACAAGTCACGATACAACAGAAATGCCGATAAAAGCATAAAAAAATAAGTGCCGTTGGAACCGGCAAGCAGCAGATTGATCCTCTGTGCTGCGCTGTCCAGGGCTGTGCCGGTTGCAACAATACCAGAGAAATGTACTCCTGCATCGGCATGGTAGAGCAGTATGATGATGGAATATAGAAAATTAAAAAAGATGATTTTTCTACTGAATTGTTTGTCCATGATTGAGGTTTTCCTGTGCTGACAAATACATATCCTTATTCCTGCAGTTATCATGTTGATTTTAACAAATTATCATGGGGTACACAAGATTAACGATATAAATATTTTCCTGCACTTGTCTCATATGCTGATAACTTCATTCGCATTTATTTCCGGCGATAAAATATTCTTAGAAAATATCCCAAAAGCTATATTTACTCATGGGTCAGGTTAAAACACAGCTGGCGGATTAGCGGTTTCATTGATATCTTGTTTCCCATGGATTCTCTCCCCGCACCCAAAACAAGCTCTCGGGAAGATCACATAATCCCTTCCCCATGCCAACAACTGTACAATGTATTTCATTACCATCTGCATCCAAAATACTGATCACCTGTCCAAATACCCCTTCTTTCTGGTCATCACATGCTAAATAAGTAGCAGAATCCTCGTTATACCTTTCTAATCTTTCTAGCAGTCCTTCATATGGTTCCTGGCGTAATACCGCCGGACAAAGGCATAACCGCAACACATTGACCTGATCCAGAACAGACTGTACATAGTTTTCCATGTCATCGTACTGCGGTCTGGAATAGTAAACAAACGCAACCTTCTCCTGTAACACCTCTCCCGCATCCGATAGCTCTACCCTAATATCAGTATTGTCATATCGCAAAATACAATAATTCCGTTCATTGACAAAAACCTGCGGTTCTCCCATATTGATTCCATACTGTTTTGCCCGCTCCGCAATGTAGTCTGTCAGTTCTAAAACAGATTCATTCGAACACACTTCCTGAAAAGCATATCCCTTTTTTCCACACAGAACCGATTCTATTTTCTCCCCGGGATATGGATTTTCCCATACAGTCCCTGTAGAATCAACCACTCTGGTGACGGCAATCTCATAAATTGCAGCCCCTTTCTCCCTCCACGTTTTCATAAATTCATAATCAAAAACAGAATGAGTGACTACCTTATTGTTCATACCCGGTGCGATCCATTCCAACTGATCCGCATAGCATTCTGAAATATACAGTTCAGCTTCCTCTCCCACCAATATAACCGATCCAGCTGCTGTCCTGGCTTTGATCTGATACACTACTGACAGGATGCTACTCTCCTCAGAAAGATTTGTCCAGTCTATTTGAAACCGAATCGGGTCCAACATACCCGGTTCCGCTGAATCTTCGAAAAAAACCGTTTCATTCAATCTGACCGGAAATACGCCTGTCCCTTTCTCTCCATTTATCTCTGCTGTCAGAGGAAACGTCTTCTCTTCCTTCGTCCAGGTGGAACCGTCTGTAAAGTTGACCTGCCGCAGCGATGCTGTCAGAGAATGAATTTCCGTCTCCGGCAGTTCTCCCTGCTCCAGCATGATCATGGTCCGCCGGTTATGCATCGCCGGCAAAATCCCCTCCGGCTCCATAAGCCAGCATTGAAAAACCGGCCCATTCTCATTACAGACCATCTCCAAACACACACCGTCTACGCTTCTTTGTTTATCCTGATTCCGCAAATCTATGTAAAGTGCTATATCACCCCTGTCATATGCCGGGAAAGCCGCCCGAAAGCTAAGAAGTTCTACCGGATCTTTTCCTCTTCCACAGCCACTGAGGCAAATCATAATACCAAGCATCAAACCTGCAAATATGAGTTCTTTTCTTTCCATCTCGTCTCCCCGACACTGCCCGCCGCATCACAAAGATTTCAATCAGATATCTGATATGCTTCTCTAATACTTTCCGGCTCATACAGATATTTCTGTATGATACGATCTGCAAAATATTCATCGTATTCATCCATCTGTGCCAATTCTCTTGTCAACATTCCAGTCATACCAACTGCCCCGTCCTGAAAGACCGGTACATTCACCCTGATATTCCAGACATCTGTCTGCTGAGACTTACCATTTACCGAAAAGACATTTCTGCACTCTACTTCACAGGATTTAGTCGGTGCGATCACGGTCTCGATCCGCAGAGTATCTCCCACCACCGGCGTAGAATCCGGGCCGGTAAACGTAATCCTTTGCGGCTTACTGTCTACATCCAGGATTGCAAATAATGTGATCCAAGGTTCATAGTCGCCCACTCCACCATAATCCAGAAAAAAGTTCCCATCACTACACCGTAAGACAAGCTGTAGATCATATACATTATCTCCATCAGTCACTTCAACCAAAATTTCAGCAAATTCTACGCCTTTATCCGCACAGTGTTCTTGATACTTTTCATCATCCAGTCTATACTCTGCCGCTAACATTGCCTCTGCCGGTTCAATATCCTGCTCTTCCATTATATAGATATCCGATGCAATAACATCAAACGGCTCTTTATCCTCACTGTAACCCCATTGAATCGCAATATCCTCCACGTAAATGCGGTCTGCGCCACCCCATCCATTATTATATACGTAGAGCTTCCATGTATTATCAATAATATCTGCATCTAAACGGATCACCGCCTCTTCAAGTGGCTGTAGCTGCAGAATATCACAATACACCTCTTCTATCACAGAATCTCTTTCCCCATAATTGCGAGCAAAGCTTAGAATCGAAAATGCCTTGTCCGTTTCCAGATCCGTACTCATAACAGCCGGAACTTCTTCCGCTGAAGAATAATATCCGGCCTCTCTATAAGGCAATACCCTGGCAGTATACACATTTGCGCTCGGCATATTTACTCTCACATTTATGTATCTGATAAAAAATGGCGCTGTCAGTCCTGCAATAAGTATGCCCAAAACAACTGTAATGACACGGCCTTTTCTCCTGCCCCTTTTGCCATCCGTCACTTCCAGTTCCTCTTTCAAATAGGCTTCCAGACGCTTCAACTGCTCTGTATCCAGTTTTCTAATGTCTCGCACTAAACTCTTTATGCTTAAAATATCTGTCTTTTTATCAAACACAAAGAAGCCCCTTGTGTTAATCGGCTTCTTCACTTTTGGAACATCTCCTAAAAACAGCATCTTTAAAGAATCATACTTCTTATAGAGTTCATGGGCTATAAACTTGTCAACCGTACCTTGTATTTTCTCTCTGCTGCCAGTAATCGTAACCTGTATTGCAATCCTGCTGTGAGCATCACCCAAGTCGATTGCCGCTGTATTCCGCTGTTCGATATTTAAGTTGCTGAATTCACAGCCATAAATAAGATTCAGGAAACCGCAGAAAAAATCTTCCGCAATAATATTACCATCGTACAAACCAACGGCAGTGTGCATCGATAACTCTGTCTGAAGCACTGATAGGCTATAAATGATATTTTCAATATATTTTTTTCTGTTCATCATATTTTTTACCTGTCTCCACTATCCACTATGCACTTTCCACAATGTTATCTTCCAGCTGTACTAAATTCTCTCTTTTGTCCGAAAACAATCCTCTTAAATTCCAACTGATTTCCGACTGTTTCTACAACTGCATAAGCCCACACATCGCATTCCTCTGAATATTCATCAAAAAAATCAACGCTGTTCCACCCTAACCGTCGACCATATACTTTGTAATTTAAATAAAACACATCATTTGCAGTTTTTCTGACATGATCCAGTTCCGTTCTCTGAACACAATAATCCATCATACCATATAAATATGCCGGCGCTTCTCCTATACAATAACACTCCTGAAACGCTTCCTCTATCAGCTGCAGGATATCGCCGAAGTTGTCATACTTCTCCAAAGTATCGCCTTCTACGATTTCTGCCGCATATTCCGTATACTGATGATCCTGATAAACTATATCTACGCAATCCACTGCCATAATTTCAGCGTCAAAAGCGTCAGTTAAATAATTTCCATTTAGTTCCTCCACATTATGGTACAGTTTCATTTGCGCTTTTCCGTTTTCATCTTTTTTCACTATATGATTGTCTTCTATCCTATGTGGCTCGCAATCCTCAAAACAATATTTATGCTGCGCATACGTTATATAGCTGCTTCCTCCCAATCCTGTTATAAAAAAATAATGCTGATCTCCGCCAACCTGATATAATTCACTTCCAATCCAATAGCCTTCCTCCTCAGCGTTGTAGCTGTCGTCCAATTTCTTTGCCTGTCCGTCATACGACGCCCAGACCGACAGTACCCCTTCATAACTGTCCGCCTGATATTCTTTGTCTGCCTGACAGTTCCGTATCACCCCCGTGACTGCAAAGATACATTGATCATCTTCAGCAGCAATAACAGAATAATCCAATACCGTTTCCTCCGCCGCTTTTGCAATTTTGATCACATCTGCAATCTCTCTTTTGCAGTCCAAAATATCCTGATATCCGCTCAATTCCTGTTTGATATCCCATGCAGGTGTCATTGCGGTAAACGAATCAAGAAGCAGAATACTACATTTCCTTTTCTCCTTGAATTCCTCCTGTGGCATTACGGCAGAACCGGCCTTTGTTGTGTCACTATTCTCAAACCGCAATTTTTCGACCGATACCCGTTCCTCCGAACCGGCACACTGTTCCAGAACAATCTCCGCTTTCTCATCCTCTATGCACAAATAATAGTTGGTTCCCGTTGCAGAAACCATATCCCCGAACATCTCTTTCTCTCCTGAAGCATGGTATATTTCTTCGACCCTGCCCTGCACATCTTGGTAAATTGACAGGCCCATTTTCTGCTCCTGCCATAAACTGCCTGCATCTACCCTGTCCGTGTCCTTTTCTAATACTATCATTTCATCTTCGCCATCACCTGTCAGATCCATAAAGAAAACCTTTCCAACCTTACCCAGACAATTGGCATTATAGAATTCCCTCAGGATTCTGATATTTTCAGGTTCTTCTGAAATGTCTGCTGCTTTCGTTTCTTCTTGTATCACGGATTCCTGCATTGCTTCCCGGGATATTGCTTTTTCTTCTTTGATCGGTTCTACATCCCTGGTATCTGCATTATTCTGTACACCTTCAGTCCCGGTAAAAGACTCGTCCTCTTTTTGAGCGCCTGAGCAGGCACTCAGCAGAATGCAGAGCGTGACAGATATTATCAAACTCCTAATAATTTCAACTGATGGCACCTTCCCTATCCTGCTTCCTCCCATTGAACCCCTTCGCTTTCCTATTTATGTAGTCTATTTGGATACATTATTATTTTCAGCCGTAAATAACATGTACTCTTTAAGCCGCTGCGAGCATGGCTGTCCGATAATTGTTTCATTCTTTTTCTGCTTCTCTTTTTGATTTAAAACAATTATAGAGGAAAATGTGCTGCCTTTCAAGATGCTGGAACAGAAAGTCTGCGCCAACTGCCACTTGACGCAAACCCGGAAGATTCTCGTATAGTAAATAGTTTGAAAATATGGTAATATTATATCAAGTACAACTATTTCGAAGAAGGGACATTTATTATGAGTTCACTTATATTTTCATTATTCGTCTTACTGACCATTATCGTCCTGCTCTTGTGGGGATGTCAAAAACGTCCGACAAATACAATGACACGTGAATCCTGCCTGCAGAATTTCAATGCACTGCGTGGTCTCTTTGCCTTAGAAATCGTAATAGGACATGTCGTGAGATATGAACATACGATACTTTTTCCATTGGGGAAATTTATGATCTGTTCTGTTGCCTTTTTCTACTTTGTTTCTGCATATGGAATGGTTATCTCCTTCGAGCGTAAGAAAAATTATCTTAATTTCGGTTTCCTGCTTTCAAAACCGGTTTATCTTTTCATCCTTTCCATAGTCTTCTTTCTTATCGGTATGGTTATTGATGCAATCTGTCCAAACGATTTGATTTACATTTCACACGACATTCGCTGGGCATATCTGCTTACTACAAACTGGTATATATGGGAACTGATTGGGTTTTATCTTATCTTTTTCTGCGTGTATAAGTTTATACCCCGATTTCGCATATTACTTGTCAGCGTCATTACGCTCTTCCTCTCTGTCACCATGTATAAACACGGATTTTGGGAGGCTTATGTGGCAAGTACCTTTGCTTTTCCGGCCGGATTATTATTTGGTGAATACTTTCCGCGGGTGATAAAGTTTCTATCTTCCAGCAAAAGTATTCTTTTAACCGCATTTCTCAGCGCTTTCGGTCTTTGCTGCCTGCTGATCCAACCCGAAAACATGCTGAGTATCGTTTTTATGCGCAACGCGTTATGTCTGGCGGCTGTCATGATCACCTTTTACGGCTGTAGCTATTTTACGTTGGGGAGCAATCCTGTTGCACGTTTTCTGTGTAAATATGCAACCGAAATTTACCTGTCGCAGTTTGTCTGTATCCGTTTTGCAGAATCCTATGGTTGGAATTATATGATCCGAATGCCTTTTGTCATCACTACTACTCTGCTTCTGGCTGTAGCTGTACATCCAATCGTGGCTTTTGTACGGAAATTCTGTCGCCCCACCGCCTGAATCCCGCAATGTAACAATACTCTCAAAGCCGATGTTTCCTGTAGTTTTCGTGCGCTCTGCCTTATAGATCATTTTACAAAATCCTTTAACCGCCGTCCGGCCCATTTTACCGGTTTAAGTATATAAAACCATATCGGATACAACTCCTTCATGCTTCTGTCATCCTGCCTCCGCATCTCATTCAGGTTCTCATCCTGTGAGCTAATTCCCGCTGTACAGTCAAATTTGCTGATCACCCGGTCAATATACCGAATAGCATGCTTATTCTTATAGCATTTCATCAAAAAATTATAGTCAGCCGTAATAGAATAGCTTTCGTCAAAACCATATTTTTTCATAAGCTCCGCCCGTGTAAATATGGACTGATGGCATGGCATACGGCCGGCAAGCAAGAGACGCATAACAATCGCCCTACCACGATACCGCTCCAATATATCGCCTTCTTCTCTCTTACGCAGTACATTCCCAAAATAGAGATCAGCCCGCGCATCATCCTTTTTTATCCATTCCGCCACGTCAGACAATACCTTTTCGTCTGCAAAAGTATCGCCGCTGTTCAAAAACAGCACATAGTCTCCTGTACACTTTTGCAATGCTCTGTTCATGGCATTGTACAGACCGCTGTCCTTCTCTGAAATGACCATCACATGATCGTCTCCGGCATTCTCCCTAATGATCTTCACGGTATCATCCTGCGATTTCCCATCCCATATTATATATTCGTAATTGCAAAAAAGCTGACATTTTACGGAACGAAGCGTCTCTAAAATGGTATTTTCCGCATTTAAGCAGACCGTTATGATCGAAAATTTTATTTGTCGGCGGGACATTTCTCTGCTCCTTATCACACTACCCTCCATTTATCTGCTCTACAAATACTCCAACTTCCATATCTTCTCAGACAAAAATTTCTATGAGAAATATAATGCAAGTATCAATACATACCTGCACATGTGCTCACATGTAGGTAAGTTGAATCACGTGCACGCTCAGCGCTGAGCGTGCAACAAAACTTTCCTGACGCATTGTATCATGATACACGAGAAAAATCCAGCAGATTCAGGGAACCCAGGACAAACTCTCCGGAAGATCAATTCCATTATTATAGTTAAAAGCCATCATTATAGCATCTCTCTGCTTTCTGTCTATACAACGGTCATCATCAATGGTCCCATGGCAATGAAAGAACGATTTCTTTTGCATTTTTAAGACGATCAAGCCATTCTGAGATCGGAACCACAGCAAGACCGCTCCCTACTGCGATCAGTATACCTCCAATCCAGTTTTGGAGAAAACCGCACCCATCATAATTCAAGTCCTGAAATACTACTTTCGGAACCAGTTGGGTCTCTTCCTCCCAAATAATACATGGATATACCTGTTCAGGATCTGGTACTATTTCGTCTATGACATAATCAAACCTTTTGCAATAATCACCTAAATACATCGCAAATACATGCAGCTTCGGCTCCATTACCTCATTTCCATCTATCGTACAGTTACTGTACAGATACTTAAAGGCATCCACTCCTTCTGTTTGCAGCATCGTATTTATTTCACCGGCGCCTGTTCGATAAATCGGAGAATCACGTAAGGAAGTGATCCATGGTATTTTTATCTCCGTCTTTCCATACTGCCGTTTTTCCATGTATTCTGATTCCACCCGGAATGCCATATAGTAATTTATTTCCCGGGGCTCAATCACGGTTGTAAAGAATTCATTATAAACCGGGCTCAAATCCTCTCTTGATGTCCCCTTCCGCTTTCCGCTCTTTTGCGACTCAAAAAGACGGACTCCATGAGCATAAAGCATCAATGTATCCTCTTCATCTATCTGTTCACCGTCACTGAAGACTGATTCAATCACAACATTATCTATTCCCTGTACGATTTCCCATTCGAATGGATTCAGAATACCTATAGCAAAAATCCATACCCGCACAGGTTCTTCCAGCTCTGAGCCTGCCCCTACTTGCAGAACGATATCCCCTTCTTTCTCCACAATGCATGATACCTCTATATCTGCAAGATATCTTTCCGCGGCAATATATATGACAAAGTTACTCCTCTCCGTCTCTGGCCTGTTTTTCGGAAATTCCACACCAAAGCTCAGAACAGTTCCGGCTATGATCAACACAATACTTATCAACAGCCATCCTGCCTTATTTCGCTTTCGCCAAGCCGTGAACCAGCCTCTTTTTCTACCTGTTCTTTTTCCTATTATCATCGTTTTCCTTTTTTTCATGTATCACCCCCGGAAGTATACAAAGCACATTAATTCCCAATCCAACAAAAATACCGCCCAACAAATTGTTTCGCAGCACTCTCTGTTCCCATTTCCTGTCATGCAGCTGCACCATCGGACTGATATTATCGTATGCCGACCACTGTACGGTCGGATATTCCACCTCCGGCTCAGGACTGGCCAGCTCAAACACCATATCATCCTCCCTGATCCATGATTCAGAAATATAACTTGCATGAATCTTAAGCAACGGATAATACATAGGTGCATCGTTTATTTTCAATTTCAACCAATCCTGACTGTCTATGTCAATGTCCTGATACTCCCGTACCACTTGAAGCAGCAAATTATCTGTTTCGTTATCAGACTGTACTTCTCCATACCATTTTCCAACACACGGCAATATCGGCCGGCAGATTCCATTTACACTGTACATGGCATGTCCTTCCGGTAGAAAAAATTCTATCTCTGCTATACTCCCGTAATTTGCATCATATGCCATTCTAAATGCCGTACGATAAGCATGTCCCTCCAATTCTTTTGATTTTATCATTTTATATTTTCCAACCGTGCTGTCTGTTGCTATATCATAATTTTCCACGGTATCCATTTGACTGTCTATTTTCCATTTTACCGGAGCTTTTCCTGCCGACAATTCTATCCACACATGCCCCTCCTGGCCGTTTATTGCACTGCTATACGCCTGGGCTTCCTCCCTTAATTGTTCCATCCCTTCTATACCGTCTTCTGCCGCCAAAAATTCCTGCACGGTTTCTTCACTGTTCATTATTCTTATTACAAGCCGTGTTCTTCCATTCTCCTCTGCATAACAATCCACATTTATGCCTTGAAATGGTCTATCGCATGCTATGGCGATCGATGGTCCGATCTCATCCCAGTTTACAATTTCTTTTGGTTCAATATGATAGGAAAACTTGAAGCCGATCCAAAGAAAAAAAATCCCTGCTAATAAAATTAACGAAATACAGAACCAAATATATGTTTCCCTTGTCATATTGATACCCGGCCGCTTTATTTCCGTTCTCTCTGGTTTCCCTTTATCTACTTTGACGACACGCTTTGTTTTCTGTTTTGTTTCTTGTGAAACGGGTCTGTTTTCCTGTATTTTTCTGGCTACATTTCGCTTATGCTTTTTACTTTTTGATTTCTTATGCTTCTTCCCCATGTATTTCCCCTGTTATAGTATCCCTTAAATCTAAAGTGGGCTTTTTCGCTTTTCCCTTACAATCAACGTAGTTTATAGTAATAATAAATATAAAAAGCACTCAGTCTCACTACTACATCATCTGCAGGCATGCCCCTCATACATAAAAACCTGTGATCTACAAAAACAGAACGGTCTCGGAAACTCTTGAAGGCCTGTCGTTTCTATAGACTGCTATATGGATACTCTATATAAAAAGTTTCAATCTCATCCAAATATTCTTGATAATTTTCAAGTGTGATCTCATAATCTCCCCGATACATACAATATAATATTTCTTCATTAATCTTGCCAACATAATGCCGCTTATCAATATAATTATCAAGGTCGCAGACCATGGAAAAATTATTGCATAACGAAAATAAATGCGCATTATCGCACTGTAATATTTGCTCGATCGCAATTTTCTGTGCCTGGATCTGTATTTCCACTTCACCCGCATACAACCAATCTCCCCACGCGCATATGCTGTACGGCGTGAAAAAAAGATAAAATTCCGTATCTGAATTTTCTTTCATAATATCAACAATGTTTTGGCTGATATTCCCGGAAATTGTCTGATAAATCTCATCATCTATCTTGCTTTGTAACGGAGCTGTTGCAGGATATGGTTCAGAACCTTTCAGCACAATATCTCTGCCGACAGGTACTTGATTCCAACTTGAATATTCATCCCAATCAGTCATACTTGGATTAAAGATCTCCAACATTACTTTTTTATTCAATACATAATTAACATCATTCCAAACATTACTGTCTCTAAGATAATACGCTTCCTGGGCATACATGGATTCCTCATCCTTCTCGCATGTCAGGTAATCAAGGTCTATGCTCCTTATGATCAGTTCAATACTATTATTGTAGTCAAAAGCCATCTGTAAATAACCGTTCGTCTCATTAAAATATGCCCCCGATGCGTTTACTTTAATTGCGCTATCTACATCAAAAAGATTTTGTACTGTACTTGTCCGAAAATTATTGCACATAGACGTCCCCAAAATAATAGCGTCATAATCAAAATACTTCAAAAAGCCATCATTATAGTATCGCTCGTACTTTCCGTCTATACAGTAGTCATCATCAATAGGCCCGTGGTAGTGAAAGAACGGATCTCTATATAGAAGTGTCCCTCCAAATATCAGCAATCCCATCAACGATAAACCGACTACTATTCTGTTAAATACACAGCTTCTCATATTTTTATCTCCCAAATTCAGAATTATCTCTTCCTCAAACTAATGACATCAAAAATTAAAATATAAAAATGTCGTCATATTTCCCAGAGAAACAATAGACCAAATTAGCAGAACCGGGGTACACAAACTCTTTGGCCAAGTCGGTTTAAACTCTTTGTCATGCAGATTATTCAAGTTTAAACACATAAACACTGCTACTGCCAAAGCTGTCCACATATAGAATCCCGTTATATGTGCAGTTAAGTACGACAAAAAATTGAAGTGCTGCGCAATCCATCCTAATTCAGGTAACGCATAAAAAAAGCAATTATACAACTCTGCTCTAATTGTCAAAGAATCCATCACAAACATTCTTTTCATCAGAATCATAGCCTGCATTACGCTGTCTGCACGAAAAAGCAGCCACATTATATTGATAAAAGAAAACGTGCATAGCCATCGAAAGACCGGATTACAGTTATTCCATGTTTTTTCAAAAAAACGGTTCAGTACTTGCGCAAGACCATGTAACACACCCCATAGTATAAACGTCCAATTCGCTCCATGCCAAACACCGCTTAAAAGAAATACCAAAATAATATTAACATAGGTTCTGGCATAACCCTTTTTATTACCGCCTAAAGGTATATATACATAGTTGCGCAAAAATCTGGTTAAAGTTATATGCCATCGTTTCCAAAATTCTAATATGGAATACGATTTGTAGGGAGAAAGAAAATTGACAGGAATCTCAATATTAAACATCTTCCCAAGTCCTACGGCCATATCGCTGTAACCACTGAAATCAAAATAAATCTGAAAAGTATAGGACAACATTACAATTATAATTTCCATTGATGATAAAGTATCGATAGTTGCCCATCCCCAGGTGACGGCAGACCCAAATAAATCCGCAAGAAGAACTTTTTTAGATAAGCCTATGGTAAATACATAAATTCCATTTGCAAAATTATCATGGTTAAATCTCCACTTGGCCTTGTCTCTAAACTGTGGGATAATCTCACTGTGTAATACAATAGGACCTGCGACCAGCTGTGGAAAAAAAGACACAAACGCGGTATATTCCCAAAATGAATAATCAGAAGTTTCGCCCCGGTAAGTATCTATCAAAAAAGAAATCTGCTGAAAAGTATAAAAGCTTATTCCTAAGGGAAGCACAATATTCTTCATTATAAAATCTTTTTCAAACAAAGTATTCAAGTTGGCCAATACAAAGTTCAAATACTTAAAATAAAATATGCTCCCGCTATTAGCCAGAATTCCAGCTATTAAAACCAATTTCCGGATTCGCTTCTGCAAACAATGTTTTATGATCGTCGCCAGAAAAAAATTGCCTGTGACACTTATTACCAACACCCAGGCAAGCTTAACGCTGTTATAAGAATAGAAAACAAAAGAAGCTGCTGCCAGGAATATGATCGACATCTTATGGCATCCAAAATGATTAAATAAGAAGTAAATAAATAAAGTCACCGGAAGAAACAGTAACACAAAAATGTAAGAATTAAACAGCATAATCTGCTCCTTTGCAGTACTAAAATTCTGGACTCCATTTTAGTATATGGATTCCAAACTATAACCCTGGGTGATTCCCCATATTGTAAAAGAATCAGTAATACACCTCCAACGTCTTCACCTCATCCGGATTATTTCTCGTTCTCGAAACAATTGTACATATTCCGTTTTCAGTTGAATCCACGAAAAATTCTTTATTCTCCGTAAAATCCTGCACCATATACTGTTCTCCATCATTCGGCGTCAATACGATCCTGTATTCCATATCCTTTTCTCGGTTAGATGCCACATGGAACTTTTTAGCCGCTTTTCCTTCTGCAGTTATTAAATCTCTATAGTATAATCCATAAACAGCCGGAGGCAGATCCTGAAGCTTTTCATCATAAGACTCATAAAAATATTTACTGTTCTCTGCAATATCCTCTGACATGATCTTATCAAAAAATACAGTAAACATATTTGCTCCTGTAACATTTAAATGCATCGAATCCATAAAATAATCTCCATTGTGGATCGGAAGATATTTTTCTTTCACTAAGTTAAAATCATAAAACTCTATTCCATATTCATCTGCTATTTCGCTTATCTGATTGACATAATTATCATAATGCTCTGTACTGATCAGTTCCAATTCGTCCATCGGTGCAACAAACAATACAATAGGAATATCCCTTTTTATACAATAGGAAATTGTTTTTCGCAGATATTTCTCACTCTTATCCCCTAACGGGTCTTCACCCAAAATTCTTTTCTGTGGGTATGTCCTCTGTTCATCTGAAAATACCCTTGTACAGTAAAAGAATCCTTTCCTCCAATACTCCTCATATCCGTTTCCATCACCATAATCAATATGGTGTTCGTAGTTCAGATAACTTTCCTGGCCTTTTCCGGAGATTGTCTGTTTAATATGCTCCCAGTCATCCAGCTTTGCGCGATATCGGCTAAAAGGCAGACATATATTTATGTATTGCTCTACATCTGCAATAGAATGCATATATTGCAGCTTTGTAAAAGAAGGCCGCATATAGTCCGTATTAGCCCAGTTTCGCTCCGGAATAGTATCAATACGGTCTGTATTGGAACTGAAATTATCCTTCACACTGCAATAATAATACAATTCTACATAAACATCAGCCAGTGTATTATTCCGGTCTGCCTCTTTTAACAAAAAATACGTGCCATTCATTGACTGCGCCGAAGATGCCAAATTAAAATTATAGCGTACATTGAGTTCATCAAGGAGCACAGGATTTATACCGCAGAAAACATGTGAAGAACCCAAATACAGATTATCGATCTTCCCTTTATCCTCATAAAAATTATGCCAAAGCACCCGCTCCCACTCAAAATCTTCTGGTGATACATATATATAGTTCAATCCATTGATAATCAGACAAAAAATATATAATGCTCCTGCAATACCCATAATCCTCTTTAAGTTTTTCCACTTTAACATCTTACTTCATCCTTCTGCAGCTTTTCCTAAAACTGGAAATAAATAAATTGCTGTACATCGTATAATTCCCCATAACACCCATACAAAAGTATGGCAAAAACTAACAGCATAATGATCATCGTCCGAAAATACCATTGCTGTTTTAATAATAAACCAACCACATCTTTACCATGGTATTTATAATAATCGACAGTAAACAATCCTACAATAGAAAGTAATAAAATATTCATAGAGTTTCTTGCCACTCCAAGAGTATATAAAGAACCGTCAAAAAAAATCATTCCATTATTCAACCGAAACATATTCACTAAAATTTCATATGCATTATACATTCCGTCAGCGCGAAAAAACAACCAGGCAAATGTAACCATCATGAATGTGACTAATGTCTGCAATAAGCGTTTGCTAAAGCAACTCGCTATATTCTTATCAATACCGGTCCTTTCTTCCGCAAAAGAAAAATCAAGAATAAAAGATGTCCATTTTTTAATCATGCACCTTATGTTCACCATACCGTCTGATGCCACTTGATAAATACCATTCAGCAATCCCCAAAAAAGAAATGATAAAGAAGCTCCATGCCATAGCCCGCTTATTCCAAAAACCAGAAGTAAATTGCATTGCTTTCGAAATTCACCTTTTCGATTGCCCCCGAGCGGAATATACAGATAATCGCGAAACCAACCGGAAAGGGACACATGCCATCTGCGCCAAAACTCCTTTATACTCTTTGAAAAATATGGTGCCTCAAAATTATCCATCAACCAAATTCCCAACAGTAGTGCGGATCCCCTCGCAATAGTAGAATAACCATAAAAGTCACAATAAATTTGAATCGCAAAGAAAAATGTCGCTACAACAATGTAAAACCCAGGATAGGACGCACTGTCTTTATATACTGTATCGACAATTATCGCCGCTCTGTCCGCAATTACCATTTTTGTGAATAATCCATATAGGATCAGCAACATCCCCCGCCTGATATTGTCATATGAAAATCTTTGCGGACTCTTCAATTGAACTAAAAGATTTTTTGAACGCTCTATTGGGCCTGCCACAAGTTGCGGAAAAAAAGACACAAATAGTGCATATCTCATAAAATTTTTTTCCGCCTCTATATTACCACGATACACATCTATTAGATATCCCAACGCCTGTAATATATAAAACGAAATACCCACTGGTAATAGAATATGAATATTCCAACTAATCTGATCAATATGTAAAAAAGCAAATACATGATTGATACAATTTATGCCAAATTCAAAGTATTTAAAAAATCCGAGTATACATAGGTGCATAATAATACATAGTGCAAAGCAGAGCTTTTGTTTTTGTCCTTTGGATTTTGTCGGAATTGCCTCACTCTTCTCCGAAGTTCGGATTCTGTCTATTACCCTCGCACATCCATAGGTAAGTAATGTACTGGAAAATAGCAAAACGATATATGCCGCGTTCCACTGCATATAAAAAAATAGCTTACCATCAACAACCATATATATCTCCATCTCTTTGGACATATATAATAAATTAAAACAACAATTAACAAAAACAAAAGATATTGTGCTGTGTTAAAAAGCATTACCTAAATTCCTCTTTTTTATATTCCACAAATTTAACGGCGTTTCCTATCTGCGTAATCTTTTCCGGTTTTGTGTTAAAATTTTCTACCATCGAAGTACCTGTAATAATACTGTTATATTGTATCACTCATACACCGCATTGCCCATTGGGTCGTAAAATCCCTACAAAAAATTGCCGTATATACTTAATAAATATTTCAATCAGAATAGGTACAAAAAACATAGTTAACAAAAAGACTATTCTTGCTGCCCATATATTTTGAGCCGGTAAATTTCCCATATACCGCATCAAATAATTTTCATATACTAAATAGTGATACAAATATATATACATACTATGTTTCCCGCCTTCACTCAAAAGCTGCACAACCTTTTTTAGACCTCTTATCTGTTCTAACAATGTAAAAAAGCCATATACTATAAATAACACGCATCCCCCACACAGCATATATGTAATACCCGGAGGATTTTTACTTACACTTAATGGTATATAATTGTCAAGAAGCATTCCATAAGTACATACGCATTTCCATAGCATAAACCATACTATTCCCGGCACAATCAGAGCAAATAGACTCTTTACAATCTTTACCTTTTCAAGCCAGCCGTGCTTTATAAAAATCATCCCCAGATAGTACATGATCAGGTATGTGCCGCCCAACAATTTGCCGCCACCACCATATAAATCCAATATATTCGTATAATTAGATGTCCATCCAGAAAAAACTATAATTCCGATCATCATCAGAAACTCATATAGATATCCCTTTATTGAATTCGGACACTTTTGTAAAAAATTAAACAGAAACCTATTCACAAGCATTAACTGAAGATATACCATGATAAAATAAAAAGGACTAGTCGCACTGAAGTGGATTAAATTTGATACATATATAGCCAAATCGAATTCATATGTTGTGGCAATCATATAAATTGCCGTAGCTACGCAATATGCTGTCAGTAAAGGGGTAACCTTATGGATATAATTTTGCCCCCCCCCACTCAGTTTATCGTGCCTCAAGTCGGAAAGGTACGATGTCATACCTGATAAAATAATAAATAAAGATACGGAAAAATATGTTGCTTCTGCTATATCCAGATTTTGGTAAAGAACTCTCTGTGTATGATCGATCAATACCGCTATAATTGCTACCAGCTTTGCGCCATTGATCCATGTAATTTGGTGTTTGTCTTCCATTGTTCTTCTCCTTTTTAAATCCAGAAGCATAGAACTTAAGGCTCTGAAATTATAACCTTTTTATAGTAAACGACATAAATATTTTCTATTTATTTTTCAGATATCCCTTAGTAAAATAATACTGAGGTGATAGCATGAATGTTAGAAAGTTTAAATCGGACAAAAACGCTTTAATAGCAGAAGGCAATCGGATCGTTTCGTCTTCAGATGATGCCAAATTCATAAGAAAAGTAACTATTGTTAATCTCCTGCTCCGCGGTGTGAACGCTAAATCGCTTGCCGATGCCTCTGGCGAAACCGACCGTACTCTTTCTAACTGGGTCAGGTCTGTTGATGAGTATGGGTTTGAGGCACTCCGTCCACGCAAACAGCCTGGGCGTCCGCAATCCCTTACTAATTCCCAAAAAGAAAATATTAAAGTCGTCGTAACTTCTGACCCAAATGCTTTTGGATATACTGTCTGGGATGGGCCATCCTTATCGGACTATATTGCTTCGCAGTATGATATCTCTCTATGTGTAAGGCAATGCCAGCGGCTACTGCATGAACTGGGATTCTCTTTGATACGCCCACAGACATTTCCTTCCAAAGGCAATGAAGAGAACCCATTGCGTGATGAATTTAAAAAAACATCTCAGAGCTAGAAAACGATCCGGATGCAATCATATGCTACCAGGACGAAGTTCACTTCATGGCAGAATCCACGGTTACCCGCGCCTGGTATCCGAAAGGCAGTTGTCCGAAGGTCAAGTCATATCCCGGGCATAAATCCGTTGCTTATAGCGGTTTTGTGATTCCAGAAACAGGCGAACTCTTCATCACAAAGCCGGACTGGTTCAATTATGAGACAACGATAACATGTATACGTGAATTCCTCGCATCACATCCTGTAGAGGATGGCAAACACCTTTACATCGTGATGGACAATGCTCCCTGGCACAAAAAAGCAAAACGTCTTATCAATGAAGACGGGCAGTATGCAGACATTAAAGAAGCTGCAACCATAATCTCCCTCCCGCCATATTCACCTGATCTTAATCCGATCGAGCAGGTATGGAGGGTTACCCGTCGTGAGAAAACACATAACAGATTCTGGGAGACTCTTGAAAAGTTAGTTGGAGTCCTTGATAATTGGTTTTCAACTTTTAAGAAGCCCAATGACAAGCTTGCTACTTTATGCTCTTTTTCCTAGAGTCAAACGGAAAGAATTAACGTCGTTTACTATAGCTTCCGGTTTTTCAAATTTCTTCATCTCTGTCTTGACGCGCCAGATATCTCCATCCACATTCACTTACTCCCCGTGGTACCGTTCTATTAATCTATACCCCTGCCAATACCTCATCCTTATTTCTTTTCACCGCTTTACCATCTCTGATCTCATAAATAACATCACAATTCCTAATCGTTGTCAGACGATGCGCTACAATGATCAGTGTCTTACTCCCTTGTAATGCTTCGATCGATTCCATCACTGCTGTTTCAGTCTCATTGTCCAAGGCAGAAGTCGCTTCATCAAGCACTAAAATATCCGGATTTTCATATAATGCTCTTGCAATCGCAATCCTCTGCCGTTGTCCACCCGAAAACTTCACACCACGTTCTCCGACGATAGTATCAAGACCATCTGGCAAATTTTGGACGAATTCTTTCAATTGAGCCTGTTTTAATGCCTCCCATACTTTCTCGTCATTTTTTTCATCTCTTTTCAAGCCAAAGGCTACATTGCTGCGCACTGTATCATCTATCAAAAAAACTGCCTGCGGAACATAACCTATAATTCTCGCCCACTGATGCGGCATAGTAAAGATATCTATACCATCCATATATATCGTACCAGACTGAGGTTTCAATAACCCCATAATGATATCTGCCAACGTCGTCTTGCCGGCACCAGAAGCTCCTATCAATGCTACAAACTGTCCTTTCTTAATCGTTAATCCTGTATTTTCCAACACATTTTCTCTGCTATTTAAATATTTCCATGTTATATTATTAATTCTCAACTCACTATTAAAACTAATATTCCCTAATGGTTCCTTCACACATCTATCTGTTCTTAGTGTATACTCTTGAAATTCTCTTTCATATTCATTCGCCTCTTTCAAATTATCATGTGCCCCCTGTAATGATACCTGATAATAAACAATCGCATTTATTCTGCTGGCAATCTTAGAAAATGATGGTAATATTTTGAATGCAGCCATCGCAAAAGTCCCAACAACTGGAATAAATGCAGCCAACTCTATTCCACTGGCTATTCTAATACATACGATTCCTATAATGCCACCAATACATACGCCTTCCATGATACGATCCGGACATGCATTAATAACCCCATTTATTATTAACGCTTTTTGTTCAATATAAGCCGCTTCATTGTACTGTTCAATAAAATTTTGTTTTCTATCCAGCACCATAATTTCTTTTATTCCAGTTATCGCCTGATAACCATATTGATTCTTTAATCCAGAGGCAAGCCTAGCATTATAACCAGCCCTTTTCATCTTACCCTTAAGACCTGCTATCGTTGCCAATAAGCATATTATTGCAAGTGTCATCGCTCCAATAGTCATGACGGCGTCTGTTGTAAAAAGAAAAACTGTCAGCACAATAACTGTCAAAGTTTCTGCTAACAGCGTGAAAATATTAAGTAATATTTGATAAACTCCTCTTACATCCGAATCTATACCACGAATAATTTCACCACTGTCCGTATTTAAAAAATACTGATAAGGATGTTTCATATATGTCGACAGCATTTTAACCGAAAATTCTCTTTGAAACTTCGCTGTAAAATCCATCTGCACATACGCATTCAGAATCATGAACGCATTTTTCAACAGGTATATAACAATAATTACCACTCCCAGTGCTAAAAGAATTGCTTTTTCTGAAATATCTGGTATAAAATAATAAATCCATTTAACATACCATTTTTCCTTCATTTCTATGGGAGATATCATTATTTGTAAAAAGGGATATATCACAGAAACCCCCAATAACTCCAATCCAGAAGCGGCCACCATACATAAAAATACACTGACACATGCCTTTTTCTGTCTGCTATCCAAAACATAATTCAGTTGATTTAGAATACGCCCTAATGCATAGATATTGTTTTTCATTTCCAGCACTCTCCAATCTCCTGTTTCCCCACCTTCCAAAGTAGACAAAACTTCTACCAACAAGTTCTGCCACCATCTACGATAACTGTCGAACCTGTCATATAACTGCTGGCATCTGACAACATATATAATATTGTACTCTTATATTCCTCTTTGTCCGCCATCCTTCCCATTGGTACCAGATTAATCAATTTTTCCAGAAATTCATTATCTTGTCCATTAAATACACCCGCTGGACAAAGAGCATTACACCGTACTCCCTTTTTTGCATAATATGTTGCAAGATACTTAGTCAATCCAATAAGGCCGTGTTTTATAACGGAATAAGTAACAGGTTTAATAGTTTGTTCTTCTTCCTTTAATCCTTCTTTTCTATATATCCTCTGATCCGGTGCTATAATACCCAAATCAGATGAAATGTTAAGGATTACACCCCTATTCTGTTTCGCCATAGCTGCACCAAATACCTGTGAACATAAAAAAGCTCCTGTAAGTCCGACTGCTATGTCATTCATCCACATCTGCAGTGGAAAATTCTCAAACTGAATGGCTGCCATATTTGCAGCATTACCTTCCATTTTAGGATTATTGGCTGCATTATTGATCAATCCATCTATACTTTGATATTTAGAAAGAATATCATCTCTTACCTTTTCCAGATTTTCCAGAGATGTTATATCAGCCAGCATTCCAACAATTCTATCTTCATTATACTTTTTACCTAATTCGCTGACCACATTACCTAATGCATCTGCTGTAATATCCAGAAGAATAGCTATTCCACCAGCATCTAAAACAGCTTCAGCATGTTGTCTGCCAAGCAATCCTGCTCCACCGGTTATAATAATAATTTTATTATCCAATCTAAACTTTTCTAAAGTACTCATTTTTCTTGCTCCCTGCTGCTAATATAGCGCTCAACTTTCTACTGACTCTTTCTGAAAACCCCAAACAGTGTATCACATTGATTCGTTTTCCGCAAAATGTCCGCGTATGCTTTATTCAGTAAATCTACATTAAATTCCCTCCATTTCGCATGTCCACCTGGTTTATTTTCAGCCAACCAGTGTAAATGATTCGCCAATGGATATCTTTGAAGCTGTCCGTTATCCACCACTGAAAATTCACAATCCAGCATTAATCGTTCTAAAGAAGACGTATTATATAAAAATAAATGCTCGCTCCAAAATGTAAAATCCATAAAACTCTTAGAATGATACTTTGAAATGAGCGCATCTTCCACATTCGGAGTTTCAATGATTAGCAAACCACCATCTATTAATCTGTTCTTTATATCAATTATTATTTTATGTGGTTCTTCTAAATGCTCTATAACCTGAAACATCGTAACCACATCAAACTTAATTGTCTGATCAATATCCCCAAGCCTTTCATATACTGCGATTTCTTCATTTGACAGACGTGTCCGTGCCTCTTTATCCAATTCTACTCCAATAATATTATTCACAATTCCTTTTTTTCTTAATTCTCGCAAATAGCCACCATTTCCACAGCCAAAATCAAGTGCTGCTTTACACCCCCCCCCTCAATTATTTTTTCTATTTCTACGGCACGCCTGCAATCATCTTCTTTTGTTTCAGCTATCCATGAATCCCATAGCTGATCAGAATATGTATTCTGTGAAACACTGTACTGATCTTTACGCATATTGCCATCTTCATAAAATCCGTCATATATCTGTGCAAAAGACGACAGTTGAAACGAATTACACCCTATACATTTCATTACATTAACGTTTGGATTATCTCTGGTTCCCTTATGAAATAATTCAAATGATTCACTTCCACAAATCAAACATCTCATACACTAATACCCTTTCCCTTGTCCCCCATCCACCTGAACTATTGCCCCTGTAGAAAAACTCGATTTATCAGAACATAAGAATAAGAGTGTCTCCGCTACTTCTTCTACTCTCCCAAAACGTTTCATAGGCACTTCTTTTTCAATATATTCTTTTGTTCCTGCCAAATTTTGTGCCACAAGTTCTTCCCAACGCCCGCCTTCAAAAAAAATATTTCCGGGTGAAACACCATTGATTCGAATATTATATTCGGATAAAATTGGTGCTGCATATTTAACAAGAGAAACGATTCCTGCCTTAGATGCGGCATACGCCGGAGGCGCTCCTATTCTATCATGTGCCGCTAAAGACGATATGAGCGCGATACTTCCACCCTGTTCCGAAAACAAACTTCTTACATTCTGTATCAAGCCGACCGCACTTAAAAGATTCATCTTAAACATATACTGCCATTCTTTAAGATCAAATTTATCCTCTGAAACAGGTTTTCCTGTTCCCAGATTTCCAACCACGATATCTATATGGGAAACACATTCTCTCACTTTGTCTGATGCTTCCTTCATTGATTGTTCTTCAGACATGTCCGCACAAATAGCGTGTACATGGTTTTCTCCGTATTTTTCACGAAACTCTTCAAGCACACCCATGATCTTTTCCTCATTACGGCCATTAACAATAACCGTTGCGCCTTCTCTAAGAAAAGCATTCGCCGTTGCTTTACCTATACCACTCGTTGATGCTGTTATAAAAACACTTTTATTCCGCAAATTTAACTCCATGCCCTACTCCATTGTTTCAATCCATTCTGCAAGAAACTGCATCTGTCTGCGTATTGTATCTTCTTCAGAACCTTCCTGACCACGAGCCGCCTGTAGAATGAAAGAACCTCGATAGTCTATTTCTTTTAACCCTTTAAACAATCCCTTAAAATCAGCACTCCCTGTTCCTAACTGAACTGTTGTTCCCTGATATACTCTATCCTTAATATGTACATTAAATATATAGTCTTTTAATGTTGTTACCTCTTCATAAGGAAGATAGCCTATACCAGAACTATTGCCACTATCATAATTTGCTCCGATTGTTTTCAATTTAAATGTATCCAGATACTCTTTAAACTGCTGAGGTGGCAAGTCCGTTTCTAAACTAAACAATATATCATTTGGCGTATTGGCCGCTATCTCTAGCAAAAACTCTCTAAAATCATTTGCTTCTTGTTTATTTTTCAATGACGAATTATCGACTAACGGAATTTCAATAAGAGAACTGCCAATTCGATTCATATTATATAAAACATGCTTTAAAATCTCTTTATTCTCCTCAAAAATTTCTGCCTTTTCTACTCCACAATATTTAAAAAAAGGACGTCTCATAAAATAGTCAAAACAGACCGATTTAATATGAACACCCGTTTCGTCTGACAGCTTCTTAACACATTTTCCTTCATCCTGCCATAAAGGATTCTCTTTGTAATTGTCATAATCAAAAATAAATTCTATTTCCTTCAATCCTATTTTTTTAGCGACCTTAAACTCTTCTTCCCAATTATCAAAAGGAAAAAACTGAATTCCCCGCCCCTTAGGCTGTGTCAACCTTCCCTGCATAATCCCTATATTTCGCATACTTCACTCCTATTTTATAACAGCAATTTAAATCTTAAATAATGTAACTGTGCTGATAAAATCATTCTTTTCCAAATTACATGTCTCTTTTCCAATCATTTTAAAGCACGACAAATAATTTATCATCTCATCCTGTGTTGTAAAATATTCTGTTCCGTACCGTTGCTGCCCTTTATAAAAAACCTGCTTTATCATGAGAATTTTTCCAGCACAATTTTCTTTTAGTTTTTGTATTACTACTTCTAAGTCCTGTAAGATATACCACATAATATCAGAAAAGATTATTCCGTCATATTCACTCCACTCTTCGCTGATGTCTCTAACATTTGCAGCTTTAAATTTTATCTGCGGATACATCTTCTGTGCCTTATTTATTGCTGTTTCCGACACATCAACTCCTGTAATAACAGCATCAGCACATGCCTCATTAAGCATATTTGTAATTTTACCCAGTCCACACCCAACTTCTACCACATTATGCAGACTATACTCTCGTATCAAGGAAGCCAAAATCCCCCCCAATACATTGAACTCTAACTCCATTTGATGCCATGGATCCCCAAATTTCTGATACATTTCCTCAAACTTATCAATAAATTTTCCATCCTTGATTACATAGTCCTGGTATCTTTCCATATAATTTACCCTCTTTATTTTTTCTGTTTGAACGCATACGGACTTGGTGCATTTCCTGTTCTCTTTTTAGATGTCCTATTCCACTCCTTTATTTGTCCAGCAATATCAACCCCCACATTATCTCCCCATGTTTTTAAAAGACGCGAAGTAACATTTCCCATTTTACCGTCTCCAATTGCTTGTCCATTTATAGACGTGACAGGCAACATGCAAAAAGGAGTCCCGCTCATAAAAGCTTCATCAGCATTTACTACATCATATACATCTATATTTTTTTCTATGCAAGGTATATTAAGCTTTGCACACAACTCCATTATATATGCTCTTGAAATACCCCTTAAAACGTTTCTCGGTTCGGGCGTAATAACAATTCCATTTTTCACCATGAAAAAATTGTCACCAGTACCTTCCGCGACAAAATTATCCGTGTCAAGTAATAAAGCCCAATTATTGTCCCCCTCCACCATAGATACCTCTATATTTGCCATAAGATAGTGTATCCTGCTTCGATTTTTAACCTTCGGATCAATAAGAGATGCCGGTATAGCTCTCTGTGAAGGAATGACAGCATTTATCCCAATATCAAAAAGCTTTCCCATATCCTCAACCGTCCATCTTAACGGGAAATCAGCAATCACAATATTAATGCCACTATGAGTTCCTACAACATCCTGATAAATAGATAATAACCCTCTTGTCACATCTATCATAATTCTATGTTCATCATCTTTGGCAAAATAGGGTTCGTTTATTTCAATTGTTTTATATATTGCTTTTTCCATTTCATCCATAGACATTGCGCCACATAAGTCAATTTGTAAGTACTTAGCCGATGCATACAAACGCTCCAAATGCTCACGTAGTTTAAATTGTTCCTTGTTAAACGAGCGCGTCATCTCAAACACAGTATCTCCAAACATAAGTGCTGAATCATAAATACTAATCTTAGCTTCACTTTCGTCTACAAACTCTCCATTAAAAAAAACTTTTCTCATTGCTTTTCCCTTTCTATACATTTTTTCATAAAGAACTCACATATTGGTATATCCTCAATACTATCAATCTCATATGACTGATTAAATGACATCATATACATGCCGATTTTCCCACCAAGACGATTATTATTCTTTCGCAATATTTCTGGCGTAAAAATATAAATGGAACCATTCTCCAAATACATTTTATCTCTTTCTTGTCTTCTTCCTCTCGTCTTATAATCATACGACCAACTGTCTATTTGTCCATTTACTTCTTTCCATATACAATAATCCTCTAAAACAGACATGGAAAAAAGAGAATCATAGTTCCCATTTTCAAACACCAGCATTGCGTTATCAATATCATCTATTTTTCTAATTGGCGATGTTGCCTGTAAAAACACTATTCTACTTATTTCATTTTCATTCTCAATAGTATCTATTGCATGAATCAATGCTTCTTCCGACGAAGCAAAGTCACTTGCAATTTCTTTCGGTCTCCATATCACTTTTGCGCCAAATTGTTCCGCTATAGAAGCAATTTGCTCTCCATCCGTTGACACATAAACTTCATTGATACATTTCGCCTTTTTTGCCTGCTCAATAGACCAACCTATCAACGGTTTATTGCAAAACTCTATTATATTCTTATTAGAGATTCCTTTTGACCCTGCCCGTGCAGGAATAATTGCAACACATTTCTCCATACTTCTAGTTTTATGCCTCTCTTTACTCTTTCATAAACATTCTCTCGACAAGTTCGCATATAACATGTCCTACTAAAATATGTATTTCCTGAATGCGCGGTGTATCTTCCGTCGGAACAACTACCGCCAAATCTGCCAAATGTTTTAAAGTAGAATCTTTCTTTCCAGTAAACACAACCGTCTTCATGCTCAGCTGTTTTGCCGATTTTATTGCTTCAATTACATTTCCAGATTCACCACTTGTAGAAAGTCCTATTAAAATGTCTCCAGGTTTTCCTTTCGCTTCGACCTGTCTTGCAAAAACTTTTTCATAAGAATAGTCATTTCCTATTGCCGTCAAAACTGACGTATTAGTGGTAAGCGCTTCTGCATTCAAGGCTCTACGTTCACAATAAAAACGGCTTACAAGTTCTGTTGCAATGTGCTGCGCATCCGCTGCACTCCCTCCATTTCCACATAATAAAAGCTGTCCGCCCTGTTTTAGCGACTTACATATTGCTTCTGCTATCACGTAAATTAAATTTTGAAAGTCACAATCCCTAATAATTAAATCCACTACCCTCTTATGATCAAAAAAATCTCTTAACAAGATATCTTTTTCTGCATACAACGCAGTAGTTTCCTCTCCAAAAAGCCACGAATAAACAGATGCCAGACAACCGTCTCCTCCTTTACACTCCAATACAAAATCTGATACCTGTTTTACTTCTTCTATTGCATCTGAAGGACAGACTCCCATTCCCGCTGACTTGACTGCCTCCATATCATATTTCCCATCACCGATATAACAAATGGATGAAAGTTCAATTCCCTCATTTTCAGAAATTTCCTCTAGTTTTTTCTTCTTATCCTTGCATCCTGAGTAAAAAAAATCGGGACACATTTTCTGATTTATCAAATCCGTAAATTTATCTGACTCCCCGGATATAATACCAAATTTTATTTTCTTTTCACGAAATAGTGCCACTGCATCTAAATCCTTAAAGCATATTTTCTTATTATTTTCCGCCCCATCACACAACATTAGTTTGCCATCTGTCAAAACTCCATCAATATCTGTGACGACAGCACAAATATTACCCTTTTTCATCTCTATTATCCTCTTAATTTCTTTCTCACTTCTGCTTCTGCCTTAGATAAAAATTTTTCTCCCGATCCCAATGCCTGTTCCACAGTTCTAATGTCCTTCACCAATCTTTGCAAGTCATCTACTTCTAAAGATGCGGCCTGATCAGAACCGTACATGGTTCTATCTAAAGTAATATGCCTCTCTATCGATGTTGCACCTAATGCTACGGCCGCCTGAGAAACAACCCGTCCAACTTCATGGCCGCTGTACCCCACATCACAAGCATAGCGCTTTTTAAGACTACTAATCATTTTCAGATTAGCATCTTCATTTTTCATTGGATATGTACTATTACAATGCATCAACTCAAATGGACATTGATATCTACGGAAAATTTCAACCACATTATCAATCTCTTCATAAGTACTCATTCCTGTTGATATAAAAGTATGTTTTTTCTCCTGTGCCACCATTTCCAATAGCTTTTCTTTTGCAAGCATAGCAGAAGCTATTTTATTATATTTTAAATTAAATTGTTTTAAAAATCTCTGTGACTCCGTATCCCATGCTGATGCAAACCATTCAATATGATGTTCCTTACAGTAAGAGTCAATAATATCATACTCTTCTTTTCCAAACTCTAAACCTTCTTTTTGCTCCCTCTGCGTAGTTCCCCACGGGCTTTCCCGATAGCCGTCTAAATATTCCTTTGTATATACTTTTTCAATAGAACGCTTTTGGAATTTAACTGCATCACAACCACATAGTGCTGCCCACTCAATCAATTTTTTTGCAATCCCTAAATCTCCATTATGATTAATACCAATTTCTGCTATGATAAATACATGTCCCATATTCTCATTCCTTTCATTTATTCGACTTACTTTATTATACATCAATTATTTTAATAAAATTAAAAAATTTTTCTTTCCACATATCGCCGAAATATTTTTTGCGATTTTCAGTATTACAGTACATACTCATGTTTGTGCAATGTAATAAATCCAACAGTTCATTAACATTCTTAAATACTGGAGCTACATCTAGAAGTTCAAAAGCAGCTGCCGCTTCACTATATAATACAAATGTCGGTTTACCAACAGCTAATGCTTCATATATTACTGTAGAAGTTTCAGCAATAACGTAATCACATAAGTACAAGGAATCATAAACCGAATCCAACTCATCTATCACAATTCTTTCATTATCCTCATATTCCCTATACTCCCTTTTTAGCCATCTCAATGCAGGATGCAAACGAACTCTGATGTTATATTCATTATCACTTGTCTTAATAAATTCAGATAAAAATCTCTTATTCTTATCATTATCCCCAAAAGCAATCCACAAAATTGTAATATAATCACTCGGCAGTATTTCTTTCTTCTGATGTTCCTGAAAAGTTTGATATTGTTGCCAAAATTGGGGATTGCCGATTGGAATCTTCTCACTCGGAATAGTAATTTTATCTAACCAGTACTCACTCCATCCCAAAAAATAATCTGGCATATAAGTCTCATATTCTGCATTACCACACAAGAACTCCGAATGAATATACGCCTCATGGCCTTTTCCGACCCAACCATGCTGAACCTCCACCGTTTTTATGTTCAGTCCATGCAATATTTTAATTAAACATGCATTCTTCCCCCCAAAACATCCATCCTCTATAAAAACAATCTTGGGTTTAAGTTCATGAAATAGTCGGCAAAATATCTTATCCATATATCGAATCGCTTTTGACAAAAACAAGATATTATTTTTTAATCTCTTCACTTCGTCTGATGAAATTTCTAGTCTACATTCATTGCAAAGATAATCAAGCAAAGCGTCTGCCATAAGAATGTCTTTATCACTAGGTTTGTTCAGATAACATAATATCTCAATCAAAAAATCAACTGCGTCCAGATATCTTTTATCAACATGCTTATCATCTTTATATTTTATCTGTCCACGGGTTTCTATTACACCACTGCGTACATTATACTCTACAACAAACCAATCATATATCCTATGATACACCCTTCCACTAGAAGTAATGATGTTTCCCTCTGCCCCATAAAAATACAAAAAATCTTTCTGTCTCCAAAAAAAGGGGGATTTAAATCCTGACTCTATGCATTTAATCAATTTTCCTATATATTCTGTCTTTTTAAACTCATTTTTTGGGATGGACGTAAAGTTGAACCTTCTATTTGTTATTATCCTTAAAACGTTAAATCTAATAAAAGGCCAAACTAACATATTTTTGTATTGGAATCTAAATTGTAATATTTTCTCATCATTCTCTACTTTATCCAATATATCTTTCAGATAATACTCCATATAATACATCTACATCCCCTTATCTCATAAATTACAAGCATTATTAATAATCACTACCAGTTTCATAAATAATTCTCATATCCACATTCCGCTTAACAAATCCACTAATTTTCGATCAAATATTTTCAGTATAATCCCCCTGTTTGATTTGTTAGGAATATTCTATTTCCATATCAGTTGAGCAAAAACAGTCCATTCATTTGCTCTAATATTAGCACATTTCTAATCTATTTAAAACATATCCATCTAAGAAAAACTCATTTCCTTTCTAATTTCATGATTTCATCTACATTAAATTTGCGCATCCTTCTATCTACCAAACACAGAGTATCGCCAAGAATAGAAGCGTCTATCTTTTCAGGTACTACAAGGCCATAGCAAACTATAAACTCTTTTGCACTATACATCATTTTCAAATACCTAATAAAATTACACCCCTTAAAATGTTATAATCTTCGTTTCTACTACTCTCCCTTATTGCAATATCAATAGGCAATTGTTAAATTGCCATACCCGTTGATTTTACTGGGTTTCCTTGTTGTTTCTATATAAATTTTCTCTCCGCAAATGATATAATGGAAATACCACTAACCACAATACTACTCACGGAGGAGAAAATTTATGGCTGTTAAATACCATCAGATTTCTTTAAAAGATATCTTTTCAGACTGCAGAGATATGTTCATCGACGATACCCCTTCCTTTTTCCAGCTCCTTGAAGAACATTTCGATCTCTCTGAATTTATCCCTTCTGTCTTTTATAACGCTTTTTACCAGCATCTTGGTCGCAAAAGGGATTATCCCCTTACCGCCTTCCTTTCCGCCCTCATCCTCCAGAAGATCTTCTCTATCCCTACAGATTCCCTTCTTATTCTTCTGCTCCATATCTGTAAGGAACTTAGGGATTTCTGTGGCTTTTCAAAAGTCCCTGATGCTCCGCTTTTTACACGCTTCAAACTCGGTTTTGCAGACCACATTGAACTCATGTTCCAGCAGATGGTGGATTATACCGAACCCATCTGTCAGACCGTCGACGCTTCCCTTGCCTCCATGCTTACCTTCGATACCTCCGGTATTGAGCTTTATGTCACGGAAAATAATCCCAAAACCCTCAATTCCCTGATCCGCCGTCTCAAGACTTACTATAAGGATAATCCTGATGTTGACCCTTATAAGATGGCTTACGGTCTCATGCCTTCACAGGCTGCTTCCTGCCCTGACGCAAAACAGCAGTATATCAACGGCCATTTCTGCTATGCTGACAAGTTCGCCATCCTCACCAACGGCCTGGGCATCGTGCGGCACATCACTTTTCTGGATGATGATTTTAAGGCCGCCCACCCGGAAGTCCCTGTGGAAAAGAAGTCAGACTCCCCGGATGAGGATAAATCCATCGGCGATTCCTCGTCCTTAAAGCCAATCCTCTCTGATTTCTTTTCGCTCCACCCAGGCTTCCACCCTGATACCTTCCTGGGCGATTCCGCTTTTGACACCATTGATACTTACGGCTTCCTTAAGGATGAATTTCATTTTTCCAGAGCCCTTATCCCATATAACCCCAGGAATGAAAGCACACTTGAAAAAGTCGGCTATAATGCTTACGGCTATCCCACCTGTCCCAAAGACAGCACACTGGACATGAAATATGCCGGACACTGCCATGAGAAAGGGCGTTCAGACCGCGACAAATGGGTCTG